>Ga0208544_10001785_pt1 | contig 14525 bp, 9 predicted proteins | sample DEB08_DNA_9_FD_184526 | JGI IMG/M metagenome (GOLD analysis project Ga0208544, IMG submission 184526) | Aqueous microbial communities from the Delaware River and Bay under freshwater to marine salinity gradient to study organic matter... | ecosystem: Environmental > Aquatic > Marine > Coastal ... | reverse complement strand
TAGCTTCACTTACCTCTCTCAAAGTGGCATCCTGATCAGTTTGCTGATGGGTGGTTATTTCTTTCCATAGAGGTTTTAACATATTTTATTTTCTGCCCAAAGTTATCATTTTTGTCACAATTTTGATGATTTTTGCTTTCTTTAGCCTTCAACTTATTTACAACGTTAGAAGGGTAGCCTTTACCTCCTTGTTTTGTTGCAAAAAAAAGGAATAAGTACCTGAGGTTAAAAAACCAGAATTAATTAATAGGCATAACAACCTACATTTTGTACGCTATTTACTATTATTTCAACAGGACGTCCCAAGAAATGTAATAATTGTCGTTGAATCTATTGGAGGTGTTGTAATGCCACTATCCTTCATTGGGTATATTGACAAGTTTGAGAGAATAAGCATACAATTGGACGAGTTTGAATAGTAAAGAACTACGTAAATTTCAACTTCGGGCGCAATTTTATCTTCAATTTTAAACCACCTTCGGCGGGAATTTTGCTATTAAAATTCACTCTTTCAATATAGCTTCTATTTGTGTTAACTCGACTTTACTAAAATCTAAATTACCGACTGTTTTAATATTATCTAACATTTGTTTAGGGCTACTAACGCCAACCAAAACCGTTGTAATTCGTTGGTCTTTTAATAACCAAGCAATAGCCATTTGTGCCATACTTTGCCCTCTTTCTTGAGCAATGTCATTTAGTTTAGTGACTTTTTTGATTAATTCTGGCGTAATTTTCCCCTTATTTAAATACCGCCCATCTTTGACTGCTCTTGATTGTTTTGGGAAACCTTTCAAATATTTGCTAGTTAAAATCCCCTGTTCCAATGGGGAAAAAGCAATTGCCCCTGTTCCTTGATTTTCTAATTCGTCTAGCAAACCATCCGTTTCTACCCAGCGGTCTAACATACTATATCTTGGCTGGTGAATAAATAACTTTGTTCCCATTTCTTTTAAAATAGCGGCTGCTCGGGCGGTTAATTCGGCTGGATATTGAGAGACACCCACATATAATGCCTTCCCTTGTTGGACAATATGATGCAGTGCCCCCATCGTTTCTTCTAATGGCGTATCTGGGTCGGGTCGGTGATGATAGAAAACATCTACATAATCCAAGTCCATTCTTTTTAAACTTTGGTCTAAACTAGCAATTAAATATTTGCGAGAGCCAAAATTACCATAAGGGCCAGGCCACATATCCCAACCAGCTTTGCTAGAAATGATTAATTCATCTCGGTAGGGGCGAAAATCTTTTTCAAAAATTCGACCAAAATTTTCTTCTGCTGCCCCAAAAGGTGGGCCATAATTATTGGCTAAATCAAAATGCGTTACCCCATTATCAAAGGCAGTTCTTAAGATTTGACGCATATTGGTGAAGTCATCTGCGTGCCCAAAATTATGCCATAAGCCGACAGAAATTACAGGTAATAAAATACCACTTTTACCACAACGGCGGTAGGGCATGGTGTCATAACGGCTGGCTTTAGCTTCGTAATTTCCGATTGATTGGTTGTTGAAACTCATGGATTATTTTATTGAATTTTGTTTTGTAGCTTAGACCTCTGGTCTGAGTAGTTCTAAGCAAGCAAGTAAATAATGTGAACGTTGTGCTACTCAGACCAGAGGTCTAAGTTACGGTAATTTTTTATTTTCGAATTCCGCCCGCCAAAGGAGTTAAAGGTTCTCCAATAGGCATACGTCCCTGTTCAATAGGCATAGAAAAGGTCTTTATTCGTGGCAAAACATACCGTCCAAATAATTTACATTCATCTAAATGGGGATAGCCAGAAAAGATAAAAGCCCGAATTCCCATATCCATATAGCGTTGAATTTTAGCGAGTACTTGGTCAGGTGTACCAACGATAGCACCGCCACAACCAGACCTAGCTCGTCCAATACCTGTCCATAATTGGTCTTCTACAAATCCATCATCATCGGCTAATTTTCTCATTTCAGTTTGGCGAGACACGCCATAAGATTTACCATCTAAAGCCCGTAAACGAATTTCTTCGCCTCTTTTATCATCGACAAAAGACATCAGATTAGCGGCGGCTGCTTTTGCTTCCGCTTCTGTTTCTCTTACAATCACATGAATCCGCAAACCAAAATCTACTTTTCGACCATAACCAGCGGCTTTATCACTCATATTCTGCATCAAACCTTGTAGCTTATCCTCTGTTTCAGGCCACATTAAATACACATCACAATGTTCTGCACATAAATCAACGCCTGGAGGAGAATAGCCCCCAAAATATAAAAGCGGCCCACCATTTTGTTGATACGTTTTAACGGGATCGGTATTATCTAATTTGATATTATAAAACGCTCCTTTAAAGTCAATATATTCTTGTGTCCAACCTTGTTTTAAAATTTCAATGACTTCTCTTGACCGTTGATACCGAGCTGCCGATGATAAATCTGTCCCTGGTAAGTTGGAAGAAATGATATTAATCGTCAATCGCCCTTTTAAAATATGGTCTAAAGTCGCAATCGCTCGACCTAACATCGGCGGGTGCATTTCGCCACAACGGATAGCTGTCAAGAGATTAATTTGCTGCGTCAATGGCGCAACTGCGGAGGCAAAAGTCATTGTATCCTGCCCAACTTGATAAGAAGAAGGACATAAAATATTTCGATACCCCAATCTATCTGCAGTTGTCAACACATTAGACGTATTGCTCCAATCACTTTTATAACGAAGGTCATGTTTGCTCAAAAATGCATCGTCGCCATTACAAAGCGGGGCAAACCAAGCTACTTCTGCGCCTTTTAGATGTGGAGAACGAATGACTAAAGAAGATTCTGACATGGATATTAAATAGATTTGAAGGTATCAAAAGTTTGCAAATTAGATAACCCTCGGCTAATTTGCAAACTATTGGTAGCTTGAATTCAAATCGCTTTTGATTATTAATATCATTGCTAAACTATGAACTATAAATGGTGGAATTCATCTTTTAATCCGACTTTCTAACAAATACATTAATAAACCCGCTGCCAAACGTAAATTGGCTGGCAACGGATGTAGGGCAACGGATAGTTATTAGTGGTCGCACTAACTGTGCGATAATTATTTAATCTCCCGCAATAAAATCTCCTTTTGCCCTTCAATATATTCCAATAAAAAGTCAATAAATTTCTGTTCGCTTTTTACCAAAACGGTCCCATTTTTTAGCATCGAAAAACCATCGCCACCACCTGCTACATAAGCACTACAAGCAATAGTATAGCGTCGATTATCTTTTATCTTCTTACCATTCACTTTAGCCTTTAAGATTCTTTTACCAATAGCCTGTTTAAAATCGTATTGGATATCCAAACCAGAAAATTGCACCAAACCATAAGTCAAACTAGCACTGTATTCCAACAACTCTTTTAAAGCCTTGCCATTAATTTCCACCGTAACCAATTCATCTATAAAAGGATAAATATTGACGACTTCTTCTACGGTTATTTCCCCGACATCCAAATCGGCTCGGATGCTACCGGGATTGACCATTCCAATATCTGCTTTGGCGGCTTTTTTGATAATATCCGCAATGAAATAGCCTAAGTTAGACCTTCGATTATATTTGCGATAGCCTGTTTTTAGGTTAGTTCCAATCACTTTGGTTAAATGTGGATTAGCCCTTCTAGTTTTGTCAATTAAATTTTTGATAGCTGGATGAGGCGATAATTTATCTGCTATGACAGGAATCAATTTGCCTTCTTTTAATTGGACTTTTTTAGTGGTTTTATCAATAGCTAATTTCATATAACCCAGATATTTGCCCTGCCCAAAAGTAATACCGATTAAAGTCCCCGTTTTGGGATGCTCAACAGGTTGCCAAAGACCGTGGTCGGAGTGTCCACCTAAAATGACATCAATTCCATTGACTGCCCCTGCCATTTCATAATCTTCATCAAAACCTCTTTGTACGTCTAAATCGACTTCTTTATCAGATTGCATCGGCGCAGATTTATTTTGGTGGGTTAAAACTATCACTAAGTCTACTTCTGGTTTTAATTGATTGACTAATTCTTGGACAATTGGAATAGGCGGTCGAACTTCTAATTCTTTGACATTGCCAGGGTAGATGGTGTTCTTAAACGCTTCTACACCCATAACACCAATCAAACCAATCCGAAGACCTTCTTTCTCTAAAATAGTATATGGTTGCCCATAATTGATATCGGTATCCTTATGAAAGATATTAGCATTGAGGACAGGAAATCTGGCTCTTTGTTTACTATCCAGTAGTTTTTGCCAACCGTATTCAAATTCGTGATTGCCTAAAGTCATACAGTCATAGCCCATACTACTGTACAAATCAAAAGGCAATTTTCCATAAGTAGCTTTAGACAAAGCACCCGTAAAAATATCTCCTGCATCGAATAGAAAATGAAGGGATTCTTGCTGCCTTGTTTGGTCAATTAAAGTGGCTAGTTGTGCCATGCCACCAATCCGTTGAATGGTGTCATTCCAATAAGCATCAATGGGGTCATACACACTTTCAATATCATTGGTGTATAAAATAGTCACTTCTTTGGTCGTTTCCTTTTTAGGTTTTGGGCGAAGTGAATCCCTTTGAATACTTTCTTTTTGCTTTTTAATAAAGTCCGTCAGTCTGCGTACCACCTCCCGGTGATTTTGACTTAATTCTCTTGTTTCGTAAGGGTCAGTTTCTAGATTATACAGTAAAGTTTTTTCTACTTTTTTATCACTTATTAATTTCCATTTTCCATCCCTAACTGCATATAAATAACCTTCGGGTGCATCTCCAGAGCGAGTTTGAAAAGCCCAAAATAAAGGGTCTTTTCTAGTGAAGATTTGGTTGTTAAAAATGGGAGATAAGTTGATGCCGTCTATAACTCGGTCTGATGGAGCAGGGATATTTAGTAACCCACAAATAGTTGGCAAAAGGTCATAGCCATGTGCTGGTTCATCCGTTAAAGCGCCTGGTGTAATATGATTGGGATAACGGATTATACAAGGCACTTTCAAGCCACCTTCGTATAAATCTGCTTTTCTACCTCGCAATCCACCCGTTTCTCCATACATATTTACTTCCCACCACTTGCGCCAATCGGTGGTTACAGGGCCATTATCACTTGTGAAAATGACTATTGTATTTTCTCTCAAACCCATGTCATCTAAAGATTCCAGTAAGCGACCAATTTGATTATCCATATAAGTGACATTGGCATAATATTCTCCTGGACCTCGATTTTTTAAGTTTTTTAAATCAATTTCGCCCTTGGTAAATTCGCTGTATTGGGCGTTAAAAGCATCGGGACTAGCAATTTCGGAATGCACTTCTGCCATTGGTAAATACAAGAAAAATGGTTTATTTTCATCTCTAGTGGTTAAATATTCAATAGACTTATCTACTGCAATTTGTGCACTAAAACCTTCTATTACTCCTCGGGATTTTCCATCTTCATAAAAGTTATTAGGGTCTTTATGCGTTGGTAAAGCAAAGGCGTGTAAAGCGAACCATTTATCAAAACCATGTTGGTTGGGTTGGGTATGTTTTAGGTCATTTAAGCCACCGTTTAAATGCCATTTTCCAGCGAGAAAAGTTTGATAGCCCTGTTCCTTTAATACCGTAGCAATCGTTTTTTCTTCTGGATGTAAATAAATATCTTCTCCTTGCGGAATCCAACTTTGGATGCCTGTTCGATAAGGCGTTCGGCCCGTTAAAAACCCCGCTCTTGATGGAGAACATAAAGGGGAAGGGCTATAAAAATTGGTGAATTTGATACCTTCTTTGGCTAATTTGTCGAGATATGGTGTTTTGATATGGCGATGTCCGTAGCTGGCTAAATCACCATAACCTAAGTCATCGGCTAAGATAAAGACGATGTTGGGTTGAATATTCTGGGCTAGTAAATTAGCAGTTAGGAAGAAGGAAATGAAAAGGAAGATTGACCTTGTTTTTTGTTGCATAGTTCTAGTCCTATTTTTTAGAAGAAAAACAATGATAAGCAAAAATATCAAAATACTAGTCTTCAAAATTGCTCAATTATTCCCCGATAGGTATTCCCGATAGGCAATTGTTTAGTCCCAACCTCAATTTGTTCTTGATTAAAAGCTTTGATTTTATGTTTATTGATAATGTAGGATTTATGAATGCGTAGAAATTGCGGGGTTAAATCGGTGAGCATTTTTTGTAGCGAAGTATAGACAACATGTACTTCTTGCTGGCAATAAATCTTCACATAGTTATTCATGCCTTCGATGTAATCAATATCCTGCTGATTAATTTTTAGTGTTTTCCGATTGCTTTTTACATAAAGGAATTTGGTTGGATTTAAAGTAGGATTAATAGTAGGGGAATTGGTCGTTATATGGAGTTTTTGAAAACGATTAATAGCTTTTAGAAAGCGTTCAAAAGAAATAGGTTTTAGGAGGTAATCCAATACTTCTAATTCAAAACTTTCTAGTGCGAATGCTCTATGGGCAGTAGTAATAATAACAGCAGGTGGATTTTCTAGAGTCTTTAAAAAGGCAAGTCCTTTTAGTTTAGGCATTTCTAAATCTAAGAACATTAAGTCTATAGGTTCTTTTTGAAGTATTGACCTAGCAGCAAGCGCATGCAAGCATTTATCGACCACTTCAAATTCTTGAAAATCAGCTAAATAACCTTCAATAATTCGTTGAGCAATGGGTTCGTCATCTACAATAAGACACCTGAATTTATTCATCAATTTGTAGTTTTAGGATAGCGGTAAATTGCTGTTTTGTAGGCACTATATTTAATTCGTATTGATTGGGATATAATAAATCTAATCGTCTTTTTAAATTTTTAAGCCCAATACCATTGGGTGTTTGTTCGGCTCTTTTCATAGGAACAGTATTGCTAATTTTAAATTGCAATTCATTAGCGATTTGTTCCATAAGAATGGAGATTTTAGTTTGTTCAATATTTTCTTTCACCCCATGTTTAAAAGCATTTTCTACCAAAGGCATTAATAATAAAGGTGCTATTGCCAATTCTTGGTCAACAGTTGTAGCTATTTGCCAATCTAATTCTAATCGACCTTCATACCGTTCTTTTTCTAAGTCAATAAAATCGGTTATTAACTTTATTTCTTTTCGTAGGGGTAATTTTTCTACTGCGGAATCATATAAAGAATAGCTTAAAAAGTCAGATAGTTTTAAGATTAACTGAGGCACTTTTTGAGAGTTTTCTAAAGACAAGCCATACAAATTATTTAAAGTATTGAATAAAAAATGCGGGTTAATTTGTGCTTTTAAATATTTTAATTCTGCTGCTCGTTTTTCCATGGCTAATTGATTGGCTTTATTTTTCTGTTCATACCAATCCATAAAGAATTTAATGCCTGTAGAAAAGGCAACGGGAGAAGCGAGAATAACCAAATTTTGAATAATTCTAAAGAAGATCCATACTTCTATTGGTTTTTTAAACCAGTCTGGGAAAAAGGTTGGATAGCCCCAATACACATTCAAAAATCGTTGAGCAATAGCCAATAAAAATAATAAGCTTACTAAGCTTAAGAGATAACCCAGAACCTTATTTTTATACAAATACCTTGGGATTAATAAATACCAATTGACATAAACAGCAATCATCCGAATCGGCAAGTATAATAACTCAAATATCATCGCTTCTTGAAAATTATTCCTATAACCCCACTCAGAGGCGGCATAGGTTAGCATGAGGACCAACCAGAATAGTACATGAGCAATAATATGTTTTAAGGGCATAAAAACTAAATTAGTAATGATATAAAAATAAAATGTACAAGTTTTTATTTTTTTACAACAGAAAAAATAACCTAAAATCCATTGGGTTTTATTAATCCGTAGGAAAATTTAGATAGTCAGGTTAAAAATTGATATTACAAAAATTAAAGAATACCCAATATCCGTGTCCCTTCATCTATCCGTGGTAGCAATTAATACCACGGATAGATGAAGGGACACGGATGTTTATCATTTTTTTACCTGGCGCTCTATTAAAGTCATGCATCCAAGTTACTTTTCATCTCTTTCCTTCTCTCCAAAAATACGTTTTCTTCAATGGAAAGAACAAAATCTTATGCCAAATACCTCTTTCAAAGGGGTAACAAGGCTTTTAGGATTGGCATCGCCAAATCCCGCTTATCCAACGTCAATTTTGGTTTTTAAATAAAAAAAAGAAATAAGAAGTAGCAATTTCTTTTCTTTGATACTCATATAAACAAAAAAATAAATCATGAAAAATTCACCACCCACTCGTCGTCACTTTGTCAAAAGCTCCGTTTTTGGCGTTTTAGCTATTTCCTCTACCACCGCTGCTTGTGCTAAAAGCATTCAGCCAGTAGTTGCTTCACCAACTACCGAAGAAAAGGAATTATTCTATCGCTATCCTTCCTTAGATGATGAAAGTGTAAGTGCCGTAGTCGGGGCAGCACATACAAATCTAGACAAAGTTAAAAGCTTAGTCAATAACCGACCAGAACTAGCCAATGCTGCTTGGGATTGGGGTTTTGGAGATTGGGAATCGGCTATTGGGGCAGCAGCACACATGGGCAGAAAAGACATTGCCGATTTTTTGATGAGTCATGGCGCAAGACCCGACCATTTTACCTTTGCAATGTTGGGCGAATTGGATGCTTTAAAAGCGATGCTGACGGCTCGACCTGGGCTACAAAAAGTACCAGGGCCACATGGAATTCCATTATTGCAACATGCGAAACATAGATTGTGGCATAAAGGGATAACGGCGGAAGACAAAGCAAAAGTGGATAAAACGATTGCTTATTTAGAATCCCTCGGTGATGCTGATGAAAGTGCAAAAAGTTTGGACATGACAGAAGCAGAACAGGCGATGTACGTGGGTGAATACCGCTTTGGTGAAAAAGGGGAGGAAATTTTTGAAGTGGTACTTAATAGGCGAAAAATGTTGTCAATCGGTAAAAAAGGCACTTTTGGAAGGACTTTAAATAAGGTAGGAGATAGTATCTTTTCTCCAAGTGGCGCTCCTTCTGTGCAAATTAGTTTTGTGTTGAAAGACAAGCAAGCAGTTTCCTTGACGATTCATGAGCCGCAACCTTTGGTGACAGCGACAAGGATATAAATAAAGGATTTGAGTGTGCTACAAATTAGTGGGAAATAGATATATATAGTATGCCTATTTTTAAGAATTTAAATGGCTATATTGTTGTATGGTTATATTGTTTACGAGACGCTAACAATATAACCATTGTCATATATAAAACCCATAATTTGTAGCACACTCATTTGATATCCTTGAGCGGATGGCTAAGTAAAATTCAATTTTCAACCTCTTTGGAGGAGGGTTTTAGAATTATAGGCATTTCAAAGCCTATTTATTGGTAGGCAGGCTTCGATGCTAGTTGCTATCAGAATTAGTTTCAAAACTAGTGGGAGTAGCTAAAAGGTCATCAAGATGCTAATATACTTTAACAGGTTAAGATTTGAACATTTTCAAAAGATTGAACAGCTCAAGTTATATCCCCAAATGGCTATATTGTTTTATGGTTATATTGTTGAGTAGGGTTTGATCCCTATTTTAAGCTGCAATTATTAAGCAATGTAACAATTCAACAATATAACAATCTTCAACAGAAAGTCTATTTTTCACCCTGATGCAGTATAAGTATCAATATAAAATGTTGATATTTTAGGAATTTGTCAGCAATATGCGTATTTTTGCACAATGGTTACTAGGTGTTTAGATTAGTTTTAAGATTAATAGATTGTCGGTAACAACCTAATGACAGGCAGTTTTTTAAATGCCAATAATTTTAACATCAACATCAAATTTCCTTCAAAGGAGGTTGAAGATTTTACTTAGCTGTCTTATCGCCAAGAATCAATAAAGAAACTATGAAAAAAAAGCATACGCTTTCAAAAACGGATTACATACAATATTTAGATTGCCCAGAAGAATTATGGTTGCGGAAAAATAAACCAAAGGTATTGCCTCCCATAGATTTAGACCGACAATATAAATTAGACCAAGGAAATCTGATAGACAAACTAGCGCAAGATTGGTTTGCTGATGGTTGTGTGATTGCAGATTGGGCGATTGACCCGAAAGATGTGGTTTTTCAAATGAAGGCGCAAAATGGAGCAATGTTAGCTATAACCGATATTGCGGTACACCAACCAACAACCAAGACTTTGGTTTTGTTTGAGGTGAAAGCCGCTACTTCTGTGAAGAAAGCCCATTACCATGATTTAGCTTTTCAGCGGATGGTTTTTGAAGATAGCGGTTTTAAAATTAGTGCCACCTATCTAGTGCATGTGAATAAAGCTTATCGAACAAGCGAACAAGTAAATCATTGTGATTTATTGGTTATTGAAGATATTACCGCTGCTGTTGAGGAATTAATGCCAGAAACAAGGGCAACCGCACCGAAAGTGTTAAAGTGGGTGAATGAAAAAGCACCGAAAAAGCGGATAACGATTGGTTGTAGCAAAAAACAAAAATGCCCTTTTGTACAATTACACTATCCGGATTTGCCCAACTATTCTATTTTTAATATTTCTCGAATTAGTAAAAGTAAAATTAAAAAATTAGTAGAATCAAATATCCTAGATATTCAGGAAGTTCCAGAAGATTTTAAGCTGTCTAATACACAGCGACAAGAAGTAGAGATTGCTCAAGAAGATGAGATTATCTTGAAGAGGGGGAGTATTAGAAAGGCGATTAAAAAACTAGCCTATCCATTATATTATTTAGATTATGAAAGTTTTTCTTATGTAATTCCTGTACAATCCCATTATAAACCCTATCAACAAATGGTTTTTCAGTATTCTCTACATGTGCAGGCAGCGCCTAATAGTGCGGTCGTACACAAAGAGTTTTTGCTGAAAAGCAAAGCAGAATCTGTGGAACAGTTGCTTAAAAATTTACGAAAAGATATAGGCGACGAAGGATCTGTAATCGTTTGGAATGAGAGCTTTGAAAAAGGAAGGAATAAAGAAATGGCGGTATTGTTTCCTGTTTATGAACCTTTTTTAACTTCTCTGAATGAGCGTTTATATGATTTAAGAGTACCCTTCCAAAAAGGATATTATCGGCATCCAGATTTTAAAGGAAAAACTTCTTTAAAAAGCATTTTGCCTGTACTCTCTCCTGAGGTCAGTTATGAAGATTTAGCCATTCAAAATGGAATGATTGCCACCATCAAATGGCACCACGCCACCGATGGACGGATGACTAAAAAAGAGCAGCAAGAAACCTTTAAGCATTTATTGAACTATTGTGAATTGGATACTTTAGCAATGGTGCGTATTTTGGACGTGCTGCAGAAAGTATAAAAAGGGTTTAATGAAAATTTATTTAGAAATCTGTTGTTGATATAATCCGTTGTTGAAAAATACATTATAATAATGGATTATATCAACAACGGATAATGATCATTTTATTTATTAGTGTTCTATTCCTCTAATTCTTTCTTCAAATCAAGCAATTCCACATTTTTTAATAAATCATCGGTTTCGTTATTCCAACCTTCAGGCAAATCGGGTTTATTGATTTTAGCTCTTGGTGGCGCCTCCTTTTGAACGATTCGACTAATAATTTTTGGGCTTTTTTTCTTGGTGATACTAGATCTAAAGGGTTGTTTTAAATTTCTTTTATTATTAGCTGTTTTTGCAGCAACGCCTTTAGTAGTAGTTGGGACGGCGAGTAATCTTTTTTTGTCAATGAGTTGACCTGTTAAAGAACAAATACCATAAGATTTATTGTGAATGCGGAGAAGGGCATTTTTTAAATCTACGACATGTTTCCGCAAGCGATTAGCAATCGTGTCTAATAGTTGTAGACTTGCACTACTAGAAGAATCTTCCACCCAATCACTTTGACTACCTTTATTGAGCGTCGTTTCTTTTAATTGAGCATCCAAAGAGGCTAATTGTCTTTCCGCTTTAGTTAATTTTTTATTCACTGCCTTTTTAAAAATGGCTAAATCGGCTTCTGAATATCGGATACTTTGATGGTTTTCCATAGAGTGAGGTTTTATATTCGTTTATTTACACTATAAGTTTAAGATATATTTTGTATTAATGCAATTTTTGTATATTTTATTTTATAAAATAGTTGAAAAGCCAATGAAAAATTTTTATTTTTTATTTTGAACATTATCTGTTCGTCGGCTAAACTAATGGTACTATTAAGTTTTTCGATAATTGCCAAGAAGCCAAATAAAATAAGCTTTGAGAAAAGAAGGTTGGATCGCTAATATCTCCGTAAATGGCATATTTTTTGTTCCTGTTTTATCCAAAAAAGGGAGGTGTAGTATTGATTTTTAACGTATTATATAAAAAAATAATTTAAGGTCTAATACTGTTAAAATGCCTTTAAATACTTGAGAAAACTAAGTTGCTATAATATTAGCATTCGTCAAAGACAATAGCCATCAATCAATCTCAGTGATTTTAATCTCTTGTTGATGTAGCGTCTTCGTTTTCCTATCTATTTTACTCCCCTTGTTACCTATTCACTAACCTTTTAAGGGATTATTGCAATGTCCAATACCACACGAAGTCAATCTATAAGTCCATTTATACTCTTGATTGAGGATGATAAAACAATCATTGCGACGGTCAAGAATAATTTGGCTGCTTCGGGGGTTTTACGAAATCATTTATCTGCTTGTCAATCTATTAAAGAGGCGATTGCCTTTTTAAAAGCGCATCCTGAGTTTGCTATTATTTTGTTAGATATCTCTTTGTCAGATGGGATGGGATTAACTGGATTTAAAAAATTAAAAACCACATTTTCCGATAAGATAATTATTGCTATAGCAGATGATGCACACAAGCATTTAGGACTTGATTTTATTCGAGCAGGAGCACAGGATTTTATGCTCAAAGAAGGATTTGACAATAGTCCTATTTATCCAACTATTCAATTTGCTGTAGAACGAATACAATTACTTCAAGATGAGGTAGTAGAGAAAGTGAGTAGAATCAAGCAAACAAATCAGCGATTATATCAAGACATTTTTAATAAATCTAAAGACGCTATCTATATTTGTAATTTAGAGGGGCGCTTGGTTGATTTTAATCAAGCAACTTTTGAATTATTTGCTTTTTCAGAAGAGGAGTTATTAGAAATAGAAGTACATAATTTATTTCATACAAAAGAAAGAAAGCGAGAGTTTTTATATACTTTAGTTGCGAATCAATCGGTCACTGAATTTCCAATAGAGATAGAGCAAAAGAATGGTAAAATACGAAGGTGCTTGATTTCTGCAAGTATGATTCGCACCCCCGAATTTACTGGATATTCTGGTTTGTTAAAGGATATTACGGAACAACAGAAAGCAAATGATTTACGGAAAGCGAGAGATGTCGCTAGAGAATCCGCTAAGATGAAAGAGCAATTCATTGCAAATATTAGTCACGAAATGCGAACCCCAATGAACGCTATTTGGGGGATGAGCAATTTAGTGATGCAAACTAATTTATCTAAAGAGCAACATAATTATATCAGTTCAATCAAGCAATCCTCAGAGATTTTATTAGGCGTAGTCAATGATATTTTAGCAATATCAGAAATTCAAAATAGCCAATTGAAATTTGATTATAAATTTTTTGACTTATATGAATTACTACATAATTTAATGAATGTCATTCAATTCAAGGCGGAAGAAAAAGCATTGAACTTGTCTCTACAGATGAAAGAAGGGATTCCAAAAATTGTGCATGGGGATAAATTGAGATTGAATCAAATATTATATAATTTAGTCTTAAATGGGATTAAATTTACCGAAAGAGGAAGCGTAAGTATTTTAGTAGAAAATCAAAATGAAAGCAATGATTTTGTTCAATTAAAATTTACGATTTCCGATACGGGGATAGGGATACCGTCAGATAAAATAGACGCTATCTTTGAGACTTTTACTTTGATTCGAGAACAGGGAATGGAGCAAGAAGGAAAGGGGTTAGGCCTACCGATTGCTAAAAATTTAGTAGAGCAGCAAGGTGGAAAAATTGGCGTCAAAAGTGAACTAGGAAAAGGGTCTGAATTTTATTTTGATTTGTTATTTGAAATTGGAGAAGAAGTCTTTCCTGAACCAATTCAGGCAAAAGCGGCAGCGACACTTGACAAAGGAGCGATACGGGTTTTATTGGTGGAGGACCATAAAATGAATCAATTGGTAGCCATTAAGACTTTAGAAAAGCATTGGTCCGATATAGAAATAACGGTAGCCAATGATGGACAAGAAGGCGTAGCTATATTAGCCGAGAAAGATTTTGACATCATTTTGATGGATATCCAAATGCCCAATATGAATGGCTATGAAGCAACGGCTTATATTCGACATAAAATGTCCCCTAAAAAAGCAGAAATACCGATTTTAGCAATGACAGCTCATGCACATGTTGCTAAAAATGAAAAATTTAGAGAATATGGTATGGATGACTGTATACTTAAACCTAGGCTGTGCAAACGAGGAAAAAAAAATCCCCGTATTTTTGAGTTATGCAACTAACAGAAAAAACAGGGAAAGCGTCCAAAGGACAAACTAAAGTTACGTCAAATAAGTGGAAAGAAAAAG
>Ga0208544_10001784_pt1 | contig 14526 bp, 18 predicted proteins | sample DEB08_DNA_9_FD_184526 | JGI IMG/M metagenome (GOLD analysis project Ga0208544, IMG submission 184526) | Aqueous microbial communities from the Delaware River and Bay under freshwater to marine salinity gradient to study organic matter... | ecosystem: Environmental > Aquatic > Marine > Coastal ... | reverse complement strand
CGCTTTCTTCCCCCAGAAACCCCCAAGGGAGCCGAATACAAGCCAGTGGAGCCACGAACTCACCAGGATGGTTGGGTTATGCCCAGATTAGAAACTGGGCGACCTGCGGCCGTGTTGGGGTCTTTTGGGGAGGATGCCGCGACGTGGCTTAGGGACGTATATGGAATGGATTTACGCGGGTGGCAGAGGTACGCACTTGAGCGAGCCCTTGAATATGACGAGGATCGGCAGCTCATATGGGCCACGGTCATTATCACGGTAGGGAGACAAAGCGGAAAGTCGTGGCTCTCTAGGGCAGTGTGTCTATGGCGTATGCACCACCCGGATTTATTTGGTGAACCACAAACGATTCTCCATGTTGCTAACCGACGCTCAACCGCCATGGAAGTTATGCGACCGGCCGGTATCTGGGCGACCGAGATCTACGGCAAAAGCGCAGTGAAATGGGGCAACGAAAAGGCAGGCATCGAGTTACCCAGTGGCGACCGTTGGCTACTTCATGCCGCGAATGACTCGGCAGGTGTTGGTTACTCGGTGTCTATGGTGTTTGTGGATGAAGCTTGGAAAGTTAAGCGGGAAGTGGTCGACGATGCACTAGCACCGACTATGGCCGAACGAATGAACCCGCAACTCTGGCTCGTAAGTACGGCCGGCGATAGTTTGTCGGATCTCATGCAGGCTTACAGGCAGCGAGCCCTTGACCGTCTTGAGTCTGAGGAACCCGGCTCAGTGCTACTCCTGGAATGGTCCGCACCCGCCGAGGCAGATCCCGAGTTGGTAGAAACTTGGAAGTGGGGCTCTCCAGAATGGTCGGATAAACGTGAAGCATTCCTAAAACAACAGTGGAGCAATATTGAGGAATCAGCCTGGAGACGCGAATACCTCAACCAATGGGTAATCAGGGCCGATCATTGGCTTAAAGATTCATGGTGGAACGGCACACTCGACCCCGATGTGCAGCTCCCAACAGATCGAGTGTGGAGCGTGGCGGTCGAGAGTGATTTCGATGGAATGGGTCACGCGGTCGCTATCGCTTGCCAAAACGACGAGGACGAAGTAGTAATCCGAGTCAGTACCTACCGAACCATAAAAGAGGCAGACGAGCAGCTCGCGAAAATCAGGGCCGAACACCCACAGATTTATGTTCAAGTTACCCCTGGCTATGTTGATCGGTTACGGGAAAGATTCGATACCCTCGTCGGTCAGCGTGAAGCTGTAGCCGCCACCCAAACATTGCAAGACCTATTCGACCGCAAAAAGATCAGGCACGACGGCTCCCAGATCCTCCAGGAGCATTTCGCAAACTCCAATATATCGAGGCGGCAAGGAGGATGGGTCCTCACCGCCCCTATGGGTCGCTCAGGTGTTTACGCAGCTCGCGCAGTCATGTTCGCAGTATCACAGGCCGCTAAAGCACCGATGCCCGTAGCCATGATTCGATCACGGCGACGCGCCTAATAGTTAATCATGCATAAATCCACTATGATATGCACATGGTGTTCCCCCGAGCCCTAAGCATTGTGCGAGGCACTGAGGCTATTTCCCGTAGTCTAAACGCTGACAGCGCGACAAGTGCCTCGCCCAATGTGCGAGAATCCTCAGGCCTCCTCGCACTCCTCACCAATAACTTGCAATACTCAGCAACCAGGGCCAACGCGATGCAGGTCCCCGCATTTGTAAACGCCCTCAAAACTTACTCCCACACGATTAGCGCATTCGGCCTCCGAGAGTATCTCTACGATGAACCAATCGCAGCTCGCAGTTTCCTGAATTGCCCATGCTCGATACTCCCGTATTCGGCAGTCATGCAACGCACCATTTCAGATCTCCTCATGTACGACCGCGCATACTGGCGCATCACAGAACGATCATGGGACGGTTATCCCTCCACCATTCGAGTAATGCGAGTCGAAGACGTTATCGACACGCCACCCGCGAACGTGGGAATAGATGACAACTCATCACCTCCTAATAACCCGTTCTATCACTTATCGCAACCAGTACCGACCCGAGACGTGATCAAGTTCTACGGTGACGGTAACGGCGGATGGTTACGCAACGGCGCAACCGCAATCGGTATCGCGTCAGCACTCGAAGCCGCCACAGTCATGTACAGCGAAACCCCTATTCCCACGGTGGTTCTGAAAAACTCTGGAGCCGATTTACCAGCTGCACAAGTCGATGCTCTCCTCGATGCATGGGAAGAAGCACGAGCGAACCGTGGCACGGCATACCTGAATAACACGATAGACGCTCAGGCAATGGGATTCAGTGCCCGAGATGTACAACTCGTGGAAGGCAAAGCAGCCGCAGCCCTGGCAATCGCTCGACTAGCGAACCTCGACCCGATATGGGTAGGAGCAGGAGTACCAGGATCAAGCCTCACCTACTCCAATCGAGTAGACCTATATCGGCAACTGCTCGACACTGCATTACGACCAATAATGCAACTCGTGGAGCAAAGACTTTCCATGCCAGACATTACGCCCAGGGGGCATAGTGTCCGGTTTGATACGACCTCATTCTTGCGAGGTAATCCGAGCGAGCTAGCAGACCTCATCACGAAACTTGTCCCACTGGGGGTCCTTACCGAGGAGGAAGCCCGAGCAGTCATGGACCTACCAACACTCGGAGTCTATTCAATGATGACAGGAGTAGCACCATGAAAACCATGACCACAGACAGCCCGATCATATTTGAGGAGCGCGAATCCTCGACCAGTGGCGACATCGTAGGCAAAGGTCACGGCCTCGCAGTGCCTTACGGTGCTGAAACTGATATCGGTGGAATCCGGGAATCATTCGCCGCAAACACGTTCGATCCCGCAACCGTTATCGGTAAGCCATTGGCATATCGTCACGGCGAGCCAGTCGGAATCATTACAGCCGCAGAGAATCGAGAGGACGGACTTTACATCGACTTTGATATCGTCGACACTTCCCTCGGTCGAGACGCGGCAGTACTCGCAAGGACCAACTCAGTCAAAGGGTTATCCATTGGATTTAACCCCGTAACGTCAGCCTGGAATCGCGCCAAAGATGCAGTGCAACACACAGCCGCAACACTCCTCGAAGTGTCGCTCACCCCATACCCTGCTTATGCCACCGCTGGCGTTAGCAGTATCAGAGAAAACCAAGAAGGAGAAAAAATGTCCGAGATCATGGACTCGACCGAGCAGATCTCGGTCGATCAAGAAGCACGAGAAGCAGTCGCGAACCTACGCGAAACAGTGCAAGCAATCGAAGCAAAAGCATTTGCAACCGAAGCCAGTCACGAACTCAGCAAGTACCGGTCATTTGGTGAATATTCCAAGGCAGTGTTTCACGGTGATGTAGAAAACCGCGCACTCGATAACCAGACCCTTGCCGATGCACCCGGCCTAGTCCCTCCAGTATGGATGCGTGAAATCAAGGGAGTCCTTGATCGTGGCCGCCCATGTATCACTGCTATTGGTGGACCTTCCAGTGCAGCCGGTGCAGGCATGACGATTAACTGGCCGTACTTCACTGGCGACCTCTCCGCAATCGTCGCAGCACAGTCAAGCGAATTAGCCGAAGTAAACTCAGTCGATATCGACATCCTCAAAGGAACCGCGACCCTGGCAACATTCGCGGCTGGCTCACGCCTCTCCATGCAGGTTATCGAGCGAACCGATCCCAGTTACCTTGATGCGCACAACCGGATCATGCTCGGCGCGTTCGGAACCGAAACCGATTACGCATTCCAGGCAGCACTCTGGGCGAACGACACAGCAGGAGTTGATTACGACTTTAGTGCAGACTCAACCGGCGCAGCATTCCGCGAAGCAGTGTTCGCAGCTGCAGTCGATGTGGAGTCAGCAACCGGACAACCAGCCGAGGTCGTATTCGTGTCATCGGCAGTGTTCAAGAAAATTGGTGGCTGGTCAACATTCATGCCAGACGTTTACAGCCCCAACAACGTCTCCGGTACGTTCAACGCTCGGACACTCAATATCTCAGTCGCAGGTCTGACAGTCGTCCTCGCTCGCGAGTTTGCCACCGACGATACCGAGTCCGCAATCGTCACGAACCGCGCAGCAATCGGCTGGGCCGAGGACGGTCCACGACTCGTCACGAATGAAGTAGCAGCCAACCTCGGTCGCGATGTAGCGATCTACGGCTATGCAGCCGCTACCCCATTCGTATCCGCTGGCATCGTCGGAATCTACGACCAGGCATAATTAGGGACTAGGTATCTGCTAATGGCTCTCATGACCGGTCAAGAATTGGCCGACGCTCTCGACGTCGATTACATGTCCCTTGAGGACATGCTCGACCAGGTAGCGGAAACCTCATGCGACCTAATCGGATACCTAGTCACAGCCGCATCATTCGCCGCGGAACCAGCACCATTGAAAGAAGCTGCAATCTCAATCGGCTCAGAAATCTTCCAAGCCCGAACAGCCTCCGGTGGGGAAGCGGTCGCCCTGGACTTTACTCCAGGGCCCCGCCTCTCTGTCTGGCTCACTCGTCGAGTCATGGCCCTACTTGCCCCATATCTTGATATGAAGGGCGTAGTAGGGTGACAGCTCTCAGCACTGAATCCCGCGAGTTACTTATCGCGGCTTTTCGTGGATCAAGTGGCGCAGGTTACTGGTCAGTGTATGAGCGCGCATGGTCAGCCATGGAAGGTGACTGGACTGAGGCAGCACTAATTGTTGGCGGTGTCGGTATGCGTGTCTATGACACAATCCCGGCAGTGCCTAAACCACCCGCAATCGTTATTAGCCCCGATTCACCGTGGATCAGGCCTAACCGACTCGGGTCAAACTTGAATTATGAAGTGCGCTGGAAAATCCTTGTGATTATCTCGCCACGACAAAACGCCGCAGCAACCCTTGACACGGAGGCCGCGGTAGACTCAGTTCTAGCAATGATCCCTAATGGGTTCACTTGCCAGGGCGTAAACGCACCACAACTCCAAGACATCGGAGCGCAAGGAACAATATTAACAACCGAGATAAACGTCTCGGCCTCAATGAAGGAGTAGGAAAATGGCAGTAGTCTCAGTTGCTGGGGCCGCGTTTACAGTTGATCTCGGCGCCACACAATACGAAGACCAGATTACTTCTGGCACGATCGACACGACACCAACAATCACAAGGACTAAAACCCTCAGTGATGTCGCATTCGATCAGACGGATCTTAACTCGACCGTATCCCTCGAGTTTCTCTACGATGAGAACTCGGGCATGTACGACGCAATCCAAACGGCTATCGCCGCAGCTGCACCAGTCGCAGTCGGTATCGAATCCGCAACAGGTGTTTGGACCGGCGCAGCAATGTACATCGAATCCGCTAACACGTCATTCGCCGCAGATGGTGTCGCGACCTGCTCGGTATCATTCACCGGCACAGTCACATTCGCGTAAAGGACTTAGGGGAGCATCATGTATCCAGAAATCAAAATCGACCGTAAAGGCCACGAATCGCTAACAGTGCAAACAGTCTCAGCGGACTTCATGCATTACGACGACCTGAACGGCGACAAGCGAGCGAACGAACACGCCATGAGACTCTGCATGGCTTACTATTACTGTGAAGGCAAAGACGCGCTAAGCCTTAAAGAGGTGAAAGCGTGGGCCCGAGCAAATGATGTCCGAGTGGACATTGTGCGCGAAGACGTGGACCCTACCCAGACGGATCATACAGCCGACTAATAATCCGGCTCGCGATCCGACTAGGCAGACCAATAGAAGAAGTCAAGAAATACAAACCGCGAGAAATCGCCACGATACTGGAGGTATTAGAACATGGCTAAAATGTTCGACACTGGTATCGAAGGCCTAAACGACGTACTCAAAAGCCTTAAAGCCCTGGGACCCGAAGCGAACAAAGAACTACGCGCCTCATCAAAAAAAATCGCAGAGCAGTACATGGTCCCGGCGTGGCGTAACGCCGCGATATACGGTGCAGGTATTTGGGGTGACGCTATCGCGGACAGTGTGAGGGCAGGCTCAGACCGACTCCCCAAGGTTATGATCGGTAAATCTAAGAAAGTATTTAGTGGCGGTGCATCATCGACCATGGTTCGCTATCCCTCCGACTCGGGCGACCGTAAAGACTCATTCGCGCCATTCGAGAAAACAGACTGGATACAGCGAGTGAAGGCCTACCAAAAGCCTGCACTGGAGGAATGGGGCCGCGCAGTTGATCGAGTCGTTACTAAATGGAGCGTGATGTAATGGCAATCGGTGGCGGTAAAACCCTCACAATTTTCCTAGCGGCAGATCTAAAAAAGTTCAATTCAGGACTGAATGACGCCCGATCCGGTATGTCCCGATTCGGTGGCAGCATTAACGACGTCCTGGGTCCAGCCCTAATCGGTGCAGGAATCGCAGCTGGAGCCCTCGCCACCAAACTAGCAATCGACGGTGTCAAAGCGGCAATAGATGACGAAGCCGCAATGAGCCGTCTGGCCACCACTATGCAAAACCTTGGACTAGCACACGACATCCAGCCAGTCGAGGACTACATATACCAACTCGAGCGAAGCCTCGGAATCGCGGACACTGATCTACGACCAGCATACGACCGACTCGTGAGAGCACTCGGTGATACAGGTAAAGCACAAGACGCCCTAAGTCTTTCCCTCGACGTATCGGCAGGCTCAGGGAAAACCCTTGAGCAAGTAACCGACGCACTCGGTAAAGCCTACGAAGGCAACATTGCAGGGCTTTCCAGGCTCGGGGCAGGTATCGATGCAGCCGTAATCAAATCCGGTGATATGGACGTAATCACTAAAACACTCTCTGACACGTTCTCAGGGCAAGCAGAAACCTCAGCCGGAACCTACGAGGGCCAAATCAAACGCCTCTCTACGGCAGCGGACAACATGAAAGAAGCGTTTGGTGCTGGACTACTCCGAGGGCTCGGAGACACCAACGACGCCACTAACGACCTGGTAAAAGCATTCGAGGACCTCGAGCCGATCATCGGTAGCACAGGTGAAGCCGTAGGCAAGTTCGCCACCACAGCACTAAAGGCCTACACAAATGCAGTCGGTGACGCTGGAGACGAATCACAAGCCGCAGCGCAGCAAGTAAAAGGAGTAGGCAATGCGGCAGTTGCATCGGGTGGCCTATTTGGTGAAATCTTCGCAAGCCTCACAGGACCCAATAGTCCACTGGGAGTATTTACTCGTGGTCTCGGTGCGGCCGGTACGGGAGCGGATAATCTGACGGGCAAGGCCTACACGACAGCCGATGGAATGGAACGCCTCGCCATATCGACGGTGAGAGCAACCTCAGCACTGCAAGACTTTAATGGTGAAACCGGTGCAGGCCCAGCCTATAAAAACAGTGGAGTAAATCCTTACGCCGAATATTTACGACTCCAGCGTATCGGAATCCTGACGTTACCCACACTGACTGAAAAGGTCGAGGATCAGACCACTGCCACTGGTAACGGATCAGCGGCAGTTGATGAACTCACAAAGAAACAACAAAAACTAATTGATAAATATAAAGAGGGTGAAATTGCACTTACGGATCGAGGTAAGCAACTTCTTTCAGAAGTCGATGCACTGAACAAAGCTCGAGAGGCAATCACCGATTACACAGATGCCTTGTCCGCTGACATACTGTCGGGCGTAAACCTCGGTACAGCCTATGAAGCCCAGTTCAATTCCGAGGGCCAAAAAACTGGAGCGAGTCTCCTCGATGGATTTAATCAACAAATAGCCCAGGCTGAATACTTCGGAGAAGTACTTAACCAGATCAAAGCACAAGGCGCAGACCAAAGCCTCATTGAGCAAATAGCAAGCCTCGGACCCGAAACTGGTGCAGCTCTCGCTCAACAAATGATCGACGAGGGCCTAGTGTCTACGCTTTCCGATAAATGGGTATCAGTAAACGCAACGGTAAACGAATTAGCAAAAGGTTTAATACCCGAAGGACTCCTTGCCGGTGAACAATTCGCGCTCTCAACCGTACAAGGCACGACCGCGACTTTACTGAAGGAACAGAAAAGCCTCAAAAAACTAGGCAAGCAAGTCGGCAAAATAGTAGGCGCATCATTTAAGGCACAACTCGCGGACGATGTAGCCGAAGCGGTAAGGGCAGTCGAAGCGATCAACACGGCAGCCAAAGCCGAAGCCGCAGCGAGGGCAGCATCGAGGAGCGTGACCTACACGGAGCAGGAAGTAGCCCAGGCACTTTCGAGTCTTATCGCTAAAGCAGATCAGCGGTTAGGAACCCTCAATAATCCAGTGGTCGCATAATGGCTATTACTGTAATTAGTCTTGCCGGGACTAATCTGGATCTTGATACCGTCGAATATAACGTGGCTATTCAGCACGGTCGATCCGATGTAACGTCGAGCCCTCAAGCGTCCAACTGCCAAATAGTGATCAGGGGCCCAGTTGGTGTCACGGCTGACATCACAGACACCCTAGAAATATTCGCTTACGGAGCCCACAGGTTCACAGGTGAAATCTCCGATATCAGTATCACCCATTTATCTTCAGAGCCCCCAGTGGCTCTTACAACCATTATCGCTATGGGTCGACTATCCCGGATCGGCTCAATCGAAGTTGGGGTCGATGGTTACCCGCAACAAACAGTGCGCCAAAGGGTCGAGGAGATACTCGACGCCACAGGAGAGGATTACGCCAACGGGGCAGACCCTGACGTTGTAATGCACTCAATAAGCGGGTCAGACATTCAACCCACCGATGCACTTTCCGCCTTAGCATCACTGGCGGAGCAGACCGGGGCAACGTATTACGACGACCCGATAGGCCGAATCGTATTTGAGTCCTACGGAGCCAGAGGCCTTACGACATTGGGCAGTATTTGGGCGAACCAGCCGAACGCTTGGACTTTCTATAATGTCCCCTGGTCAAGTTTCGTCGAAGAATCATTTACATGGGTCATGCCCTCCGAAGGTGTTGTCTTTACCCCAACGTGGTCACGGACCCGACAAACAATAGTAAACGATGTGACTGTCCTAGCCCACAATGACACCCATGAGGCGCAGCTTGAGGACTCCGCCTCAATCGCGACCTACGGCAGGCGGTCTTACAGGCTTCAAACAGACATAAAAGATGAAGCAGACTGCATCACTAGGGCCGGTAACATCATCACAGCGCAAGCGAATCCACTTTGGTCACTGGGGCAAATCTCCATATTTGTCCATCAACTAGGGGCAACAGACCGAACCTATGCCCTCGAGCTCGTAAGCGGTAAATCGGTGTCAGTGATCGACCTGCCACAACCAGCGCCACTAGGACAGTTCACGGGCATAGTCGAGGGATGGTCCGAAACCTACTCGAATAACCAGCACATCCTCACCCTGTCAATATCAGACCCGCGGTATTCATTCCAGACGATTACATGGTCACAGGTCGATCCTGTACTAGAATGGGGCGACATAGACCCGACATTAAAATGGTACGAAATCATAACAGGCGAAAACCTAGCGGCATAAGGAGAACAAATGGCAACGACATTACCTGGGAGTCCTTATGTGGAGTCCTCCGATCTAGTAGCGAACTACCCTGCCGTATCCGAGGCACTTGCCGAACGCGTAGACCTAGTTGGGGTCCTACCCTTCGCGGATGCGGCAGCTAGAACCACGGCTTTACCAACTCCAACGGACGGCCAGTATTCCTATTTGCAGGATACGAACTCAACCGAGGTTTACAACGGTGCGGCATGGGTAGCGGCAGGAACGGCCCCCGGTTTAGTACACATAAATACAACAACATTTAGCGCAGCGTCCAGCATTAGCCTTAACAATGTTTTTACGAGTAATTACGATAATTACTTAATTAAATTAAAAATAAGCGCGACCACCGTATTTCCATTTATAAATGCACGTTTACGGTTATCAGGAACGGATGCTACTGGGGCAAATTATAACTATGTTTCGGGTTTTTTTTATTCCACAGTTTCATCGGATCTAAACGCAAGCGCATCAACAAATGGTTTATTGTTTCAAGTCGAGGAAAATCAACTTAACTTTTCCGACATAAACATATTTAGTCCTTTTTTAGTTGATAAAACATTCGCCACTTCTTACACTGCCATCGGTCGCACAGGCATCGGCCAATTGCGGTTAAGTTCTTTCAATCATACTTTGAGCACTTCCTACGACGGAATAACTTTTTACCCATCCGCTGGGGTTATTACTGGCACAGTTCGAATATTCGGTTACAAGAATAGTTAGGAAAAAAATGATACAAGTAGTAGAAGTATTTGCTATCACTGGCGAAGTTATCGAGCGTGAACGCACCACAGGCGAAGAAACCCAATTTAAGGCAGATCAATCCGCGTCCGCGCAAGCCGAAGCCGAAGCGCAAGCCAAAGCCGAAGCCGAAGCCGAAGCAACCGCCGCCGCTATTGCACACGCTAAATTACTGGGATTCACTGACCAAATGATTAGCGTCATGTACCCGAATCTAGGGGCTTGACCGTGGACGACACACAAACCACGGAAACCGACGAGGCCTCACACAACATGGAGGCCGCTCCAGTGGCTAAAAAGGCCGTGAAAAAAGCCGCAGCGAAACGCAAGCAATACACAACCACAGAGAAAGCCCGAGCAATAGTCCGAGCTAAACTCGCAGCCGCAAACAGGCCCCCGATCAATGACTATCGATAACCTGGGAGATTTAATACCCATAGTTGTTATCGGCTCCGCCATACTTGCCGGTATCTTGTGGCTCATAAAAGCCCAGACACACATGTCGAGGGAGTTTCGTCCAAATGGCGGGGCAACTATGCGCGACTCCATGAACCGAGTAGAACACGATCTTAGAGACATTCGAGGCCGCCTCGATCAACACATCGACACACACAATAAGGGGAACACATGAAACTAAAACTATGGCTAGCAAGCACCTGGGAAGGCTCCATCGTAAAAATCGCTGGAGGAGCTGCACTCGGTGCAGTTCTGTCTTGGCTTATGACTGCCGATGTCCACCCGCTAATTGTCGCTATCGGTGCAGCTGCAATCCCCGTACTGATTAACGCTCTCAATAATGAAGACCCTCGATATGGGTCAGTCGACTGGGAGGAACTCGATGCCGAAACTATGTAAAGCCGGAATCACTTTACGCTCACAAATAGATAAAAGGTTCCCAGGCAGAGATCGGCGCACCGACGGATGGTTGGGTAATGCCGAGCATGCATCTAGGCAATCTGACCACAACGAAAACGCTAGAGGGATCGTTATGGCACTCGACATCGACGAGAATATGGGTAAGCGTGGGAAGTGGCGCAACGGTCGCACAGCCCGACTCCTAGCAGATCAACTCGTGCGATACGCGGCCTCGACAGCACCTGGGGCGCAGCGCATCAAATACGTCGTGTATGAGAATCAAATCGCGAGCCCGACCTATGATAAAACGTGGTGGAAGTTTCGAGGATCAGGCTACGGCCACACAGCCCATATACATATTAGTTTCACTGCTCTCGCAGACATGGACGGTTCCATATTCCCACTGCCTATACTTACTAAGTCACCGACAAAGAAACTTGCCTACCGTCGTTTAATCGCTAAACGCCACCGATAGCCCTATGGACCTCGAATGCCCGTACTGTGGGCAGATCGAAAACCTCCGAGCCGATCACCCGCAACGGTTCGATATACCCGACCCATTCATAACCGAGTGTAGGGAGTGCGAATGATTACCGAGATCGTCATGTGTGCCGCAATCATTACGGCCCCAACATGCGTTGCTAATTCACCAGATGCCCTGGACTGGAAAGGTTATGAGCCCAGCCTGTACCAGGGGCAGCATTATCACAGTAAATGGGCACAGGTTCGTAAGTGCATTATGCACAGGGAGTCCCGATCAAACTATAGGGCCAGATCAAGCATAAGCACCGCTGCCGGCGCGTACCAATTTTTGGATTCTCAATGGCGAATCAGCCTTACACATATGATGATTCAAGAGTCAAGAGCCACTAAAGACGGCCTAATCCAAGAAATCAAAGCACTCAGGAATAAACCAATACAGGCATGGAACCGCTACTATCAAGACCGCGCTTTCTATACAGCCTGGGACAATGGAAGGGGCGCAAAACATTGGAATCAGACACGCCACGGATGCTAAACGCGACCTATCACACGTTCGAGCTGGAAGATCTCGATATGCGAGGGCAACTACTTGTCACGATCAGAGATGGTAAACCCACATTGGCGTACCGGCGCACAATGAGCCACCGGTGGAGCCCACCGATCATGCCAAACACGCCCGAAAATAAGTAAAGTCCTTGACAACACGCTACCGGCTCACCATTATTGAGCCACAGACATTCCAGAGGAGGGGAAGCCTCAGACCTCGGACCAAGAGCCGGGGATGTCTTGACATAGCCCATCCGACGCGATGGGCACGTCTACGGGTGGCCCTGTTTCTAGTGGCAGGGCCACTCCACACACTAGCCACTAGGCCGAAAAGGGGAACCATGCAAGACGACGCATTATTCGATTCAATAGGTGATATACAGCTCGACCGGCCCGGCCATAATTGCACAGGCCAACTCTGCACATATTGTGAACGGTTCGACCGTGAAGATGTCGAGGTCCTTGCCGAGATCGACCCGAAGTGGCGTATGCAGGCCACCATATTTAGGAAGTCACTCGCTATCGGTGGCCTATTCAGCGCAGACGTACTCATTGAGGCCATAGGCAAGCCACTGGGCCACCCAAACCAGATCGGCGCACTATTCCGGTCATGGAATAGTCAAGGCCTCATAGAGTCTCAGGGTAATTTCGTGGTATCGACCCGTGAGTCAAATAACGGTCGGGTAATTAGAGTGTGGAGGCGGACAGCATGAGCCCAGCGATACTTGGCCTAGCTTGCGTCACATTCGGACTCGTAATCGGTTTTATCTGGGGACATTCAGGGGGCAAAGGATGAGCGAACCGATCATTACATGTGTGAAGTGTGGCTACCGTATGCATGTCATGGAAAGTGTTTGTATGAATTGTGTTGCCCTCGATGAGTACTCGAAGAGGGATGCTCGGTTGTTGCACATTACTCAACAGAAAAGGCTCCGGCAAGCAGCCCAAAGGAATGCTAAAAGGGATATCGCATGAGTGGATATAACCTAGACGGATACATAGATGTCCCGAGCCGGATCAAACTATTCATGTCGAGGCATCCTGAGGGATCACTTCAGATGGACCCGCCCGAGTTTATCGACATTGAAGGCAAGAAATGGATCGTAGGTCGCGCATACGCTTACCGGACACCCGACGATCCTCGACCTGGTATTGGTACAGCGTGGGAGATTGTGCCAGGGACAACACCATTCACTCGTGGGTCAGAGATACAAAACCTTGAGACAAGTGCTTGGGGTAGGGCCATTGGTGCGCTAGGCATTGGGATAGATGCGAGTATCGCTACCCTCGATGAGATCCAACACGCTAAGGAACGCTCCAAAGTAATTCACACATCGGAGAAGCTCGAGGATGATCCTTGGGTGACAGATGCTCCAGTGGCTCAGGAACAGACAGATACGCCAACGCCGAACCGCCGGACCACTACTAAAGGCTCCAGCATGTATCCAGCGACAGAGGGCCAAGTGAAAGCGATACACGCGATACTCGGCAAAAAGGGTGTACGTGAAGATATTGACAAACTAGCGGCCGTTAATGAGTGGCTAATCGCTATGAATAAACCCACAGTGCCCTCGATCACTAGCCTCAATAAGCATGACGCGAGCGGCCTAATAGATCACATTCAAGCACCACCTTAGACACAGTTGTAGCGCGTGATGCCCTTGCGCTCGGATCACTAAAGGGTAGCCGCTTGACCAGAATGACGGAGGAAATAGCACTGGTCGCGGGTAGCACAGGGCGACACGCCCGACCGCGTAGGTAGGGTGAGTAATGCACGAAACCAAACCACCACGGAGGACAGGATCTGGCAACAGAGACTGAGACTGTCCGACCACACACTAGAGGGGAAACACAATGGAACAACAACAACGCAAACCAATCACATACAGCCTGTACGACGCACACTGCGCCAAGACAGGATGCAGCTGTGAACACACACACTGCTATAAAGGATGGATCAACCACACTAACGGAGTATGGCCCTGTATGTACTGCCGCGAAGATCTCACAGGACGACTAATGAGGGCCGCCCAAGCCAGGGAGAAGGGATACCCACAAGAGGCTATCTCCCGTATCATCATGGGTAAACAAAGGAACAACACATGAGCCCCACCCCCACCCCAGGCAGGTCCTCAGTCGCCTACAAAAGATGGGTGAAGATGGTCCTCGCCAACTGCGAACCAGTCTGCATTCGATGCGGTTACGACATCGACATGACACTCCCACGCAATAACCCAATGGGAGCAAGCGCAGACCACGAACCACCCCTAGCCCTAACAGGAGACATAGCACCCGGCCTCGACCGATCAGGACTCGCACACCTCAAATGCAACAAGCAACACGGAGGCAAACTCGGATCACAACGAGCATCACAAAAAAAATCCGAAACCAAAACGAAAACCAGATCCGATTCTTTAAGAGCAACACGTTCTAC
>Ga0208544_10001781_pt1 | contig 14548 bp, 10 predicted proteins | sample DEB08_DNA_9_FD_184526 | JGI IMG/M metagenome (GOLD analysis project Ga0208544, IMG submission 184526) | Aqueous microbial communities from the Delaware River and Bay under freshwater to marine salinity gradient to study organic matter... | ecosystem: Environmental > Aquatic > Marine > Coastal ... | reverse complement strand
ACCCCCTACTCCCGTTTCGCCGATGGTCGTGCGGTTCTCCGATCAAGCATTCGTGAGTACCTTTGCTCCGAAGCCATGCATGGTCTTGGCATCGCCACCACCAGAGCCCTGTGCCTACTAGACAGCAAAACCCAAGTCTATCGCGAAGAAATAGAATCTGGTGCCACCGTATGCCGCGTTGCCAAAAGTCATATTCGCTTTGGCTCCTTTGAACACTTCCATTACCGCAATCAGCCAGAAGCCGTTAAAGCCATGGCCGACTATGTGATTGAACGCAACTTCCCCCAATGGGCCAATGCCGACAATAAATATTATTTAATGTTTGAAAACTGCGTGTTTAAAACCGCGCGAATGATCGCCCAGTGGCAGTCTGTTGGTTTTAACCATGGCGTAATGAACACCGACAACATGAGTATTATTGGCGACACCATCGATTATGGTCCCTTTGGATTTTTGGACGCCTACGACCCAGACCATGTCTGTAACCATTCCGATAATCAGGGGCGTTACTCATTTAAAAGCCAGCCCAGTGTCGGGTTATGGAATCTAAATGCCTTAGCGACCTCGCTGACCTCATTGATAAGCAACGACGAGTTGATCGGTGCACTAAAACAATACGAACCAGAATATTTAAACCAATACAGAACCATAATGGCCGAGAAATTAGGGCTGGAAGAATACCAATCCGACGATGAAATATTGATTAACTCGCTAATGGAATTACTGCACAGCAACAATGTTGATTACACAATATTTTTTAGGTCGTTAAGCCAGTATTCAGATGCAAACCAAAGTGTTAGAGATCAATTTGTCGATCGTGATGGCTTTGACCAGTGGGCGGAAAAATATAAGGCAAGGCTAGCCCAACAGAGTATTAGTGACGCAGAGCGTCAACAAAAAATGGACGGCATTAATCCTAAGTATGTGTTGCGCAACTATATGGCGCAGGCGGCAATAGAGGCAGCGCAACAGGGGGATTATACTGAGGTTAATGTGTTGCTTGAGATTCTGCAGAGTCCCTGTGATGAGCATTCAGAGGCAGAAAAGTATGCAGGGTTGCCGCCTGATTGGGCGGAGAAGTTATCGGTGAGTTGTTCTTCGTAGGCTGGTGGTGATCATCATGAGACCCCAGCCTTCGCTGGGGTGACGGTTTTGTACTTGGGTGACGGTGTTGTACTTGGGTGACGGTGTTGTACTGGGGTGACGTTGTTGTACTGGGGTGACGTTGTTGTACAGGGGTCACGGGGTACTCCCGTCATTCCAGCATAAGAAGGTCATTCAGCGAAGAAACGTCATTCAGCAAAGAAACCTCGTTTAGCGAAGAAACCTCGTTTAGCGAAGAAACGTCATTCCAGCGTAGGCTGGAATCTATAAGAGACCCCAGCCTTCGCTGGGGTGACAGTTTTGTACTTGGGTGACGGTGTTGTACTGGGGTGACGGTTTTGTACTGGGGTCACGGGGTACTCCCGTCATTCCAGCGAAGGCTGGAATCTATGAGAGACCCCACAACCATGTCATCCCGACAGAGCGAAGCGACGAGGGATCTCATCCCACCATTAAATCAGTAAACACAGACGCCACATCACCAGGCAGCGCCGCCGACTTGCGTGTCTCTGCATCAATCATCACCATCACATTGGTACTCACCGCCGCACAGACGCCATTTTGAAAAATAGCCTGCTCACAAACAATAGAGCTGCGTCCTAACTTCACAACACGAGTACCAATCTCTACCGTACCAGGCCAACCCAGCTCTGCCAGATACTCCACTTCAAATTTAACAATCACAAACTCTCTATCAGCAGTAATCAGCTTACGCGCCGGATCATAGAGAATACTCGTACGGGAACATTCAAAGAACGTCGAAAAAACCGCGTTGTTAACATGCCCCTGTCGGTCTGTATCGCCATAGCGGACGCTTTCTTGAATGGTATGGGGGTAGTCATTGAGTGATCGTTCGGTGGTCGTAGACGCCAAGGGTTAGCTCCAATAGTTAGGTTTATATCTAAGCCTAACCAGCTTAACCGAACAAATGGCATTTTAAGAAATGATATTCAGAATAAGCTTATCGCTAAAAAAAAATTAGAAAGCACTTTTCGATAGACGAAAAAAACCCCTGCTGTAAGGAGGGGGAGTGATACAGACCAGCAGGGGCTACAAAGTTTCGGACTAAACACAACATAAATAAATCAACGCCCCATAAAACTTAACCAGAAGGCAACAACAAATTTATTTAAATTTTAGTCACTGTACTAATAAGACTCCGAAACAGAAAAAAACCCTACCTTAAGAATAACAATATTTTAAAATCACACCTTAGCTTCAGAAAAATAGGCATCAGGTCCGCATGTTTCCAGCCCAAGAGCGCAAAAAGACCTAAACATCCTCAATTAATTGAATCCTGCGAGTCACTGCAGATTTTGGAATTCGAATAAAACCAGATGCCTGAGCAGAACCCCCGCTTTCGATATCACCCAAGTTAGGCGCCAGCATCAGAACCTCATCCGTTTCTCCAACCGACCAACCCACCGACACGCACTCTATAACTTCCAACCTCGGCTTATTTTCCAAGAACATCCAAGCGGCGATTGGCTGCGCGCTGTCCGTCCATTCGACTAATATTGGATTATCCATCTTTGACATTTGTCTGCTCCAAGTGAGGTTTGTCACGACGATTATTGAATCTCAAACTATCGGTTTATGTTGTTATTCTTGGGAAAGGTGAGGGCAACTAGAATTATGATTTGGGCCGACCTTTAGCACGCAGCAGATGCTGATCTGGGGCACCCCAGTCGTGGAATTTTGTTAAAAGAAAGATAGTAAATGCTGGGTGGCTGCGACGGCTTCGCTATCGTATTCAACCAAAATGTCGATCAACCTGGTGGTAGCCTGCTCCGGGGCTGGGTCTATATCATTGGCCCTACAGGCACCTAGGCCCTACGATTAAAAAACCTCGCAAGAGCTAAGCATTAACAAACACCGAGGACATCCGCCCTTCAATTGCCTTCTTAACAAACTTCTCCGACTGCTCGGCACCACTGTGCAATACCTTCTGCGCACCCGCATCAGCCACACCATCCCACAGCGCCATAATCGCCTCAGGCGTCTGCTGATCTGGCGGCAGAAAAATGCCATCAGTCTCATAAATCTGCGTACTGGCATAACCACCCGCCCCGGCACAGAGAATAAATCGCGTTGGTGAGTCGTTGTGGCACAGGGTTAACAATCCCGCCGTCACCGCCTCAGGCGTCATCAGTTCCAGAGCCGTTTCATCAATCCCCAAATCCGTAGTCATACGCGTTGCCGCCGCAGGCGCCAGCGCATTCACATGAATATTATATTTCTGCCCTTCCAACACTAGAGTGTTCATAAAACCCACTACCGCCATCTTTGCCGCACCATAGTTCGACTGACCAAAATTACCGTACAGGCCGCTAGAAGATGTGGTCATTACAATGCGCCCATACTCTTGCTTGCGCATAATCTCCCATACCGCCTTGGTGCAGTTCACACTGCCTTTAAGATGCACATCCATGACAATATCAAAATCTTTCAGATCCATTTTGGCAAAGCTTTTATCCCGCAGAATGCCGGCGTTATTCACCAAAATATCTACCCTGCCCCAAGCGGCCATCGCCTCAGCCACCATCTGCTGTACTTCTTCAAACTTAGCCACATTGGCGCCATTGGCGATCGCTTCACCGCCACGCTCTTTAATAAGCCGCACCACGTCCAGTGCCGCCTCAGAAGAGCCGCCGCTGCCATCCCGCGCCGCACCCAGATCATTAACCACAACCTTGGCACCGCGCTCGGCCAATGCCAATGCATGAGAGCGCCCCAAACCATTTCCAGCGCCGGTGACTATAGCCACCTGATTATCAAAACGAATTGTCATCATGTCCTCCTTCAGGATGACAATTACGGGTTCAGGATGACAATTACGGGTTCAGGATGACAATTTGGGCCTCTGTCGGGATGACAATCTCTTTGTCATATTGAGCGTAGAGAGATATCTCTGTCATCTTGACCAACGGGAGAGATCTCAAACCTGATTCAACAAATACCCCACCAGCAACACTTGCGGCAATGTTAACAACGGTAGAAACAACGCTATTTTCCATGATTTGGTGGTATCTCTAATCACCATCACCTCTGTGTAATCAGTCGCAACGCCGGCCATCAAAAAGGTAAATCCATTGCCCGGAGCGGCGGCGCGGGTGAGAAGGTCGGCGGCGATGGGTGTTGAGCCCTCGGAGCAGACTTCAATAATAGTGGCGGCAATTAGGGTTAAAAAGAGTCCTGCGACGGTGGGGCCGAAGAGGGTCTGATAGGTGTCTATTGGCACAAAGGCGCGTATCGCGGTGGCTAATACGAGTCCAAACAGTAACCAGCGAAATACCATTCTTGAATCTTTAAGGCCGTCCCAAAGCAGATTGCCAATTGCCTTTGGCGAGTAGTCTGCCTGTTTGATCAACGCTACTATTTGTCGGGTGATTTGCGGACTGTTTTGCGGAGTAATTTTTTGAGTATTAGGCGAGGTATTTTGTTCAGGTGGGGCATGGGGATTGGCTGGCAGCACCTTCGCTTTCACTAGACGATCAAAAATAATTCCGGTGGTGATGCCGATAATCATAGATAGCGCCACAAAGCTGAGGGTCCAGCCCCAACCAACTAGAGTGATTAAAATAATGGTTAGAGAGAGTGAGTTCCAGGGGCTGGCGATTAAAAAGGCCATCAACTGACCCAGACTGGCTCCCCGCTCATAGAGTTTGGTGCCTACCATCAAGATGCCATGGCTACAGAGGTCGAGTAGTACGCCGGCAATGGTTGCGCGGACAATGCCTTTTACAGTACCCCCCTCCCCCAACGCCGACATTACTAAGTCTCTGGGTATGCGATCCAGAAGACCTACAAATACCACGGCCATCGCTAGGCCCCACCACATGGTATTAATCAGCTCGTAAATACCCGAGGTAATGATCATCAACCAGTCTGGCAGATTGGGCTGACCGGCTAAAAACACATGACCGAGATAACTCAGGAGTACTAAGGTGCCGGATATCCAAAGTAGGAAATCTGGGCGCTGTTTGGTCTTTTCTTCGGGCTCACAGCATGAGGGCACCGTTTTTTCTGGTTCGGGCGGACAGCAGTTACTCATGGATTATGACTCCCCTATTAAGAATGCCTAGCAATAGAATTTTCATCGCTATAATATGGACTGATGAATACCTCATACTTATAAAGATAGCAGTGTTTAAACGACGCCAATGGATATGATGAAAAAACTTATTGCTCTTGCCTCTCTCCTGTTTAGCAGTCTCGCTACTGCGGATATTTTTTGGTTTGTACGCACTGGCGATGGCGCGACCAATTGGCAGTATGTGGCCAACTTCTCCAGCGGTATCTTTATTATTGCGCTGTCGTTTACTGCCCTGCGTCTATTTCTGAGCCGCCGCCAGGTTCGCACTTACAACAATGAGCTCGAAGAGATTCGCACCCAGCTTGAGCTGCGGGTTAAAGAGCGCACGGCAACCCTTGAAGACGAGATTACGGAGCACCGGGAAACGACTATCCGCCTGCGGCACTCTGAGTCTTATATCACCAGTATCTTGCGCTCTATGCCGCTGATGCTGATTGGCCTCAATAAAAGTAACCAGATTACCCAGTGGAACCAGCGGGCTGAAGAGATTAGTGGCCTGTCCTCCAGTGCGGTGATGGGCATGGATTTATGGGAAGCCTACCCGACCATTACTATTAGCCCCGACCAGATACAGCAGGCTCAGGACGATAATGAAACCCTGACCATCAAATACAGCCAGCGCGGCCAGTACCATTTTGATATCACTATTTATCCGCTTCAAGATCAGCTTGAGACGGGCGTGGTTATTTTGATCGATGACGTGACACAGCGTGTGCACAACGAAACCCTGCTGATTCAGCGTGACAAGATGTCGTCTATGGGTGAGATGGCCTCGATTATGGCCCATGATATTAATATTCCACTGCGCGCGATTCTGAAGGATGTGAAAACTGTTCGTCAGGGGCTAACCGATGAGCCTATCGATGGCATGGGCCTAAGTGAACTACTTGAAGACGCCGTGATTCGTGGCCAGCAGGCAACCTCGATTATCAGTAATCTGGTGGACTATTCTGGCAGTGGCGGTGGCGAAAAAGTCATGGCCAATATGAAGGATGTGGTTAACCACAGTGTTGAGCTAGCTAACGACGTGCTGTCGGTGATGGCGGGCCTGAGATTTCGGGATGTTAAAGTGAAGTTTAATTACGCAGACGATGTGCCGGACGTGGCCTGTTATGTGACTGAGTTGCAGCAGGTGTTTTTAAGCCTGTTTCGCCATTCTTGCTATGCCCTTGGTAAGGTTAAAGACTTGGACCATAGGCCTGAAATCAATATTGAAGTCACTAAGTTCTACGAGAATCTGTGGGTGCGTATTCAGCACAATGGTCGAGGGATTTCCCTGGAAGATCAGAAGACTATCTTTGAACCCTTTGCTGCTGATGGCGATGCCAATGGGTCTTATGATGCGGGCAAGCGCCTGTCGTTCTCGCACTTTATTATTGTGGAGCAGCATCAGGGCCAGATTGCCGTGACTTCAGATCCTGATGTGGGTACTACTTTCCATATACAGTTGCCGCTGGCTTAGGCTGAGGCATGGCCAGAGAATGAGATCCTTCACTCCCAACTGTCATCCTGAACGCAGTGAAGGATCTCTCAATAATAGCGCAGACCCTATTCAACTAATGCCGCAACAGGTTCTTACTGAGACCCTTCGCTAATGCTCAGGGTGACAAACTGTATGTCATCCTGAACCCGCAACTGTCATCCTGAACCCGAAACTGTCATCCTGAACCCGCAACTGTCATCCCGAACCCCCAACTGTCATCCTGAACCCGCAACTGTCATCCTGAACGCAGTGAAGGATCTCTCAATACTAGCAGCAGACCCCATTCAACTACTGCCGCAACAGGTTCTTACTGAGACCCTTCGCAAATGCTCAGGGTGACAAAGTGCATGTCATCCCGAACCCGCAACTGTCATCCTGAACCCGCAACTGTCATCCTGAACGCAGTGAAGGATCTCTCAATACTAGCGCAGACCCCATTCAACTACTTCCGCAACAGCCTTTGACTGAGACCCTTCGCAAATGCTCAGGGTGAAAAATTTTATGACGTAATGAAGATCTGTGAAGGATCTCACTTAACTCACACGCCCGTTTCTCTATGCTGCCACCATGGAAAAACAATACTACGTCTACATACTGACAAATCAATCTAACAAAGTGATGTATATAGGCTCTAGCAGTAACTTAGCAGCCCGTATTTACCAACATAAACAAAAATTAATTCCTGGCTTCACAGCCAAATATAACGTCAATAAACTCGTTTACTTCGAGGTCACCAATGACCCCTACTCTGCGGTCACAAGGGAGCGAGAGTTAAAGGGGTGGGTGAGGGCAAGAAAAAACCAGCTGGTTGAGACTACAAATCCAGGGTGGGAGGAGTTGGTGGTTTGAGATCCTTCGCTACGCTCAGGATGACAGATGGGGGTTCAGGATCACAGCTTCGGGTTCGGGATGACATAAAGTTTGTCACCCTGAGCATTTGCGAAGGGTATCAGTCAGAACCTGTTGCGGAAGTAGTTAAATGGGGTCTGCTGCTAGTATTGAGAGATCCTTCACTGCGTTCAGGATGACATAAAGTTTGTCACCCTGAGCATTTGCGAAGGGTCTCAGTAAGAACCTGTTGCGGCAGTATTTGAATGGGGTCTGCGCTATTATTGAGAGATCCTTCACTGCGTTCAGGATGACATAAAGTTTGTCACCCTGAGCATTAGCGAAGGGTCTCAGTCAAAGGCTGTTGCGGCACTAGTTGAATAGGGTCTGCTGCTAATGTTGAGAGATCCTTCACTGCGTTCAGGATGACATAAAATTTGTCACCCTGAGCATTTGCGAAGGGTCTCAGTAAGAACCTGTTGCGGCAGTAGTTGAATTGGGTCTGCGCTATTATTGAGAGATCCTTCACTGCGTTCAGGATGACAGTTGGGGGCTCAGGATGACAGGTGGGGGTTCAGGATGACAGTCGCGGGTTCAGGACGACAGCGACAAGTACTTGGGGGCATGTCTAATAATCCAAAACGGCCATGCAATCCCGACAGAGTCCGAAATTGTCATCCTGAGCATAGCGAAGGATCTCCGACAAACCACGCAACCCGGCCTCAAAGACTCTTAAGTACTTCCAACGGCGGCTGCACCACCGCTTTACGACTGTAACCAACACCCAAGGCTCCCACCAACACACCACCGGCCAGTGGCCCTGCAATCCACAACCAGGGGTGCAGCGCAAACGGCAGATCAAACATAAACCGCTGCAACATTGCGATGGCCGCTTCTGCGCCAATAGACGCCAGCAAGCCCGCCATTATTCCCAGCGTACTAAATTCAATTAGTTGAATGCCCAAGATCAAACGTCTAGAGCTACCCAGAGTGCGCAGTATGGCGCTTTCTTGCAGACGCTCGGACATAGACAGACTCACCGCCGCAAACATCACCAGCACACCACAGCTGAGTATCAGCAGGGTCATCACTTCTAAGCCGCGAGTGACTTGCGAGACAATGGTGCGAATACGGTCAATAATTTTATCCAGCTCTATCACCTGCACCGTGGGGTATTTACGCAGCAGGTCATTCACCAACAGCTTTTGCTGGGGGGGAATATACAAACTGGTCATACTGGTGCGTGGGTACTCTTCGAGTAATCCTTCGGGAAACAGGAAGTAGAAGTTGGGCGTCATATTGTCCCAATTTAGGCTGCGGGTATTTACCACCTCTGACAAAAACGTCAGGCCGCCCACACTAAAGGTAATCTGATCACCGAGCTCTAAACCTAACTCTCCTGCAAGCTCATCTTCTAGGGACACAGGCGCAATTTCTGCGGAAGTATCCACCTCGTCCCACCATTGTCCGGCAGTGACCTTATTACCTTCCGGCAAGTCTGAGGTCCAACTCAAATTCAACTCGCGACGGAATGACTCGTGGCTGTCTTTTTGTGCTTCGGTAATTGGCTCACCATTTATCGCTGTCATTCGGCCACGCACCATAGCGTACCAACCGGCAGTTTCGAGATCTTGGTCATTAACCATATCGCGCACGCCATCAAGCTCGTAAGGCGCCACGTTCACCAAAAAGTGATTGGGTGCATCTTCGGCTAATTGGAAGCGCCACTCGTCAATCAATGAGGTTCGCACCACGACCATGATCATCAGCAGTGCAATGGCACCAGAAAAGCCGACCATCTGAATCAGGCTTTGAGATTTTCGACGCCACAGATTATTGAGGGCCAACCGCCAGATACTGCCCAGGCGCTGACCATAGTTTTTACCCAGTCGCAGCATGGCCAAACCAATAACCAATGTGGCCGCGGCGGTCAGTGCGAAGCCGGCTAAAATGGCCAGTGACAGATACAGGCTATTGCTATACCAGAGCAGTAACCCTGCCACGGCACCAATACCAAATAGACCACGAACTGCAGCACTAACAGGTTTTACCTGCACATCCTGACGCAATACTGCCAAGGGAGACTGAGCCGGCAAATGCCACAGCGCTGGCAATGTAAACCCACCCAAGCAGAGTAAACCCGTCGCCAAGCCTGTTATCCAAGGCCGAATGCCCGCGGCTGGCAGCGCAATCGGCAACCATTCACGGACGATAGAAATAAGTAGTTCATGGAATAAATAACCCACCACCAGACCGGCGAGTGATCCTGCCAGACCGAGCCACAAACTCTGTTGCAGATACAAACTTCGCACCCGACTCGCGGAAATGCCCCAGCTTTTAAGTAGGGCTACCTGCCGAGTTTGACCCGCAGCAAAATGATGGCTGGCAAGCGCTAGCGCAATACCCGCCAACACCACACCTATGCTACCCGCCAACAATAAGAACCGTCGGCCCTTATCCATGGTGCTGGCAATACTGGCCTGAGCTTCGTCTGGGGTAATTAGTCGATCATGAATACTCAGCTTAGGCTTTAACCAGTCTGTGTAGCTGGCAAAGGCATTGGCATCTTCCCCTGCGGCCATCAGGTATTTATAGGTCACACGGCTACCGGGCTGCACGATGCCGGCGGCTTCTACATCGTCCCAGTTCATCAGGACTCGGGCACCGAAGAAGCTATAAGAACCACCATCTGGCTCTTCAATAATAATTTGGGTAACCTTTAGTTCGGTTTCACCCAGCTCGATGGTCGCCCCAAGCTCAATATTGAGCAGAGGTAATAGTCGCGCATCAACCCAGGTCTCACCTTTGGCCGGGCCGTAATTAACCGATTCAATGAGGCTCTCATCTAGGGTAAAAGCAGTGGTTGATCGTTTGATAAACCCACGCAGTGGATAGTTGCTCTGCACCGCTTTAATGGATGCCAGATGCATATCTGATTCATGGTAGACCATGGAGGCGAACGTGAGCATCTGGGAGGTTTCTACGCCCTGCTGCTGCGCTTCCGCTATCCACTCTGATGGGGTCGCCTTATTGCCACGCACCACTAGGTCTGCTGCCAAAAAGGCGCTAGATTCTGCTGTGAGAGCCCGTTCAATACGCTCGGCGAGCAATGACACTGAGGTCACTACGGACACGGCCAATACCAAGGACCAAACGATTAGACCCAACTGACCACCGCGCCATGTGCGCAGTAACATTCGTAAGGCTTGCATCAGCTTTTACTACCTTGGGCTTTTGCTTTCGGTTTTGCTTTCGGTTTTGCTTTTGCTTTTGCTTTTGGCTTTGCTATCGCCTTTAGTTTTGCTGTTGCTTTAGGCTCTTTTTTTGGCTGTTTTTTTGGAGTTGCTGTCGCTTTTACTTTTGGCTTAGCGCCTACCTGCTTTTTGACCGGAGTCTTTTTGACTGGCGCCTTCTTAACTAGCGCCTTTTTCACTGAAGTCTTCTTAACCAGAGCCTCTTTGACAGGCGTCTTTTGTACGAAAGCCGTTTCGGCAGAAATCTTCTTAACAGGTGCTTTTTTAGCCGCGGCCTTTTTAACCAAGATCTTTTTAACATTAGCTTTTTTGATAGGGGGTTTTTTCTTCACAGGGCTATCTTTAGGTTTCGCTGCAAGGCTCTTGGTCGGTTTGGCTACAGGACTCTCTTCAACCTGCAGGCCGCCGGCTAACACCAGTCGCTTACCACAGCGCTTGGCGAGGTTATGTTCGTGGGTCACTAGTACTAATGTGGTGCCTTCTTCTTTATTGAGGTCGAAGAGCAGATCATTAATTTTTTCTCCGGTGCCTGTATCAAGATTACCTGTGGGTTCATCGGCAAAAAGAATGGTCGGCTTGCAGGCAAAAGCTCTTGCCACAGCGACTCGCTGCTGTTCGCCACCGGATAGCTGGCGGGGATAATGGGTGGTGCGGTGGTCTAGACCCACACGGGTCAAATAATGAGCCGCGGTCTTGAGGGCAGCTTTGTCGCCCTGCAATTCAAGGGGGAGTGCCACGTTTTCCAACGCGGTTAAGCCGGGTAGCAGATGAAATGATTGGAAAACAAAACCAACGTGTCCGGCACGCACAGCAGCGCGGCCCTCTTCGTCCATGGCAGTAATATTCTGCCCATTAAGAATAACAGTGCCTGTAGTCGGCAGATCTAGGCCCGCCAAAATACCCAGCAGAGTGGATTTACCCGACCCAGAGGGGCCGACAATCGCCAGGGTTTCACCACTGGTTATCGATAAATTGATCTTATCCAAAATAGTGAGCGTACCTTCTGAGGTACTGACTTGTTTGCTAATATTACTAACTTCAATCATTTCAAATATCCATTGCGACTAAAAATGCCTACACTGGGTGCAGGTTTAGACTGATTATTGTTATTACTAAAGAGTATTGAGATTTTTTATGGGGCTTTTTTCTACCACCAAGCTTATCCAGCGCGTATGTTGCCTGTTTATTTTACTCGGCGCCAACACTTATGGATCAACATTACTGGTTTTGGGCGATAGTCTCAGCGCCGGCTACGGCGTGAACCAAGAAAGTGGCTGGGTAGCCCTGTTGGCGGATGACTGGAATGACAAACATCAAATTATCAATGGCAGCATCAGCGGTGATACCACTGGTGGTGGTCTCAATCGTTTGCCATTGTTGCTGGAAAAGTTTAACCCCGATTATGTGCTGCTAGAACTGGGGGGTAACGATGGCCTGCGCGGCCAACCCTTAAGTTTAATGAAGGGCAATTTACAGAAGATGATTAATTTGGTGCGCGAGTCGGGCGCTGTGCCTGTGTTATTCGGAATGCGTCTGCCGCCCAACTACGGGCGACGCTACTCCGATGCCTTTGCTGCAGTCTATCCACAGCTATCGGATGCTGAAAAGGTACTGTTGATTCCCTTTCAGCTGGAAGAGCTGGCGGTGACCGAGGGGATGATTCAGGAAGATGGACTGCACCCAACAGCGTTGGCACAGCCGATTATTAAAGATGTGGTTAAGGGCTATATAGAGCCTCTAATGAACTGAGGGCATGACTTACAGTAAAAGCCTGCCAGCTAACCTAAAGGCCTAGCTCTTGCATCGCTTGAGGCGACAACAGCTCTCCAAAGGGTGTTTTGGCCCAACCATCTTCATAGGGGCAGCAGAAATGAACCCTAGCCATAACATGGGCAAAAAACCACTGATCAGCGACTTTGGTATATTTCTCGCGGTAATACCCAACCGCCCAAAAAGCCTTATCGCCGTCTGCATGTTTGGTACTGCATAACTGCATCAGTCGCCAGTCACCGGTTGCAGCCTGACCACTAATATCAATAATCGGGTTAAATACCAGATGTTGATTCAACGAAAAATAGGGCCAGATTTTTTTATACATTTCGCGAATTTCTTCACGACCCCTAAATACTCCGTCATCACCTTCATCAAGAACCGCATCTGACAAAAATAGCTCAGCGAACTCATCCGCATGTTCACCGGAATCTGCATACTGACAGTACTGTGCTTTGAGTTTTTTAATCTGCTCAATATCCCACAGCGTCTTTACATAATGATCCATAACCATTCCTTACGGGCTACCAACATTTAGCGGGGCCAAATTGTTATAGAAGAGGGGCATTGATTGCTCTAGCTGCCCAGCGATATGAACCAAATCATGCTCATGATTCCAAGGCGCATAGAACTGCACGCCCATGGGGCAACCATTACTGTCCAAACCAGCGGGCAGTGAAATAGCGGGCAACCCTGTTTCGTTAGCGGGCATCGCGTAGCGACAGAGATCCATCGCATGGTCAAAAAACTGCTCAAACTTGAGTGGGCTACCCAGAGCATACTTTTCGCTGTTTACGGGCGGGCAGAGGTCGGCCATTGTCGGGGTTAGCAAGAGATCAAACCCCTGTTCCCAAAACTGCCCCCACTGCCTTGTCACCATTACATTGGCATCCATTGCGGCGGCAAAATCAGCATAGCGTATCGACTTGCTCAGTTCGATAAGCTGCAAGGTCTGATGGCTGGTATTTTCCGGGGTTAGAATCACACCTAAGGCCTCGGCCATCTGTGGAATTACATTGCCCAATGGCGCAATCCAGTTAGCCACTTTGTAGGCTTGATATAACGCCTCAAAATCACAGATTGCACTGTCATCAACGAGTTCTACAGTATGACCATTGTCTTCTAGCCAACCAGCAATCTCTTTAGTTCGATCAATTAGCTGTGCGGGCACAATGTTACTGCGTGACCAGTTTCCAGTACTTAGGGCAATTCTAAATTTACGCGCTGCGCCGGCTACTTCTGGTAATAATGGTTGCACTGCGGGATAAGGCATAAACCCTGTACCCAGCGGTTTACGACAGATTGCATCATGAATAGCTGCAGTATCACGAACCGTGCGGGTCACTACGCCTTCAACACCACTTGGCAGTGAAGCCTCATGAACGCCTGTCGGCATCGGCAGGCGACCTCTGGTGTTTTTCAGGCCAATTAGGCCATTCCAGCTAGCGGGCAAGCGTATTGAACCACCACCATCTGAGGCGCTGCACACCGGTAAGATCCCGGACGCTACAGATGCCGCCGAACCGCCCGATGAACCACCGGATGAATGGTCGAGATTCCATGGGTTGCGAGTGATACCAAATTTAATAGTTTCAGTGACTGCAGCCATGCCATCTTCTGGCGTTGTGGTTCGCCCGATCAAATTAAAACCTGCGCGACGGAAATTGCCGACCAAAAGATCGTCCTCCTCGGCAATATGCTGTTCCATCCACGCATAACCGCTCTCTTGCTGACGGCCCTTCATTCTTGAACCCAGATCTTTCATCATCATTGGCACCCCGTGAAAAGGGCCACTGCGATCCATGCCGTCAGTGTAGGGATTGGCCAGGGTATCGGCAAAAACCTCTATGACACCATTGATTTTGGGGTTAATCATGTCCACAGCCATGGCTGCCTGGCTCGCCAGCTCTTGCGGACTAACCTCACCATCAGCAACGAGTTTAGCTAGGTCTGTCGCATCATATTGCCCGTAACTGTCCCAACTAATAGGTGGTGAAATACTCATAATGTCAC
>Ga0208544_10001778_pt1 | contig 14554 bp, 8 predicted proteins | sample DEB08_DNA_9_FD_184526 | JGI IMG/M metagenome (GOLD analysis project Ga0208544, IMG submission 184526) | Aqueous microbial communities from the Delaware River and Bay under freshwater to marine salinity gradient to study organic matter... | ecosystem: Environmental > Aquatic > Marine > Coastal ... | reverse complement strand
AGCAACATTTATATCGGGGCCGCACGCGACTGAAGAGCGCGCAGCAACATTTATAAGAGTGTGAGATACGAGACCGCGTGGGGTTCTCGGCTGTGTGGGCATTCTTGATGTGACGCCGTCGCGCGGCTGCGACGCTATCGAATATCGATTTTGTTGTTTGTCTGCTTTGGCTCTCGACGCATCAGCATCCATGGCTGCCGTGGGGACATCTGATACAACGCAAGATGCGGAGTGCACCAAATGGGCCTCCGCTGAACATAATTTTGACAGTGGCAGTGACGCCCTTCGCAATCGCGACCAACTTGCACTGATCGCAGGCTTGCCTGCCAGCTTTCGTGAAAGTGATGATCGACGAGAAAGCGCGTTGGCTGCCAACAAAACACCGCGAGGTGACACTGCTTGGGCGTTTTCGATGCCACAAAAAGGCTCCAAACCAGTCAACTCGCCCTTTCTGTCATGGAACATGACAGTGACGGACGAATTGATCTGGCGCGTTTCTTGTTTAATTACAAATGCTTGCTGCATTTCGCTCCAATATTTGCCCGTCACTTTCAGTTACACTCGAAAGGCTTCGCTTCGTTATGTTTTTCAATGTCTTGACGCATTCTCTCTTCATCTCTTACTCCTCACTTTCAGCAACCATGAAAGTGACAGCACAGCTTTCTCGCGCGGAAGATTATCCATTGCCACCCACAACAGACGTTCTGCCATGAAACACGGCAGTGACTGAAGCTTTGAATTGCTAACATTTAATTTCTTTTGAATACGTTGATGCGTTATAATTTGCTCTGGTTGGCTTGGCTGTTGTCCCAATTTAAATTGGTTATTTTATGTATTATCATGCATACTGCTGGAGCGCATTTTATCTTACGAGCGCCAAAACCCCTAAAGATAGTATGCCATAGGGCAGCGCAAAATGTTGCCACTTTGGGGTTGGGATAATCAGTTTGCAGATGAGCGCCAGCATCCGGGCAGTCGCGCTTGTCATATAGCTGGCGGTTGCGCGGATGCTTTGGCCCGTCAGGGGCTATCTGTGCTGATTGGGGTTTAGGTTTTTGGTGGAGCTTGACGCGCCTTGCTCTGGCCAAGGCGGTAGCTTTCGCCATTCATCTCGAGGATGATTGTACTGGACACGCTCATGTCCTTCTGCGGCGCATTGGCGGGCCAGTTTGCCATATTCGCGCAGCAAAGGTCCTGCTGTTGACGGGTGCACGTGTTGGTGAATTGCGTTGGATGTTATGGCAACACGTGGACCTGCAGGCTTTTGTCTGGGACGTCCCCATTTCCAAAAGCGGACGCCCACGTCGGGTCTATCTTGGAGATGCTGCTGTGTCCGCACTTAAAGATCTTCGCAATGTGAATTAAGACCACTTCTTGCCGACACGACCTGCGGATGTTGTTTTCATGAACCCACGCCGCCGATGTGCATACAATCATTTTCACAGTGCATGGGATCGCTGTCGAACACGCGCAGAACTGAAATCTGTCAGGATCCACGATTTACGGCATACCTATGCCAGCATCCTGATCAACAAGGGGGTTTCGCTTTATGAAATTCAGCGCCTGCTGGGTCATCACCACATCACGATGACGGAAAGGTATGCGCACCTCTTACCCAATACATTAAAAAGTAAAGTTGATTTGATTTCAGGTTTCATCGAGTAAAATCCAATCCTTGACGATGGAGATTTAGGGTCAAGGGTCGAAACGTGGCCGCGCCCAACTCTCAAGATGTAATAGCCGCCCAGATGAAGGTGATCCAGATCGCCCGGATCAAGAAGTCCTGCCGCCGCTGCGAGCGGATAGCGCAGGAACCAGCCCACAGCCGTCAAAGCCCCGGCTGTATCGCGGGGCCGAACATGCTGGCGGATGCTGCGCGTCAAAAGTTGAACCTGCCCAATGTCATGGCCCTCTTTGCCTGGTTCGAACAGCAGCTCCCGCTCGCCTAGGAATGAAGCTATAGATCTCCGATGAAACCGGAACGTTTCATTTTCGGATCTGTTCGATGCCTCTGGGGCGGCCGATGGATCTGAGGTCTTCAAAGAGTCCACGCTCGATTATGTTCGCCGAAACGACTTGATCGGCCCGCTGCTCCACGACGGGTTGCAGATCCAGACGATCAAACTACTCCTTTACATTCGATAGCGTCTAGGCGGGGCCGCGCACCTGTTATCACCGCAACTATGTTGTTTTGGGCTGATCCACGGCCAAATGTCATGCCCGCGCTCAGACAAGCTCTGCCCCACTACTCAACACGGATGGAAAACTGAAGCTGTCCATTGTGCTGCCAGCATCGGTGCCGTCGATGAAAATATTCTCAATCACGATATCAAGCTGAGGTGCGGCGTCTTGCCGGCTGGCCGTGAACTGGAACAGCGGCGTTTCAAAATCGGTGATTGCTGGCAAGGCAAAGGCCGAGATAATCAATTCCTGCGCCACCAGATTGGCCAGCCCTGTCACGCCATCGGCAAAAACGACAGATCCGGGCAGGATCGCAAAAGCAGCATCTGCCAGTTCGATCACCATCTCGAAGGCGCCGATCCCCGGTTCGGGGTCAAATTCCGGCTTGAACATGACCCCAACCGCAAGGTCATTACCGATCCGCGTGATCTCGATTAGATCAAGCTGGGATTGCGTAATCTCGACGGTCCGGGCCGACGACGGAACTGGGGTACCCATCGCATCATTCACCAGCGACCGAAAGCTGTAAATCCCAGGTTCCAGATCGTTTTGCATAGCGCTAGTGCTTGTCCAAGTTGCGCCCCCGTCAAGCGACAGCTCGAAGCGCGTCACGGCTTCGGCACTTCCACCCGTTGTGGTAAGGATAAAGCTGTTGTCTACTGTCTGCAGATCATCCGGCGAACCGGTATCGACGAGATCGGCAAAAGCTAACATAATCTCGGGTGTGGTCAGCAGGCTACTGCCATCCCGCAGGTTCACCGTCACAGGAACACCTGCAGCGGTCGCAAGATTCGCCACCACAAGGGCTTCCAGCCCGGCAGCATCAGCACCTTCGCCGGCGACCTGCACCGAAAAGGCCGGCTTAATTTGGCCAAAGCGAGTGGTATCAGCCAGCAAGTCGGCCAGCACGTCAATATCTCCGGCCTTTTCGACAACGATTTCAAGTCGACCCGACCCCGCGGTTTCGACCGTTGTCACCACGGCAAGCTGATCCACCGTTAGGATCAGGCCCGAGTTGATCTGCACATTTGCAACGCCCGCGAAATCGGCGGCATCAGAGAGGTTACGCAGATCCACCTCGCCATCATCGACGATCAGCGTGCCACCATGCAGGGCGATACTGCTGCCCGGCTCCAGCACAAGCGTATCGTTATCATCGGCAGGCAGGTCAAACGTCAGCGTGCTACTGCCCCCTGCCCCGTTAAGCGCGACCTTGACAAGGGCCGTGGTAGATTGCGCCGTCTCGGCAGACAGTTGTGCGGCGACCCGCACATGGCCGGTACCGGTAATCGCGGCCGTTTTACTAATGGTATCGATCTGGTCATCGGTCAGGACCAACGTTGCCGTTCCGTTCACGACAAAGCGTGCCGTCGCCAATCCGGCTCCGGAAGCAAAGGCGACGGTATCGGCGACAACCGCCGTTGCCGCAGCAATTGTGATTTCGGCCGCGCCCATATCGGCGGCAGCGGCAAAAACGACCCCGCCCGTTGCGTCAAGCGGTGCGGCAAGCGTTGTCGTGGATATTCCTGACAGATCAACCGCAGGCAGGCCGTGCAGATCGGTGACCACAACCATGCCCGGCCCTTTCACGACCTGTCCCGAAAGCCGCGTCGCCGTGGCCGTCAGCATGGCGCCAGCCCCCAGCTTCACCTCGAACCCCGAGCCCAGGTCGCCCGTGAAGACAACACTTTCCCCGGATGAGACAAAGGCGCTGCGTGCGCCTGTGACGGTAATATCCGACAGACCCGCTGTTGGTGCTGCTTCTAGACGGAACAGCACAACATCTCCTGCACCAGTAAGCGGGACATCGCTCAGATCGGCGGCATCGGCCGACAGCGTGATCTGCGATAAGACAAGTCCGTTTGTGGCCGCAATAGCCAGCGTGACAGCCGCGCCGCGATCTGGCGTCAAGACATAATCCGCTCCCTGTCGGGCCAGCACGACATTACCATGATCGGCCCCAATCGACCAAAGCCCGCCAACCAGTTCGACCAGTCCGAACATATCCTCCACCGGCGTCGCGGGATCGGCACCGCCCCCGCCACAGGCGGCCAGCGGCAACAGCAAAAAAGGCAACACCCCTGGGCGGCTCTGGCGGCTGCTATTACGCACCCAGTCCGCCACCAGCCGCGCCCGTGCGGCGGGATCCGCGGGCAGGGTCACCGGCACAAACAAGGCGGGAAAGGCGGCGAGGCGCGCCGCAAGCGCCGTATCATCGGCAGCAACATGCACCCCCGGCACCGGGGTACCGCGATAACATGCCGTACGGAGAGATAGGCCCAAATCATCAAGATTTGGAGGCTGCACATGATACGCCCGCAATCCACTGGCTTCGGTTATACCTTCAAGAGGGACGGGGCGGGAGACAGAAAGGGGCTCAGGGCTGAAAGGCTGGGTCATCGGGATCTTTCCTTCTGGGCGGCTGGCAACAGCAACAGGCGGCGCGCGGCGCCGGACGAAATTCTGTTACCGGTGCTGTCGCTTGTGGCGCAGGTATGATGTCCATGCTGTCCAACCGATCCACCACGGCCAATTGCATCTGTGCAATATCGATCGATTCGTTACAGCCCGTCAGAGCCAGCAGCATCACCACCAGGCCAATGGAACTATCTCGGCGGCGCAGGGTCATGTCGGCGCCAGCGAAACACGCTTGACGGCTGGCGCGCCGTCGGTGGCGGAAAGCTGCACGGCCAGTGCTTGGGCATAGCCCGCCTGCGCGCTCTGATAGATCTGTATTTCCTGTCGGATCTGCTGCATCCGCCTGTCCAAAAACTGCAGGCTGGCAGCGATGGCGCGCCCCTGATCACAAAGATCTTCCGTCTGACAGGTGATCCCGTCGATCGTTATCTGTGGCATGGCTGTCCCATCGTTAATCATCATTGCCGAACAGGTCATGCAGGTCTACGCCAGTGCGGGCCTTGACGATCTCGGCCTTCAGTGTGGTCAGATACACCTGCCGGGCGGTCTCGAGCAGGGCCAGTTCGCTTGCCAGATCCTGCAGGCGTTGCTGTGCGAAACGCATCAGCCCCACCAGCCGCTGTCCTTCGGGCGACAAACGTGAGGTATCAAGCTCTGCGCCATTTATCTTTACAAGCGGCGTCATGATCCGACCCGCCCCTGCTGCAGAGGGGCCATGTTCGCGCTCTGGTTTGACGCCTGCGCAAAGTGATTAGGAAACATTGTAGCTGCCATCCACATCACCGACCAGAATACCGATCATGCTGACGCCCATGTCCATCAGTAGATCCTCGCGCCGCAGACCTTGGTCATAGACCACGGCATTGCGGTCGATGCTTGTCTGGTCAATGCCTGCATCGACAAAAACCCATTCCGGCTCGGCCCCCCCGGCCAGACCAACCGCATATTTGAGAATGTTCAACGCGTCGTCGGCGCCGACCCGGCCATCGCGGTTGAAATCGGCGGCGATGTAGTCGTGCCACTGCGCCGCTTCGGTATCGGATTTCGGCAGACCCACCGCCAGCCGCAGCGCAAGCAGCGCGTCATTGGAACTGATGGCATTCTGGCTGTAGCTGTCGGTGATCCGATCCGCGGTGATCCGCAGATCGGCCCCGTCGGGCACGTCGAAGGTAACGATATTGCCGGCGCGCGCAGAAGAAGCGATTTCCGCAACACCGATCGCTGGCTGCACAAGCCCGTTCAGTGCGATATTGCTGATCGTCAGATCCGGCTCGGCCGCGGTTGTGAATGTGGCCAGCACGGTCTCTGCCCCCGCGGCGATGGCATCACCGCCGCTGATCCCGCCAAAACCGCTGAAACTAATACTGTTGGGCGCGCCACCATAGGTGAGCACCACCCAATCGGCCAAGGCTGGGGCAAGAGTGAAATCCTCCAGCGTGGTGAAATCGGAGAGCACGAAATCAATCGCCGAAAGATCGATTGTCGGGATGACGACGATTTCGAAGGTGGTACTATCCGCATCCGTGCCGGTTTTGCGGATCTGGATCTGATCGCCGCTTACGGTTGCCATGGCGCTGACCGTATCGGCGGTCAGCGGATCGCCGAACCTGTCGACAAGTGTCGCTGTCACGCTGACCGTCGGATCGCTGCCGGTTGCGGCGATCAAGGCAAAATCTGCAGAGACAGTTTCCATGGCCACGGCGTCCACTTCGGTTTCTGTCAGGTTCAACGTTACCGATTTGTCGCCGCCCAGCACCTTGGCCGAGAACCGCGCCAGTGGCACGCTGAGATCGGTCAGGTTCGGCAAGGCGGCCCCCGCAACGGCCAGAACCCCGGTCGCGGCATTGTAATTGGACAGCACCGCTACATCGGGCACCGTGGCAAAGGAATTCACATTGATGAACAGATCGGCAGGATCATGGCTAAGGGTGAATTCAAAAGCGCCTATCCCGTCGCTGCCCGGATCGGCGGCCGCGGTGGCAAAGATCGCGAACTGCGCCACACCACCATCCTGCGACACAAGCGCGATCCGGAAAGGCGGTGTCGGATCGGGATTTGGTGCAATCGCGGATGTTGGCGCGCTGGCCAGTGTCTCGGTCGTGCCTGCGCCGTCGACATAGCTGACCTGCAAGGTAATCTCCTTGCCGATATCGGCCTCGGTCAGCGTCAGGCTACTTTGCTTCTCGCCGCGCGGGATGGTGACGCCATCGGCCTTCCAGCTGTAGACCAATGTTCCAAGCCCATCGGCATCACTCAGGGTTGTTGTATCGGCTGTCAGGGTCTGGTCTTGCGTCGGGGAACCGGCGATCGCAACCAACCCGGCAGGCGGGCTATTCACCAGAACCGGGCCGACATTGATAGTTGCCACGCCAAGGCTGACGGTGGCGGTATCGTCGTCGACAGTTACGGTAAGCGTATCCGCCGCGTCGCCGGTTGCGCCAACGGCACCGGTATAGCGCAGTTGCGCCGTTTCTTGCAGATACTCGTTCAGCGCCGCGATACTGCCTGTCAGCTGCAGGCTGGCGGTGCCCGATCCCGTGATGCCGACGCCCGCCATGTCGTCGGCCACAAGTGTGCCGGTGGTCACTGTCAGCACAAGCGCGAGATCAGGCGAATCCGGATCGGCCAGCACAAGCCCCGCCAGGTTCAGCGCTGTCGCCGTCTCTTCCACCACGCTTAGGCTGGCCGGCAGGCCGGGCCCGGTGGGCAGGTCATTGTCGGGCGTGACCGTCACGACCAGCCCGGCGGCCTGTTGGGACTGTGTCGTATTGGCAAAGAGCAGCATCTGCCCGGACATATCGCCGAGCACGGCATCCACTTTGCCATCGCCATCGATATCCCCAAAGCCGAGGCTGCTGTTCCGCCCGCCCGTCAGACCGGCAAAGGGATTGGCCTGCGCCGACATCGGCACAAATGCGGTGCCGGCATTCACGAACCCGCTGATCCCGCCCACGGAATTGGCGACGAACAAATCCATGTCGCCGTCCTGATCGACATCCAGAAAATCCGGGCGGCTACGCGATCCCACGTCGATTCCGGCAAAGGGATCTTGCGCCCCGGCCAGCAGGCCATAGACCGGCAGTCCGGTGGCCGCCTTAACAGCACCCGTATGCGCATAGCCGATCAGCCGCCCGGTGGTGTTGCCGACAACCAAATCCAGATCGCCGTCACCATCGATATCGGCAAAGGCAGGTGCGGCATGCGAACCCACATCGATCCCGTCAAACGGGTTGGCGCTGCCAGTCAGCTGGGCAAAGCCCGCATCGGTACCGCGCAGCACCATTAGCTTGCCGGTCGAGGTGCCCACCACCAGATCGGCCAGCCCGTCGCCATCCAGATCGGTCAGCACCGGCGCGGCATAGCTGCCCACATCAATCCCCGCGAATGGCGATGCGGCGGGTGCCATCAGGGCCAGCCCCGTATCGGTGGCGGCATAGACCGACAGCAGCCCGAAATTGTTGCCCACAACCAGATCGGCCCTGCCATCGCCGGTCACATCACCGATCGTGGGGGCGGCATAACTGCCCGCATTCTTGCCCGTCAGGGGGCTGGCCGCGCCTTGGACCAGCGCAAAGCTGGGGGCGACTGTGCCTGCGGCTGTCAGCCCGACTCCATCGGCATCGGTGATCTGCAGCGTCAGGCTGCGCGTCGCGGTCGGGGTGTCGCTGGTATTGGCGTAGGTCAGGCTTTCAAAAAGCCCGTCAATCGCCGCGGCGCTGGCATAGCTGGTGAAGGTTACGCTCAGCGGCGTCCCAACGCCGCCTGTCATGACGCCGATCGCTTGGCCGCCAAAGGTGATCTCTTGCTGCGCTGTCACGCTGTTTAAGACAACCCCGATCTGGCCCGCCGCGGCCCCGCCATCCTGCACGGCCAGCCGGTCTTCGGGCAACAGGCCGGTGATGCGCAACTGCCCGCCTGCAAAGTTTGGCGCAAGGCTGACAAAATAGACATCGGGATCGATGATCTGTGGTCCGCTGTTTACTGCGCTCTCGGCGAAGGTGACCGTCTCGGCCAGATTGCTCAGATGGCTGGTGCCATTGCCGGGTGCGATATCCAGATCTATCTTGCCAAGCGTGATCGCACCGGTGCCATCATCGAGGGTGACGTCGATCCGGGCGGCATTGTCGCCGCTTGCACTGCCATCGCTGTTCACAAAGCTGACAGCGCCCAGTTCCGCAAGATAGCTATTCAGCGCCGCAGCCGTGCCGCGCAGCGCCAGCGTGAGCGTGCCAGCCCCGCTGACAGCCACATCGGGCGCAGGCGCTGCCGTCAGCCGCCCGGTGCTGGCGACCAGCAACAGATCCAGCAGGTCGGCCTGATCAGGATCGACCAGCACAAGCGCGCGCAGATCAAGCGCAGATTGCGCCGTGCTGCGCACCACCAGATCACCGGGCAGGCCGGTGGCGGTAGGTTTGTCATTCTCTTGTGTCACATCAACCTGCAGCGCGAGCCCCGCAGGCGTGGTATTGTGCCACAACACCAGCGTGCCATCGCGACCGGCGATCACCGCATCCGGGCGGCCATCCTGATCGAGATCAACAAATGCTGGCGCAGCAACGCTGCCGACTGACAGGCCAGCAAAAGGGTTGTCGCTGCCGACCCGTTCCTGCCAGCCTGTGCCGGTTCCGGTATTGGTAAAGCTGCGCAGGCCACCATTGCCATCGCCGACAACAAGATCGCCATCGCCATCGCCATCCAGATCAGCAAAAGCGGGGTTGGCACCCGACGCCAGCGTGATCGGCGCCAGATCCTGCGCGACTGTGCCGGTCACATCTGCCCCATGGCTGACCAGGCTGATCACGGGATCGGTGGTCGTGCCGGTGATCTTGACGCTGAATTGCCGTGTGGCACTGATGGTCGCGTTGTCGGTCAAGGCCAGTTGATAGGTCAGGGTCACGCTTTCGCCATCCGCCAGATAGGCGAAACCGTCTCCGTTCAGCGCGAACGACCAATTGGCGGTATTGGCATCCTCGCGCGACCATTGAAAATCTGCGGCGAGGGCGGCGGGTGTCAACCTGGTATGCGCCGCGCCCGCTTGCGTGACGCTGACGGTGGCCGTGGCTAGATCGGTCAGATCGACCGCGGTAAATCTCATGTCGCCGCTGCCCGTCAGCGCAAGCTGCACGAAAGGATCGCGCCAAGATACCGGTACCGCGAAGGTGCCGCCGACATTTTCGAAAGCCGTCAGGCGGCCGTCCACGCTGCCTGCCACGAGATCAAGATCGCCGTCGCGATCCAGATCGACAAAAGCTGGCTTGGCATAGCTGCCCACATCCAGCCCGTCCAGCGGATTGGCTGCACCTGTCAGCGCCACAAAGCCGCTGGTGGTTCCCTGAAACACGCTGAACCGGCCCAGATTGTCGCCCACCACCAGATCGGCCCGGCCATCGCCCGTGACATCCGCGAAAACAGGGCTGCCACGCGCGCCCACATCAATCCCGGTAAAGGGGTCGCTGGCCATCACGGCAAAGCTGCTGCCCGTGCTCTCGTAGGCAACCAGCGTGCCGCCAACAAGCCCGACCACCAGATCAAGATCGCCATCGCCATCAAGATCCGCAAAGGCCGGATCGGCATTCACGCCAAAATCAAGATCGGCAAAGGGGCTGTCAGTCTGTGCCGCGAAGGAAAAGGCGATGCCCGATGTCTCGCCCAGCCCATTGCCCGCCGCATCGGTCAGGGCGATGAACAGCTCATGGCTGGCCTCCGGGGCCTGCGTGATTTGCTGATAGGTCAGCGCATTGACAACGGCCGTGATCCCCGCAAGCGTCGCTGCCGCGTCGAAGGTCACGACAAGATCCGTCCCCTCGCCGCCTGCGACCGTGCCGATCGCGATATCGTTAAAACGCACCGTCCGCGCCTCAGTGCCCACCACCGCTATACTGGCGGTATCGGCGATCCCCACGCGATCGTCGGGCACCAGCCCCGAGACCGTCAGCCGCCCACCGGCAAAATCCGCCTCGGCATCGGTGATTGTCACCGCGAGACCCAGCGCTTGGGCGGGACTGCTGTTCACCTGTGTTTCGATAAAGTTGATACCGGCCGCCAGCCCGGTCATGACCGGCGCATCGGGCTGCGCGATCAGCGTGATCTTGCTGGTGCCAAGAGCGATTGTTGCCGGGCCTGCATCGGTGGCGCTGGCGGTCAGCGTGACCACGCCGGACCCTGTCAGATCGGCAGGGCCGGTCAGGCGCACCGCATCCGGATCGGCCAGATAAACGTCCAGATCGGCTGCCTTGCCTGTCAGCGTCAGTTCCCGCCCGTCATCATCCGATTGCACGGCCACCGTGCTAGTCGGGGCGGCGGCCAGCCTGCCCGCGGTCAGCGTCAGCACCAGATTGATCGGATATGTGATATCGGGATCAGCAATTGCCAGCCCTGACAGATCAAGGCGGCCGTTCAGATCCTCCAGAATGGTCACGACCTCCGGCAGGTTGTTGGCGGTCGGGGCGTCATTCTCGGGCGTGACCTGCAACGCTGTTGTATAGCTGCGAGCCGCCCCCGCGCCATCCACCAGATCAAAGGTGACGGTGCGCGCTCCGGTGGTGGGCACATCGCTTTCATTGGCATAGGTCAACCGTTCGAGCAGCGCCTCGATCGCGGCATCGCTGGCCGCCGCGTTGAAGGTAAAGACCAGCGGCGCACGAAAGCCAGCAGCGGCAAGCCCGCCGCCCGTCATCTCTGCGAAAGCTGTGCCGCCGAAAGAGACTGTGCCATTCACCACACCGATCTGGCCTGCAGCATTGCCCTGATGCGGCAAGGCGACAAGATCCTCGTGCAGAAAGCCCGACAGCGTCAGTCTGCCGCTGGCGGCATTGCCCTCGGGATCGGCAAAGCCAAAGGGCAGCGCGCCAGAGGGATTGGCGATCAACGGCACCGGCCCGGCATTGACCGTGTTTTCGGCAAAAACAGTTGTGGCGGCCAGGTTGATCAGCGCGGGGGGATCGTTCTCGGCGGTCACCGACACCGTGATCGGCGCTACGGCTGTGGCAAGCTCGCGGTCCGTAATTTTGATTTCTAGATTGCGCGACGCTGTGGGGGTGTCGCTGGAGTTCTGATAGGTCAGGCTTGCGACCAAGGCTTCGACCGCTGCCGGTGTCGCTGTCGGTGTCGCTGTCGCGTTCAAGGTGATCGTCGTCGTGCCTGTCGCGCGGGCCAGCGTGCCGATCGCGCTACCGGCGAAGGTGACGATCGCGGTGGTCGTGTCGAAACCGATCTGCCCCGGCCCAGTGCCCGAATCGGCCACGGCAATCACGTCTTCGGCCAGCAAGCCGCTGACCGTGACGGTGCCTCCGTCGAAATTGCCATCGACATCGCCGATGCTGACCGCGCTGTCCAACAGCTGGCCCGCCGAATTCACTATATTTTCCAGATAGGTGACGGCAGGTTCAAGGCCTGTGAAGGTTGGCGCGTCATTGACCGCCGCGATCTCGATGTTGCGCGTGAGCGGGGTCCCGACCGCCGTGCTCCCATCGAAAAGCGCAAGTTCCAATTCGAAGGTGCCGTTCACGTCCTGCGCGGGTTTGTAGGTCAGACCGGACCCGTTGAACAGATAGGTGTTGATCGCCGCACCCGTGCCTGAGAGCCGCACTGTCGCGCTGGGTGATCCGGTGATCGCGACACCGGCGTCATCGTCACCTTCCAGAACACCGCTCTCGACGGTGACATCGAGAAAAAAATTGGTTGTGTCACCGTTGATCGTATCGGCTGCGAACCGCAGGAGAAAGCCGTCATCATCCTCTGTGACTGCGAAACTAGCCGTATGGGCCGTATTGGTGTTGAGCGTCATGATCGTCTCCCAAGACTAACATCCGCAAGGACCCCTTTCTTGGGATCGCTATCCGGCCGGGACCGCAGACCTCCGGACACAATTACCAAAAAATCTAGTGTTCCTTGAAATTGCGTCATTATTTTTGAGCCTGCGAAACAAATGTTAAAAAGATAATTAAGATACCAAAAAGATATCATTGCTCTTCACTTCCGCTTTGATTCTGCCACTACTCTGGATTTAAGAAGGGACGAACCGCCCCTGCATTCCCGTGCGCGCCGGAAAATACGGCCTCATCTATCCGTTATGCCGTGTGGGGTATGCAACCACGGCTGAATTGATCACCGCCCGCGACAAGGGGGTCGAGATCGAGATTGTGCGTTGCATCACGCTCCCGATGTACATGACCGATGCGGGATTGCCCGAGCCTCTCTTCGCGCCATTTCTTTCTGAGATGATCACGCGGCGGCGGCGTTTCGTGAAAAATTCCTTGGCAAACTTGCTGTATAAATTGATCTGTAATGGCCTCTACGGGAAGCTTGCGCAGGGTGTGAAGACCCGCTTCGTGCGGTCATTCGATCGTCGCGACCAACTCCCGGAATCTGCGGTGACATGCCCGGCCTACGCCTGCGCCATCACCGGCGCGGTTCGCGCGGCGTTGGTCGAGCTTCAGGACGCGATCGAGGAGGCGGGTGGGGTCGTGCACTCTGCCACGACAGACGGATGCATGGCCAGCTTCCCCGGGCACCCCGACACCCACCAGACACTGGCAGACATCCCCGGTCTTCTGGAGGCTGTGTATCGCAAGCCCGCAATCCTGCGAATGCGGGACGGCCTGCGGAATATGGGCCTGCCGGAGGCGGTGCTTGAACTCAAAGCCGTGGGAGACAGCTGCGAGGTCTGGAAGACCCGCGGATACGTCATCTGGCGGGACGGGGAGGTCAAGCATCTTGCAAAAGCAGGACATCAGCTCAATGTCGAGGAGCTTCGCGAGGTTGCCCGACACCCTGATATCCCGAAGTGGACGATGCGGTCCCTCGCTTCTGCACAGTCGATCTACGACGGGAATCACGAAGATCTCGTTTCTATTACGAAAGACAAACGGGCAAACCTGGACTTCGATTTCAAGCTGATCCCGAATGGGCGTGAAGGATTTCGTCCCCCGCGGGATATGGATGAGTTCCTTGATTGGCGCGAAGGTGCGGAGACGCTGAGAAAATCAGGGCGGCGCGCCACAACTGACCGGGTTGCTCTCAGCATTGGCGGACACAGCCTGCGCGGTGATATCGAAGCCACCGTGCGCCGGAAACTTTTGCGCGCCGTCGTGCAGGATGTCGGCGGCGTCCGTCCTCCGGGTGTTTCAGACCGTGAAATCGCGGAGCGGATGGGGTTCACGGCAACCGATGCGAAAAATGCGAAACGGCGGCCGTTCGACCCTCTCCCAGACACCGCCGAAATCCGCGCGCACATCGCGGAAGAACTGCGCGGGGCCGGCTTTGAGACTACATCGATCGAACCCTTCATGACAGATATCTGAAAACCTGAAAGCAACACCCTCGCGGCACATGCCCAACTTCACCTCTATACGTCTGCCCGGATCGAGGGCGCAGACGAAGCAAGTGGAAGCAAGTGCACGGCTCACTGCCCTGACCCGAGCCTGACCCAAACGCAATAGTCGGTCATACTGCGTTACAAACCCTAACTTTTTCCGCCGACTGGGCGTTTCGTATTTTCATAAGATTGCGGTACTTTTGTCGTAAGCCACAGGAGTACCGCGATGCCCGATATCATCTTCATCCACTGCCAGTCCTTTTCCAGAAAGCCGAACGCAGCCGGTCAGTGCGTCGCGCAGGTGATCGGGGAGGGTCTGCGGACAGGCGAATATCACCCGCATGTCGTGGCTCCCAAACCCCCGGTTCAGGTGTTCGGAAACCCCGGGACGTTCCAGCAACTGCACGATGACCACGTTGCCGCGCGCCGGACCCCGATGATGAAGGAAGGACAGGTCAGTGAACGTGCTATTAGAACGGACCGGCACACTCTTTTCACGATCATTGCCTCGTATCCAACAGAGCTATGCTTGAATTTGGGTGACGCGCATCATCAGGCGGCGCGGTTTTCGGTGTCGTTGGTCACTTCGACACCGTCTGTGAACTTGATTCCTTCGATAACCTTTGGCAACTGGTTTCT
>Ga0208544_10001777_pt1 | contig 14556 bp, 7 predicted proteins | sample DEB08_DNA_9_FD_184526 | JGI IMG/M metagenome (GOLD analysis project Ga0208544, IMG submission 184526) | Aqueous microbial communities from the Delaware River and Bay under freshwater to marine salinity gradient to study organic matter... | ecosystem: Environmental > Aquatic > Marine > Coastal ... | reverse complement strand
CTTCAGCCAAGAGGCGGACGCGCTGACATTGACGGTGCCTGCAGATCGTCCGACAAAGTACACTACCGTGTTTAAACTCGTTGGAAAGACAATCAATGCCGAACATCCGAACGATGCTCTGAAAAAGACAAAAAAAGACACCATCGAATAAAATAAAAACCCACAAGTAAACTAACTAAAGCCGTTAAAGTATAACAATTAAATATGATGAGAAAAATGGTGAATAAAGGAGAATTAAATATGATGAGAAAAATGATACTTACTGGAATGCTGCTCGCTGCATTTGCGACATTTGTCACGCCCCTGAACGCAGAGCCCAAAAAGCCCGGCGAAGAACTCACCGTAAGAGTCGCGATGTCGAAGTTGCCGCTGCCGGCGGAAGTTTTTCAGGTGAACGGGCGAAATGCGTTTGTGATGAAGCCGGAAAAGCCGGCGGCGGGAAAACCGTGGGTCTGGTATGCGCCTACCCTAAAAAGTTATCCGCACCATTCGCAGCAGTTTTATTTCGAGCAGTTCCTGAAACATGGAATCGCGGTTGCCGGCTATGATTTGGGCGAAGTGCGCGGCGCGCCAGAAAGCTCAGCACAGTTTACCGTTTTTTACGACGCGATGGTTGCAAAGGGATACTCGACCATGCCGGTCTTGCTGGGCCAGAGCCGGGGCGGGCTGATGATGCTGTGCTGGGCGTTTCGCAATCCCGATAAGGTCGGGGCGTTTGCTGGGATTTATCCGGTGTGCAATATCGCCAACTGGCCGCTTCAACGTTCAAAGCATTCGGTGTTGGCGGATTATGGCATGTCGAAAGAGGAGATCCTCGCGAATCTAGACCAATTGAATCCGGTCGGGAATTTGGACGGCTTAGCGAAAGCGGGCGTGCCGATGTTTATCATTCACGGCGATTCCGACCGCGTGGTTCCATACCGCGATAACAGTGCGTTGATCAAAACGGCGTACGAAAAGGCCGGCGGGGAGATCGAGGTTAAAATGGTTCCTGGAAAAGGGCACGCTGAAGTTTCGGAATTTTTCAGGGACCAGGATTTGCTGGAATTTATTTTTAAACACGCGAAGGTCATCGGTGGAAACAAAGAGAACGGCGACATTGTCGTTTCGCCTTACCCCTCTGATCACCGCGCTGTGGTGGCGACGTTCACGCCAGCTAATCAACAAGCTGACACAGAGTCTTCAGAGTCTTGGACATTCTGCAGTATCCCCGACTTTCTGAACTTTGATATTGAGTACCCGCAGGAGGGCTGGGAAGACGCCTTAGGATTCATCCTGGATTCCATGAAAAAGGAGAACCCCGCCTTCGCGATGGTCGCGGGTGATCTGGTCATGGGGCATTGGGGACCGACAAAGAAGGATGTCAACAAATGGGCCGACCTTTACTACCCGCAGTGGACCAAGCGATGGGCTGATCATAAGCTCAAGGTTTACACAGCCCTCGGTGATCACGAGATCGGCGACAATCCTTGGCGTGGCAACAGGGCCAAGCTCGTCCCACATTACAAGGATGCCTTCCGCCGTCATCTCAAGATGCCCCTCAATGGCCCCGACCACATGAAAGGCACCGCCTTTTATTGGACCCACAAAAATGCCCTCTTCGTCTCCGTCGATGTTTTTGAAAGCGGCAAAAGCGATCAAGGCGAAATCGCCGCCGGGGTGACCGGCGCTCAGCTCAAGTGGTTTGAAGGAGTCCTCAAAAATCATCGCGACCAAGTTGATCACATCATCGTGATGGGTCACACACCCGTCCTCCGCCCTGTGCGAACGTTCAGCTCCTCCGGTATGCTCACGGTGCAGGGGCCCGAATCCGCCTTCTGGAAAACGATGGTGAAGTATGAGGTCGACCTCTACCTCTGCGGCGAAGTCCACGCAGTCACCTGTAAGCAACAGGACGGCATTCAACAAGTCTCCCACGGCGGCTTGCTCGGCCGCACCGACAAACCGAACTACATGCTCGTAACGGTGAAAAAGGACCGCCTCGAAGTCACCCTCAAGGAGATCGATCTCATCAACGGAAAGGGTCGCCTCCAGCAGCAGAAAAAGAAACTGGGTCCCTGGGATACGATCACCATCACCGATGAGCGCAAGAAGCAAGGATTCACCCCCATCGGGCACGTGACCATCGTCAAAAAAGACGGTAAGAAATCTTTTGAATCAATCACAGGTTTCTTCGATGAGAAGAACAACCCAAAGAAATAGAGTAGTCGGCACTGAAAAAGTCGGAATCAGTACACCCCGCTAAGCTGGACGCGAGTACGCCGTTGGCTGATAAAAAAGACTACATGCAGAAAAATAGAGTTAGGACAGCACAGAGATGCCGTAAACGGCAGCAAATAGGCGCTCATCAATAAATTGTAATTAAAGGAAAAATAAACATGAATAGACCAAACTTCGTCAAAATATTAGGGGTGATCGCTACGCTGTCACTGACCAGCCTTGTGCAGGCTGAAAACAAGGTATCCATCCTGCTCCCAGCGCAACTGGAGGCGGATGCCGGATATGATCTTGCCCTGAAAGAATTAGAAACCGCATTGGAAACGAAACGCTATCAGCCGACCATCCATTACCTGAAAGCAGGCGAGCCCTTGCCCGATGGAAACAGGGTTATGGTGGGTAATTTTAGGAAGGAAAAAACGATAGATTCCTCCCCCTTGAAGGATGAAGCCTACCGGATTTCCCAGGCAAAAGAGAATGCCGCAAACGTCCTTAAAATTGAAGGGGATCGACGAGGCGGAATGTACGGTCTTTTCAAATTAGCCGAGCAGCTTCAGCTGGGAAAAAACCTTTGGGAGATCAGCATGGAAATGGCTCCCGAATTTTCCATGCGGATGTATACCGAGCTGGGGCAGTTGTTTGACTTGCCGTCGGTCGGCTACCACCTTTTTGAAGAGCCGTGGGTCAATCATGAACGGTTCGAAAAGGAAAAGGCCGAGCTCAAAAAACTGATCGACCAGGTCGCGAAGCTTGGATTCAACACTTTCACCATCCTGCATGTGAATTTTGAGGACTACATCACCTACAAGTACCTGGATAAGGAAGTCTATGGCAAGGACGACGTCCACCATCTCAAGGCAAAGCAGTTTGCCAAACATCTGAAAGATATCATCGATTACGCCCACGATCGCCACATCGATGTATTCATGCAGGTGTATGAGTTTCAATACCCGCCGAAATTGGGTGAATTATACCAACTGGATCTTAAGAATCCGGATATGAAAACCATCATCGAATCCAAAGTCAAAGAGCTGTTTGAAGTGGTCCCTCTCGACGGGCTCGTGATTACCGCCACCGAGTCGCTGCCACGCTCGGGATACAAATCGGTGAAGCCTTGGGCAAAGTACGGCAAAGCTGGCGCCGGACAAATGATGACGATGTACCACAATGCCGGGAAACAAGTTGGCAAGAAGGTCATTTTCCGGTCCTGGATGATTGCGTATGGCGCGAAAGATTCGGATCAGGTGATTGCCAATACGCCCGAGGATGCCCAGTTTGAAATCAAACATACCGGAGATGATTTCTGGCTCAATTTTCCGCTCACCGATGCCATCGAGGACGGCTTGGGCAAAAAGCGTCCGCTCACCATGACCTTTGATGTTTTTCCGGAGTACTACGGGTGGTCGCGTTTACTCTGCTACCAGCAGCGCTTTGCCGAAGAGACCCGGATCGCCAAAGAGAATGGAGTCATCGGCATTCAGGCCTGGGGTGCTTGGGCACCGGGGTGTATCTGGGGCGACGGTCACCCCGGCTATTTGCCCAACGGTCAGTTAAAGTCGCAAGAGGCGTTTTTCATCGATATGGCCGGCCCCTGGAACAACTTCAGGATGTATAGCCGTGGCTTTACCCCCGGGCAGATGAATGCCTACCTCGTCGCGCGCCTCACATGGGATGTGAATTTAACAGCGGAACAAGTTGCCCGCGACTGGGGCGCCATACATTTCGGAAAGGAAAACGCAGCAGCTGTTGCTGAAATGCTCATGAACAGCCAGGCGGCGTTCCGTGAACTTTACCTGGGTGGAAAAAATGAATTTTCTAAGCACCCGACGAATTTCAAATGGGCGACCATTGTAAATATCAATAAAGGCCGGATCGGGAAGATGTCTAAGAAACTGCCCTTAAGTCACATCCTGGAGCGGAATCAGGTCGCTCGTGAATACATAGCAAAAATGGATGATGCATTTGCCCGAGTCGATGCAAGCAAAGTGCCATCTAAGGAAGAGTATCAGGTGCTCAAGGAAGGCCTTGAAAAAACGCAGCTCTATTTAAATTTGTTTTTTAAATACCGCGAGATGTGGTGGCGCGGGCAAGACCTTAAAAAAGACAAAGCGGCTGCCAAGCAGCTAGAATATGAAGAAGCAACGGCTGCTTTTAATGACGTATTGGAACAATGGCAGAAATATCCTGAAGAGAGCAGATTTTGGGGCATTAATAAGAGATGCTTTAAAGGCGGTCGCCAACCCTGGAAAAGTGACGTGTTGATCCCCTTTAAACCGGAGAAGGTTGGCGAATAAGCCGAATGCAGGCGACCCCGATACCCGCCGCTAGGCGGCGTGATCGGGACGCCTGTCCAACAATTTGGGCAGAAATGAAATAGGAGAATTACGATGAAACTTAAGCTAAATGTATTGATCGCCATGATGGGGATTGCCATGCCGTTTGCCGGCATGGCCGATGTACAGCCTTCAGCCCTGTTCACCGACAACATGGTGATCCAGCGTGAGACCCAAGCACCGGTCTGGGGAACCGCGGATGCAGGTGAAAAAGTGACCGTGACTGGCAGCTGGGGTGAAACTGCGACCACGACCGCCAATGCGTCCGGGAAATGGATGGTGAAGCTGAAGACGCCGAAAGCGGGCGGACCGTACACGATTACTGTTAAGGGGAACAACACGGTTGAGATTAAAGACGTGCTCTCAGGTGAAGTCTGGTTCTGTTCTGGGCAGTCGAACATGGAGTGGAAGATGGAACAGCTGACCAAAGTGTCCAAGAAGCGCACCATGCCGGAACATGTCCCCACTGCAAACTATATCAAAAAAGAGATGGAAACGGCGAGTGATGAGCTGTTACGGCAGTTTACCGTAGGAAAGAGGAAATCACCCATGAAACCTCTGACGACTCTTAAGGGGAGTTGGTTGGACTCATCACCGCAGAACAATCCTGGCTTTTCAGCCACCGCCTATTTTTTTGCTCGCGAGTTACGCAAAGAACTTAACGTTCCTGTGGGTCTGATTCTGTGTGCTTGGGGTGGAACCAGTATAGAACCCTGGATGCCGGCTGAAGCGTTTCAGGCGGATAAGGAAATGGCCGCCTATTACAAAACGAACCCAAAGCAGGTATCTACCCTCTTCAATGGCATGGTCAACCCAGTCATCCCTTATGCCATTCGCGGCACGATCTGGTATCAAGGTGAAGCCAATCGCGGTTTTAACACCCTTCGCTATGAACGCCATTTCAGAGCCATGATCAATGCCTGGCGCGGGCAATGGCAACAAGGTGATTTTCCCTTCTACTTTGCGCAACTCGCAAATTGCGGGGGGGCCACTGTGAAGCCGATTGAGTATGACGGTTGGCCCTCAATCTGCGATCAGCAGCGGCGAAGCCTCGGCCTGAAAAACACCGGCATGGCCGTGTTGAGTGATATCGGCGAAGCCAAAGACGTGCACGCACATAACAAAATAGACGTGGGCAAGCGGCTCGCCCTTTGGGCCTTGAAGCATGATTATCAAAAGCAGGTTCCGGTATACAGCGGGCCACTCTACAAGAGTTACAAGATCGATGGTAAGCAAGTCATCATCCACTTTGATCATGCCGGATCCGGGCTCATGACCGGATCAAAAACCGGGATGGAAGCAACACAGGAAACGAAAGCTCCTTTACAGCATTTCCAGATTTGCGGCGTAGATCGTCAGTGGAAATGGGCGCAGGCTGAAATCACCGGAAAAGACAGGGTCACCGTTTCCCACCCAGATGTGCCAAATCCCACGGTGGTCCGTTATGCATGGTCAACGAATGCCAAATCAGCCAACCTGTATAACAAAGAAGGCCTGCCGGCCTCTATCTTCACCACGGAGGCTGAGGTCCCTGCCGAGGTGGGCGCAGTGGCTCCTGTGAAAACGCCCCCCTCGAGGAAGAAATCCCTGACAAAAGCAAGGAATACAAAATGAAAAAGAGAAGGCGATGCGTGATGATGACGAGTTTCGTCGGGTTGATGTCGGGTGCGGTTACATTTGCCGCGTCGGGCAAACCTTTCGATATTACCGAGCTCCGCTGTGAGTATCTCAGTGCTCCGCTTGGAATCGACGTGGAGCATCCAAGGCTTAGCTGGGTGCTCGAATCCGAGCGCCGCGGCGAGCGGCAAACGGGGTACCGGGTGCTCGTTGCCTCGACTGCGGAGCTTCTCGCCGAGGACAAGGGGGATATGTGGGACAGCGGCAGGGTAAAGAGCGATCGAACCATTAACGTCGTTTACGCCGGCAAGCCCCTTCAATCACGGCAGCAATGTTTCTGGAAGGTCCGTATATGGGACAAGGCCGGCAAGCCTTCGGCGTGGAGCACCCAGGCGCGGTGGGAAATGGGCCTGTTGAAACCTCAAGATTGGCGTGCTCAATGGATTCGACGGTTGGAGCCTGAGCCAGAGTCAGAAGCGGATCACTTCAGTGACCGACCCGTGCCGCTGTTGCGCAAGGAATTTGCGATGGAAAAACCTGTTGCGCGGGCTCGTGCTTACATCAGCGGCCTGGGATATTACGAGCTTCGTCTCAACGGCAAGCGCGTCGGCGACCACATGCTGGACCCGGGCTGGACAACTTATTCCAAACGCGTTCTATATTCCACGTATGATGTGACTGAGCACCTTAGGAACGGACGCAACGCCGTCGGCGTCATACTTGGCAATGGCTGGTATAACCCCTTGCCTTTGCGACAGTGGGGCAGAGTGAACCTGCGCGAGCATCTTAGCATCGGCCAGCCGCGCGTTATCATGCAGTTGGTCATTGACTACGCCGACGGCACCTCTCAGACGGTCATTACCGATAGCACATGGAAAACAAGTCAGGGCCCGATTCTCCGCAATAACGTCTATCTGGGCGAAGTGTATGACGCCCGTCGCGAACAGCCCGGATGGGATATGCCGGATTTCAAGGAGTCGAAGTGGCAAAATGCGGTTGCGGCCACTGAATCGGTCGGGCCGTTGCGCGCGCAGAACGCTCCCCCAATTCGTGTCACCAAGGTTCTGCGACCCGTGAAACGCACCCAAACCAAGCCGGGAACTTATGTTTTCGATTTCGGGCAGAACTTTGCCGGCTGGGTCAGGCTCCACGTGAAAGGTCCGGCAGGCACGACCGTACAACTGCGTTACGGCGAGCTGCTGTATCCGGACGGACGCCTCAACGCCATGACCGCGGTATGCGGCCAGATCAAGAAAGGGAGAGTGCAGCCTACTCCGGGCGGCCCGGAAACCGCATGGCAGCAGGATGTGTACACACTCAAAGGCGGGGCAAAGGAGACCTACACCCCGCGGTTTACTTTTCATGGGTTCCGTTACGTAGAAGTCACCGGATACCCGGGGGAACCGCCGCTGACAGCCCTCGAGGGACACCGTCTGAACAGTGCGGTCAACCCCTCTGGCAACTTTGCTTGTTCCAATGAACAATTTAATAAAATCCAGCAGATGATAGAATGGACCTTCCTTTCCAACCTGTTCAGCGTCCAATCGGATTGCCCGCATCGCGAAAAGTGGGGATATGGCGGCGATATCGTCTGTAGCAGCGACACCTTTTTGCTCAATTTCGACATGGCCACATTCTACACGAAGATCGTGCACGACTACGCGGATGCCGTCCGTCCCAATGGCGGAATGACCGAGACAGCGCCGCACGTCGGTGTTATGGACGGAGGTCTGGGGAGCGGCGCCGGGCCGATCGGATGGGGCACCGCATTCATTCATCTTCAATGGCAGCTTTATCAGTACTACGGCAACCGCCAGCTCATGGAGGAGCACTACCCCGTCACAAAGCAATGGGTGGAATTTCTCCGTTCCTGCGCTAAGGACCACATTATCAAGAGGGGGCTCAGTGATCACGAAAGTCTTGTTCGCAAGCCCAAAGCGCTCACAGGGACGGCCTTCTACTATGACAATGTCCGAACGCTTTCCCGCATTGCGCGTGTATTGGGGAATACTCAGGACGCCGAGCAGTATGCCACTCTTGCCGACGACATCAAGAAAGCCTTTAACCGCCAGTTCCTGAAACCAGGCACGGGGGCCTACGATTCCGCCACCCAGGCAAGTCAGTCCTTCGCGCTGTTTTATGATCTGGTGCCGCAGGAGGAACGACAAAACGCCCTGGACGTTCTGGTCCGGAACATTCTGGAGAAACGCAACGGCCACCTGAGCACCGGCATTTTCGGCACGCGCTTCATGCCGCTGGTCTTGTCTGATCTCGGCCGCACAGACGTCGCTTATACGGTCGTCAACCAAAAGGATTACCCAGGCTGGGGCCACATGCTGGAACGGGGTGCAACCACGCTCTGGGAACACTGGAAGTTTAGCGACAACATCTTTTCTCACAATCATCCCATGTTCGGATCCGTAGGCGAGTGGTTTGTCAAGGCGCTTGCGGGGATTCAGCCCGACCCGGAAATGGTTGGTTGGGACCGACTGATCATTCGTCCCCAACCGGCGCCGGGCTTGACCTGGGCCAAGGGAGAATATCAAACCATCCGCGGGCGCGTGGCCAGCCAGTGGCGTATCGAGGGGGGCAAGCTCAGCTTGAATATCGTCATTCCTCCGAACACCACCGCCACGGTGTTTGTCCCGACCGGTGACCCTGACACGGTTCGGGAAAGCGGCAAGCCGGCAGCGCAAGCCCAAGGCGTCAAGTTCCTGCGCCGCGAGCAGGGAGCAGCCGTCTATCAGGTCGGTTCCGGCCAATATCGCTTCAGTGCAAAGGAACTGAAAACAACCACCATTCCACCGGGTGTTCCCTTGTCGGAATTGGCCCGGCCCTGCCCCATACCGCCCGGCTTTAAGGAAGTACGTCCGGAACAACCCACGTCTTCGATCAAGCCCACCGCGGAGGAGAAAACACGCGGATATTTTCAATCAAGCTCAGAGAAGCCAGATGCTAGCAAATTGAATGCAGGCGCCGCCAAATAGCCGCGCCTCAACAAAATATTATATCGAAAACAACGGAGAATAACTTGAAAAAACGAATACATCAATTGATCGCCGCAGCTCTTATCGCTACCTGTAGCACGCCCAGATCCTCGAGGCACTCAACATCGAGTATGACCGCAGTGACACCATCATCGAAAATTAGGGACAGGAGAAATAATGAATAAACGAATCATTACAGGGTGGATGCTTTCTTTGAGCATCGTGAGTGGCTTTGCGGCTGACCGCGTGGGTTCCGCCAAGGATGAGGCGAAGCCTGAAGAGGTGTGGGACGTCATCCGGCAGCTGACAAAACACGAATGCTCTGCTTTGGGGATTCCATCACGGATAAGGGCATATGGGGTAACGGCGATGCCAGTTGTTACAATGAGAATTCAAAAAAAATCGACAAAGAATAGGATATAAGAAATATGAGTATTAAAATAAGTATTAAAAAAATAGGTTTAGTATGGGTCGCATTACAATCGAGTGTTGTTCTTGCTGCAGCTGCGGAGGAGTGGAGCGCGCTGCAGTTGAATTATGATGCTCCCGCAAAGGCGTGGACGGATGCACTTCCCGTGGGTAACGGCACCATGGGGGCGATGGTCTTCGGTGGCGTGACCGAAGAACGGATTCAGTTTAACGAAAACACACTCTATAGCGGCAAGCCACACAGCTATTCAAGACCAGATGCGCATAAGCATTTGGAAACGATTCGGGGACTGTTGTTCGAAGGCGATAAGAAACAGGCCGAGAGATTGGCCCGTAAGACATTCATGTCGGACCCGATTACTTTTTCGAGTTACTTGGCTTTTGGAGATCTGGAACTTGAATTTCCAGTGCCTGGATCGGTCTCAGACTACCAACGTAGTTTGAGCCTGGATGAGGCCTTGGTGACGACCGCTTTTAGCGCAGGCGGTGTTCGTTATAAGCGCACTGTTCTCGCCAGCTACCCAGACGGCGTGATCGTGGTCAAAATCGAGGCCGACCAGCCTGGAAAGATTCATTTTAAGGCAAAACTGACGAGTCCGCATACCCGATCAACACAACTGGCACAGGTTGATGCGAACACGATTCTCATGAAGGGGAAGGCTGACGATGTGCCCAGTAAAGCAAGGTCTTCTGGGATGAAAAGCTTTGTGGAGTTCGAGTCTCGTTTACGGGTGAGCGCCGAGGGGGGTGAAGTCAAGACTAGTGACGCCGGCATTGAAGTGCACCATGCGGATGCTGCCGTGCTGACTCTGGTGGCTGCGACCAGTTTCGAGAATTTCAGGTCAATTGACGGGGATCCGGGCGCAAAGTGCGCTCAGATGCTAAAAGCTGTTGCAGGCAAATCCTACCAAGATGTCCTCTCCGGCCATCAGGCAGATCACCGAGAACTGTTCCGGCGCGTCTCTCTGGATCTTGGTGGGGGTGACTCCGCTTCACGTCCGACCATTCAGCGGCTCAACAACTTCTCTAAGGACCCAGATCCTGCCTTTGCCGCGCTACTTTACCAATATGGTCGTTATCTCCTGATTGCGTCCTCTCGCCCGGGTGGACAGCCCGCCAACCTTCAAGGGCTGTGGAATGGAGAGAAGGTCGCTCCTTGGGGATCTCGCTACACGATCAATATCAATACGGAGATGAATTACTGGCCTGCTGAGATGACCAATCTCTCGGAGTGCCACACGCCGCTCTTTGACATGATTGATGATCTGCAGATCACGGGCTCTGAGACCGCGAAGCATCTATACAAGGCCCCAGGCTGGGTGGTGCATCATAACACCGATCTTTGGCGCGGAGCAGCTCCGATTAATGCGGCCAATCATGGCATCTGGCCTACGGGTGGGGCATGGCTGACCACACACATGTGGGAGCACTATCTCTACACGGGCGATAAGCAATTTCTGAAGCAACGGGCGTACCCTGCAATGAAAGGGATTGCCGAATTTTTCGCCGATTACCTCGTGGAAGATCGGATCAATGGCACGGGCTGGCTCGTCAGTGGTCCCAGTAATTCTCCTGAGATTGGCGGGCTGGTGATGGGGCCGACCATGGACCATCAGATTATCCGAGAAATATTTGCCAGCACCGCGGAAGCCGCCGGCATCTTGGCAGTCGATGCGGAATTTGCCAAAAAGCTGACGGCACTGCGCGCAAAAATTGCGCCCAATGAGGTCGGCCAAATGGGCACGCTTAAGGAATGGGTTTACAAAGAAGTCCCCAAGACCAACCATCGTCATATCTCGCACTTGTGGGGGCTGCATCCCGGTTCTGAGATCACACCGGATACCCCAGAGATCTTTGCTGCTGCCAAGCAGTCGCTCAACCTGCGTGGTGATGGCGCTACAGGGTGGTCACGGGCGTGGAAAATAAACTTCTGGGCGCGTCTTCGCGATGGAGACCGAATGAATAAAGTGCTCACCGGCTTCTTTAACAATGCCAGTGAGAACAGAGGAGCAGGGTTTTATAACAACCTCTTCGATGCGCACCCGCCGTTTCAGATCGATGGAAATTTCGGCCTGACTGCGGGGATAACCGAGGCCTTGTTGCAAAGCCACCGTCGCGATGCGCAGGGGAACTTCATTCTCGATTTTCTACCCGCATTACCGTCAGCTTGGCCCAACGGCTCGATCTCAGGCATACGCGCCCGAGGCGGCTTTGAGGTCTCGATGGATTGGGCTGACGGTCAAGTGAAACGCGCAGAAGTGAAGTCACTCCAGGGCAACCCTCTGATCGTGCAGACTGATACCGGCGCCAGAATACTTTATCAAACAACCGAAGCTGGAAAGATTTATTCCCTAGGCGCAAAGGCACAAAAATAACCAAAGAACTACATTAAAAACATCCATGAAACTTTTTATTAAAACTACTTTTATCGCTCTAACGGGCCTAACTCAGGTTTCCCAAATTCCTGCTCAGGAAACCTTACCTGCGCTGGCAGATGGTAAGGCCCCGCAGAACTCTGAGCAGCTCTATAATCAGGTGAAACCACTGAGCCCAGAAGAGAGCATGAAGACAATTCAGGTGCCAAAAGGCTACAAGCTGCAACTGGTAGCATCTGAGCCGATGATCAAGGAACCAGTCGACTGTGTCTGGGATGCCAATGGTGATCTCTACGTCATCGAAATGACAACTTACATGCAAGATGCCGATGGCACTGGTCAGTCAGAGAAGAAGAGCAGAGTCATCAAACTGCAAGATACTAACGGCGATGGTAAGATGGATAAATCCACTGCATTTATTGATGGTCTACATCTACCACGCATGATCTTACCGCTCGATGACCGGATACTCATCTGCGAGACCGACACTCTCGATATTTACGCCTACCGTGACACCACAGGTGACGGCAAAGCTGATGAAAAAGTATTATTCTACAAAGGCGGCCCTAGAGACGAGAATCTTGAGCACCAACCTAGTGGTCTTATCTGGAATATTGATAACTGGATTTACATGACTAAAAGTAGCACCAGGCTGAGAATTCTAGATGGCAAACTAGTCGTCCGCAATGGCCAACATATCAATGCTCAATGGGGTTTAAATCACGATGATGATGGCCATCTTTCTGGTGGTTTTTCTGGTGCAGAAAAAAGTTTTGAGTTCTTTCAGACTCCACCAGTTTATGGACTGGCTAAGTTTCCTGATGAATTAGAAAAAGACTTCAACGTCGTCTGGCCAATAGATAATATCCCGGATTCTCAAGGAGGTGCACGACGTTTCAGAGCTGACAACACTCTCAATCACGTCACGGCCGCCTGTGGTCACGGTGTGTATCGCGGTGATTTGATGCCAGAGTTTTATGGTAATTATGTATTGGCAGAGCCAGTAGGTCGCCTCATCAGAATGGCAAAGGTCGACACCTCACTTGGCTTCCGTCAAATGCGTAACGTCTTTCCCAATTCTGAATTCATACGTTCTACCGATGCTAATTTTCGCCCAATCAATCTAAAGACTGGCCCCGATGGAGCCCTTTATGTTGTTGATATGTATCGCGGCATTATTCAAGAGAGTAACTGGACGAAAAAAGGATCATACATTCGTGGCATTATTGACCAATATGGCCTCGCAAAGAACAAGCAAATGGGACGTATTTATCGCTTAGTTCCAGATAACTATTCAGCAACGTTCAAGAAACCTGAAATGCTCAAAAAAAGCTCAAAGGAGATCATGGCTTACCTTGGTCATACAAATGGCTGGATGAGAAGTACTGCGAGGAAAATTCTTATCTTACGCAATGATAAAAGCATCGTTCCGGATCTCAAGTCAGCGCTAGAACAGTCTAACCAATCACAAGAAAAGATAGAGCTGCTCTGGACCCTCGAAGGTCTTCAAGCCCTCGATCTTCAATTCGTGCTGCCGCTCATACAATCTGCGGATGAAAGAGTAGCAGCTCACGCACTCAGAGTATCGGATCCTTGGCTGCAGGCCGGTGATAAGACGCTTCTGCAACAATATGAAACTATTCTAACAGGGCCTGCTGCTTCAGCTCTGCTCACTCAGGCATTCTTAAGCATGCAGAAGTTTGGGCCGAGTGAAATCTCCGGGCCCTATCTAGCCAAACTCAGCGAGAAGCATAAAACGCATGCGGTCCTCAAACACCACATCGCTCAAGCAGCACGCGAGAGAGAAGCCTCTCGCAAACGCTCAGAGATGAGGAGTGCCCTCAAAGGTAAAGGTCCGATCTTTAATAAGATGATGGATGCAGGCGAAACACATTACAAAAGTCTCTGCTTTGCCTGTCACGGTGCAAACGGTGAAGGCACTCCAATGGGAGGGACAGATACTACTCTAGCCCCCCCCTTGAAAGGTTCTAAAAGAGTGCTGGGAGATAAGTCAAAGCTGATAAAAATAACTCTGCATGGTCTGGCTGGCCCGGTGGATGGTAAAACCTACCCTGGCGCCATGGAATCTCTAGCTTCTCATGATGATAAATACATAACAGAAGTGCTGACCTATATTCGTAATTCCTGGGGGAATTCAGCCCAATTGGTTGGAGAGAAAGACGTGAATAGAATACGTAGGAGTCATAAAAGACGCAAGACCCCCTGGACACTTGTAGAATTAAATAAACAGTAGCAACGTCATATCGCTTGCAAGCAGATCACCGCGATTCAGGAATTAAGTATTTCCCTCAGTAACGGTGAAGTAATAGCTTGGTATTTGAATTTGGCAGGGCGTCGACAACATTTAGCAAAATAATGAAAACAACACTAAAAGTATACAAACCCCTGATCGCCAGTCTTGCGCTGACGACATTTGCCTGTGGCACCCCAAGAACCTAGGAACTCTGGGAGCCGGAAGCTGCGCCCAACAACGGCAGGAGCAATTGGGAGGCGACCAAGGACAGTAAAAGGCCAAAGTCCTATGACCGGGACTGGGAAAGATGGTCTTACCCCATTGGCAATGGCTATACTGGAGTT
>Ga0208544_10001774_pt1 | contig 14565 bp, 20 predicted proteins | sample DEB08_DNA_9_FD_184526 | JGI IMG/M metagenome (GOLD analysis project Ga0208544, IMG submission 184526) | Aqueous microbial communities from the Delaware River and Bay under freshwater to marine salinity gradient to study organic matter... | ecosystem: Environmental > Aquatic > Marine > Coastal ... | reverse complement strand
GCAATAGCTTCTCGGGACATCACCATTCGACTCTCATACGCATTCATACGAGTGAACATGGCATCATATGCCTTTGCAAGAATAGGCACAATCTTCTTCTCGCACGCTTGATCGATGAACTTAACAGGATCAGCTGGATTGACTGCGCTAACTAGTGGTTCCATATTAACATACAGCGAGTCGGTATCCATAGCAATAACATAGTCTATGTTATCGGACTTAAGTATATCATTCATCGAGGAGTTCATCGCTCGCTCAGCCCACTTGATCGCTAACTGACCAGATAGAGTAATACCCTCGGCGATTCTCATATCAAAGTATCGGAAGTACGCATTACCCAAACTTCCGTATAATGAGTTGAGCATGATCTTAATCGCCATCTGGGTATTCTCTAGGCGAGAAATCTCTTTGCTGAGGTCACGAGTCTTGTCGTCCTCGTACTCCTGTTGCATCTTGAGCATATTGCTCTTGACTTCTCGACGTTCGTCATATAAGTCGATAATGATCGACGGTAGTACACCACGCTTCTCCTTGGTGTACATGGAACCATTAGCTGCCATAGATAGGTCGAGCACGGATATCGCCTCAAGTATGTTTGGGTCGATAGAATCATCTAGTATCGAATCTACATCTACGCCCATAATACCACCAACAGACATCTGAGATAATAGGTACTGTGCGGCCTCTTTCTTAGTCATCACGTTTTTCCTTATAATACATAATATATCAACTATTTGCAATTTTGTACAGATAATCGTACGTTACAAGCTTCTCTGGACTCATCCCGTATTGTACGATCAAGTTTGGGTACAAACTATTGAGGTCGAAGGATGTCACCCACTTACTCATACCAACGTGAGGGTCTTTTACGTAGCCACCTGGATACGGCTCTTTGACCTTCCGAGTCATCGGCGGCACAGCAATCTTACGCTCATTTAAGTATCGATAGATGATACAGTCCCAGATAGCAGTCGTACCAAACGTATCCATATAGTTAACTCCACCCTTATAGGCAACAGTCAGTGCTAGATCCATGAGACCCGTCTGCTTATCGATCTTATCGACCAGCATTACATCGAGGATGTTGTAATCAATGAACTTTTGATAGTTATTCTTATACAGGGTGTGCAGACTTCCATACTCAGCATAGGATAACTTCTTTTGACCAACAACCACGGAGGCAATGTGATCTAGGGTGTACGATGCCTGTGTTCCATAGCTATACCCGAACTTCTGAAACAAGTCGAAGTAATCCATCTGCTGAACACCATATACTTCATAAGCATCGAGGCTCTTGCCCTTGACGTTAATCTGACGGTACTTGGTAATGCCGAAGGGAGAGAACTTCTTAACAGTATCATCACCAAGGATCTTCTTCGTACGATTAACCATGTACGGTATATCGAAGAATCGAATGTTCCAGCCAGTGATAATATCAGGAGTATTGTGCATCCAGTACGTGAGAAACTTCAACATTAGATCGGACTCACCAGCGCATTGGACGTAAAGGATACGTGCGCCATCGAGATCTAACTCAGTCTTACTCGGATCATAAGAATCGAGACCCCAGACATAATAGATGTTGCTCTTAGAACTCTTATATGCGATTGATATGATCGGATAGTTTGCTTCACCTGGCTCTGGGAATCCGTCATCAGAAGCAACCTCGATGTCAATATTGCCAAGCTCGATCTGCTTAAGGTCATACTTGATGGTACCTGGAAACTTATCGGCAATGAACTGTGCAACGAAGTTGTTGTTACCATGAATCTTAAAGTTGTCAATGTCTTCATACTTCTTAACAAAGTCAGCTGCTTCGCTCATGGAATCGAGTTCTATTGGCTCAACGATACCTCCGTCGAAAGACTTCCAACCACTCTCGGACTTAGCTGATTGTACGTACATGGTGGGCTTGAATGGCACACGCATCTTGACTCGTTCGCCATCATCATCATAGCCTCTATAGAGCATGTTATTGCCGTATCTATTCACACAGGTGTAAAAGCTCAATATGTATCTCCGTTATTTGTATTTCAGGTACCATTATACAACACTATCGCTGGGTTGTCAAGCGGTTTAATCGATTCGATCGCCAATACCATAATCTATTACTACAGGAAAACGAGGTACACCATCTGGGGTAAGACCAAAGTATCGTAGTGTGACCCAGGTTGGTGTCTCCTTGGACTCCCACAGCGTACGTAACTGCTCTTGATTGCCTCTAACACCAGAGCCAACTTCAGTGCCATCTGGCATACGAAGTGTGAACCGCTTGGTATGACCAGACCAGTTGCCTTGGCCTTCTAGCATAGCGACGACGGGAAACTCCTCTGTGATGAACTCCTTACGTTTTAGTAGAGCTTTGGAACGCTTGTTCTTCTCATAGGGTGCGTCATTTCTGACCATCTGGCCTTCATATCCATCGGTCATATATTGACCATAGTTCTCGTCTAACTCATCTTGAGTAGCAGACCAAGTTGTGGGAACCAGTCGAAGAGATTGCCAATCGCTAGACATACGCTCAAGGACCTCGGTGCGATTGACAAACGATAAGGTCGGAACATTCTCATCGTACATATCATACACATGATATTGGACTAATTTTGCAGATTCCTGAACGTCAGAGTCTGTGGTCTTCGTCTTGCGGACTAGACTAACAATCTTATTGAAGTCTTCTTTGAGGTCATGGTTATAGAGTTCGCCATCTAGGGTAACATTGGGATTACGTGTCAAGAAGTCCTGTACTTCACTCCAGACATGTGGACAGCTCGTGATTGGTTTACCGCTACGTGTCCATAGACCATTCGAGTTGGCAACGCATCGTATTCCATCAAGCTTAGGCTGACTGTATCCTTCGCTCTGAGGCTTCTTAGTGTAGTCACCTGCGAGCATAGGAGAGAACTTGTCATAAGCGTCGATATCAGCTATGCTCTCAAAGTACTCCTTCTCAGATCTCTTGTCCCACGTGGCTTTCGCCTCCGCTTTAGCTTGAGTCAGACCTGTAGTGCCGTTAATCTTACCAACATTCTTAGGGGTACTGATGTTCCACTCACTGGTGACCCGTTGACCATCTTGTAGACCAGCAACGGATCGAGTGCCTGCAACATCTTCGCTGTCATAGCCGATTTCTACTTGCCAAACTCGTATCTTGCCCTTACTGTCTCGTTTGTACAGCATAGGTAGATTTTCAATAGTATTCATAGTATAGCCCTCACTTGATATGATATATTATAACATGGGTATTTTGGATTGTCAAGCAGAACTTGAAGTTCTCTTGGTTGTTAGGCGGGGATGTTACATAAGCATTGTCATACAGCTGAATATTACAAAGGTGCTAACTGTTAAAAGTGTCAATATAGCCACTACGTCACAGAAAACGTCACCACTCTTACCTAAAGAGGTCGCACGTCCCATAGTCTTCATTTTCTCCTGATCTGGTTGATTGTGGGCAGGGCCGAAGCCCCACCCTAATAATCACTCTACGAGTAATTCTGGTTTTCCGACTGTTAGCTTCTGCCCAATACTGATCTTCTTGGGCTTACGCTCTTCGGGAATTATATTCTCTAACAGTATACGAAGCATACCATTCTCCAATCCAGCTTCCCTTACGATCACCGTCTCTGCGAGCGTGAACGATCTCGTGAAGGCACGAGCGGCAATACCTTTATGGATGTACTCCTTATCAGTAGACTCTGCTACCTTACCTTCGATGGTAAGAATATAGTCTTTGACTTCAATGTCAATAGTCTCGTCTGTGAATCCGGCTACGGCAAGTTCAACGATATACGTTGTATCACTTTCCTTAGTGATGTTATAAGGCGGATAGTTCGTTGCCTTATGTGTCTGTGGCATCTGCAATGCAGAAATGCGATCAAAGATTCTGTCAAATCCTACGGTGGTGAATGGGTCGTATTGTGTTTGCATATAAGTCATGTTATGACCTCCAATTAAGCAAGGGTTAAGTTATGAGTCCCCTAAGGCAACTCACGATTATTTATACGTATTGTATAAAGAATTCTTGTATTTTTACAATATGTTACAATTCAATCTAGAGAGGTACCAGCTGGGATATGTGATACGGATACTCTAAGATTGTCAGAATTCAGACTGTTTGCTGCATCGGAAAAACTATTTACTGCACCAAATGTCATCGCCGGGTCATACGACCGAAAGTTAAACTCGACAAAACTATCCAGATGTAGTATAAGCTGTTCCGGCAGCTGCTGTGTATAGAAGTCGAACTCCAACTGGATGTGCATTCTAGACTCCGGTTGATCCAAATCCACCAACTCGATCAGTCTTTTCCGCAGGAAGCGTGTCTGTGACGGTAAAGAGTACTTGCGCATTGGCAACGATTTCGCCTTGAGCGATACGATCACCGTCACGTATAACAAAAGCCTCATCTGGGTCAGATGTCTGTATTAGCATAACATAGGTCTGCTGTACATAGTCCGCATCAATGACGCCTTCGGCATTCGCTAAGGTGAGTCCATTCTTCCACGCAATACCAGATCTAGGGTGAATCCGTAGGGACTGTTCTTCCGCCAAATCGAATACTAGTCCGGTTGGGATAAGCACTCGTTCGCCAAACTTAAGACTGATACCATCTTCGTAGACGACCTTACGCTTAACGTTATTGAAGTCCATAACAGTGACTTCATCGCCCACTCGGATGGATGCTCTGATATCGAAGCAAGCCGACCAATCGGTGGCATATGTTGGAAGATGTGCTTCATCAAAGAGCTTGTGTATATGTAGCTTGGGTTTCATCAATAGACCAAATGCATCCCATGTATCAAGTGACATAATATAGATTCCTATGTTATCGTTTTTTGCCAATAGAGTATTTGGCAATCAGTTCCCATTCGCCCTTCTCTTTATGAGGAAGAATCTTAATCTGAGACAGTGGGGCAAGTGGCTCTGCAATTGCTGCTGCGTCTACAGGTTTGACTAATTCCCACTCAGAAAGAAGTGCTGTGATAGTGTTTCGTCGTGCTTTATCTTCGATGGAGAAGTCGTTCGTTTTGCCGTCTAACATGAACAGTTCTTTGAAGTGTACGATGTAATATCTGCCTTGCTTATGCAGTATATGACAAGACTGAAACAGTTTCTGTTCTTTCTTAGAGGCAATACCAATTCGGGTTAAGGTTTCCTTTACCTTCAGAAAACTCTCTTCGCTTGGTAGAGTAACCTCGATGAGTTCATCTATTAAGTTCATTTTTTAATGCCACCCGTATCTAATCGCTGTTTTATAGTGTCTAACTCTTCACTAGACAACAAAGATAGGTAGTCTTGGGCGATAATCGTATTGCATTTATAATATTCGCACACCAAGTCAAGTCCTTCATCACTAGCACTTTTGACCCATTTCGCAAATCGCTTTTTGGGTCTAATGCTATTTATAAGACATTCGTATTGGGGGCGCTTATCCAAATGATGATATTGATTCATCAGGTTGGCGTGTAGAATGGTGTCTGGGAAGTACGATAGAGCCTTGTTAACAAGCCAAGGCTCGTATCCCTTCTCAGCCAACACATCGTTCTCACTATCACGCATCATATTCTTTTTAGTGCTATTAATCGACGTTAGATACTCAAATGGATTCGCCATACTCGACATCCTCTTCGTCATCACTATTGACATTATCTTTGTTCATAGAGTCCGAGCACTTCTTACATAGGTACGCAACACCTTCCCCATCCTGATACTTGTATCGTACTTCGGAAGGATTCTCACCAACAGCATCGGCGCAGATGAGGCATTCCTTTGGTGGAACTTTAGACTTGAATATACTCATTTCCAGTCGATCTCCGCCATGAGAGTAGCAAGGGCAGCAACTCGATTGATTTCAGTATTAGCGACGAATGCCTCTTTGTATTGGTAATCAGCGAGGATGATAATCGCTTCAGCAATACTCTGAGTTGTGCTGACCTTAGACGGCAGTACATCATATAACTGACGATAGAGTACGGCAGAGTCCACGTCAACATTCTCAGCTACCCACTTACGAGTCGCAGTAAAATCTTTGGCCTTCATTAGATCGATGAGACCGCTGATACTATCACCAGACTTGTTTGCTAGAATACCAGCATCAATACTACCAGTAGTAGCATAACGCTGTAGTTCATTAAGGACTCTGCGCCAATCGGGAAAATAAAGTTGTACAAGTTCTGCAACTGCTTTCTGATCATAAGTAACTCCTTCGCCATCCAAAATTCCGCACACTCGTTTGAAAAACTGAGATGCGAGCTTAGGCTTGTCAGCCCGGTCAATGCTAAACTCAATAACACTACATCGAGAGTGCAGTGGCTCAATGATCCTGTTCTTAAAGTTACAGGTCATGATAAAGCCACAGTTCTTCGAGAACTCCTCCATGAAGTTACGTAGTGCTGGTTGAGTCGAGTTTGGGTTCAGATAATCAGCTTCATCTAAGATAACGTACTTACGTCCACCCGTGAATGATACACTTGACGCAAAGTTTGATATCTCGTGTCGAAGTGTGTCGATATTACCATTCATAGAACCGTTGATTGTTATGTAATCCGATCCAATCTCTTCTAACATAGCCTTAGCAATAGTAGTCTTACCAATGCCAGCACGCCCACTTAATAGTAGATTGGGTACGTTCTTTTGATCGACGAACTGTTGGAAGGTCTTCTTTAGATCGGCAGGAAGGATGGTATCTTGAACTGTTTGAGGGCGGTATGCCTCAACCCAGATGAAGTTGTCCTGCTTAGAAACTGTCATAGTAACTCTCCATAATATAATAATGCGTAATGCCGTAATTCAGTCGTCAAGTATAACAGAAAGAGAAGGGGAAGTCAATCTTCCCCACTCTTATTTTGATCAGACAGCAGGTGCTTCTTCGGCCTCAGATGGCTCTTCTGGAGCGTTGTACATTGATGGTGGAAGATTGACTTCTTGGCCCTGCTCTTTAGCATGACGTAAGAACGCAATCAGTCGCTCCCGAACTGTACTGATTGTTACGAGTTCTTCGCCTTTGAATGCACCACGTTGAACTGTTACGTCAATAATTTGAACAGCGGACAAGATGTCATTGAGTGACAGACCTGGGCCCTGTTCTTGTTCTTGAGTTTCGCCTTCAACAGCTGTAGTTTTATCGGTCATAATGTGTTCTCCTGGGTTATTATAAAGTTGTAATTCTGGTTGTGTATCACTTGGACTCGATTGCTATCCAGTACTGGACTTTATCGGACTTAAAGTGTGCCATGCCCTTAGAGGATAACGTTACCACATAATCAGCATGTACTAGCTTTAGATTATCAGTCTTGATAACCATATTAAAGGGCACGGTGTCAACGCCTTCTGCAATGACGATCTCATACTTATCGGCAGTCGATGTCTTACTATCAACCGCTGACATTGAAATGGTCGTACCATCACTAACGAAAGCGACTTCTGGCAACTGTAGCACACCCGTAGCACGGATAACACTATCAATAGATGACCAGCTGACATTGATCGTAGCCTCTGGATCAGGAACAACGATGTCCTTATCTGGAGGTGATACAATCAAGGACTCAGAGGTATAGGTGTATTTGAGTTCGCTTTTACCGCCCTTAATGGTAAATCGATCTGTGCCAAATACTACCTCTGGATTCTCGAAAAGACTGAGGGTCGCCAAGAAACGGGACAAGTCATATACACCAGCTTGCTGATCTACATGCTCACCAATAGTTGCAGCGGCCATAACAGTCTTTTGCGGAGAGATTGTTCGAATGGTCGACCCAGCTTTGAATACGATGCTTGGGTTGATGTTCGAGAAGTTCTTAAGGATATTCAATGTATCGGTACTAAATTTCATACTATATTCACCTTTGGTTATATTAAAGAGTCACACTATCGCTACTATATAGTAGAATTATTATGGGGTAGTTCTGTTCTTAAACTCTTCGGCATTGTCGAGCTGCATATCTATCCAAATAGCACACTCTTTGGCAGAAAGTGTTAGATTGCCAGGTGGTGCCATACGATCATCTTCACCTATGCCTCGAACTACGGAAGCAGCTAACATCATCGATGATGCCATGATCATGCAGACTTGATCTAGTCCAGATCCACCATCACCGTCATCGAAGTTATGACCACGCTCAAAGTCATCAATGTGACGCTTCAGGCTATCAATCATCTGCTGCCAAGGTAGACCCTTCTCCCAGTTACGATTGCTATACTTATTAGCACCATATTCAAGCGCTGCTGCTCCTGCGGCAAGTGCCTCTAACGGCAACTGGCGCATATAGGGAACGTTCATTGCTTCTCGCATTGCGCCAGTGCTTGATGCATCATACTTGGCGTCGTAGTCGATATTGCCTGACGATGCGTACTTTATATTACCAGTCGAGTTATCATGCTTAACATTCATCGTGTAGTTTGCTCCAAGTCGTTTTCAGCTCTGTATATGGTCTGTAATCGTAAAACATCTGCTGCAACATCATGTGAACTATCGTGGGCAACGAAAGCGTTGTTCCAGTAAGTCTCATCAGCTAGCGGCACAAATCCACTCTTTGTGGTAAAGTTGAACTTCGCATCAATGTAAGTTCGTACATCACGTACTGTATAGAACTTCAAGAACTTATTCATCAACTCTTCTTTACCTACAGCTCGCATATTTCTAGATAAGATAACTGGGTCGAATGTGTTGCCTCGTGACCACCAGTAATTGATCTTACCTTGTTCGCTAAGATATGTTAGTATTGTACTACAAAACTCCTCCACTGTCAAGTCATCTGCCGAAGGTTTTAACTTATCTCGTGCAAGTTTAGGAAGCTTCTCCCACCATTCAACATCAACCTTATTGAAGGCACAGCCATACTCACGCATCTGCTCAAGGACGTTGACTTTCACTGTCTGGACGCTTGATACTATCTCTTCGAATGTATAAGGATCTGTTAAGAACCTATCCCAATCAAATGTGGTGTATGCCATATCAACTACAGGACAGACGAATACGTTTGCACCAATAGTCTCCATGTCGAATATGAAATCTCTCTTTGCCATTATATCTCCTTAAACCCTGCCATATCGACTTTGTATTTTTTGGAATCGACTAGCATTTGATCTCCCATCGAGGTCGAACGTAAGCCATACGTCTTACCAAGCCGAACTGGGAGATCCACTAGAACCGACACATTGGGATTGTAATCTAGATTCTTCACTAGAACTTTATCGTAGGTGAACTCGGCAGCCTGAGACCAGCTACCCCTAAGATTGTTAGTGACGTTATATGCATATTCCAGAGCATCGTCTATCGATCGAGACCCCGCATCAACTTTAGCTACGAGACGAGGAGTTTCTTCTAATGCGGAGTGTATAACGTTTACTATCATCTAGGCATCTCTCAATTGGTACTAATGTATTATACTAGGAGTTCACTGCTTTGTCAACCACATTTTTACATTTTTACGATATAAGCTTCTTTAGTTGGGTCTGCTCGAAGTGAAGCATCAACGTTGATCTTAGTTCCCTTGACTAGGGTGTAAGGCTTTCGGAAGGTACCGATATTAATCTCGGTGTAGTGACTACAGTTGAAGTAGTCGGTCATGATATCACTCTCGTCGAAGTACTTTGGGCCTCTCATTACGTCTCGAAGTTCGGTCAGGAAAGCTCGTGCGATGCCTTGGTAATGTTGGTTGATGAAATACTGATTCACTTGAAAGTACTCATCAGTTCTGCTGTTGCTAAAGTCAATCGCACCTTTTGTGACCTTGACTGACAACTGAGAGTAGTTTTTGACACTAATAGTGCCTTTCATGTCATACTTCTTAAGAACTGCTTTGATCGCAGGGGCTAGTTCAGATTTCATCTCTTGATTCATGTAAGCCATAATATATGTGTCTCTCTCGTTGGTTATGTATCTATTATATCATATTCAACCGCAGTGTCAACAACTATTTCACTTTAATTTCAAAAGATATAGGAGTGGGAGAGCAACTAGCCACCTCGCTAAAGACGTTCTGTAGTACGATGGTGTCTAGCGCTTCGTCGAAACTCTCTGCGGCACTGAGCTTCTCTAACTCTCTGTACGCAAATTCCCAAGCGCTCTCTGCGCCGTCGAGCTGCGCTAACTTCACTGCGGCAGTAGATATGCGGGCGACCATTACGTTGCCCCGTTGGGTGTACATTCCGAAATCTATATTAAGTATCATTACAACTCTCTTTAGTCTCAATTAAGTATCTATTATAACACACTGGATGCTGGTGTCAACCCCTAAGCGTGCTTCCAGTCGAAATCTTCAACATATTTCATACCGTACTCGTTAGGCTCAGCATCAGCGCTTGGCTCAAAACCATCTCTAAACTTGAGCTTATTCACCTTGAATGGCGTGTAGTCTACGTGATGGTGCCAGCGACCGTATCGCCAGACAAGCCGAGCAACATCAGGGTGCATATCAACGAGCATTTGCGACTTATTGACTGTTCCTTCGGTATTGTAGCCTGTCTCTTTGAATCCCTCACTGTCGGCGTTCTCTGCATGATAGAACTCGGACGTATTACCACCAGCTACTGTCTGGGTGGCGCACTTGGCCTGAAGGAATGAGTTAAACTGCACACAAACGTCTCCATCCTTCATAACTCTCAGGCAGATGTCGGTATCTTCGTTGTAACGACCTCGCCATCTATGCTTACAGTCATTGCGAATGAGCAAAGTTGAATAGATTCGAGTATTAGCCACATACGGCGCATATTGCTGGCTGGGGTCAATAAAGAACCGATACTGTGGCCCAGCGATATAGACATTAGAGTATCTCTCAACAAAGTCTTCCATTACCTGAAAGCCGACTCCGCTTTCGAACCGGACTCTAGAGTTGTTATGAAGTCGGTGGAAGTCTCCGATGTTATCATCCAATACCCAGTGACTCGTTGCACCCATACTAATAGAGTGATCCCATGCCCAGTTTCGAGCACGTCCTGGGCCATCGCCATGATTAGAAAATGGTGCCACCAGCAACGTGACGTAATCCCTAATGCTAAACGTATCTAGGGCTTTCTCATATGGCTCCAGATCTTGAGGCTCAATGACGATGTTATGTGGTATCTGCATACGAGACAACACTCTAGATGTGATCATAGACTCAGATCGACCCTTTGATACAATGTACATTGGGTGCTTAGGAAGCGTCCGGCCTTCGGGCTGAATCCAACGTAAGAGCAGATTCTTAATAACCTTCTGCTCTGGATACCACATACTCTTAGTCTTCTCGGTGATGGACTGTGGAATCTTAGCACAAAACTTCGCATAGCACTCTTCAGTGCGAAACTTTAATGTGATGACCCGAAACTTGATCTTCTCGTTCTGAACAAAGTTTGGCATATCTTTCCAATGGGCCATCCAGTTTAGTGTGTATGCTGAAGGCACATCGAGCGGGCCATTGCTGATACCACCCCTAGTGGGTATGAGCTTGTCTGCGTCAAATACCACAGGAGAGTCGTCTTCGTCTTTGAATAGACTGAGTGATGTATCATGCAAGGGATAATACGCCTCTTTCATATCACCTGGGAAGAATTGGTTGACGGCCGTACAGAATGCAGCCATGTCATCCTTTGTCCTGAAGTGTACATAAATCTCTTTCCAGACGCTAGATCGAACGACTCTGTTTGCCTTAGAGTTGTCCTGTAGAGCAACTGGTATGGGCTCATCAAAGAACCTATCGAGGCTCACGCTGTACTTATCGCCCTTTCTGGCTTCAGTGTCGATGTAGTTGTCGTAATCGCCACTTTCTTTAACTAGATCTCTATTCATCATCTAAATCCTCTTTCAACATTCAAAAACTTGTCTTTATAGTACGCCAGCAACTCAATACGCTTAGATTCGCTCGGAATTTCAAGCATCATCAAAGGACTCAAGTCTACATCGAACGAACTCTCTATCTCATGCACAACACAATCAGCATGAAGTATCGGTACACAGTTATTATGTAGGGATTCCACAAATCGGTATATCGAGAAGCAACTGGAGTCATACGAGGGAAGCATCATGGTGTACTTCGACTTCGATACATAGTGTAGATACACATCCCTATCGACTAGCGTGTCCTCTCCAGTGAGATAGTTCTTACAGAACACGTTCACGTTAGTAAATCTGCTAGATAGTTCGGCGACAGCAGCGCTATAGTCCTTGCGACCACTCATCTCAAGCACAGTGAACCCGAATGTGAAGTCATATGACTTATCGCTGGGATCATCGAACATCGAGGTCTTACCACTAAAGAAGTGTTGAATACTGTCCAGCCTAGAGGTATTATATCGACTATTATCATATCCATGATATAGATAGTAATTGTCTCGAGGTGCAACGTCTGGGTGAACTAGATCCAGTGACATTTCGTTTGGGTCGAATGCCATCTCATGAAGGGGAATACCATAGTCACGATGGGCTTTAAGAAGCGCTAACATGTTTATCAGCAGGGTGCCACATGACTGAAACTTAAGTTGTCCCCGGTCCTTGGGAAATATGAAGTTACGTTTCGAGCCTCGGGTGAGACCAGATCTCCACAAATCAACTCCACCAATTAGATATAAGTTGTCATACATCCTAAGAGAGGTGACATCCAACTTATCATAGACTTCCATCCAGTCAGACATGTGCATAGCTTCATTCAGATAAAAGTCGCCAAATAGATTGCGGCTCTCGTTGATCCTGATATCAGCGTAGCTCTCAATGAACTGCTTAGTCTTATCAGTCTTCTTTGAAGATAGATAGTCGACTTGAGCAGAATGCGTCTGGATGATGCCCATGTGAGCAACGATGCCTTTGCCTTCACGTCCAGTTACGGATCGTGTTGTGAAGAATAGTCCTTTTGTCATGGTCGTACTCATAATATAATGGGTGTTCTATTTCGTAAATGGGTAGAAACGTGTACCGATGGTGCTTTTGCCAGATCGATCGTTTAAGTGTATCTCTAGTAGAGACCACGTATGAACCCAATCGTCGACAGAGATCGCAATATCGCCCCTAGCCAGAACCTCTAATGCTAGTTCACGATCATTACCTCCGGCATACATGTTATCGCCGTAGAAGTGTATTATATCATCATCAGAGAAGTCTGTCAAGACCTGTTTCTTACTAGAGTTCTTACGGGTGATATCTATGCCAGTATCGCCTGCAATCGCTATATCATACTCGTCGCCGTATGCGGTGGCCAACACATGAACCATATATGCCCTTTCCATGATTGCATTGTCCCATCGATAATAGTCGGCTCTCTGCTGAGTGGTAGCTCCTTTACCTAAAACAGAGAAGTTTATCAGACCAGGACGGCGATCCATATGATCTCCGGTACGGTGCTCAAATGCACTGTTCCGCTCAATATCTTCTAATGTACTAAGCATGTCTGCTGGGATATCCATAGAAGATGTGCGAATATTAACATCTTTCTCCCAAACATCATTACCAGCACACTGATAGACTCTAGTACACTTATTATACAGCTCCTCACCAAGCTGATCTATCGTGCGTTTTCTATCACTACCGGTCACTAGATATACGTCATGGCTATCACAAAACTTCGAGAACCACAAAGCAAACTCTGTGTTCATTCTACTGCGACTAGGAGTTAGTGTTCCATCAACATCGAATATATAGCGCTTGGTATTCATTTCAGTCATCCTCTGATAATAAAGCAATGCAATCTCTACCATAGACATCACGCTATGGTAAAGACATGTTTGATATTTATGACGCAATTCTACTAAAGTTCTTAACCTTCTCGAACCTGATTACGCTATGGAACTTGTCAAACAACTGATCACCCTTGTGGCTGATGATAAAGATATTGGAGTCCGTTGCCAGCTCTTCAATGATCTTGAGAAACTCTTCGGTGCCAGTGGAGTCCAGCGACGAGTCCATGATCTCATCCATAATCAACAGGTTAGTCGCCACAGAGTTACGCAATTTAGAGACAGCTCTCCATGTGAACAACAGAGCTAGATCTATACGCAACTTCTCACCTTCAGAGAATGAAGCATACGAGAAATCATCACGAAAGCGAGACTTGATGGTCTCATTGAAGTTCTCATCTAGCTCAAACTGCACAAAGAAGTCCATAGCAGACAGATACTTACCAATCAGCTTGTTCATCACGGGCACGTACTGCTTAATAATACGTGTCTTGATACCGCCATCCTTCAGCATAGCCGATACGATAGATAGAGTCTCTTTGTCATCAAACAGTTTAGTCTGACTATCATGATGAGCATTCAACTCACGTTCAAGCGCTATGATATCGTTATTGTCGATAGCAACCACTTCCTTTTCAGCGCCAGTCAGTTCGTTCTTGATAGACTTGCATGAGGTCATAGACATCTTATGGTTACCCCTGTGCTCACTCACGTCTAGGTGCTTGGATGTGATAACAGACTCGATATCATCAATCTCAGCCAATCTAGTGTCGAGCTTTACACCTTTATGTCTAAGCTGCCCTCTTGCGGTGGTAATTTCTTCAGCTTTGGCGGAATGGGCGGTGATTGTTTCTTCTTTGAACTCGTGTTTGATGCCTTGTTTACAGGTTGGACAATTGTCGTTATCTTCATAGAATGATACTTCCG
>Ga0208544_10001768_pt1 | contig 14581 bp, 13 predicted proteins | sample DEB08_DNA_9_FD_184526 | JGI IMG/M metagenome (GOLD analysis project Ga0208544, IMG submission 184526) | Aqueous microbial communities from the Delaware River and Bay under freshwater to marine salinity gradient to study organic matter... | ecosystem: Environmental > Aquatic > Marine > Coastal ... | reverse complement strand
GGATATGGCTAGGTCTTGTATTGCTAATGAGCTTAATATTCTTTTAATTTGTGAATTATTCATAGTTGCTGCTTTCTATGTTTGTGAGTGTGATGATTTACAAACTTAAGCAGCAACTTTTTCTTTTTATATATTACGTTTTATTAAGTTGACGCGAATGCGCTGAAGACGTGGCAGGCAACGCTGAAGACGTGGCAGGCTGCGGGTAAAAGTAGAGGTGTAAAAGTGGAAAGGAGGAAAAGTGTAAAAGTTTGGGCTGGGTAGGTTGTTGGACAGCCCCGTCCCGAGCACCAAAATGGGGACGCCCCCAGCAATCAGGGGCCAGCCCAAAATCTTAAATTTTAAATCGTACATCTTAAATCTTACATCATGAATAATTTAAGATATAAAATTTAAGCTGTACGATGTACGATTTTTTTGACTGACTAAGGCGAATACCGCCTTGTCTTTTTTTGTCAAGAGGGTAAATCCTGGCAAATCCCTGTATTCTGCTGGCAAAAAAGGTGGCCTCCCTAAAACTTCATCACCCGCTCCTGGTGACGCTGCCCACCCGTTTGCACAGCAACGAGATACACGCCATTGGGGAGCTGCGACAAATCTATTTCCAGGCTATTGGCCGTGGCAAAGGATTGCTGTTGGAGCAATTGCCCGTTCATACCAAAAACCTGTACCAGCGCCGGGCCATCTCCCTGGCTGCGGATGTTCAGCAAGCCGGTAGTGGGAGAGGGATACATAACAACGCTAATCTGCTGGTCAAAAATAAGGGCTTCCACTTTGCTGTATTCAAACTGGCCGTCGTAATCCAGCTGCTGGAGGCGGTAATAGTTGAGACCCCGTTCGGGAGTTTTGTCGGCAAAATGGTAGGACTGCTTCTCTTGCGTGGTACCCACTCCCCGTTCCTCGCCGATGGCCGCAAAGGCCCGGCCATCCGCGCTGCGCTCGATGATGAACTTTTCGTTGTTGAGTTCGGTTGCCGTTTCCCAGGTGAGCAGCACTGCGCCCGCCGTGGACTTACCGGTGAAAGAGAGCAACTCGACCGGCAGTACGGACACAACCATGACCTCCACCCGCCCCGGAGCACCGCTACCAGAGGTACTGCCGGATTTGCTGTTTCCACCACCGCCACCACCATAATTTATACCATTGAGGCCAATGGTTCCTATACTCGGACCACTTTGTGTGCCGCCCTTCCCGCCGTTGGGGGCGCCGCCTGTTAAGGTCGTGCCTGCTCCGCCGTCCGTGGGGGTGGTTTCTGATCCACCACCACCTCCGCCGCCGTTGTTATTGTGTGCACTACCACCTTTACCGCCGGCTTTAGAGCCTGTTCCGGCTCCGGGGCTGATGGTGCCTCCGGCAGCATTTCCACTAATACCTGCCGCGCCACCGCCCGCGGTGATAATGCCGCCGGGAAAGGTGTAACTGGAAGAACCGCCAGCCACACCAGGCGCGCCGCCTGCTCCCACCACAATGGCGTAACTGCCCGCCGGGACATCGGTGTACGTATTGGTGGTGTAGCCGCCGCCGCCACCACCACCTTTGGCATTGCCGCTACTTCCCTCGCCGCCGCCGCCGCCGCCCCAGGCCTGGACGGTTATGGTAGCGGTATAGCCCGCAGGAATCACGTAGCTGCCCGATTGGCCTACGTCAAAATTTCGGGATACGGGCTGTGCAGACAGGCTCAGGGACAGGGAAAGCAGTACGAGACCGGATACGAGGGTAAAAAGCTTCATTTTTATAAATAATTTTTTAATATAAAATAAATGAGTCATTGATTTTTTTTAGGACGACCAATAAGGAGCGGCGTCACATTATTTGTAATTCGAAAAATGAATTTAGTGTTGGATTGGTACATTAAGGGTGGGTCGGGGAATGGGAGGGCAAAAAAACAACACCCCGCGCACCAATCGGTACGCGGGGTGTTATCCTTTTTAGCGGGCTGGTGCCAGCGGCTATCAACTCCGGACTCCGCCACTTAATGCTTCTCAAAGCGCACCACCTTTGTTTGTGCGCCGCTGTTCAGGCGCAGGAAGTAGAGGCCCGCGGGCAGTTTGCTCAGTGGCAATTCGTAGAAGCCGGTGCCCGGAGCTACCGTGTACCGGGCCACCTGGCGCCCGTCTGTATCCAGTACCTGTAGCTCACTTGCTTGTGTACCAACTGCCGACCAGCGCACGTTCAGCATATCCCGGGCGGGGTTGGGGAAGAGGTCTACGGCTAGCTGGCCGCCCGGGCCTTTGTATTCCACACTTACTACCTGGTGGTAGGCGGTGGTGCCATCGTAATCCACCTGCCGCAGGCGGTAGTAGTTGGTGCCAGCCTGGGGGGCGGTATCCAGGAAGGAATAAGCATGCGCCTGGTTCGAGTTGCCCTGTCCTGCTACGCGGCCCAACTCGCGAAAGCTGCGCCCGTCCTGGGAGCGCTCCACGGCCATGTAGTCGTTGTTTTGTTCGGTGCTGGTGACCCAGTCGCAGACCACGCCCTGGGGGGTGGGTTTGGCGGTGAAGGAGAGGAGGTGGATGGGGGTTGGGACCAATACTTTGATGGTTCCTCTGATGATAGGATTACATCCAACTCCAGGGCCCGTGGCCGTTACGGCAAATTGAAAATCACTTGCTACGGTCGGCGAACCGCTGATGGTGAATACCCCGGCAGCATAGCTGCCGCTAACGCCTGCTGGCAAACCAATAACAGTAGCCCCCGTTACATTGGTACTGAATGAATAAGTGATATTTGTGATGGCGGTTTCCGTAATGATTTGTTCTTTCGTTCCGAGAGCGGAAGTTAAAGTGATGGAAGCACAAGGGTAGGTGATCTTTACGATCCCCGCTGCGCCTTTGCCGCCGTTATAGCTCTCTTTGCTAGCTCCGCCGCCGCCGCCACCGTAGCCCAATCCTTCGCCTCCTGAGTCAATAGTTGTCGAGCCATCTCCTCCGCTGCCATTGAGGTTTCCGGCCCCGCCGGCACCGCCGGTTGTTTCACTTCCGGGCGAGCCAATAGCGCTGTTCCCCGCTCCGCCGCCCCCGCCGCCCCCGTAGTCTGCATCTGGATCATTGATGGCGGCACCATTGCCCCCGTTAAAGATTTTTTGATTGGAAACGGTTCCGGTGAAAGTGTTGCCCGTTCCTCCGGTACCGCCACTGCCACCGGCAATTCCCCCAGTTCCTTGAATGGCCGTGATGGTGTTGCCCGCATAGGTTGCGGTTGAGTTGCCGCCGGCAACGCCATTTTTGTTGTTACCGATTCCACCAGCCCCTCCACTACCCACAGCATAGGTAATGCTTCCGCCATTTACGGCAAATGTACCGCTGGCGAAACCGCCGCCACCGCCGCCGCCGCCGCCATCATTACCTAGTCGGCTTCCGCCGCCGCCGCCACCAGCCCAGCAGGCTACGGTAACGGTCTTGCCTGCGGGGATGGCAAAAGGGCTGCCGGTATTATCGCTAAAGGTAGTCGTGACCAAGGCTCCTTCCGAATAAGTGGTATAAATCCAGGATAATATCACAGCGCCGTCTGCACCATCACCCGGATTTGAATTGTCGGCGTCACTGGCAGCGCCACCACCACCACCGTAAGAGCTGCCCGTTTCACCGTTGCTTTCACCACTGGCTCCGTTGCCTCCTGCACCCCCATTAACAGCCGCAAATAACCCTCCGGAGCCGCTGTCATTGCCATTGTTGCCAGGCCCCATGGTGCCGGCGCCACCACCACCCCCGCCGCCAACGCCGTTGCCCGTGCCTGCTCCTCCATTACCGCCGTTGTAGGTCAGTCCAACTCCCCCGGTACCGCCAGCCCCAACATGAGGTACGTGCCTTGGTTGCCCCCACTGCCGCCCCCGGCAGTTACGGTGCCAGAGGTGGCCGTTACGGTGGTAGTGCCTCCGTTTTCCGGCGGTATGCCGTCACTGTTTCCGAGGCCTCCCGTACCGACTACAATGGAAATTACCTCTCCCGTTGTAACGGTTAAGATGCTGGTACTGTACCCACCACCCCCACCGCCACCACCGGCATAGCGGGGATTATTGCCACTGGCATTGGGTCGGTCACCCCCACCACCGCCGCCACCCCAGGCTCGTATGGTTATTTTGGTTACGCCAGCGGGTACGGTAAAGGTGCCACTTGTCGCGAAAGTTTGGGTCTGCGCCGCCACTCCCCAAACGAACAGAAAAAGGGCAGATAACGTAAAAGTTAATTTCTTCATAGTAATGTTGTTAAATGGGTTTAATAAAATTATAGGTTCCATATCCATTTTGCCCAGCCGTTTACCAGGCGGAGTAGCTCATTTGCTGATCGGGAGAGGGCTGCTTTAACAGGGAAGCTTAGGGGGTTACTTAATCCTTAAAAGCCAGCGAAGCATCGAAAGAAAACGGGTTGGTTCAGGGGGCTAAATGACCAATTGGCATGCCATAACCGTCGGGAAAGGGCTGCTTTCCGAGGCGTAATTTTTTTCCAGCGATATTTTTATAAAAAAAACTTTTAAAAGCGGATGCACCACCGGCTTACTGGTGGCAGATCATGGTCTTCGTTCCCGTCAGGCTGCTGAAAGTGCGGAACGAAAGCTACGTTACGGTGGGGGGGATTTTTATTTTAAATAAAATGCTAAAGCTAAATTAGGAATAAAAAACAGAAAATTCAAATTAAAAAACAGCCCACGCACCAAGCGGTACGCGGGCTGTTGTTGGTTTTGAGCAGGTTGGTTGTTTCACTAAGACTACCAATAAAAAAAGACTAACTCGGGCATCCTCCCTGCTTTCTTCGGAGGGAAGGGAAGCGTTCCTAGAATTTCAGCACCCGTTCCTGGTAACGCTGTCCACCCGTTTGCACGGCTACGAGGTAGACGCCGTTGGGCAGCTGCGACAGGTCAATTTCCAGGCTATTGGCAGCAGCGAAGGATTGCTGTTGGAGCAAGGCGCCATTCAGGTTGTAAACCTGCACGGTGGCGGGGCTGTTTTCCTGGCTGCGGATGTGGAGCAAGCTGGCGGTAGCCGTAGGAAAGAAGATGGCCGTACCTTGCTGATCGAATACCACCGCTTCTACTTTGCTGTATTCAAACTGACCGTCGTAGTCGAGTTGCTGGAGGCGGTAGTAGTTGACGCCCCGTACGGGATTTTTGTCGGCAAAATGGTAGGACTGCTTCTCTTGCGTGGTACCTACCCCCCGTTCCTCGCCGATGGCGCTAAAGGCCCGGCCATCCGTGCTGCGCTCGATGATAAACTTTTCGTTGTTGAACTCGGTACCCGTTTCCCAGGTGAGCAGCACGGCGCCCGTCGTGGGCTTGCCGGTAAAAGAGAGGAGCTCGACCGGGAGTACGGACACAACGGTGACCACCACCCGCCCGGGGGCACCGCTGCCAGAGGTAGTACCAGATTTACTTCTTCCACCGCCGCCGCCACCGTAGTTGGTGCCGTTGGCGCCATTTTGGGGTCCAGTAGTAGTTTCTGTGCCGCCCATGCCGCCGTTGGGGGCGCCACCGGCGCCGCCTGTTGTGGTAGTGGGCGTTCCGCCGTCTGTGGAGGCGGGTCCTGCGCCGCCACCGCCGCCGCCGCCGCCGTTATTGAGTCCACTGCCACCTCTACCGCCAGCTTTAGAGCCTGGTCCGGCTTCTACAAGGCTGATGGTGCCCCCGGCAGCTGTTCCATTAGTACCTGCCGCACCACCGCCCGCGGTGACGGTACCCGCGGGAAAGGTGTAACTGGAAGGGCTACCAGCCACACCAGGCGAACCTCCTGCGCCTACCACAATGGCGTAACTGCCCGCCGGGACATTGTCGTAGGTATTGGTGGTGTAGCCGCCGCCGCCACCTTTGGATTGGCCGCCGCCGCCCCAGGCCTCGACGGTTATTGTAGCGGTATAGCCCGCAGGGATGACGTAGTTGCCCGATACGTCAAAATTTTGGTCCATGGGCTGTGCAGACAGGCCCAGGGAAAACAGCACGAGACTTACGATTAGGATAATGTTTTTCATTTTAGTAACAGGTTTTTATATGGGGTTTAAAATCATTGAATGTTAAGTAAGGTGCCTGCCGTATTGGGCTATCTGGCGAGCGCTTATATCCAGCACGGGCAGCCGGTTGGCTTGTTACCAGCCGCCGATAGTGTAGGTTTAGCATGTCCCGTAAGGGAATTGGAGGGATGTATTGTTTGTCGGCCGATTCAGCAGAAAACGGTGCAGTAGTTTTTTTTCGATGTGAGTCTGCTGAAAAGCACTTAAAAAGGTGAAAATTATCCGTTTTTCGGGGGGAGGAAAAAACGCATTTCCTGGTTTGAAATCAGTAGCTGAGAACGGTTTGGGTTAAGTGTTAACGCATTTTAAATTCAAATAAAAAGTAAATTCATGAAAAAGTAATAATATTTAAAAATTAGATGTTAAAAAAGGTGAAAAATAATAACTAAAGCGGGTTGTATGGCGATTTGAACCCGGCCGGCATGCCAAACAGCGGGCATTTTTTTGAGCCCGCCTGGCCACGCTTGTAAATCCCCATTATGAAGAGTAGGGAAAGCTGGCAGGATACTAAGCAGCAAAATAAACTTAGTAAGCCTTGCTGCTGTTTTTAAATACCTTACTTTTGCGGCTTAATACAGTCATACCCTACTTTTCCATGAGCGAGCAAATCAAGCATGAATGTGGCATTGCCCTGGTCCGGCTTCGCCAACCCCTGGCTTTTTACGAAGAGAAATACGGCACCTCGCTGTACGGCCTCAATAAGCTCAAGTTGCTGATGCAGAAGATGCGCAACCGCGGCCAGGACGGCGCCGGGCTTGCTACCCTCAAGCTGCACATTAAGCCTGGGCAGAAGTACATCAGCCGCCGCCGCAGCAATGCGTCCAACTACCTCGACGATTTGTTCGAAGGCGTTTTCCGGCGCTTCAATACCCTGCCGGACAACCAGCTTCACGACCCCGTCTGGCTCAAGGACAACCTGCCCTATACCGGCGAACTCCTTATGGGGCACCTCCGCTACGGTACCCACGGCGACAACAGCATCGAAACCTGCCACCCCTTCCTGCGCCAAAACAACTGGATTCCCCGCAACCTCATCCTGGCCGGCAACTTCAACCTCACCAACGTCGATGAGCTCTTCGCCGAACTGGTGGAGCTGGGCCAGTACCCCAAAGAGATCAGCGATACCGTGACGGTGCTGGAAAAGATCGGCCACTTCCTCGACGACGAGGTGCAGCGCCTCTTCAACTGGTTCAAGCCCGATGGCTACACCAACCAGGAGATCAACGAGTTTATCTTCGAAAAACTGGACATCCAGCGCCTGCTGCGCCGCGCCAGCAAAAAGTTTGACGGCGGCTACGTCATGGCAGGCCTCATCGGCCACGGCGACGCTTTCATGATGCGCGACCCCAACGGTATCCGCCCCGCCTTTTACTACCAGGACGAAGAAATTGTGGTTGCTGCCAGCGAACGGCCCGCCATCCAGACGGCCCTCAACGTGCACGTGAGCAAGGTCAAGGAGATCCCACCAGGCCACGCCCTCATCGTCAAACGCAACGGCGCTACTTCGGTGGTACCCTTCGCCGATGCCGGCGAACGCGCCGCCTGTTCCTTCGAACGCATCTACTTCAGCCGCGGCAACGACCGCGACATCTACCTCGAGCGCAAAGAACTGGGCCGCCGCCTGGCCCGACCAGTGCTCGACAGCATCAAAGACAATTTTAAACGAACGGTATTCTCTTTTGTACCCAATACGGCCGAAATTGCTTTCTACGGTTTTGTAAAAGGCCTGGAGCAGGAACTCAATGCCCTCAAACAGCAAAAAATTACCGACCTCGGTAAGGAGCTGACCCCCGCTAAATTGGAAAAAATCCTGGCCGTGTCAGCCCGGATCGAGAAAATTGTGGTGAAAGACGCCAAAGTCCGTACTTTCATCGCGGATACCACCTCGCGGGGGGCTATGATTTCTCATATTTATGATGTAACTTATGGTATCGTAGAAAACGAAAAAGATACGTTGGTACTGCTCGACGATTCCATTGTTCGGGGAACTACGCTACGGGATAGCATCATTCAGATCGTCTCCCGCCTGCGGCCCAAAAAGATCATCGTCATCAGCTCGGCACCCCAGATTCGCTTTCCCGATTGCTACGGCATCGACATGTCGAAGATGGGGGAATTTGTCGCTTTTCGGGCACTGGTCGCCCTGCTCAAGGAAAACAACCGCGAGCACCTGCTGCACGAAGCTTACCAACGCTGTAAGGCTCAGGAACACTTGCCTAAAGAAGAGATCACCAACGAGGTGAAGACCCTCTATGACGAGTTTACCTACGAGGAAGTTTCGGCGAAGATTGCGGAAATCGTGACGCCACCGAACATCAAGCCGAAGATCGAGGTCATTTACCAGACGATCGAAGACTTGCGGGCTTCTTGCCCCAATAACAACGGGGACTGGTATTTTTCCGGCAATTATCCGACCCCCGGCGGGAACCGGGTGGTCAACCGATCGTTTATATATTATATGGAAGGTAAAAATCAAAGGGCTTACTAAAAATAAGCTTGCTAAAATAAATTATGGACCAAGGCTGGAATGTAGGTGCATCATCGGAACAAAAAGGACTGGCAGCAGCGCCGGAAAAAGTCATCCTCGTCGGGCTGATCCAACGCGATCAGACGGAACAGGAGATTAGTGAATACCTCGATGAGTTGGAATTCCTGGCACTCACGGCGGGCGCCATCGCGGTGAAGCGCTATACGCAGAAAATGAGTACCCCCGACTCGCGAACCTTCATTGGCAAAGGTAAAGCCGAAGAAATCGGCGCTTACATCGAGAGCCACGAAGACATCACGGCCGTCATCTTCGATGACGACCTGACGGGCAAGCAGACCAATATCCTGGAGGAAGAACTCAAGGTGAAGATCATCGACCGCTCGTCGCTCATTCTCGATATTTTTGCCAGCCGGGCGCAGACCGCCCAGGCCAAAACCCAGGTGGAACTGGCCCAGCTGCAGTACCTGCTGCCCCGCCTGCGCGGGCTGTGGACGCACCTGGAACGCCAGCGCGGGGGGATCGGGATGCGCGGACCAGGGGAAAAGGAAATCGAAACCGACCGCCGGATCGTGCGCGACAAGATCGCCTTGTTGAAGAAGAAACTCGAGAAGATCGATCTGCAGGACGTCACCCGTCGCAAAACCCGCGACCAACTGATCCGGGTAGCCCTGGTAGGATACACCAACGTGGGCAAGAGCACCATCATGAATTTGCTCAGCAAATCGGAAGTCTTTGCGGAAGACAAACTCTTTGCTACCCTCGATACCACGGTGCGCAAGGTCGCTTTTGACAGGATGCCCTTCCTGCTTTCTGATACCGTCGGGTTCATTCGCAAACTGCCCCACCACCTGGTTGAAAGCTTCAAATCGACCCTGGACGAGGTGCGCGAAAGCGATATCCTGCTCCACGTCGTCGATATTGCTCACCCGCAACACGAAGACCAAATCCGTACCGTAACACAAACGCTCAAGGAACTGGAAGCCATCGATAAACCTATCCTGATGGTCTTCAATAAGATTGACCTCTACCGCGAACGCAACTACGACCTCTACCTGGAGGAAGAAGCCAAGGGCGAGATCGAAGTGGGGCTGAAGGAACGCCTGGAAGGCCAGTTTGGCTACGAGAGCGTTTTTGTTTCAGCGGTCACCAAAGAAAATATCGATGCGCTGCGCGAAAAAATGATCGAGTTGATCCAGCAGGAATACCACCGCCGTTATCCGTATTTGGCAAAACAGTGGTAGAATTGGCTTTGCCTGTTTGATCATTGCCAATAATTTAGTATCTTACAAGAACTGATCGTTTTTTTTACACTAAGAGAAGAACCAACTTTTGAAAATCCTGCGTGCAGGAATTGAACATGAATCAACTACACCAACGCTACGCTGAACTCCTGGTCAATTATTGCCTGGAACTAAAAGCGGGCGAACGACTTTACCTGAAATCCACGACCCTCGCCGAAGACCTCGTTCGGGAAGTTTTTCGTGCGGCTACCCAAGTGGGGGCCCACGTGGAATACGAACTGGAATTCCGGGAGCAGGAGCGCTTGTTCTATACCAGCGCCAACGATGCACAACTCCGATACATTTCTCCGCTTTACCGGCAAGCCATCGAAGAATTCGAAGCGTACCTCTACATTCGGGCACCTTTCAATTTGCGGGAAGGTCAACAGATCGATCCGGCCCGCCGCCAGATTCGGCAGGAAGCGTACGCCGATTTAAACAAGACCTATTTTGCGCGTACGGCCGACCGCCGGCTCAAGCGCAACCTCTGCCAGTTTCCCACCCAGGCTGCGGCCCAGGAAGCGGGGATGTCGCTGGAGGAATACGAAAATTTTGTGTTTAGCGCTTGTCGACTTTACGATGACGATCCGCAGGCCAGCTGGCTGCAGGTGCGTCAGCAGCAGCAGGGCGTAGTCGATCACCTCAACCAATGCCAGAAAGTCCGCTACCGCAGCGCCGCTTTCGACCTCAGTTTCCGAACCGACGGCCGTACCTGGATCAATTCCGACGGGAAGACCAATATGCCCAGCGGTGAAGTCTATACCTCTCCCGTCGAAGATTCGGTGAACGGGACGGTGCATTTCGATTATCCCGCCATCTACCAGGGCGAAGAAGTACAGGGCGTCACCCTCTGGGTCAAGGAAGGCTACATCGACAAATGGGAAGCCAAACAGGGACAGCAGGTGCTGGACCGCGTTTTTGAAATTCCCGGTACCCGCCGCTTTGGCGAGGCCGCCATCGGCATCAATTACGGTATTCAGCGCTTTACCAAAAATATCCTTTTCGACGAAAAAATTGGCGGAACCATCCACCTGGCCATTGGCCAGTCCTATTTGCAAACGGGCGGCAAAAACCAATCGACCGTACACTGGGATATGATTGCCGACATGACGAAGAATGGAGAAATTTTCGCAAATGACGAAAAAATATACGAAAAGGGCCATTTTTTGCTTTAATAAAGGTAGATTTTGACTCGTGACGATCGCAGGGAACACCCTTTTCTTAGAAAAGTGTTAAGCAGAATAAAATTTTCTGGCTACCTTGCATGACTTAAAACCGAATGAGGATAACACGTTACCCGAAAACACATTACAGTAAACAGAAACACAACCTCAAACCGTGAACAGGAACATTGCATTTTTGGAATTAAAGTATGGCAACATTTATGGAGGGTACCCGAACTTCTATGCCATCAGTGAAATCGCTTTATTGGTTTTTGAACAAGGCACTAACCGAATTTTTCTCGAAAGTTGGGTGAACAGCGCCGATGTTGACGTAGTCAACGTCTTTGCACAAACCAATGAACTCGGGCATACCATTGGCCGTGGCAAGGAAGTCATCAATATGCGTACCCGCCGCCGCAGCCGTTTCGACGAAGAATTTCGCCTCGAAGAAAATGATCTGGGCTGGGCCTTCAAACGCTTGCGCCCTACTAAAATGGCCATTAAAAGCTTCTTGCTGAGGAACTTTAAGAAGTACCGCTTTGACGAGATCGTCGTTTTCGACGGCCGCCGCGATATCTTCCTCTGTGAGCGCTCCGGCGTCAATTTTGGTCGCCTCGAAATTGTTGATATTCAGAAAGACCTCAACCGCGAAACCGATTACCTCTTCAGCCTCAATAAGTTGGCTGTTGTAACTGGCTTCGAAATGGATCGGTCGTACTTGCGTAGCAACAACCTGGAGTACTGGTTGCACCCCATTGCCGCCCGCCAGTTGATGCCAAAATCAGCTGCCTTTGATGCTGCTCGCCTCATGATGGTTTACAATGAGTACACCGAGCACCACAACGACTTTCTCCTGAAAGCGGCCCTTCTGTTGAATAAAATTCAGATTCAAAACAAGAAGGAAGCCGAAGAGAGAGGAGACGTGCCAAAAGCGGAAGCACCCAAAGAAGCCCCGCTTAAACAAACGGCGCCGAAGGAAGCCGATGGCGGCGAGGATGTCAATAGCTAATTTTAATGGGTATGCGTAAAGGAAGGATTTTAGTTACCGGTGGCTGTGGTTACATCGGCAGCCATACCATTGTTGATCTGATTGATAATGGCTACGAGGTTGTTGCGGTAGATAATCTTAGCAATGCCGACGAATCGGCACTGGCCGGGGTAGCAAAAATAACGGGCAGGCAGGTTCGCAACCACGTGATCGACCTGGCCGAACGGGAACCTACTCTGCGGCTGTTTCGCGAAGAGCAGCTGACGGGAGTTATTCATTTTGCTGCCCTCAAGGCAGTGGGCGAATCGGTACAGCAACCCCTTCGTTATTTTTATAACAACATCAACAGTCTCCTGAACGTCATGGCAGGCATGGCCGAAACGGGGGTCAATAACCTTATTTTCTCTTCTTCTTGTTCGGTCTACGGCAACACCACCGACCTGCCGGTGACGGAAACCACGCCGCGGCAGGCAGCCGAATCACCCTACGCCCGCACCAAACAGATGGGGGAGGATATCCTTCAGGATTACTGTCGGGTACATCCTGCTTTCAAAACTGTGTTGCTGCGCTATTTCAATCCCGCAGGTGCCCATCCGAGTAGCCTCATTGGCGAAGCGTCCGCCAATCCAGCGTCCAACCTGGTACCCGTCATTACGGAAACAGCCATGGGCAAACGATCGGAAATGACGGTCTTTGGCGACACCTATGCCACCCGTGATGGCAGCTGCATACGCGACTATATCCACGTCATGGACCTGGCCCACGCCCATACCCTGGCCCTGGATTTTCTGTTGGCCAACCGCCAGCAAAGCAATTGTGAGCTGTTTAATCTGGGCATTGGCGAAGGGGTAAGCGTACTGGAAGCTATCCGCGCTTTCGAGCAGGTCACCGGTCAGCGCCTCAATTACCGCATCGGCCCCGCCCGTCCGGGCGACGTCGAGGCGATCTACGCCAATTACGACAAAGCCGCCGCCGAATTAGGGTGGCAACCCACCTACGATATCACCGATATTATGCGCTCGGCCTGGGCCTGGCAACAAGTGCGCTAGTTGGTTTTTACTCCACAATTATCCGTTTTACCCCCCACAACTGTCCGTCGGTGACAACCACTTCGTACATGCCGGCAGGGTAGGTGCTGAGGTCGAATTCGGCCTGCCAGTAGGTTGGCGCCTGCGCAAATTGCCGGCGTAGCACCAGCTGCCCCGTGGCATTGTAAATGTCGCATTGCAGGACACGCCCAGTGGTTGGCCGGAGCGTCACCTGGAATTGCCCCGTCGTCGGGTTCGGATAGAGGGTAAATTGTAAATCCGGTTTTGGTACCGCCAGCAGGCCAACCAAAATGCTGGTTTGCTGACTAACGGTACAGCCTTCGGTATCCTGAACCCATACTTCGTAGTCACCGTTGGCGAGGTCGTAAAATACCGGACTGGCCTGGTAGACTACCCCGTCCAGGCTATACGTATACGGACTGCTACCGCCGCTGGCCGTAGCCACAATGCTGTCCTGTAGCACGGAAAGGTCGACGACGAGCATCCCTGGCTCCGTCAGTACAATGGTATTGGCATTGAAACTGGCGCCTCCGGCGTCCTCCACGACAATGGCGTAGTTGCCGGTACCCAAGCCAGTAAACAGGCTGTCAGCCTGGAAAGGCCCGCCGTTCAAGCTAAACCGGAAAGGGGCAATGCCGCCGTTAACCATCACCTGGATGCTGCCATCCTCCGCGCCAAAACAGGAAATCGGAGCAATAATTTCCGCATTGGCCAGTAAATTATTAACGACAACAAGGACGGTGGTCACTACCGCACAACCGTTGGCATCCCGCACGCTCACCTGGTAAATACCATCGGCTAAATTGGGGAATACCGGGCTGCTCTGGAAATCCATCCCATTGATACTGTACGTCAGGGTACCGGTGCCGCCCGTGGCTACAACGGTTATGGTAGCACCTTCCACCGTTACCACGGAAGTTAGGACTGGCGGATTGGTGATCAGTAAGGTGTTGGTCGAACGCAGGAAGCCAGCAGCATCCCGCACGGTCACCAGGTAGGTGCTGGCTGCTAAGTCCGCAAAAGTAGCTTCTTCCTGAAAATTGACGCCGTCCAGGCTGTACTGGAAAGGCGCCGTACCACCGCTGACGGTAACAATGATGCTGCCATCGTTGACATTGTGGCAGGTGATGTTATTCACCACCGACGCATTCACCACGAGGGAGTTGACGGCCACGACCGCGGTGACGGTGACGGTACAGCCGTTGGCATCCAGCACGGTGAGGGTGTAGGTGCCATTAGCCAGTCCGGCAAAGACGTTGCTGGTCTGGGTATTGCCGGCGTTGAGTTGGTAACGCAGGGGCGGTGTGCCACCGGTAGCGGTCACGGTAACGGTACTCAGGTTCACCGCCGCGGTAGCTGTGAGCTGGGCGGGGTTGGTGATGGTGACGCTGTTGGTGGTGCGGGTAAACCCTTGCTGGTCGCGAATTTCGATGGTGTAGCTGCCCGCGGCCAGCCCCGTGAAGGTGGCTGAGCTCTGGAAGGCGCCGGTGCCGTTGAGGCGGTACTCGAAGGGTGCCGTACCTCCGCTGACGGTGGCGGTGATGGTGCCGTCGTTGGCGTTGCGGCAGGTGATGTTATTTACCACCGACGCATTCACCACGAGGGAGTTGACGGCGA
>Ga0208544_10001765_pt1 | contig 14591 bp, 18 predicted proteins | sample DEB08_DNA_9_FD_184526 | JGI IMG/M metagenome (GOLD analysis project Ga0208544, IMG submission 184526) | Aqueous microbial communities from the Delaware River and Bay under freshwater to marine salinity gradient to study organic matter... | ecosystem: Environmental > Aquatic > Marine > Coastal ... | reverse complement strand
GTGACTCGCTGGAGTAAGCGTCAATAGTGTTTCAGCACTAGCCCCACCGCCAGAGGATTCACCAACAACCGATGACCGATAGCCACCACCGCCACCGCCACCGCCGCGATCACCACCACCACCACCACCACCGGCAACAACTAAATACTCCACTTCAAGGTCACCACCAAACACTTGCAGTGAACCTGACGAAGTGAACGTGTGAATCCTGTAACCGTTCGCGGTCGTGACCGTGCCACCGACAGCGAACGCACCGAACTGTGCGCCGAACAGTGAACGGTTCTTGCCTTTACCTGTGAACCCCATTTGTGTGAGTGACCTGATCGCCATTAGTTACCAACCAGTGCAGCAATCTCAACATCACTCAAACCCAGCAAAGCCAGTTTCGCTACAGCAGATTCACGCGCAGCATCCTTAGCCGCCTGTTCAGCATCAACAGCAGCCTGTACTTCAGCAGCAGCAACAGCATCCGCTTCACGTTGAGCATTTTCTTCAGCGGTAAGTTCACGTTCCGTGACTTGACCTGTGGCGCAGTTGACTTCGATAACTGTGGACATTGTTACTCCTTATGCTTTCTTGATACCGTAGAGTGAGAAGGACGAATTTGTTACAAGATTTGATGACTCGCCGTCAAGAACACTGAGAGAAGTTATTGCTGAAGTGTTGTTCCATAATCCAGCAGTAGCAGTTATTTGCGCTGCTACTGCGTTATTTTCTGATGCCGCTGTTGATGAAACAGATTTGTATGTTGATCCCGTATAATTTGGAATGTAAACTTCAGTATTAGAAAATGTGTTTGCTGTTGCCGTGCTGCCAGTTGTTCGACCAATGCCTATTTGACCAGCGGTAGCAGCGTTGGATGAAACCGCACTTCCTGATCCTTCAAGCCTTCTAAATGGATAGTTGACTCCAGAGTCACCGTTAAAACGTAGCCACAAGATCCCGCTTGTTGATGCGTATGTACTGCGTACGCTAATCACTATCTTCAAATCCGTGTACGTTTGCGGTATGTCACTGAACGTGACAGAAGCAGCGTTTGAACCGAGTGTGATTGTTTCAATCAATTCATAGGTAGCCATGTCACGCAGCCTTAATTCCGTAGAGAGAAAACGTGGAGCCTGTAACAAAGTTTGGCCCCAACACTGGAAGAATTGTAAAAGATGTTACTGCGCTAGTTGATTTCCATAATGAAGCATAACGAGCAATTCCGTAATTTTCTTGATTAGCAGAAGTTTCGCTAAGTGTTGTTTTGTAAATGCTTGTGTTTGAATATGAAAAAATATTTAATGTTGCATACGAAAATGTTGTATTACTTGACGATGAAGTATTCATCCTTCCCCACTCAGCGGAAGTTAAATTAGATGCTCTTTGCGAAATGACACTAGATCCGTTAGCAATTAAATTTGTTAATGAATAGTTGCTACCGCTATCTGAATTGAATCTAAAATTTAATGCCTCATCAGCCGACGCAGTTCTACTTGTCCTACCGATAGAAACCAAAACAAGATCAGTGTACGTTTGTGGAATATCAGAAAAAGTCACAGACGAAACAGCACTACCTAATGTTTGTGACGCAATAGGTTCATATGTTCTAGCCATGACTAACCCCTAATCCCGTAAAGTGCAGCCGTTGTGTACTGTAAAAAAGTTGCACCAGCAATTTGAAGGTGAGTGACCCCAGCAGTATTTCTCCAATGACCAGACCAAACGGCAACCTCGCTAGTGCCACCATTGGTATCAGACCCAGCAAATGTTCTAATCGTTGCATTTTTTGCTGTAGAGGAATAATCAAGAACGTCTGTTACTTGAGTTGAAAAATATGATGATGACGGATTGTAATTACAAAACATATATGTTTGATTACTGCCTTGATTTGAATTAGCGGATGTGCCAGTTCCCCATAGGTGATGCCACGCATAATTTGCACCAGAATCAATGCTGCCGCTACCGATTCTTATGTATGGATTGGTTGCAGTTGAACAATTAAACATCCCCCGAACCTGCAAATGCTTGTAGCCCTGTGGAATATCACTAAACGTAATACTCGCTGCACTCGTAGCAAGAGTCACCTTTGCGATAGATTCAAAGTCACCAGACACCGGGAACGCAGTCAACCCTTCAGCCTTGAGGATAGAAGGGTCAGCACCAACCCCATACAAGCCTGCGCCGCTGATCGCTAAGACACCCATTTAGGCAGTCTCGCTACCGAACGCACTGAAGGTGAAGTCAGCACTAGAGGCATACACGGTTACAACATCTGTTGCCGCCAGTGTCACACCAATAGTGAGAAACAAACTGTCATTCGCCGCAACCGAAGCGTCATAAACAATGTAATGCAGGTTCGCTAAAGCGTCACCGTCAGGACGCACAGCGACCCTAAACGTGCCCACACTGCCACGATTACACACCGATAGCGTAGACAGCACTGTTTCTGTTGCTGCCGGTACCGTGTACAGCGTTGTTGCTGTTGTTGCTGCCGGTGCTGATTGTCCTAGAACTTTGTATGTTGTTGCCATTACTTATGCTCCCTTATTCCGTGAGGTGAATTACTACGCGCCCATCATCATGAAAACTGCTTCGAGGCCGATACTTGCGCCGCCGCCGCCTCCTGAGTCAATATCGTCAAGCCGTGCGCGAACGGTGGCAAAGCTGCCTGCAGGGTCAAGACCTAACTCAGACTGCACCGCTTCAAGAGCTGCCTCAACATCGTCGTGACGCTCGGAGTGTGTACGACCTGTTGAGTCATCGTCGCCAAGGTTGGTCGGTGATGCTTCAGCGAAGTCATCCAACGCGCCGGGGTAGGTGCTAGAACCTGCCATGTTGTCTCCTAAATTTATGACGTCAAAAAAAGAATTGTTACCAGTTACCAATCGGGCAGGTTGCGTTTGTCAGCCATGTTTTCATTGGCATTGAGCAGCCACATTCCTTGCACATCTTGATCGGGTTAAAGAATTCGGGGCAGCCTTTGCAGATGTCATACCGTGCGTTTCGTATGTCTTTGGTGGTGTAGTTGTTTGAGTTAAGCAAGTCCAACGGTGTGACCGACTGCGCGACTTCATCGCTCATGTGATTGCGCTCAGCCATTTCCTGCATCTGCTTGGCCTGCTCAACAATCAAAGCCTGTTCTGCTGCAATTTCCTCATCGGTCATCATCCGTTGGTCGCCTTGCCCCAAGTGCCACTATCGCCACCAAAGAGCGTGTATCCCTCAGCGGTGTAGTTTGTCCAGTACCAGTTGTAACAAGCGACCGTCAACTGATAACAGTTGCCAGGGCATGGGTAGCCAAGTGTTCCGTCGCAGAAATTATCGGGTGCAAGTGAGCCAGGAGCGCCACCACACACCAAGCCAGCAGTGTTTTGAATCCGACCGTCAGGGCAGCAAATGTTCCCGCGAGTCCCGCAACCTGTGTCAGTAATCCCATAGGAATCCGTCAGCACTCGCGCGCCAGCAAGCACGTTCATTGTTGAAGCGTTAGACAGTGGCGCGCCGGGGGCATAAGCGGCAGTGATGGTTGCACCGTTGGTCACACTTGTAATCAGGTCACCCGACCGTGTTGCCCCGCTGAGTGCATAGGTCAAAGATGCGTTGTAGTTCGTGATCGTGAATTGACCTTGCGCCGTGTAAGACAATTGAGGTGCATCAGGCTTTCCCAGCGTTGCAGCGGCAGCAAGTAACAACAGGGTCACGGGACTAACGCCCCGGCAGCCTGCCAAGTGTTCGTGCCGGTTTTCACCAGCACCGCCAACCCACCGTTGCCCACAATCTTCAGCGCGGAGTTGTACGAATTGACGGTCACGCCAGCAGCACCCACAAGGGTCACCTGACCTGCGCCGGTTTGCAGCACACCTATCTGTGTACCGATAGCAAAGGCAACAGCAGCGTTGGCAGGCACGGTGACTGTGATCGCTGAGGCGTTCGCTGCGGTGATTAAACCGCCGGCATCAGTTGCAGCCAATGTGTACGTTGTGCCTGTCTGTGCGTTGATCACAAGGGCGTTGAACGCACTGTTTAAGGCAGCTGCGCCCAACGTCGTGCCTGGTGTAAAAGCAACCATGAATTTCCCTAACTTCCTGAAGCGCCTGAGAATCTGAACAAAACACGATGACTGCTCAACCCGATATCGTGTTCAATGCCTTCAACAATTGAGCGACGTTCAACACGTTCGCCCACGCCGGCAGGCTGAAAACGAACCTTGACAACATCACCAAGATCAAGGGTGAGCAATTTGCCCAGAATGTCAGTGGGCAAGCCAGCCAATTCAACCGACACATCAGTTAGGCGCGTCACAGGTTGTGCATATTTTGTAACCAAGTATTCCGCTAGAGCGGTTCCTTGCGCCTCGGTTGACAGCAGAGAAACATTGCTTGTCAGCACGGCAGCGCCGTAAGTTGTTTGCGAAGCAACATCCTGTGCAGTGATCGTTTCGGAGTTGTACGTCAGTTCTGCCTGATTAAATAACTGGTCGGTTCCCAGTTCCAACCCCAATGAAATGTAGGGCACAAAAGTACTTGAACCATCGTCGGTTTCATCGGTGAAAATCAAGTCACTTGTGACCGCTGGCAAAGCGGATGTGTAACCGACATTAGCGTCATACCCAATGGCAGCATCGTATGGATTGGACGCGACCGACTGCCGGGCGCGGAAAGTAGCTAAGCCGCTACCGGAAATGAAAAAGTCACCGGCCTCACAGGTTTCGATTTCCTGCAAATATGACAAAGCGTTAGAGGTCGCCGTGCCCGCCGCCAGCGTTGTTACGCCGCTGTCAATAGATCGCTTAGCAGTCGGCCAAGCAACCTGCGTCAGTATCGCATCAACCCTGTCACTTGATGACTGCTCAATGACAGCCACATTGTCAACGGCCTGACGGGAAAGAATAGCGAAGCCGTCAACAACACTGATCGAACTTGTTGCATCACCTGACAGTTCGTAAACAAAAGACCAATCTTGTACGTTACCGACAAGGGCCGGGAATCCAGCAACAGAGACTTGCACCGCTTTTCGAGGCAGGATTTGCCCGTTGTATGGGCTTGCCGTGTTGGTGGGGTCGAAGTCGCGTGAACGGTTGTCCAACACCACTGTTGCCTGACCTGTTGAATAACGGTCAAGTTCACGCGAACGGCCACGCTTAATGCTGACACGCCTGACGCTTTCTGTGACATCCTGCAAAATATCGCCAGCGAGCAGATACGTCACGTTGTCCAGTTCGCCTTTGACTACATCGTCAAGGGTGAAAAAGTTGGGATCAACGTCACTTAAGTCAAAAGCAATCTCAACTTTAGTGTCAGGCGTAGACATCACACACCCGCAAACACGGGGCCAGCGACGCGCTCATATTTCTTGATCGAATCAACAACAATTCTGCCAATCTCATAACCATCAGAACCCATGCCGGCGTGGACGGTGAGGTTGATGGTGTTGCCACCCGTAGATGCACCGCCCATGCTGGCGCGTGTCATTGGCAGTGGCTCATTGCCCCTGGTGCGATTAAGCGGGATCACAGCCTCGGGGCCGGCCTCACCGATGAGAGCAAAGGTGGGACGGTTCACGATGCCGCCCGTTGCGCCGATTGCCAACGGTTGACCTGAGCCGCCCATCGTTTGGGTGAACACTCGATTGATTGTGTTTACCGTGATGGTTGTCTCACGATTCATGGAATTAGCCAAACGATCCATCAGCAACCCGAGGCGCTTACGCCCCGACCCGTCAGGGCCAAACTTGTCAACAAATCCTTTGACTGTGGCCTTGGCCGAATCAATACCAGTCTGCTCCCACTTTGCCGCAGCCTCAAGGCCGATGCGCTCAGCTTCGGCCTTTACTGTGTCAAGAATTGCATTGCTTTCATTGATGGTTTCGACGCCACCGGCAATGAGGTTGTCAACTAAGACTGTGCCTTTGTCTGCGCCAAGGCTATAAATCTGCTGCCACAAGATCGGATCAAGACCCATGCTCATCAAGGTTCGCATTTTCTCACTGAAAGCAACAACGCCCTGAGCCTGCGCGTTGAACTCACCAATGAGAGTGCCACCATTAGTGGCAGCCATCGCAACAGCGGCATCGTAAGCGGCCTGCAATTCGTTGACCTTATCCAATGCTGACTGCTCTGGTGCGTCCCCTAGTGCCGCTCTAGCCTCAGCAACGGCCTTGCTCGCAGCATCGGCTGCGGCTTGACGTTCGGTGATAGTATCGAAGGCCGTGCCGATGTTGAGGTTGTCTACAAGTTGCCCTGAGATCGCGGCCTTGAAATCGTTGAAAACTTGCCTCGCGTCTTTAACTTTGCCACGCAGTGTCTCAAGTGTTGAGTCATACCAACTGCCGAAAGTCTTTTGCAGGTCAGCGCGCAATGTCTCAGACTCAGACTTTGCGCCTTGAGCAAGACCGCGAGCCAAGTCCTTGCCGATTTCAGCAAATAACTTTGATGGCGAGTTTGATTGAGCAGCGGCGCGGGCTGCGCGCTCGGCGTTGGTAATTGCGCGACGTGTCTCAACGTCAATCTGTGGACTCGACTCAGCAACACCCAAGGCAATGCCGTTGCCAAGATCAAGGCCGACACCTTTGAACTCACGCAATGCAGCGGGGCCAAGACGATCAGCCAGAGTTCCAATGGTGGTGATCATCTTCGCGCCAATACTGACACCGGCGACGTCTACATACTCCGAGCCAAAGAATTTCTCAAGGTCTTTCTTTTTGAAGCCTTCCTCGCCCAGTGTCTTTTTGACGGTGGTTGCATTCTTTTGGAATCGAGTCTCAACCTGTGAAAGTGTCGCGCCATTGGCCTCGCCCCAAGCGACAGCATCAGTTTTTGCTTTGTCAAGGGCGTCAAGGATTGTCCCGCGCATTTCTTCTGCTGCTTCACCTGTGCCGAAAAGATTGCGATTGGTCTTGGGCAGCTCGTCGGAAAGATCGCGCAGAAATCCACGGAATTCATCTTTTGCCCGGATCGCTGCAACGTCTTTGTCGAAACCTAGGAAAAGATCGGAAAGTTTCTTGGTCTCCGTTTGCAAAGTGCCAAGGTCACCGGCAGCGCCGAGAGCGTCAACACCTAGACCGTCAATGGCACCGCCAGCACCATCAGCACTGATGCCAAGTTGCTCTTGTGCTGCCTTGGCAGCAAGTGACTTGTCGGTTGCCGTGGCGAACGATCCTGACAAAGACTCAATTTGACTGAGCAAGCCTTGCGCCTCAGAGGTCAACTGTGCAGTTGATCCGGCGTAGGAGAATGTCGCGACCTCTGTTTCCATTAACTGATCACGGAAAGCCGCCTGAGCGTCAGCGCCGCCCATGATTGCATCAACGGCATCGGTGTAACTGAGTCCAAACTTCTCAATGGTTTCGCGGTGCTTATTCATCAAGTCATCAAGCAGCAGTTGCTTCGCGGCGTTTTCGGCTTGGTCGCCGTTAGCACTTAACGCTTCAGTTAAACCTTCGACACTTGCCTTGGTGTCATCAGCGCGTCCAGCCATGATTGAGTAAACGGCAGTGACAGCCATGAGGCCAATACCAACAGGGCCAAGGGAAACCAGCAAGCCCTTAGCGGCAAGACCAATGGACTTGAATGCACCGACAGCGATAAGCCCGGCAGCTTTCGCACCAGCACCTAGTGCGCCCATTTGAGTCTGTGCGGCCATCATTGCAACTTTGATTTTGATAACTGAAACCTGCGCGCTGGCAGACATGCTTGCCCAGGCGGTACCGAAAACGGCGCGCAGTCGCAAGATTGCTGCTGACATGCCGGCGCTTGCAGCGACCCACGTTGTCATCAGTTTGCCAGCAACAAACATCACAGGGCCGACGGCTGCGAGTAACGCACCAAAGGCCACAACGACATTTTTCACAGGGCCGGGCAGTGCGGTGAATCCATTGGCCAGCATGGATACTTTTTCGGCCATGCCTGAAACCAGCGGCAGGATCACATCCCCCACGCCGATCATTGCCAGTTTCAAATCGTTGAAAGCCCGCTGCATTTTGTTACCGGCAGTGTCGGCAGTAACGGCAAAAGCCTCTTCATTGATGCCAACAGAATCGGTGACATCACCAAAGGTGCTGGCAAGTGTTTGGGAGTCGGCATCGAGAATCTGGAATGCAGCGGCAGCAGCCTCGCTTGATCCAAGCAACTTGCCAAGTTGTTCGCGGTTGCCGCCAAGTTTCTTGTCAAGGAATGTCAGCGCTGAAGCCAAACCATCCTTGCTGATCCGGTCGCGCATGTCACTAGCGGAAAGGCCGGCGGCTCCCAGTGCTTTCTTTGCTTCCTCAGTAGGAACGACGAAGGCGCGCATGAGCGCAGTCACCTGAGTGACAGATTGAGCTGCGTCACCGTTGGTGCGAGTCAGCAACGCAACAGCGCCGCCGACATCTTCAAGGCTTGCACCGGCTTGCTTAGCGAATGGCAACACGCCACCGAGTGCGGCAGCAAACTGTGATGTTTCAAAGTTACCGGCGCGGGCTGTTGCAACAATGATGTCGGTCGCTCGGGCAGCATCAAGCACTGCCGGGCCGTAAGCGTTCATCGCGCCGGCAACACTTCGCGCGATGTCGGCGGTTTCACCAAGGCCGGAGGCGCTGGCTTTTGCTGAAGCGTCCAAAGCCTTGATTGCAGCCGAACCACGCAGCCCCGCCGATGTCACGACAAACAAAGCATCTGCAAGTTCATCAGCCGACTTGCCTGTGGCGCCGGACAACTTCAGGACACTTTCACGCATCCCTGCGACTTCCTCTGTGGAGATACCCACGAGGCTGACAATCTTTGTCATTGCAGTGTCGAAGTCAGTTGCCAACTTCACGGCGGCTATGCCAGCACCGACGATGGGAAGTGTTAGACCGAGGGAAAGTTTCTTGCCCATTGTGGCCATTGACTCACCAAAGGCAGCAAACTTTTCACTTGATGTTTGGGCTTGATCCTTGAGGCGATTAAGGTCTTTGATTGCCTTATTGATTTGCCGGTCGTCATAATCCCCGTATACATGGACGCGAATACCATCTTTGCCAGCCATTACTTGCCCACCGCTTTCTGTGCTGCTGCAATGGCTGCCTCAATGTCACGTTGAACCTGTGGCATTTGCGCGTAGTAGGCAGGGAACAACGTGCGTGGGTAAGGGCCGCTGCCGGAACTTTTGTTGATATTCGCCCGCATTTTCTTTGAGCCGCCGCCGCGTGTCCCCTTGTAAGGCTTATCAGAGCCGCCTGCGGTTTCATATATTGAGCCGGCAGCATCACGTTGCACAACAGCAAAACCGAACTTGACAACCGCCCGGGCGCGCGAATTAGTGAATGGGACGGTTTTAATTCCCGCAGCCGCTCGGCCTGTATTCCAAGCCAAGTCACGACCGTTTGACCTGTCTTGCTCAACCCAACTTTTTGCCCAGTTTGATAATGGTGTCCCAGCCGAACGCACCCGAGAGCGGGCATCCTTTGTCACAAGGTTTGCACCACGCTTCATGTCACGCTTAAGAATCTTTGCAACATCTGCATCAAAAGCGTTAAGGCGCGTCAGAAACTCTTTGAGGTCATTGTTGACTTCAACATGCCAAGCTGCTGAATTCACCATCATGCACCTTTTCGTGAAGCCTTAGATTCTTGGACATTTCTCCAACGGAGATACCGCTGCATCGTGACAATCATTCGCTCGGAATGCCCAAGCACTGCGTTGGGACTTATCCCAAACTCATAAGCCAAGTGGCAAATTATGAAGTGCTCGGACTGCTCTCCAAAGGGACAGGCTCGGCGCCTTCACCAAAACTGGCACCTTCAATTGTTTCAATCCACTTCGTGAACTCGGGAACTGATTTATCTTGGCGCTTGAGTGCATGCCATGACAGCCAGCAAATATCCGTGTATTTGAACTCATGCTCGAACCGGGCAATGGATCGGTTGTACTTTTCTTCAAACCCGACGAGATCGGCAGCGATGATTGGGACATCTACTGCCGATCCGTCAAGATATGTGACTTTGAGTTGCATTTTCATTTTCGCGGTTTCCTTTCGCGGCTATTGACTAAGGACTAACGGATTAAGCGCCTGCTGATCGAACAACAACACCCGACACTGGCCACGTCACATCAAATGTGGCGAGGTCGCCAACTGCGCCTGACAAGACATAGTTATTGACTAAAGCGTCAAAGGTGTATGAGGGGTTGGTTGCACTGACAGCGGCAGCCGTTGGGGTGATAACAACTTCAACCACTGTTCCAATAAGGGGATGCAGCGTTGCATCAACTGCACCGGCACCGAAATCCTGATGGAATGACAGCGATACGGATGCTTGCTGCAAACCACCTTGACGAGTACGCCAGCCTGAGCTGCCGAAACTGGTGGTCTCAATATCGTCAACTTCGATTGAGAGTTCAACACTTGCCAGGCTTGCACTCAAATCTTCGCCACCAACGGTGATGACGAAATCTTTTGCATAGAACTTTGCCATTTTTTTTGCCTTTCGTTATCAATTGGTTAAAACGTCAATGGAGAAAACCACCGACAAGTACACAACGTCTGCGATTACTATTTGCTGGTAACCACGAACTTCGGTGACTCTGCAATCAAAGACTTTCCCACCTAACGAAGGGTCGGACTCAATTGCAACTTTGATGGACTTGCTTCCACTTGGGTCGCAATAGGTATCCATCAAACTTTGTGAAGCACGATCCACGACGCGCCCAACAACAACCTCAACACTGAATGTGTACCGATCTTGACCGCGCCCGAAAGTCTGATCAAACGTGATCGTGTCGGGGGCGACAATGGCAATGGGAGGGGTGAGATTGTCGGGGATGTATGAGGATGTGCGTAAACCAGAAACAGTTGCCAGATTTGCTGCAAGCCCTGCGCGCATTTCGCTAAGGGTGCTCATGCAATACCAACAATGCGAACGTAGGGGCCAAGCAACTGTGCAACATCAGGGTCAAGCGCGCGACCAACGCGAATGGCTCCGAGTTCGTTAAAGCCTGCAACACCCAAGGGGCTTTGGAGGCGGGCGAAAATTCTTGATGCTTGGATCACTGCCGCCTGTGTGACAACGGTGGGGACTGATGGCCAGCCCCATGTGGCAGTGATCTTGCAGGTTGCCTCACCCCATGCTGTCGGGAAAAGGTAATCATCAATTGCGCGAATGCGCGTGTAGGGCCATGTCAGGCCGCCTGCGTAGGCATTGAGCGGCTCAAGTTGGAAGTCTGTTGCTGCCCAAGTCGTGTCAAAAACACTGTCTCCAAGGCTGCTTGTTTGGATGATAATGCCACTTGCTGTGGCGATGTCGTCAACTTCAAGTGAGTAACGATCTGATGCGGCAAAAAAACGCACACCTGTTGTCTGCTCAAAACTGCGCTGGCAATATCCATCAATGAGTTCACTGGCGCTACCTGCGGCCATTGCAATCAAGGCGTCGTCAATGTTGTCAGTGACGCGGAGCGCAGCTTTGACTTCGGAAACAGTTGCATACAAAGTCATGTGCGCTCCATCAAATAGTTGAGTATGAAAGCGGTGCAGGTCAAGCCGCGAATGTCATTGACCTGCACCGCAGTTTCGGGTGCTTCGATTAGGAAGCAGCGCCGCCGGTGAACTTCTTCACATGTGCGACCAATGGCAGGTTGCCATCAACACGCATGGTTGCGCGGAAGGTCACAAGACCATCAGCGAAAGCGAAGTCATCGGAGCGTTCCAACTTCACGCCGCCAACTTGGCGAACCATGTAGGAAGGAAGGTGGCCAGCAATGACCGACACCTTTGTTGCAGCAGGTGCTTCCATTGCAGGGTTTTCCCAGAGCTGGAATCCAAGAACGCGGTCAGGCGTTGACTCAGAAAGTGAAGGCTGGAAAACGTAATTGCCAGCGCCGTCTTGCAGCTTCCGCATTGCAGCAATGCCCAATCCGCTTGACATGAAACCAAAACCGGGCAGTGCGCGAGCGGCAGAGTCTGCCGAGTACGCAAGGTCGACTAGGTTGTCAAAGGTGAAGGCACCTGCAACAGCGGCAGTACCAGCAACACCGGCTGACGCGCGAGCGACAATTCCGAATGGCTTGCCGGAACCGTTTCCTGTGGTCAGGTCGGCATTGATGTTGTAGCCAAGTGCGTTTCCGACGTTTGCACTGATGAGTGCAAGAATGTCTACGCCAGCATCTTCAATGAGTTCGGTCGAAACCTGCGTCAAGAATGAATACTTGAAAGCGTTCAACGTGATGAAAGCCTGCATGGTTGGATCGGACTCGGAGATTGTTCCAGCCTCAGCGGTGATACCAGCGGTGCTGTACGCCGTGAGAGCAGGAATCTGCAAGTTTTCTCCACCGGCAGTGTTGATCACTGTGGAAGTGGTGAGCATTGGGCCAACTGCGCGAGCGACCAACAGAACCTCATCGTAGAACGAGGTGGGTACTGGTGCGCCTGTGCTGCCCTTTGTGATATCGCGCTTGCTGAATGTCAGCGAGCGAACGTCACCGCGAGCAAGTGAGCGAACGAGGTCTGCATCGGACTTCTCAGGAGCAACAGAGTTGCTTGCCTGTGCGGTCTCTTGACCGGCCATTGCTGCGCGCTGCTCTGCCTCGGCAGAATCATGTGCGCGAACCTGAGCGATTGTTGCATCAAAGCCAGCAACTTCTGCTTCAGTCTTGTCAATCTTTGCAAGTTCTTCGCCTGTCAGTGCGCGGGATTCTGCCGCAGCAATGTCAAGCACGGCGCGGGTTTCTGCAATTGCAGCAGCGCGCTTTCCTAACATTTCATTAATGAATGACATGGTCATCCTTTCGTTTGGGTGTGATTACATGGAAGGTGCAAAGCGGCTCCGCTTTACATAAACCAGTGGGGCGCCCCAAACTGGAAACTTGTGTGCTGCGACCTACGATGCAGGCGCGGTTGATTCAAGGAAGTCAAGGCGCTTGGCAAGAGTTGCCAACAGGCCAGAAACATCTTGATCGGGTTCGGCGGTCTTGATCTTTTGACGCTCAACTGCCTGGGCGATAACTTCAGCCTGATCGGCATTGAGTTCTTCACCCGATTGAAACGCGGTGAACGCATCGGCCAAAGTGTCTTGATCCATTTGTGTGCGCTGCGCTAATCGAGCAATGGAGCGCAGCATTGCTGAACTGCCCTCGTACGCTGGAAAACCTGTGACAACACTGACCTCATGTAAGGCGATTTCATTAAGTGTGCGCTGCCTGCCGCCATCACTCCAAGAATCGCCACCGTTGGGAATGTGGAAACCAAAACTCATAGTGTTGACATCGCCTCGTTGCATCAGGATTTTGAGATCGTTTCCAGCGGTTGTGGGTGGGAGGTCTGCGGTTACGCGCAAGCCTCGCTCGTCCTCTGCTAGTTGCAACGTCCCTGATCGGTTGCTGGCAAGCACGATGTCTGTGTTGTGATTGAGAAACATTTTGACATGGTTGCGTGATTCAAGTGTGCGAGTGAAAGCGCCGGGGGCAATTCTTTCAATGAATGGCAATGGCTCGGAGTCAGAATTGAATACCGCCGCATAGCCGGTGAATTGGTTGCCGTCACCTTCAGCGCGCAGTTCAAGGTCGGCAATTTGAGCGTGACGTACTTCAAAGTTTGATTTGGTCATTGTTGCCCTAACTGGGGTAGATACTTGCTGGATTGTTGGGGTCAATCTGTGAAGGGTTTTGCAACTGCACACTTGGCAGGCCGGTGTGCTTGATTGGCGCCAAACCAACCTCAGCGGCTGAAGCTTCAGGATCGAAGCCAAGGGTCACAAGTTTTGACAGCATGTCAATGCGCTTTTGTTGCTCGACAATTCCGGCAGCCTGCAAATCAACATTGGCAAGTGGCACCCGGTAAACGTCGCCGCCATCAACAGGAGCCATGTCCTCCAGGCGATGAATGTCATTGGTCGAAAGAAAACCGGCCTGAGTTGCCACCGAGTAAGCGCCATATCGTGTGGCTAAGTCGCCCCGCAGCAGGCCATCGAGGTTGAACTTGAGGAAGGCTTCGCCGGGCAGCATCGTTGAATAGGCTGCTTCGAGTTTAGAAATGTATGGTCGCAACGAATACTGAGCAAACTGAATGGCGTTTTGCTCCACGCTGGCATATGACATTGCGCCAGGGTCGGTAACTTGCACCATGTGCGGTGGCACCCGAAACAGTCGGCAAATCTCTGTCACTGAAAACTGGCGGGACTCTAGGAACTGCGCTTGCTCGGGATCAACGCCAGTCTTTTGATAGTGCGCGCCACCACCAAGAACGCCAACGCGGTGAGACTTAGCAAGACCCTTGTGCGAGTTCTCAAATACTTGCTTGATTCCTGAAGCCTGCTCAGCATTTAACACTGCCGGGGTTTCAATGATTCCGCTGGTCACAGCGCCTTGGCCGAAGAAACGTGCGGAAAATTCCGTGAGTGCAGATGCAAGGCCGAGGGTGTCTTTGTTTTGCTCAATGCGTGAAGCGCCCCGCAGCATGCCTGCTTGTGGCATTTCTTTCACATGCAAAACATCATCAACGCCGTAACGATTCCGGTCGTTGTAGATGTAAACCAAGTCACCATTGGAGTCCTGTTGAACGTCAACCTTGCGAGGATCGAGCACACCAAGGGAAACAATCTCGCCGGTGTTGCTGCGATACTTACGAACAAAGGCATTACCGTCAACGAGCAATGAAATC
>Ga0208544_10001763_pt1 | contig 14609 bp, 20 predicted proteins | sample DEB08_DNA_9_FD_184526 | JGI IMG/M metagenome (GOLD analysis project Ga0208544, IMG submission 184526) | Aqueous microbial communities from the Delaware River and Bay under freshwater to marine salinity gradient to study organic matter... | ecosystem: Environmental > Aquatic > Marine > Coastal ... | reverse complement strand
GGGGGGGGGGGGGGGGGGGGGGGCTATCCAAGTGAAGTGAAACTCAATCTTTTTGAGACTTTTACTGATAATTTAATTTGTTAAACTATAGAGTACATGACTTGGTAGGTTCTAAAGAATGTCATTCGTTCGAGTTCTTTCGAGTTAAATACAGTTGGGCCAGAACTGGTTTCCTCTGAGAGCTTGATTTCATGAAAGACCCCACTGGCTATTTCAGCGGTCTAAAGGACATTAAACCCTTGAAAAAAGATGACAAACACGGCGTAAAGAATAAGTTGAGTTTTGCTTGGTTGATTTTGGGGCTTATCTGTTTAGTTGTCTTTCTTTTGTTGTTCGATCAATCAGCATTGTCGACCGAACTAGATCAGGAATCTAGTAATTACATGCGTCAATTACTTATGCTTTTCATCTTACCCTTGGCGTTGCTTTCTTTTTTGGTGCGGCACTACCGATATCAAATCGCAGATTTTTGGTTTCGGTGGTGGGTGCCTCTTTCTCTTTCGGCAGTTATTCTGATTTGGGTATTGCCATCTGTTCTGGTGTCATTGGTTGAATATGTAGACGCCAATTCTGACGGTCAGGTTAGCGCTGAAAACTTTCAAGATTTCGAAGACGCAGATTCTGAAGCACTAAGCGAAGCTCGTGCTCTAGAACCGCCAGCTATGACCAGCGTGGATGCAACTGATGCAACCACTGCCATGCAACAAGAGATCGACAAAAGAGATAATAAGTTCTATTGGCTCGTTTTAAGTTTTGGTGTTGCTCTGACCTTGGCTGGTGCCGTCTTGTACCGTCTTCCAAAACGAAAACTCTCCACGGTTTCTGATGAAGAGCCCGCTCCATTGCAGCAGGTGGTAGATAGTTCATCTCGGATAAACATTAAGTCATCGCAGCATTATTCAGATGTTGTTACGCTAACGTTTCATCAGCTTGTACAATTAGCAGGCCAAAAATCCGGTGTTACCTTGGGGCCGGCCGTCACTGCGTCTGAATTCCAATCCACTTTACATAAGCAAGGTTTCCCGGAAACGGCGCTTCAAGTTATCACCCACGCTTTTGAGCAGGTTCGGTATGGACATCAGGAACCGAGTCGCGAACAAATCAGTCAAGTTGAACTCGCCATTTCTACCATTCACGGTTATCTATGTCTGGATGGCCCGGATAATGAATAAATTTCTTAAGCCGATTACTTGGCTATTTATATTGATAGTGGCCGCTGGCTTTGTTCAGTTTTTTTGGCAGTATTTAAATCTAGTTTGGTCTTGGACTACATTGATGTCGCCATTAACACTGTGGGTTTTGCTAAGTGTGCTTTGTAGCATAGCTTTGTTGCCCTGTTTAACCTTTGGAGACTGGTTTTCTGAGCATGTGACCAAACCACCCGAGGTAATGAACGAATCCAAGTATTTAGCGTCCCAGTTCGAACTGCTTCGATACAGCGCTTATATTTTTGAACTGGTTGATCTCTACCTTTGGCAACAACAACCTCGTACGCAGGAATTGCCGGATATCGCTTTCGCAGCTTTGGAGGATCGCTTCTCTGCAGCGGTATTCGCAAAGCTTTTAGCGTGTCGAGCGAAGCAAGAAGTATCGTTTACACGTGACGAATTCACACTCATTCAACAGGGTTTAGTTGCAAATGAATACAAGGTTTAACGAATTGAAAGAGCGTGTACTGACATGCGTTGAGTCGGTTGTCATTGGAAAACGGCCTGTGATTGAAGACGTGTTTTGCGCATTTTTGGCTCAGGGTAATGTTTTGCTAGAAGACTACCCTGGCGTCGCAAAAACTCTAATGGCAAAGAGCTTTGCCAAAGCACTCGGTGTCGATTTTAAACGAATTCAGTTCACCCCTGACCTGTTACCGGGTGATATTAGTGGAGCCTCTATTTTTAATCGTAACACCTCGGAGTTTGAATTTCTGCCAGGACCTTTGTTTAGCAATATTCTTCTCGCCGACGAAATTAACCGGGCCTCTCCGAAAACACAGTCCGCATTGTTAGAAGCGATGGGTGAGAAACAGGTAACGCTAGAAGGGGTTACCCGAGAAATGGCAAAGCCGTTTTGGGTTATTGCGACGCAAAACCCGATCGAATTTGAAAGCACATTTCCGCTGCCAGAGGCACAAATGGACCGGTTTGTGGTGCGGTTATCTATTGGGTATCCGTCGGCGGAATTAGAATGCCAACTACTCAGTGAACGAGTGCAACGCAAAGCCGAAAACGCGACTCTAACATCCGTTTTAAGTGCAGGTGAAGCTCTATGGATGCAGCACCAAATTGAAAACGTAACCATCGATTCAAGTTTGCAGCGGTATATAGTCGATATCGTGCAAATGACGCGAGCACGCCCACAAATATCGGTAGGTTCCAGTCCTCGTGGGTCGCTCGCATTAATGGCAATGGCACGAGCACGTGCCGCAATAAATGGACGTGACTATGTTATTCCCGACGACATTAAATACTTTGCTGCAAGTGTACTTGCACATCGAATTGTATTGATACCTGAGCTGTGGTTGTCCTCAAACGAAAGTTTACTTCAAATTCAAAAGATACTTGATCTAGTCAGAGTACCGATGCTTGATGTTGAAGTTGCCTAATGGATCAGCGACTCGTTCAAGGCGCTATCATTGCATTGATTATGATGTTTGTACTACAGGCCCCGCAGCTCGGCGTCATGACCGTCGCTTTTATCTCAATCTATTTAATGGCGCTTGCTGTGCGACCACAGAAAAGTGATGTCATTGTCAAACGTGCACTGAGCCATGAGGAAGCGAGAGACGGTGCAAGCATTGTTGTTACTGTGTCGGTTCACAATAAAGGTAACGCAATCCATTGGTGTGAAATCGTGGATGAGTTACCAGCAGGGGTTGTCTTAAATGGCTCAAAAAATAGCCAGTTGTTTTCGTTAGCACGTGGAGGAACTAGTCAGTGGAGCTATAAATTCAATGCTTGCCGAGGGCTTTACAATTGGCAAAAACTGCACGTCAATACAGGGGATTTTTTGGGGATTTTTCGCGATGTATCTACATATGAGGTTGAGAGTCAGCTGAGTGTGTATCCGAACTGGAATACGGTTGGGCGTCTGTTTTTAACGCCGTCTCGGCTATTTGGCTATGATGGCCGCATTACGTCTAAGCAATCGGGCGCAGGCGCAGACTTCTTTGGTGTTCGCCAATACGCCTTAGGCGATAGTTTAAAGCGTGTCAATTGGCGGGTTAGTGCTAAACACCGGTCGCTGTATGTTCGGGATTGTTTAATGGAACGAAACACAACAGTTAACATTGTCGTCGATGCCAGAGCATCGGTGAATAAACTGGAGGACCACTTTGACTTGTTTGAAAAAAGCCTTTTTGCTGCTGCGTCCGTGGCTGATCAATGCTTACGCGAAGGGCACAAAGTCAGTGTGACGCTGGTAGGGCATCGTACGAAAAAGTCGGTCGCTGGCGTCGGCCGGAAACAATTCAAGCACATCTTAGCAACGTTAGCGTCGGCGGAACTTGGCTTGGAAATGGGCCTCGAGTCATACCATAATCGTTATTTTAAATATTTTGATTCTCGAACGGTTTTTGTTTGGGTAAGTCCACTCATCAAAAAAGATTTTTCGCCGATTAGTAGCTTGGTCGCCATGGGGTATGACGTGGCAGTGCTTTCTCCGAGCTTACTTCATGAAATCAAAGAAACAGATGTTCGTCATTACTTGGAAACGGTTAGGGGGTTAATTATGAACGGCATTAAATCGAGTGGTGCAGTTGTATTAGATTGGCCTTGTCACAAGCCTTTAAACTCTATTACTCAGCAAATGCAATTAATGAAGCGACGATAACGCGTGGCCAGCTTACTTTTTATTGCGGCAAATGTATTCGCGCTTTGGTTTTGGCAGTCAAATAATTTTATTTGGTTTTCGATAGGCCACGGCCTTGCTTATTTTCTGTTGCGTAAACACTTTAATTATATTTGGGTAATCCAGCTGTGCATTGGCTTGCTGTGGCTAACGCAGGAAATATTCGTTGGCGTTGGACTTTGTTGGTTGGCGTTGGTGATAACCTATGGCCAGTACTTGCAAGCCTATGCGAATACTCATGAGCATCCGCGTCGGTTTTTTAGTTACCGAATCGGCGCCGTTAGTATTGTATACGGCGTTGTTACGGGATTATTGCTGGGTTTTCCGGCTATCTCCCATGGTTTGAATTCTGCACAAACAATGATGTTTGCGTTGGCAGCGGTCGCGTCGTTTTCGCTTGCGATTCGAGACCTGAAACGACGCTAACAAATTGTAGAGTGGGATTATGTGGATTAGTTAGAGCTTGCTGTTTTGCAGTTTCTAAAGGATTCGAAAAGCAGTCATTATTCCAATATTTATTTTAACGCTTCATAACAGGATTTTAGGAGGTTTTTACGGTAGATCTAAGAAAATCTGAAGTACTTGCTCAGCTATTTTTAGTAGTAAGCGATCAAACAACCACTTATCTGGACACCCACTTTAAGACTTACCGACTTTGAAACTTAATGGGCCCTCAAGTTCTTGACGGTTTTCTCCATTACCACTGTATTTTGCACCTTTTTGGTCGACCATTCTTAAGTGGTATCCACGTCTTTTTGGACACAATTACGGCCATCAGCGTAAGGTTTAAAGTGGGGGTTTAAATTGGGTGTCCTATTAAGTAACTATTAAGTCATACGATTTTAATTTTTTGGCTTAAACCAGCTTGCAACCCGCTAGTTAATTTTAAACACAAAACAGTCAAAAATATTTAACAGTACTTTCTATGATCTACTTTTCCGCTCAAATGGTTTTTACATGATCTGGCCTAGAACAAAATTCTTGTCACTCGATTATAGATGAAAAATAATTATCATTGGCACCCATTTCGGTTGCTGCCAACTAAATTCTGTTTCTGCACCGATGGCACCGATGCTGGCCAATACCGGGTGGCCAGAAATCTATACCAACAACCGGTGCCGGCCGTGTCACCCCCGGGCATAACCAATGCTTCCTGATCACTGATGGCACCGATGCTGGCCGGGTCACCCCCGGGCAAACTCAAGCCTAATTCTTAACCGATGGCACTGGTGCCGGCCGACATTGCAGAATGGTCGATGCCAGGGCACTTCCTGTCAGTTGGGATATCACGTCGATTAATATCGGTTGGTGGTGAATGTCGGTGAATCGGAAATCGTCTCGAAATCTATAAACGATACGCCAATCAGGAATCAGTGACTGCACTGATTCGTGATCTGGATGACCGCCAATCTCGCTTAGTTCGATGGTGCGACTGGTAGTCAGCCGACAACCTAGCTTGCCGAACAATGAGTGGCGCGTATTGACAACAGCTACACGCTCGGCTATTCTTCGTGTATCTATTGTGTATGCACTCAAAGGAGAAAACCATGCGCGACGCCGCCATTAATCTACGGGCACTGCCCGCACAGCGAGACTTGATTGATCACGCTGCAACTTTGCTGGGCAAGAACCGTTCGGACTTCATGCTCGAGGCCGCCTGCGACAAAGCGCAGGCGGTAGTACTTGACCAAGTATTTTTCAGTCTAAATCCCGACAAGTTCCAGCAGTTCACGGCAATGCTCGACGCCCCGCCCAGCCACAATCCAGGGCTTGAGCGCCTCATGGCCGTGGCGGCTCCTTGGGCCACAGTCAAGGCATGAGCTTGCAACTGAACGCACCTCAGCCGCTCGCGGCCACCCACATTTTGGATGAATTTGAGTGCGGCGAGGCCGTTCTCGACGAGTGGCTCAAGCGCCGCTCAATGACCAACCAAATGAGCGGTGCCAGCCGCACGTTTGTAGTGACGGATCAGGACAGTCGTGTTTACGGCTACTACGCCATGGCTGCAGGCGCTGTCTCGCACCAGCTGGCAACCAGCTCGTTGCGCAGGAATATGCCTGATCCAGTTCCGGTGATGGTGCTGGCTCGGCTGGCGGTTGATCATCGAGCGCAGGGTATCAAGCTTGGCGCATCCCTCCTGCAAGACGCCGTCAACCGGGCGGTGGTGGTGTCTCAGAACGCCGGTGTCCGAGCGTTGCTGGTACATGCGCTTCACGACCGAGCCAGGGAGTTCTATGAACACTATGGTTTTCAGTCGTCGCCGTGGCATCCGATGACGCTGATGCTGAGATTGAATACCAGCAAGCCATGAGCGCCCGCGCTTGGCTTATGCGGCGAACAGCGTTGTTAACGCCTGCCACTCATGCCTGAACACACCTCCCCATCAGACGCTAGATATCCGTTGCCAGGCCTGCCCACAGTCTATCGAGCTCGGCTGGCGCCTCCTGTTCCACACTGCGCATTAATTCCCGGAGGGCGGCTACCCGTTCTGGTATCGACAGGTTCAACAACGTCAGGACCGCCTGGGCCCTGGGCGACTCGGACGGGTCAGCCGACACGGTGAGGGTCGCCAGTTTGTGCCGATGCACCTCACTCTGCTCTGCAATGTAGGTCGCCGTTTGGCCCGCGCTGCTGTGCCCCAATTGCCGTGTCGCAAATTCCAAGCCGAGTAGGGTGGCCGTGCCATGCCGTATCCAGTGCGGGGTCGCATCTTCCAGTATTTGGAGGTGCCAATCGGCGAGTTGTACTTGCTCGCTGGCAATGACCCACAGCCGCACTGTCTTAAAGAGTCGACTACTCTGTTTGTGCACCGCTGCGTAGGACAGAGGGCTGCTCTCGCCCGGGGGCAATTGCACCGTTAATAGCAGGTGACGCGGCCCGGCACCCATCGGCAGCGGATCGGTTAGTTCAAGGCGCGTTAAGAGGGTGTTGAGCGCGATCGGCGGCAAACCAACCGTTTGGCGGTAGTGCTGATAGACCCGCTCCAGGGCCGGTATCCAGGGCACATTCTGTCGGCGCACGCTGGCCCCTTGACCGTCAGGGTCAGTTGGTGATGGCCACGGCGGTCTAGGTAGATATCGTCCACCGTGGCCGTGCAGGCCGATGATGCCCGGGCGCCCGTATACAGAAAAAAGGTCCACCACCAATGCCAACGGGCAAACTGTTCGGCATCGACGGCGTGGAATCCCTGGCCCCGGTCAAATTATCCCTCAATGACGTTGATCTCCTCGATCGGCAACTCGCGCTGATTCACATAGATATTTTTTAAAATCAATCTGTACTACTAATCCACCTAGCGTACAACTTTTACCAGGTCTAATAAATTGACACAAACCCATGCAGACTACAGAATATCCAGCATACATTCGGGTGTGAGTCTTTGTCAGTTAAGGCAAAACCGGAACCCGGAAAAAACGGATAAAGCCGAGGAATAAGATTTTATACAACTAAGGATATATCCAAATGTTAAAAAAATTACTAATAGGTTTTATTTATCTTATTTCTATTAAGTCTTATGCCTCTGATTCATTACCAATGTTTTATGATAATATCTCAATTTCTGGGATTGAAAGTTGGCCTGATGCACCAGATAAAACTTCTGGGTTTATGGTTAGAATGACAGCACCTCTGACTGGACCAGGCTGTGATAACACAACTATATTTTCAGTCAAAGGAGGTGACTATCAAGGTCAAACACTTAGTATTTTACTGGCCGTGATGATGACCAATAAAAAAATTAGAATTCGTGTATCTGAATGCTCAGACCGTTCACTTGTCGACAGGGTAGAAATCATAAATTAATTTATATACCAAGTTGCTGCACGCGGACTCAATACGATTTTCGCGGTTTTTGCTAAAAGAATAAGGCAGCAAAAACAGCACCAACTTACTCGCCGGTGAATAAGGGCGTTAGCAATTAAAGGAATGTAATTTGGTGGTAGCAATACGAGGATTGACTGATTCTGATATCGGCGCAGTTAAAAAGCTTGCTGTAAATTCAGAGCAAGTTAGATTTGTTGGAGCTATTGACGAGCTTTTATCCGAGAAGATAATTGGCTGGAATTACCATGTCATAACTGATAACGAGCAGATAGTAGGATTCTTTAACATTGATACAGAATATTCTGATCGTTATCCATTTACCATTCAGGATGAATTAGGTTTAAGAGCATTCTTCGTTAACTCTGCTAGCCAAGGGAAGGGGTATGGTAAAGCTGCTGTTGCTGCACTTGAAGGCTTTTTAAGAGAAACATATCCGGATAGAAATTCAATTGCTCTGACGGTGAACTGTAAGAACGTAGATGCTTAAAAGTGTTATTTGAGTGGCGGTTTTAAAGATAATGGTGAACTCTATCATGGCGGTAAAGCAGGACCCCAACACGTTATGAGAATGGACCTTGGTTCTGCTAACAAAACGCAGTAGCAATACAGTCCTAAATACACCGCTTCGCGGCAGGCTGTGGACTCGCATCCGCTCGCCGCTAAGCTCCGCGTTAAGCATCCTATGTAAATGAGCCACGAAGAATACCTTGAGAATCAACGTATGCGAGCCATCGAAGTTGCAAGCGGAATGCTCGGTGGTTCTATTCACTACCTTGAGGGTGCTATTGAGTTGTCTTCGCTGAGGTTTGAGGTTGGTCTACCTGAAGACGACAAAGATTTTGTAGCTTTTACTGGTGTTGCATCGGAAGTTGACCATTTGCCAATTGGCGCACCAAGGCAATACTGGGATCAAGAAGCTCTCGATCGGCATGAGCCGGAAATACATCAATCTATTAAGTGGGCAAAGGAAGTTTCTTTGTCAGAATGTAAATCTATCGTATCAAGGTTCAATGCTTAACAAGGCCACGCAGCAGCATCGCCAGCAAAGCTGGCTGGACCTCGCTGCGCTCGGCCGCTGTTGGCGGGGTTATGGTCCATTATGTATAAAGCAGTAGTATTTGATTTTGGAAATACGATAGCCAAATCAGGTTCGTTAGCGAATGCACTTGAAGCTGTAGTTGTCGACGAGAAAGCTTTTGTTGTAGGAAAGCAGATTGAAAAGGAAATTAGCGATCTATATAAGCCAGACCAGAAAAAACAGCCCGAGTGGACGGATATTTGGGCGCGTTGCTTTGAGAGGTCAGGGCTTCCATTTAGCGAGGGTATTGGTCGTAGGCATTTAGAAGAATTTTGTCGTTCTAACGAAACTTTGCCGAACGTAGAAAAAATGCTTATAGAATTAAAGAGAAACGGATTTAAGTTGGGCTTGTTGTCAAATGCTACCGGTCCTAAAGAAATCTTCCAGAATGATTTAGAAGGTCGTGGGTTGGCAAAGTACTTTGATAGTGTTGTTTGGTCGTGCGCAATTGGCTATAGGAAGCCGTGTAGTAAAGCTTTTGAGGCTGTTCTCGGTGAATTGAGGGTTAGGCCCGAAGAAACGCTGATGATTGGAGACTCTGAAATTGCAGATATTGAAGGAGCGACTAAAATGGGTATGGATGCGGCATTGGTAACACCAAAAACAGGTATTAAAACAAATGCGAAATACCAGGTGGCTATGGATCGACTATTTGACGATGTACTAGCCATAATAAATACAGGCAGTGGGCGCGAAAATCGCGCGCCACAGATGTAAATGTTAAGTTTCTTTAGAGATTTTAATGGAAGCCTTGCTAATCGTTGATATGCAAAATTCTTGTTTTGAGAATTCTATTAGATATCAGTCAGATTGTGTTATTTAAAACATTAATTATTTGACAGGTGTTTTTAGGGAATCTAGTCGTCCTGTGATACACATACAACACCAAGATGATTCGGACGATTTTAAGCATGCGAGTCATGGATGGAGAATACTTCCTGATATAAGCACTGAAATCACTGACCATTATGTTTCTAAAACTTGCTGTGATGCTTTTATTGGGACTGATCTATCTAAAATATTAAAGAAGTGTAATGCAACTATGTTGTTTATAGTTGGTTGCGCCACTGACTTTCGTGTAGATTCAACTATTAAGGGAGCAATTTCTCATGGATTTGATATTGTCATTCCTAGTGATGGACACACGACCTCTGATCGACCACATTTTAGGGCAAAAACGTTGATTGACCACTTCAATTGGAATTGGGGTAATTTAATTACTGGTGAGGTACAAGTTACTGTAACCGATACTTTGTCGTCAGCAAAACTTAACAATCCATCACAATGGACTCAGAAAAAGCCCCTCGCCATTTAATAGGGGCGTTACATACAGAGAATTATGCAAGTGAAACTGTTACTAGCTGTTCAAGATGATAAGGCGGAAGTCTGGGGAATGTTTGTCCCTGCAATGAAGCCGTATATCGAAAAAATCTGGGGTTGGGAACTAGAATGGCAAACTAATGAGTTTAATAGCCGATTTTTGGAACTAAATACTTCTTTCATATTTTCTGGTGATGAAAAATCCGGCTATGTACAATATTCTCTAAACGAAGAAGACACCTATCTGAATATGGTTATCCTTGAACCTGAATGTCAGGGAAAGGAATTAGGTTCTAAGGTTGTAAATTTAGTCCAAGGGCTTCAATCCAATAAACCATTGAGATTGAGGTGTTTTCATATAAACAATCGAGCTACGAGATTCTACGAAAGAAATGGTTTTACTACTATTGAAAGCGAAGAAAACTTTGTACTCTTGGAGCGTACTACGTAACAAGGTAATGTTGGACAGTCACGCTAACCGATTCGCGGCGTGCCTTGGACTCGCTCACGCGCAACCGAATTTTTACGTTAATAGGCAATTAGAGATGGAATTTAAGTTCAGTGAATATATTGGTAACTACCTTGAAAGACACCGTGATGGGGGATCGACTACAGCACATTCACAATGTAATTGAACCAAACCTCAAGCAGGGACGACTTGTTATTTGCGAAAGGTATCTAATTACATCTCTATCTGAATACATCGCGCGAGGCTTTGGGAGTGAAACTTGGTTCTACGAACTTTTAAAATTGGTCATAAAACCAGATTTCTCATATTACCTTGATTGTCGATTAGCAGTTCTTAGAGAACGACTTTCCGCTCGAGAAGATGCTCGATCTTCGTTTATTAAACATGAGCACTCTGTAAATTCACATCAGTCTTTTCAAAAGCTTATTGAAGAAAAAATATTAGCTCCTTTGGATTCAGAAAACGTTTCACCAGACTCACTGGATGATAGAATCATGATTGATATATTTGAATGCATTAAAGGAACGCAAAATTGAAATAATTAGTTGTTTTTGATTTCGGAGAAACACTTGCATATTATGGTGGAACTAGATTGAGTTGGAGTGAACACTATGAAGACGCACTACAATATTCAGCTAACCTTCAGGATTTTCAATTCAATGAAGATTCTTTAATTGAGGCACAGGAACGTCTAGAACACTACAATACCCGGTCGAACCCTCGTCTAAAAGAGGTAACTTCGAAAGAGATATTTGGGGAAATAGCCGAAAATCTAGGTGCACTAATTAATTTGGATCGATTTGTCTCTGGTTTTTTTATGTATTTTAAGCGAAACATAATTGTATATGATGAAACGATAACTGTTCTTCGTGAGTTGCAAAGTTTGAGTGTTCATACCGCTATTCTGACAGACATGCCATATGGCATGGATACGTACCTTCTACTCGAAGATTTAGAGAGCACTGGTATTAACAAGTACATCGAACAAATTTTAAGTTCAGTAGATGTTGGCTATCGAAAACCTGATAAACGAGGACTGCTTAATGTTCTGGAGCGATTCGGCATAGACAAAGCTGATACTATATTTGTTGGTAACGAATTAAAGGATATTGAGTGTGCCCACGGAACCCTGACATGAGAGACTTGTAGAATAGCATTACATTGAATAACCTCAGTATTGATCTAATGTAATATAGCCCTGCAGCCCTATAAAGGGAGGATTTTAGAGCGTTGAACCTAATTGGACACCCACTTCAGAACCTAATTGGACACCCACTTTAGGAACCTAATTGGAAACCTAATTGGACACCCACTTTAGTGATTTGCTGGTCGCCCTGCACATCAACCAGCTGAAGGCCCTTGGCGTAAAAAATCTCGGTGCCGTGGGCATTATGGTTGAGCCAGGTTTTGCCGAAGGCGGTCTCGAAGACCTCAACCTCTAATTGGCTGGCATCGCAGCTCTCACTTATCTGGACAACCACTTTGGACTTACCGACTTTGAAACTTAATGGGCCCTCAAGTTCTTGACGATTTTCTCCATTACCACTGTGTTTTGCACCTTGTTGGTCGACCATTCTTATGTGGTATCCACGTCTTTTTGGACACAATTACGGCCATCGGCGTAAGGTTTAAAGTGGGTGTCCGATTAAGTCCACGATTAAGTCCTATTAAGTCCGTCCTATTAAGTCCGTCTACTTGGGTTCGTCGATTGCCCAGGCGGCGTTTGAGATACTAGTGCACGCGAATAGATCGAGCCAGATAGGGTCCTATAGAAAGCTCAAGGTGTCATTCACGGCAGAGCAGCTGATGATTCTTGACGAGCACAGCTTACCGCGCAATTTGGCCGAGCCCTCGATGTATAGCTCAGTTGCCAAATTTGGCGATGCCTGGGCCGAGTCCGCTTCATCCGTGGTCTTGCAGGTCCCAAGTGCCTCCCTGGCCGGCGAAACGAATTATTTAATCAATCCGCAACATACAGATTTCGGCCAGTTGTAGTTTGGTGAACTGGAGTCATTCTCTTTTGATGATCGGCTTTTGACGTGATTGCGTAGGCTCATCTGTTTACTCTATTGGCTGGCCTCGGTAACAGGGCCTAAGAGTATTATTTGATTGGCGCAAAAGTTTATTCCAACAGAATGGTGTCTGTCCGTCTAAGACCGTCAGTCTAAGACCATCAGCTTGATCCCCTGGAGTTAACAACTTCCTTCCCTTAACGGCCGATCGAAACCTAGTTATGGTAGCGCCCCAACCTCCACTGCAAAACATGTCCACTCTCTGTCGTTTCGATTCTTTTTGAACAACACCTAAACAACAATTAGACTGTAATTCAACTGGTTTTACCACCTATATTTTTTTCACCGTGGAGTGGTAATAACCCTATGTGTCAACCTGATAGCAGACACTCACCAAGTGAGTTAACATACATTTAGGGCCCCGGTATCAGGAACCACCACTATGCCAAAACCAATAGAAACTCGCGAAAGTTCTCAGATTCAACCCGCCCCAGAGCTGGAAAAGCGGACCCGTCGGCGTTTTTCAACCGAATATAAACTCAATATTATTGCCCAGGCCAATCAGTGTGCTCACGGAGAGCTGGGACAGTTGTTGCGTCGAGAAAACCTTTATAGCAACCAACTTCAGCAGTGGCGGAAGGAGTTGTCCCAACGTGGACCAGAAGGTCTGGCTAAAACGAGCCCCGGCCCTCAAGCGTCCAAAAGCGCGGATCAAAAACGTATCGAACAGCTTGAAAAAGAGAATGGCCGATTACAGCGGAAGTTGCAAATATCCGAGGGTTGCTTAGATCTCCAAAAAAAAGCCTTTGCCATGATCGAACAATTCCAGGATGGCGACAAGAAATGATGTCCTTAGTGGAACATCGCGATCCAGTGATACCGTTGGTTCCTGCTTGCAGGGCGTTGTCGCTCAGTCGCAGTGCCTTCTATGGTCGACGTCCTGCGTCATTGGAACAGCCACAGCGGACCGCTCGACATCAGTGTGTTCAGCCTCGGGCGTTAAACGACTCGGAGAACCAAGCCGTCCTGGCCGTACTCAATAGCGATGAATTTTGTGATCAGCCCCCTTACGAGGTTTATCAGCAGTTATTGCAGCAAGCTATTTATCTGTGCTCGGTCAGTACTATGTATCGATTGCTTCGTCGCCAGCGTGCGGTGGGTGAGCGCAGAAAGCAACGCCCCGCCCAGCATCACGCCATTCCACGCCTGCTCGCCACCGAGCCGAATGAGGTCTGGACGTGGGACATAACCAAACTAGCGACTCAGCAGCGTGGGAAATACTTGTCTTTGTATGTGGTGATCGATTTGTTCAGTCGCTTTGTAGTGGCATGGATGATCTCACGCAAAGAAAACAGTGCACTCGCCCAACAGTTAATGGATGAAGCGCTGGTGCGATATGGCGTGGGACCGGGCCAGCTGACCATCCACCAGGATCGCGGAGCGCCCATGACCGCGCATAACTATCTGGAGCTCATGGGGGAATTTAAGGTGACCAGTAGCCACAGTAGACCGCGCGTCAGTAACGACAATCCCTTTAGCGAAAGTCAGTTTAAGACCTGTAAATATCAACCGGATTATCCGGGGGTTTTTACCAATGTCAGTCATTCACGCCAGTGGTTTGAACGCTATTTCGATTGGTACAATTTTGACCATCATCACAGTGGGCTTGAAGGCTATACGCCCGAACAAGTGTTCACGGGTCAGCATGAAGCGGTGCACGCTGAGCGCCAGAAGGGACTCGATGACCAGTATGGGAAGCACCCCGAACGGTTTGTGGCAGGCCGGCCCTTGGCAGCCCGACCACCGAGTGAAGTTGCCATTAATCCCATTACGCCTCAGATGCTTGAAGAGGGAGCGCCGAACATGGTGAATTTCCCTACTTTGCCAGTGGCCCAAAATATTCTAATGAAAAATACTTTAATTTTGGACTGACTGTCCAAAACAGGTTGACACGTTCCGCACTGTATGCACGCACAGCCTGACTGAATCAATAACCCTATACCCTAGAAGCCCACCGTCTCCAAAATAAAGACCAGGCCCCTAAGAGCGCCCTCACCCAAGAACT
>Ga0208544_10001762_pt1 | contig 14610 bp, 10 predicted proteins | sample DEB08_DNA_9_FD_184526 | JGI IMG/M metagenome (GOLD analysis project Ga0208544, IMG submission 184526) | Aqueous microbial communities from the Delaware River and Bay under freshwater to marine salinity gradient to study organic matter... | ecosystem: Environmental > Aquatic > Marine > Coastal ... | reverse complement strand
ATTATTTTTTATTATTTTTTGTAAATTCATCCACATAATATAACATATTTAGAGCATTTCATCAAGGTCTACACATATATACGCACGTGCGTACGCATAATGTAATCTTTTTTTATACATAATGTCTAATAGAATTTCACCATTAACAAAGAATATTGTATGAAAATAATTTACAAATCATTACTCCTCTCAGTCGGTCTTTTCCTCCTACCAGCTTGGATGTTCGCCCAAAGAACCATCAGCGGTACGATTACTGATGCAGACACAGGCGAACCATTAATCGGTGCGAGTATCCTTGTTAAAGAAACAGCAAAAGGAACGATTACCGATTTTGATGGAAAATATTCCATTGAACTACCTCCTGGTAAAAACACCTTGACCATTTCCTATACAGGATATGCTGCCTTAGACCAAGAAGTTGGCAGCCGGAATGTGCTAGATATTCAATTGAGTGCAGGGGCTATTTTAGAGGAAGTAGTCGTTATTGGCTATGGAACCGTTAAAAAAGAAGATGCAACAGGTTCTGTTCAGACCGTTAGTTCCGAACAATTTAATAGAGGGGCGATTACTGGCCCGCAGGAATTATTAGCAGGAAAAGTGGCGGGTGTGACCATTAGCACCAATAGTGGCGCACCTGGCGAAGGCGCAACTATCCGAATTCGAGGAGCATCTTCTGTTTCTGCCTCCAATAGTCCCTTAATTGTCATTGATGGCGTGCCGTTGGCAAATGGTGGAATTGATGGTTCTCGAAATCCATTAAATATTATCAATCCAAATGACATTGAAACTTTTACCGTATTAAAAGATGCTTCTGCTTCTGCTATTTATGGTAACCGTGCGGCAGGAGGCGTCATTATTATTACCACTAAAAAAGGAGCAATTGGCAAAAAGATGAAGATTGGCTATTCTGGTAATGTTTCTCTTGGTACGATTGCTAAACGACCTGAAGCTTTAGATGCTAGAGCATTTAGTAATTTGATTACCACCCAATTTGGAGAAAATAGCCGTGAGGTCCAATTATTAGGCACCGCAGATACCGATTGGCAATCAGAAATTTATCAGACCGCTATCGGGCATGACCATAATGTGGCTTTATCGGGTGCGGTGAAGTCTCTACCCTATCGAGTTTCTTTAGGATATACCAATAAAAATGGTTTATTAAAAACCGATAATTTTGAAAGATTTACAGGTGGGATTAATTTAAATCCTGGTTTTCTGGACAATACTTTACAGGTCAATTTTAGCTTAAAAGGTATGAAAATAAATAACCAATTTGCCAACCGTGGGGCTATTGGAACTGCCTTAAGCTTTGACCCAACCAAACCTGTTTTAGACGCCGAAAGTCCCTATGGTGGTTTTTGGACTTGGACGGATAATAATGGCTTACCTATTGCTTTAGCACCTGCTAATCCACTAGCTTTATTAAATTTAAGAGATGACCGTTCTTCCGTTAATCGGTTTATCACCAATGTACAAATAGATTATCGCTTGCCTTTTTTACCAGCACTTAGAGCTAATTTAAATTTAGGCTATGATAAAAGTGATGCCAATGGAAACGTAGATGTTCCTGCTGAAGCCTCTTTTGGTTTTTATGATGGTGGGGAAGTTAGAACCTATACCCAAGGAAAAAAGAACGAATTATTAGAATTCTATTTAAATTATAAAGAAGATTTTGGCAAACATACTTTCGATTTATTAGCAGGTTATTCTTGGCAACATTTCTTTGAAGAGTCATTTAGTGAAGCCAATAATATTGCAGGTACAGAAGTTTTAGCTGCGCCTAATAATGATTCCGAAGAACATTATTTAGTGTCTCTTTTTGGTCGAATGAATTACAGTTTCGCCGACCGTTATTTGTTCACCGCTACCCTTAGAAGAGATGGTACTTCCAGGTTTTCGCCAGATAATAGATACGGTTTATTCCCTGCCTTGGCATTGGGTGTAAAAGTCATTAATAAACCAACCGCAGCTGGTATATCTAACTTAAAGTTAAGACTAGGTTGGGGCGTCACGGGACAAGAAGAAATTGGCGACCGATATGCTTATTTACCTAGATACCAAGCTGGGTTTGACAATGCCCAATATCAATTTGGCAATGATTTCATCAATACTTTCCGACCAAATGGCTACGATGCCAATATCCGTTGGGAAGAAACGGCTACTTTTAATGCGGCTATTGATTTTGGGCTATTACAAGATAAATTGACAGGTACTTTAGAGGTTTATCAAAGAAACACCAAAGACTTGCTCAATTTTGTCCCAGTTCCAGCAGGTACGAACTTAACCAATTTTATTACAACTAATGTTGGAGATTTAGAAAATAATGGGGTTGAATTATCTTTAAACGCAACACCTATTCAGACGAAAGACCAAACTTTAGATATTGGATTTAATATTGCTTATAATGAGAATAAAATCACTCGTTTAACCGCTACAGATGACCCTGGTTACCAAGGTGTTTTAACGGGTAGTATTTCTGGTGGAGTTGGTAGTAATATTCAAATTTATAGTGTCGGTTTTCCTGCTAGAAGTTTTTATGTATTTGAACAAGTTTATGACGAATTTGGTGTACCTGTAGAAGGTTTATACGTCGATAGAAATTCAGATGGTGTGATTAACGGAGATGACCAATATCGTTTAGAAAAACCTGCTGCAGATTATAGTATCGGTTATACTGCTCGATATGGGTATAAAAACTTTGATGTTTCCCTTGCTGGTCGAGCCAGTATTGGCAACTATGTCTATAATAATGTCTGGTCAGATGGTGCCTTTTATAATCGCTTGTCTAATCTAGGGACTATCGGTAATGTTAATCCGGTCATTTCGCAAATCGATTTTAGTACGCCTCAATATTTTAGTGATCATTTTGTTCGAGATGCTTCTTTTTTAAGAATTGACCACATCACGCTTGGCTATAATTTTGATGATTTATTAGGTGATTTTATGCGGGTATATTTGACTGTACAAAATCCAGCCGTTTTTAGTAATTATGAAGGGATTGACCCAGAGGTAAGGAATGGCGACCATCCAGGTATTGATAATAACATTTATCCAAGGCCTCGAACTTTTGTCTTTGGGGTAAGTGTAGACTTTTAGTTATACTAAGAAGACTAGTCTAGTTAATCTAAAATATCATTAATCTAAAATCCATCAAGATTAAAACGAGACAGATTTATGATGTATGATTTCAGATTTATGATTTATCAGTCAATTAATATAATTTTCGGTGACTTAAAACGTCAGAAGTATAGTATAAAAAATATAATTGTTAGAAAAACTAAGATTTTCGATTATTGAATTTTTCATAAAAGATAGTCTTTTTGAAAATTGAAAATTGAAAATTGAAAATTGAAAATTGAAAATTGAAAATTGAAAATCAATGAATTTATCAATAATAAAAAAACTAAGCACCCTAGCAATCATAGTATTGCTTACCCAAACAGCGTGCTTTAACGATTTAGATACCATTCCAATTGACGAAGATATTGTTACGTCAGCAGTCGTCTATGATGACCCCAGTACGTATCAAGCAGTTCTGGCAAAATTATACGCTGGTTTAGCCGTTTCTGGACAAGAGGGGCCTTCTGGTCAATCCGATATTGCGGGAATTGACGAAGGCTTTGGGCAATATTTAAGAGGCTATTGGTACCATCAAGAATTTCCAACAGACGAAGCCGTTGTTGGTTGGAATGACCAGACCATCCAAAATTTCCATGGACAAAATTGGGACGCCAAAGATGGTTTTATCAATGCTTTTTACAGTCGAATTTTCTACCAAATTTCTTTGACCAATGAGTTTTTAAGGGAAACGACAGAAGAAAAATTAAATGGTAGAAACGTTGATGCGGGTTTAAAAGCGGATATTCAATTATTCCGTGCAGAAGCTCGTTTTTTAAGAGCTTTAAGTTATTACCATGCGTTAGATTTATTTAGAAATATTCCTTTTGTCACAGAAGAAGACCAAGTAGGCTCTTTTTTCCCTAATCAAAATAACGCACAAGCTACTTTTGATTATATCGAATCAGAATTAAAAGCTATTGATGGCGAATTATTAGCACCCAAATCTAATGCATATGGACGGGCAGATAAAGCAGCGGCTTGGGCGGTTTTAGCAAAAATGTACCTCAATGCAGAAGTTTATATTGGTCAAGCCAAATATACTGAGTGCCTTGATTATTGTAATCGAATTATCAATGCTGGCTATAGTTTAGAGTCAGAATACCAGCATTTATTTCTAGCGGATAATCACAACTCTAACGAAATTATTTTTCCTATCACCTTTGATGGCATCAATACTCGAACTTGGGGCGGTATGACTTTTATCATTCGAGCAGGAATCGGTGGCGATATGATTGCAACTGATTTTGGCGTAGAAAGTGGATGGGGCGGTACTCGAACAACGAGTGGTTTAGTCAATAAATTTACTAGCCAAGAAGCAACAACGGTTGAAATAGTGTCGCCTAATTTTACAACGGTCAATTATCCTAAATTGTACCTGCCAGGGGAATACCAAAATTGGGACCCTGCGAAAGCGGATAATCTTTGGTCTCCAGCTAGGGATGGTAACTTTGTAGGTTATTTTAATTTTATCAAAAAAACAGAAGTTAAATTTACACCTCAACCAAATTGGAATTCGTCTTTTGGAGATGATGATGGAGATGGTAAAGTTGAACCGAATGGTGGAAATATTGAAATTCCAGCCGCTGGTTTTTATAGAATTTCTTTGAATGCCAATACTTTAAATTATAGTATTACCCCGATTACTTATGGTATTATCGGAGATGCTATAGGAGGAGCAGATACAACAGATTTAGCCTATAATGCAGTCGAACAATATTGGGAATACACGGGTAATTTATCAGCAGGAAACCTTCAATTTGCAGCTAGAAATGGTTTAGATTTATTAGGAGATGCAGGCAATTCACTTTTAACGGGCGATGGTTCGCTAATTCCTATTCCCGAAACAGGAAATTATACCATTCGCTTATACCTTAACCGCCCAGATATTACTTATGCGATTTCAAGACCCAGTTCAGATAGTCGGCAAATATTCTATACAGAAGGTCAATCTTTAGATATTTTTGATATTTCTCAATTCCAAGAAGGCTATGCGGTGGTTAAGTTCCAAAATAAAACATCTACAGGCGAAAATGGCTCAGATATGGGATTCCCAGATACCGATTTTCCAATGTACCGTTTAGGGGATATTTATTTGATGTATGCCGAAGCAGTGCTAAGAGGCGGCAGCGGTGGAGACAGAGGAACAGCCTTAGATTATGTCAATCAAGTAAGAACTCGTGCTTTCAAAGACCCTTCTGGTAATATTGGAGATGGTGAATTAAATTTAGATTTTCTCTTAGACGAAAGAGCTAGAGAATTATATTGGGAATGTCATCGTCGAACAGATTTAGTCCGTTTCGGTCAATTTAGTGATGGGAACTATATGTGGCCTTGGAAAGGCGGTACTGCTGACGGTAGGCCCGTTGATACAAAATTCAACCTCTACCCTATTCCATCTTCAGACATTGGGTCGAATCCAAATTTAATCCAGAATCCGGGGTATTAACAGTTTTTCCAGTTGCGGGTTGCCAGTTACCAGTTGCGGGTTTTGTCCAACTGGCAACTCGAAACTGGTAACTGGCAACTCGAATCATTCAACAAAAAACAGCAACCATGCTTAAAAAATATATTCCATTCCTCTTTCTGACAACACTTTTTTTTAGTGCTTGTACAGATACCAGTTCTTTAGATGAAATTGGCCCAGTGGTTAGATTAGGGACACCACCAAATATTACTGCTGGTCCGAATAATCTAGTTTTTGAAGAAGTCAATGAAGCCAATACACTTACTCCCATTACTTGGAGTGCAGCAGATTTTGGTTTTTCTGCAGCGACTACTTATGATGTACAAATAGATGTGGCTGGTAATAATTTTTCTAAACCACTATCTCTTGGTCAAACCAATGGTTTAGCTTTAGAAAACCTAACGGTATTCAGTTTAAATAATCTATTATTTGCTCAAGGCTTTCCAGAATTAACGCCGCTTGATTTTGAATATAGAATTGTGGCAACCATTAGTGATGAAATAGATGCCCTCATTTCTCCGACCAAACCATTAAATGTAACGCTTTACGAAGTGATTATCATTTATCCAAAATTACATTTACCGGGCGATTACCAAGAATGGGACCCTGCTACAGAAGTAAATGTTATTTTCTCTTTATTGAGTAATAAAAAATACGAAGGCTTTAATTATTTTGGGATAGATGATGCCATTTTTAAATTTACTGATGGCCCAAGCTGGGATGTCAATTGGGGAGATGAAGAACCAGATGGCACATTAGATCCGCAAGGAATTGGCAATGATATTCCAATTGGTGGTGCAGCAGGTGTCTACTTCCTAAAGTGCAATATTAATTCCTTGGCCTATAGTATTGAACCAGCTACTATGAGTGCATTCGGAGCGGCAACTGGCAACGAAGATATTGGTTTTGACTATGATGCCGAGAATAATCAATTAACTTCAACGACTGATTTAGCTGCAGGTAGTCTTCAATTTCGAGCCAATGCTGGAGAGGGGCTAATCCTTGGAGATAATGATACCAATGGAAAATTGCAAATTGATGGGGCTAATATTTCGGTTGGAGCCGCAGGTAATTATACCATTAATTTAAAAATATTGAACGAGGCAGAATATAAATATGAATTGATTAAGAATTAATATAAGAGAACTTTAGTCCTCTATAGAAATGAATCATTAATCCTCTAAGTTTTTAATTAAACTTAGAGGATTTTTATTTTCTATAATTTTTTAAAAATTAATTTTATTTTTCAATCAACTGATAATCAATAATTTATATTAAATAAATAATTAATTTAGTTATTAAATTAATTATTTTTCAAAAAAATAAAAAAAGAAATAGGGGGTACTTTTCATTTCTTCGTCTGATAGTTGTAACCGCATAAAAATAATTAAATCACAAAAAATTAAACAGCGGTTTCAACTATTTTAAATCTAATTTTTAAACGCAGGTCAGACAAAATATAGCGGGTAGCACCCACTCTATACCCTATATTTTAATGCCCCTACAAAAATTTTAAACGATGAAATTTATCCAAAAATTAATGTTGATTGCTTTAGTTACGTTATCAATGGTCGCTTGTAAGAAGGACGGCGAATTAATTACACCCACGAACACCCAGAAAAAAACAACCGTTGCTAGTTTACATAACCATTCAACTGCGGCAGCTAGAAAGAGTTGTATTGCTACCCAATACATGGAACAAAAACTAGAAAATCCCACTTACCGAGCAGAACATGAAAAATGTGTCGCGATGTTTGAAAGAAACCTTAAAAGTAGAACGGCACAAAGTCGGTCAGCTTGTAGCAGCCCAACTATTTTACCAATAGCTATTCACTACCAAGGCGTTACAAATCCTGATAAAGCTTGCTTGATTCAAACGGCAAAGGAAGCTGTAGCGGTCTTAAACGCTGACTTTCAAGGAAAAAACAGCGACATTGTTCAATGGACCAATAATGCAGCTGGCACTTATCCGGGCATTAGCAACGGAGAAGCTTGTATCGCATTCCAATTAGGTAGCAAAAATCACCCTGCTGGATTTGATTTAAATGATGGCGACTTGGCGATTACAATTAACAAAACTACTGAGGTAGACAATGCAGACTGGACAGGCTATATCAACATTGTAGTAGGCGATGCAGAAGGTAGTTTAGGATTCTCTCCCTTAGGTGGTGCTGGAACAGGTGACGGATTGATGATTGCACAAAACGCCTTTGCTATCGGAACAGGATGTAACAATATTTCTAGCCAATCTCCAAACGATTTAGGTCGAACATTAACCCACGAAATGGGGCACTACTTAAACTTAGACCACCTTTGGGGAGATGGTGGCTGTAGTTCTGATGACCAAGTTACGGATACACCCAATCAAGCAGATGCAAACTATGGTTGCCCAATTTTAGGCGGTACAAAAGGTTGTACGGAGGAAGCTTTACACATGAACTACATGGATTATGCGGATGATGCGTGTATGTATATGTTTTCTGCGGGTCAAGCAAGTAGAATGGAAAGTTGGGTGAATAGTGGCTTGATGAATAATTTAAAGAAAGCAGGAGATGTTTTTGGCGATGTAACTGGCGGAAATAATACAGGTGGCGAAGATGAGGAAAATACAAATGGAGATGATTCAACGGATGGTGACGATGGAACAGATGACGAAGACAATACAGATGATGGTAACGAGGGTGATGATTCTGACGGAGAAGACAACACAGATGATACTGATGACGGTGACAATACAGAAGCGGACGATTATGACTATGACGAAGAAGGTGATTATGATTATGAGGACGAAGAAGGAGATACAGAGGAGGACGCAATCAGTACAATTAGCATCCAAGTAAGATTAGATGATTACGGTTCTGAAACTACTTTTGACATAGAAGATGCTTATGGTGATGTGATTGCTACTTATGGCCCTTATGAAGATGGACAAGAAGGAACGGTTATTACAGAAGCAATTGATTTACCAACAGGCGTTTATACTTATGTTATCTATGATGCTTATGGTGACGGTATTTGCTGCGATGCGGGTGACGGAAAATGGAAACTTTTCAAAGATGATACTCAATTAATTTCCTCAGATGGTAATTTCGGTGACTGGGAAGCTTTTGATTTCACCATAGGATATGCAAGATTAAGTGCTCCTGCACATAGAATAGATGCAAAAGATGCGACTCTTATCAAAAAACAAAAGGCTGCTTTGAAGTTCGCTATTAAACAATAAAATGATAAGCAGTTAATTTTAAATGAGCGCCCTACTATTCTAAAAATAGGGCGCTTATTTTGTTTTAGGTGCTTAACAAAGTGAGCTTATTTTTATCATTTAGACGCTCCAAGATTTTGCAAACGTTTGGAGGTCGAATGAGGATTATTCAACATTCTTTTATATCAAAAATCATGAATCAATTATTAAATTTCTCTAATAAATCAAGACCCCTTTTTTTAGTCTTGAGTTTATTTTTATTGGCGCAAAGTTTTTTCAGTTGTGCCACCAAATCAAAAAATTCATCAAAAATAGTAGATTCCCCTGTATTGATTACTTATTCGAAAGAAGGAACTAGAGGATTGAGAAACCCATTATATACGATTGAAATATTGGAAGGAAAGGTAGCGAAATATACAGGTATTGCCAATGTTCCAGTTATCGGAGAAAGGCTAATAGAACTAGACAAAAAAGAGTATCAAACTATTATACAAAAATTTGAAGGCGCTAATTTTACGGCTTTTGAAACAGTTTATAAGGGGAAGATGCGAGATTTACCCTTAACCTCAATTACTTTTAATAAACATAAAATTACTTATCAACCAGCAGTTTGTCCTGAAAAATTGATGGACTTAGCAGAAATAATGGAGCGTTTAGTACCAACGTTTTGATAGCAAAGAAACTAGAGGAAACATGTTTGCTGATAGACATATCTCTAGAGCGTCAGGTAAAGAATTGATAAATATCCGTGTCCCTTTAATAATCCGTGGTAACAATCATTACCACGGATTATTAAAATCTTAAATCATCAATCTGTCACGTTTTATTTAGATGGATTTATGAACTATGATTTGGATATGCCCAAAAACAAGGGGAGAAACTATTACTAAGCCACAACCTCTTGGCGTTTACTATTAAAAAAGGTCAATCCAGCCATCATTAAAAATAAAAGAGCGACAAAAAACATAGCAATTCTTAAGCTCTGCCAATCCGCTATAAATCCGATAATTGGAGGCCCAAATAAAAAACCTGAATACCCAATCGTTGTTACCATACTAATCCCTACACCTGGCGCTAAACCTTCTGCAGCACCTGCTCTACTATAAGCAATCGGTACAATAACCGATAAACCTAATCCTACTAAGAATAGTCCCGCGACAACCATCATTGGTACTGGAAACAGAATCAATAGCACAACACCAGACAAAGCTACTAAGCTATTGATAATCATCAACTTACCGTCTCCAATCGCCGCTCTTCCTTTATCTCCAAAAATTCTTCCAATCATCATTGCCGTAGAAAAAGCGCCTAATCCAATGGGCGCCAACGCAGGGTCTGCCATTGCGATATTTTGCATATAAATAGTACTCCAATCTGCCATTGCGCCTTCTCCTAGCATACAACAAAAAGCAATAATCCCCATGCCCCACAAAGCTCTAGAGGGTAATTTAAACCCGCCTTCGTCCGAAGTATCCGTACTAGTAGGCGCATCTTTCAATAAATTAAAACTACTCCAAAGGGCAAATAAAACAGCTACGAAAGCAATGATGGAAAAATGTTGAAATAAAGGCGTTTCCCATTTGGTAAAAAGCGCACCAATGCCTGCCCCAATCATCATGCCGCCACTAAAAACGGCATGAAAAGAAGACATTATCGGTCGTTTGTATTTTTCTTCTACTAAAACTGCTTGGGCATTCATTACCACATCCATTACTCCTGTAAACATACCTGTGACAAATAATAAAACAGCTAATAAAGTAATCGAATTCATGACTGCAAAAAAAGGAATCATGGCACAAAACAAGAAGGCCGAAATAATGGTCGTTCGCTCAGAACCATTTTTGACAATTAACCAACCTGTAAAGGGCATTGCGACCAAAGCGCCAATGGCATAAGTCAATAAAACTAAACCAGTTGTGCCATTGTCCATTCCATATAATTCCTGTAGGCGTGGTAATCTGGCGACCCAATTCGCATATATAAAGCCATTTACTAAAAAGTAGAAATTGACAGCAAGTCTATTTTTTTGCATTTCTTGATTGATTTAGTAACGGATGGAAAATAAGTTGAACAGCTATTTTTGATTCTCCACGAATGTTAATTCCCCACGAATTCGAGCTGCGGATTTTATTTTTTTACCGTTACTTTCCTAATTGATTTATCCAGCATTTAAGGACAAAGGTAGGAAAATCTAATGCTTAAAAAATGCGCTGTATAGGCTAATTTTAATGCTATTTTAATGTCTATATATTGTTTTAATTTTATATAAGGTAATAAACAAAGAACGAAGAGAAATTTAACGAACAATCGTCACCGTCTCCACCTGCTCCACCATAAAATCCTGCTCTAAAAACTGATACCGAACCGTCCATAAATACACGCCCGTATCTAGCAATTGCCCATCATGTCTTCCATCCCAAGTCTCTCGAACATTCGAAGTAGAAAAAACTAAACTCCCCCATCGGTCATAGACTTCCATTTCAAAAAACTGTAATTCACATAAACAAAGGCAATCGGCATCAAATGCATCAATTAATCCATCGCCATCATCATCTATGCCATTGGCACAGTTTTCTTGTTCGGCAATCACTTGTAGGGTTAAAGTCAGAATACTATCACAACCTCTACTATCTACAAACGTGTCTCTATAAATGCCTGCCTCGGTTAGGTTTTGTTCTTTAAAAAAATAGGATTCATTGGTGGTGATTGTTTCTGTGAAACTAAAATTGGTACTATTCAGATAATCAACGCCTAGCGTTGCGATACTATCACAATTATTAACCGTCTGATAGGTTTGAATATAAATACCAGAAGAAGTGATTATTCTATCGCCAAATTGGTAGGTATCTCCTTGACATAAAGTGATATTTGTCCTGATTCTAATGGGTTCGTTACAGGTGGTTTGGGCGGAAGTATATTTATTAATACTAATAAAAAGAAGGAGAAGGAGCATAATTTTTTGATAACGGTTTTCTTCGGGTGTTTTCATGGGATTTTATATACTAGTTATACAAATGGAGAAACTCCAATCAAATAGTGCAGCATTTGAATTGGAGTTTCCTAAATAGTTACAATCTTTATTGCAAGTAATTTATTCTTAATCAACTAATATAAAAAAGCCATGCTCTAATAGTCCATTTTCTCCTATTAATCGGTACAAATAAGTGCCACTTGGCAAATCTCCTTTTTGGAAGCGGTATTGGCGATTATTAATTTTATTGGTCTGTAAAACCTTTCCATCCACATCCATAATACTTATTTGATAATCAATTGGTTGCCAATCTTTAATAGTAAAGACCACCGCATCATTGGACGGATTAGGAAAAACCGTCAATGCCACAATTGGGGTCGTCATATTTATGGTAGGCGTTGACCGTTCTATAAAATCCGTTTCTATGGTATGAAAAACGGTGTTGGTTTGTTCTACTCTTTCTTCTGAGTAATTGAGGGTTGCCGTATTCGAGATAACCGTTCCCATTGGCAAGTCCGCCTTGGGCATGATGCTAAACTTCACATAGTTTTTCCAATCAAAAAAGGAGTTAGGAAATTCTTGAGAAATCATCAAAGTCAACACGCCTTCTTCTAGGGTATATTGGTAGGGATTGCTGGCTGAAATCGGTTTAAAAGTTGTTACATCCAACATCGGAGACAATTCATCTACTATTTGTAAACCATTAGTGGTATTTCTAAAATGCAGGGTATACTCAATGGCATTATTCGGTTCGATAAAATGGTCATCAGAAAAACCTATTGGGGTAGCTAATAAACGGTGAGCTTCCCCATTTACAGCCATTATCTGATAATCAACGGCTACTGCTATATCATTATTTTCTTCAGGAAATCTATTAGCAAAACCTGTACTAAATGTACCGTTTTCATCCCGTCCACAAGCTTCTACCAAGGCGCTTGGAATATAAGAACCTGGGTGTCCACGCTCTTGTTCAACTTGAACAAAGTAAGAAGCCCCTGTAGCTGGTATGGCGACTGTTTTGCGTTCCCCTTTGGATAATTTTACATTTTGTGTTCTGAAAATAATGGCATCTTCAATGACCACAAATTGGCTGGGTTCAGACATGTCTGCATCTCCTATATTCTCAAATTCAAAAATAATTTGATTACCATCACATTTTCCATCTACCTTTAAACTTGCTCCAGACCACTCGTTTTCAACTACTCCACATAATTGCTTAGGAAATATTTGAGCATCACTCCTTAACGTTTCTTCTTCTGAAATTTCACAAGGGATTACTATTCTTATAAAAATAGAGCCGTCCTCTCCAATTCCCAAACTACCTAAGTTAATCCGAAATTCGTTATCTCCTAAATCCAAATAATCTTCACTAATTTCTGTCACTTCAACCCGACTATCCATGTTTAAATCAATATAAACATCATCGGCTACTGCTGTACCATTATTTCTATATCTTAGAAAATAAAAACTTGATTCACAGGCTTGTCTAGAGAAACTAGCTAAACTAACCTCTAAAAATGGACAGGCTTCGTTAATTTGTATTAAGTTTTCATAAAAAGCAGTCTCAATATCAATTTCCTCAGAATTAATAGTAAAAGAAGCCATACATACATCATAATAAGGACCAGGTCGAATAATTTCAATCAAATTTTCACCTGGAAATATCTTCAAATCATAACTCCCATCTGCTCGTAAAAAGCCACTAAAATAATATTCGCCATTTTGGGAAGCAGCAATACTCCAACCTCTCCAATTTTGTAAATTATTTTCCCTTTCGGATACTTCTAAGGTACAGTTTTCATCAGCATCTAGAAATAATTGCCCTTTAATAGAAGGAACCAAATTTTGTCCTGTCTTACAGTTTTGGAAATTATAAAGCACTTCACAATCATTAACACCTCCTCCTGTACAAAAGCTAACTTCAATGACCGTCGGTTTATCAGAAAAATCAAAATCAAAGGTAGGCGTTGCTAATTTTTTAAACTTAAAGGTTAAAAGCGGTTTGTCTTCTGAATAAGTAATACCTAGTGCAGTTTGGTCAAACCAAGCGAGGGTAATTGCATCCTCATGACCTGTTAGATTCGTACTTCCTTCTGTGAAACCTACTAAATTACTTTCTACTAAATTTATCGGTTCATAAGCTGCGTTGTCATAAGTAATAGAAAACTGCATAGAAGTAATACCAACAAATTCTGCGGTAGTAATATCAAGAAAAACTTCATCTGGGTTCGCCTCATCTGCTCGCACATTCATACCTAAACAAAATTGCGCCTTTAAACCAACGGACAGCAACATTAAAAAAGAAAACAAATACAAGACTTTAGATAATAGTCGGGATTGGGTAAAATTTGTCATTGGAATTAATTTTTTGCCGAAATAATAAATACGGTCGGGTGATTAAATTTATGGATATAAGTTGTCTTGCTTGTGGTTCAACATTATTATAGGACAAATTTGAGGTATTTTAATAGTTTTTCGAAAATCATTTTTCTATATTTGTAGCAATAAAAAATTAACTATATATTTACAAATAATTAATAGTCAATTATTTATATTTTATTTTGTCGCCCATGAAAAATAATTTACTAATTCAAACTTTAGAAAAATTTGATAAAAAAGAGCTAAATCGCTTGACAATCTATTTACAATCCAATTTTTTTAATTCGGCTGAGGTTTTATTCAAGACCTTTTCTTATATAAAAGATAAGTTGATAAAAGGAATTACGGACAAGTTTATCCAAACCCAAAAAGTAGTTGATACTAAATTTGTTAAAAGGACATAACAAACTATTTCTCCCCTAAGGCAGTTCATTGATAAATCAGGAAAAAACAGACCAAAAATCAAGCTACCAT
>Ga0208544_10001761_pt1 | contig 14615 bp, 8 predicted proteins | sample DEB08_DNA_9_FD_184526 | JGI IMG/M metagenome (GOLD analysis project Ga0208544, IMG submission 184526) | Aqueous microbial communities from the Delaware River and Bay under freshwater to marine salinity gradient to study organic matter... | ecosystem: Environmental > Aquatic > Marine > Coastal ... | reverse complement strand
TTTTCGTCACTAGATCATAGTGGCTCGATACAAAGTAATCTGTCAGGCGATCCTGTGATGTTTGATTATTTCAGCCACATCAAGTGAGTATACTTATAAGAATAAGCGAAAGAATTATTTTTAACATATATTAGTACGATCGAGATCAAATATTAAAGTCTTGTGGGAGTTTAAATGTTATATTTTCAGCTCCAGTTACCCCTATTACTTCGTAATCTATTCCATCTCTGAGAAGTCGAAGAGACAAGGTCATACCTGCTGTAGTTCCATTAAAAGATATTTGGAAATCTTCTCATTGGAATGAATTTGTAACAAGATTATTTCCTGCACTTGATAGCGCTGACATATCAAATTCTAATATATTTCATGATACTACTCATACACCTTGTACGGCTGTATTTTCTTGGTTATTTATTCTAAACGTAATTCCAGAAAGGTCCGATGAACCAAGCGTTGAAAATCTCATTTTTTTAAGCTCTATTCGTGGTACACTTGAGCTACTGCTAATAACATTGTTATCAAACTTTCCAACTATATTTATTTCGGCTAGGTTACTCGATAGGTCTCTTTCTAATTTTAGCTCTAATACTCATGGAAGAATTGAAAACTCTTCTCATTGGTCATTTTCACTAAAAGCAGGGACTTTAGATCATGAGGTAATTCATGTAATATCATCAAATCATACTCGACTTACTTGTAGATCTATAAATGTTGTCCCCAGTCGTTGAAAACCAATATTGTTTGTTTTTAATTCTAATCTTATATTTCGTGTATTCTGTGTAATAATGAAATCATCGACATTGTTAAATGTAATTTTAGCCATAGTAGTAGACAGCTCATCTATATCTGATGAACGAGAGGTATCCATGAGTGTCCCAGCTAGGTAGAGAGAAGCTGTATCAATAGTTTCTTTGAGTCCAGTAATATCGCTTCATTGAATATAAAATACTACTTCTCATGCTTCCATCTCTTCTAATTGTGAAGCAATACCTGTTTGATATACCATAGCTGATTCTCCGGCCAGCAATACTTTTGGGTTATCGTTATAGTTGTCTCAGAACCCTGGAAATATGATAGTAGGATTTTGAGGCTCTACTACAACTGGATTTTTAAGTTCTTCTTCCGCTTGTTTTTCAGCTTCTTGTTCTGCTTGTAACTGCATCTCAAGTAGAGCAAAAAATGCTTTTTGATCAATATAATCGATGAGTACGTGTTGTGCTTGTGACTTAGTAGTATTATTTTCTGGAAGTCGTACTTTAAGTCGCTCTATTCGAACTCGCAGTTTTTCTAACACATCTGCTCTCTCACTATAGGTTTCCATAAAGCTATCGATTCGTGTTTTATAACTCTCTCCTGATTTAATATTTAACAACTGCCCTGTTGTGATTATATGGTCTCTGTGTATCCATACTTTCGCAGCAAATAAATTTCCTAGTATAGAAAATAACAATACTGATGCGAGCAATAATTTTAGTATAAATTTCATAATATATGTTTATGATATAATAGAGTCGTATTATATCTAGAAAAAAAAATGAGTCAAAAAATAGGCGTACAAAAAAACCCTCTCTCCAAAAGGAGAAAAGGTTTTTTTGAGATTTTACAAAATCAATGTTTACTTAAAGTAAGTAAGCAGTGATTAGTAAGTTCTAGAACCAAGATCAAGTTCACTAGAAAGACTAGTTATAATACCAGTCGCACCAGCGTTAGCAAAATCATAAGTTATACCGTCCTCTAGAAGTTTAAGAGAAGCAGTATTACCAGTAAGTGTATTAGTAATAGAAACTCGGAAAGTTTCGTTATTACTACTTGAAAGTGTTCTATTGTTGATATCAGCCATACCTGTAAGGTCGAATGCTATAACAGTACCAGTTGGAACACCAGTAACAGTATTAGCAACACTAGAATCTTCAACATTTGTAAGCTCGAATGTAAGAGTAGCTGTACTACCAAGCGTAGACATTCGAATTGAATCGATTGTAGCGTTTGGAGTAGAGTTGTCGTTATCATTCTTATTATCACCATTGTTTAATGATAGAGTCATTTCCGGAGTAGCTGAAGCGTTTAAGCTAGTAGATACTGTAGGAGTAACAAGACCAGGAACAATAGAGAAGAGTTGAGCAGAAGTAGTAACTCCAATAACCGCTGAATCAGCAAGGTCATTTCCAGAGTCTACACCATCAATATCTCTAAATTGAACGGAAGCAACTTCAAGATTAGCAAGAGTTACACCATTTTCTTGGAAACCGATAAGATCAGTTGTAAGAGCAAGTTCTAATTCAGAATTTGCTTCTGCAATGATAAGGTTAGTAAGATCATCAAATTTAATAGTAGCAAGTCCACCAGCAGCGATATCACCACTTGTGTTAGTATCAATAAGTACACCGTCTAAGTAAAGAGAAGCGTTAAGAACAGCATCTTTTAACTGAGCAGCAGTAGCACCAGTGATAACAAACTCAACTTCTTCAACATCAGTTGATTCGTTGATAGATTGAACATCAGCAGAGAATACGATTACGTTAGAAGAACCAGCAAGAATAGTCTTAGGATCTTCATTCGCAGCATTTGAAGCATCTTCTACAAGTGTAACAACACCAAAGTTAGCAACAGTAATACTTTTCGTTGAATCAACAGCGTTTACACCTGCGAGATCAATATCAATATCATCGTTTTCATCATCATCAATATCAGCAGCAGTAAGCTTAACGTTATAATCAGAGTTATTTACAGAATCTACACCATCAACTATGTCGAGGGTAACTGAGAATACTTCAGTATCGTTAGCAAGAATAAGAATATCTTCGAATTCGTCGAATACAACTTCACCGGCAGTACCTATATCGCTTCCTGAAACTGAGTCAAGAAGAGTAGAACCATGGTATAATTGAATTTGAGCAATTTCTTGATTTGTAGCAGCAACACCAGTAGCAGTTGTACCAGTATTATCATTAGAAACAGTAATTACAGAAGAATCAGTTAATACAACTGTAGTAGCTGTAGTAGATTCACCGTCAGTGTTGTTGATTGCAGAAGCAAGACCAGCAACAATTTCAGCTACAGTAGCAGTATCATCAGCTTTGAAGCTAAATGTAGTACCGTTAACTGTTAGTTTGTAAGTAGCGTTGTTAGTAGCACCGGCAACAGTAATAGTATGAGTATTAGTAGTTACAGAAGTACCAGCAACAGGACCTGTATTAGTAAGATCTTGATTATCAAGACCACCACCATTAGTAGCAGCTGAAACAATAGTAGTAGTACCAGGAACACTTAGTGTAACAGTAGAACCATTATCAGTAGCAGTTACGTTAGTAACAGCAGAAACATTTATATTAGCAGTAAGTCCAGCAGTCACGTTAGCAACAGTGTTATCAGTAACAGTAAATGCTATGACTTCACTAGTAGAAAGAGTAACAGAGAATACATCACCAACAACAGGATTAACTGGAGTAAGTTCGTATAGATCTGGAGTTATAACATTAGCTGAATTACCTGAAAGAGTAATGTCAGCAGCAGGAGCAGTTGTAGCTGCACCTTTAGTAACAGTAACTGTAAATTCATCAACTGAAACATCTGAAGATTCATCAGCTTCAACTTCGAATTTAAGTGCTTCAACATCGTCAGCACCTCGAACAACAACTACGTCACTCAAAGGAACAGCAGAAATCTGAACACCTGATTCAGAACCGTCAATGTTGTTGAAAGAAACTTGAGATGGAGTGATGTCAGTAACGACTTCATCATCATCTTGTTCTTCAACTAGGAATCAACCAGTAGATTTAATTTCACCAGTAGTGAACGATAGTTCAAACTTAGCAAGATCAAAGTTACCAATTTCATCAGCAGTATCAGCTCTAATAGCCCACACTGAAGTTCCTTCTTCAATAACGATATCAATATTATCTTCTTCGAAAACGTTAGCAAATCCTTCTACAGTTAATTCATATGATTGACCAGTAGATTCATTGTAGATTTCGAAATCTTCAAACATGTTTTCAGCAGTAAGAAGTGGTTCAGTACCGTTTTGGATATTATCTCCAGATACACCTCCACCGTTACCATTGTCGATAAATGCACCACCTCCAACGAGGTCTACAAATATACCCATTTCTTGAAGTTCTAGGTTTTGTCCAGCAACGTTAGTTAACTCGAATTTACCAAGGACAACATTGTCTTTATCTTCTCTGATTTCATCGAAATCAGCGTCAATTTCAACAATTGTTAATTCACCAGCTTCAATAGTAATAGTTCCAAGGTCTCCATCGCTATCAACTTGGTCGATATTAATAGAAGCTCCGTAACCAAACTTAGTTGATGTAGCATTAACATCAAGTGGTTCATCAATTGTAAATGTAATTACGTCAGTAGCACCTTCAATAACATCAGCTTTCACGATGAAATCTTCAGTTTTATCTTCTTCAATTACAAATCCGTCTGGGAAATTAAATGTAAGGTAATCATCTCTCATTGAAGCAGTAGTAGCAATAACGTCATTGTTATAAACAAGTGAGAAGTTAGCTAGGTCGTCTTCAGCGTCAGAAGAACCTTCAAAAGTAACTGATGTAAGAATAACATCTTCATCATCATCACCTTCAATTTCAAATTCGAAAATATCAGCTTGTTTTTCACCAAGAGTTGGATCTGAAACAGAACTAGATGGTTCGAAAGTGATAGTAGGAGCATCAACTGAACCGATTCTAATAGTATTAGATACTAGGTTAGAAAGAGTTACATCTGAGTCAGTAGAAACAACATCGATAAGTTCGATGAAGAATTCATCTGATTCAACTGATGGTTCATCAGCAAGAGTAGGAATGTCTACTACGATAGTAAGAGTTTCAGTTTCTCCAGCTTGGATAGTAATACCACCGTCAGTAAGAGTTAATTGAGCTTCTGTATCGTTTTCTTGATTATCGTCTTTATCGTTAGAAGCTCTACCTTCAGTACTGAAAACAGCAAGTGATTTGATAGTTTCTTCATCAGAAAGACCTCGTCTTTTAATTGTAATTTGAGATAATGTTACGTCCGAAGACCCAGCAGTAAAATCAAATTTAGCAACAGGAAGACCGTTTACACCACCTGGGATAGTAGCAGCAACTGGAGTTTCCGGAGAAACTGAAACAGTTAATTCACCACTAGAAACAACAGGAGTAGTAGGAGTATCATCTTCGTCTTCATCATCATCAAGACCTTTAAGAATATCACCTAGAATATCTTCTTCTTCAGTGTCTAGAGCTTCAGCAGCCCAAACAAAAACTTGTCCTCTAGTTACGTCTGTATTGTAATCAGAGAATGATGTAGCGATTCCAGCGTTAACTGCACCGTCTACTCGAGCTTCTTGCCATGAAGAACCTTCTCCAGTAGCAATATCTCGTGCTTCCATAACCCATTTTAATGCTTCAACTTTTGAAGTATTAGATTTAGGATTAAATAAAGCGTTTGAAGCGGCGTAGCCTTCTTCGTTTAATGCTTTCGCATATTTTTCTGACCAAGAAGCAAAATCTGTATCTTGGTATACGCTATCTCCTTCTTCAGCAGTAAGACCACCGAGAATAGAAATAACCTTTGATAGCTCTTCTCGTGTAATTGTATCAGATAATCTGTATGCAGAAGCATCAGACGATTGATCAACAATTATACCGAGTTCAGCTAATTCGTTTGCAGCAGACGTTTGTGTCATAGCTGCAGACACTCCAGTAGTTGGGATAACAGCTGTAGCTACAACTGCGAAACCAGATACTACTGAAAGTACTTTGTTAGCAAAGTTACTCATATATATATATAAGTTAACAAATAAAATAGTGCTATTTCGACCAAGAAATAACGATTGGTTCGTTTTTGTAAAAAACAAAAACAGGTTAAAGCCTTAACCCATAAGTCGTGTGCACAACTTTGGGACACAATCAATAAACATATAACAGTTTATTAACTCGGTCCCAAAGTTATTATTCAACAACTAATATGGAGATCTGACTCATATTAATTTCGGGTTATTTTAATGACCAAAAATATAGTAGCGCAAGTATATCTGTTATATAAGTGGAAGTCAAACCCACCAGAGTGCTTTTCACCCATTCTTCACAAAGCCGCAAGTGTGAAGAAAATGTGTTACAAAAGCCAATAATGGATTATTGGCTTTTGTAAAGAGATGGTTTTTTATTTATGTGTTGCTGATAGTGTCGGCTAGGTTCATAATTGGCTGCATAATAGCAATGGCTATAAAACCAACAATTACAGCTAAAAATACTATAATAATAGGCTCCAAAAGCTTGTTGATAATAGCAATAGTGTTATCAACTTGTTCGTCATAAAAGTCGGCTACCTTGGTAATAGTGTCATCTAGTTTCGCTGTTTGCTCTCATACCTGAATCATCTGTACCATCATTTCTGGGAAGAGTTTATCTCCATCGAGTGACTCCCAAATCTTGATACCTTTCTTTACATCTTCGGCTAATAGGGATATTCGTTGTCCATATACTTCGTTTCCGACAGCATCTGAGGTAATCTTGAGCGATTCTACTATAGACACCCCTGAGGATATCAGTCCCGAGAACACACGAGAGAATTTCGAAAGAATAAGCTTTGACTGTATTTCACCAAAAATAGGAATATGAAGTAGCATATGATCAAAATTATACCGTCCTGATGGGGTTCGTTTCCAGAAAGAAACAAATACAAAGACAGCTATGAAAAAAGCTATCATAAGATACCAGTAGTTAGAAAAAATATCTGATATAAAGATAAGTGTTTTAGTAGAAGCTGGTAGACTGGCTTTGTCGTCAAAAATCTCGAGGAGCTTTGGGACTACCATAGTCATCATAACAAACACTACTCATACTACCACGATAACTACAAACGATGGATACATCATAGCTGATTTTATCTTTCCTGACACAGAAGCTATTTTTTCTGTTTGATCAGCGAGAGAAACCAACACAGTATTGAGTTTTCAGGTCTTTTCACCCGATCGAACCACCCCAATTTCAGCATTAGAAAACGAATTTGGATACATCTCTAAACATTCAGAGAGGTTCTTTCAACTCTTAAGTTGTTCATGAAACACCCCAAGTATCTTGTTGAGTACAGGGTTTTTTTCTTGTTTTTCTAGTACTCACACCGATCGAATCAGTGTCATTCATGAGTTGATCATGACAGACAAAAGTCTATAAAAAACGACCTTATCTTTTGTTTTTACATTTTGTAGTGAAACAAGGGCTTCATTTATTTTGTCGAGTAATGTAAGGTTTGTATTGTCCATAGGAGTATTTTATGAGTATTATCCGTTTTGTGTTTTTGCAGCTCGATATACCTCTTCTAGAGAAGTGTATCCACCGAGCGCTTTTATGATACCGTCTTGTTCGAGAGATATCATACCATCAGCAATGGCTTGTTTGTTTATGTTAAAGGCTGACTGTCCATTGAGTATCATGGCTTTTACCCCCGGAGTTATTTCGAGTGCTTCATAGATACCCACTCGTCATTTATAACCACTTCCATCACATATATCACATCATACTGGCTTATAAAGCTTTGGCGCTTTGAGTATATCACCAAGTCGAGACTGCAGTTCTTTTTTATCAGTAATAGACATAGCATACTTGATGTCTTTGAGTTTGTCTGGACCAAGTTCACTTAAGTTGTAGGCTTGTTTACATACACAAAGCTTTTTGACGAGTCTCTGAGCGAGTACCAAGTTAAAAGAGGCAGGAATGAGAAAGGGTTGTACTCACATATTAAGTACTCTGGTAATCGTTTCAGAGGCATTGTTGGTATGTATAGTAGACAGTACTAAATGACCTGTCAAAGATGCCTCAACCGCAATATCAACGGTTTCTTTATCTCGCATCTCTCATACCATTATAATATCAGGATCTTGTCGTAGTGCGGTTCTTAGTCAGTAGGCAAAGGTATAACCAATGTCTGGTTTGACTTGTGATTGATTGATTCCATCTACTTGGTTTTCGACAGGATCTTCGAGTGTCATAATATTGACGTCTATCTTGTTGAGCAGAGTCAATGCAGCGTAGAGTGTCGTTGATTTACCAGAACCCGTTGGTCCACAGGTAAGAATAATACCATTTGGGAGTGAAATAGCTTTTTTAACTAGCTCTAGGTTTTTTCACTGGATTCATAGATCAGTGAGCTGAGGGATCTTTTTTGATTTATCTACGATTCTCATTACCAGTTTTTCTCAGTGAATAGTAGGGAGTGTTGAAACTCGTAGGTCTAAGTCTTTTCATTCAACGTTTCTACTAATACGTCCGTCTTGTGGTTTACGCGATTCATCAATCTTGAGATCTGAAAGTATCTTAAATCGGGCTACTACACCAGCGTGTAGAAATGATTGATACTCTAAAATTTCCCTTAGTTCTCAGTCAAGACGATACCGCAGTCGAACAAAAGAACTCAGTGGTTCAATATGTATATCTGAAGACTCTCACAATACTGCACCTAAAATCATCATATCACAAATGTTTTGAATATCATCTCATTTGTATACGAGTTCTTTAAGTCAGTCTATGGTAGTTTTGTAGCTCATATTATTGTGTTTTATCGAGATTAGGGTTTTTAGAATCAAGCAAGCCATTCACCGCATCGAGGTTTTTATTGAGATCAATTACCTTTCTATATACTATGTCTATCTTGCTGGCATCTGCGAGTTCTTTGGAGAGCTCTTGTACTTGTTTTGTTGTTTCTATAAGCCAAGTGTCTATTGACTGGAGTTGTATAAGGTATTGTCCATCTTGGGTTGACGGAGATGATTTTTTTGATAGTTCAGATATTTCTGTTTTCACTGTTTTTTTCATTCTTTGATGAGCCTGAATAAACTGTGTAATAAAATCTCGCGCTTTGTATTTTGGCAGTCCTTTAAAATAAAAGTTTAATCCAATCTCAATATCGTAACGATCTGTCCCTTGGTTTTGTTTTATGAAACTGAGGAAGTCTTGTGACTCGAGCTCTCTGAGAGTTGGAGAGTCATCAATATAAGATTTCATTCTTATGTAGTCAATATCTCCAAGTTGGTGGAGATATATATTATAACTATTGGTTCTGTTATCACCACTCAAAACAGTATTTTTTCATAATTGAGTGATGGTATTGTCACTATGAACGCTGAGATTATCTTGTTTAATATCAATCGATCATACATTTTCAAAATAATGTATAAAATTGATAATGTCTTTTTTTCGTCATTTTATATCTAGCTTCACTTGAGTAGAATAGATAGATGCGTTGAGTTCTTCTTGTGCACTCGATTGATCCTCACTCTGAATTCAAACAGGTTTGAGTTCTCAAATACCTATCTTACCATCATATTGTAGATTAAAAGTGTTAAAGATTCTTTCTAGATAACTGGTAAAGAGAAAATCGGTTACGACATTACTATCGTCTGATACATATGCACCATAGGCTGGTAGTATAGTATCAACATCTTCATTTTTATTATTGAGTGATTCTGATTGTGATTCTAGATCAGATTGTGTAGATTCTAAATGCGCTATAAATGAACCCGATGATGTATTGCTTAGGTTTTGATCATAGAAGTTTTTGTCTACCTTATCAAGTAATTTTTGAATAAATAAATCTGTTGTTTCATCGTTGCCTGTATTTCGCAACACATTGAACTCTTCATATGAAACTCAAGATTTTTTTATTCGCTCTATATCTTGAGAAAGTTCAGCTATGGTTTCTTTTTTCTCAGATACTTCATTGATTCCTGGATATATGTATAGCGCAATAGCTAGTAAAAAGATAACTAATAGGAGTGCATTAAACACTACATTAATAATCATTGAATTTTGTTGTCTCTTTGTTTTTTTCATATTTATTTTTTATAAGGCTAGGTTAGCATCAACGTATTCAAACTTCAAGAAGAAGGTAGTTTTTTTAGTATATCCTCCATTTTCTCATGAAACGTCTTCTCAAGAGAAGTATTTCGGTTTATCGATAACGCGAATAACTGTTGAGTTTTTCTCAATATAATCAAGAAAACTACTGGCTATAGAGATAGAGGTTCCTCCAATATTTCATTTAGTCTCTCCATCTGGTAATACAACGTTTTTGTCCCAATCTGAAGAATAAGCATCACATTTTGCTGACATAATATTTTGCGATATTTCAAGATCATAACATGAGAGTGCTGATTTATCAGTCGTTTCAAATTTATTTTTGAGTCTATCAAACTCCGTCATTATCTCTAAAGGCTTGAGTCGTTGTTTTGTTTTATCATACAAAAATACGACTTCACTTGAGTTAATAAAGTCTGTTGATAGATAGAGTGGCCCTATAAGCTCACTTATCATGCTAAATTGAGACGTTTTCTCAACTTCAAGGCTTTCTTCAAGCGTCAGTAGAGCTGATGAGACTGATGAACAATAGGTTCCTGGTAGATCAATATCTCATATGAGTATATTACAAAAAGGATCCAAGAGTTTTGAATCGGTATACGAATCATTTTTTTGAACATATATGTAACTTCCTAAAAATAGGATGGCAATAAATAATGCCAGATTAAGCAACTTGCATATGTTTCATGTTATATTTGCGTAGTCATACACGTCTTTTGATTGGTCTTGCTCAAACTCGCTCACATCTTGAAGCAGATCCTCATCTGAGGCGAATCATTCGAATATATCTGACTCCTCGATGTTGTTGATTTCTTGTTTTTCTTCTGCCATAGAGACTATATTAATATTATATTATGTACATAATACCATATATAAAGGCAAGGAGCCAAAAAAGTAACTTTACAAATACCTATTTTTATTTTTGTTACTTAATTATCTTTAGCAAGCTCTCACTTGGGCCAATTTTTTTATTGATATTTTCTGGAAAAGCATCATAAAAAATCTTTCCCCATCCGGTAGAATAGATCCTATCATCGAGAAAGATAACGACTCCGGTATCTGACTTGGTTCGTATTAATCGTCCAAATCATTGCTTGAGCTTGAGAATAGACTTTGGCACAGAATACTCAGCAAAACTATTTTTAAAGAGCTCACTTCTGGCTTGAAATATAGGATCACTGGGAACCATAAAGGGAATTTTGTGAATCACGAGATACTTCAAATCTTCTCAAGGAATATCTATTCACTCCCAAAAAGTATCTGTTCCAACCAGTACAGAGTTGTGAGATGATTTTTTATAGAACTCTATAAGTTTATGTTTTCATCATCAAATAGATTGTGCGTAGAGCGTGATACCTTTGTTTTTTAGGTCTAGGTTCATGTCGGTGTATATCTGTTTGATGACACTAAACGCTGTCGTAAGAGCCAGAGTAGATCAACCTGTCTTGATAAATAATTGTCTTAAAAAGAACAATACTTCAGATATATTATGTTTAATACTTCATAGATCATTGGGAATAAACAACAGAGACTGCTGTGAGTAGTCAAAATCAGTCTCTAAACAATGGCTGGAAAACTCTTCGAGATGTAAAATATTTTTAATATAGTCAAAACTATCTCATATCTTTAGAGTCGCACTCGTAACCACACAACTCTCTAGACTATTCCATAGTTTTTTAGAGAGATATTCTCCAGGGTTGAGGAGTGTGTATTCTAAAATAATTCCCTTATTATCTCGCCATGAAACCATGACAATATTTTGCTGAGCTTTTTCTTTTTCGAAGCTATTGTCTATAATGTCGTACACATGATTAAGATGTGAAATTTCTCTATTTACATCGTTATAAACGTGCTCGGGGCTATTAGTTAACTCATCTATGAGACCCAATAGAAGGTTTTTTAATTCGAGAATAAGTCAGGCTTTGTCTATGTTGTCTGCAATAAAGAAGTCGTCCCGCAAGAGACTATTTCTATATTTTTGTCAGATACCAACCTTGCTATTGAGATAATCTTCTAGCAGACCAAACAACATACCAGCTTTAAACAATACATCATCTGCTTTTGGAAGAAAGCTGATCTCTGTAAAGTTATGTTGAGTAAATTTCGCCTGTATTTTTGAGAATGTTTTTTCGAGATCATCGAGGCTAAATCATTTCTTGAGTGCTCAGGTAATAGTGTCTTCTAGGTTATGGGCTTCATCGAGTATCAAGTGCTCTATTTCACCTAAAATAGAGTTATCTCAACTCAGGTTTTGAAATAACATAGCATGGTTTATTACCGTTACATTTGCCTTTCTGGCTTGTCGTCGTGCTCGTACGGCAAACTCAAAATCTTCATAAGGGTTTTTAGAAGAAAAAGTCATAACGTTTTCTGCATTTATATCTCTCAAAAAACCATACTCTTGCCCATAAAAATCAAGTTCATCGAGCTCACCATCTTTGGTTTCACTCATCCAAAATAACATCTTTAAAATAAAGCTACTCTGCGTTATATCAAATGATTGTTTGCTTTCTAAAAAATCAAGAAAACTATAGACTCCTATGTAGTTTCTCTTTCATTTTACTTTACAGTAACTAAAATCGTATTTCAGGTTCTCAGAGAGAAAAGCGAGGTCTTTAAATATAATTTGATCCTGGAGTGCCTTGGTGTTGGTAGAAATAAATACCTGCTTTCCTGTATTAAGTGAATGTATAATAGAGGGGATCAGATAAGCAAAGGTCTTCCCAACTCAGGTAGGGGCCTCTATGATTGTTTTTTGTTTTGATATATAGTTTTTAGCAATTATATCAGCCATAGCTTCTTGATTGGGTCTCGATTCAATATCTCAGAACTGCTTGGTAATATCTCAGAATTTCTCTTTAATTTTTTTATCCGCTTTATGGATTTGGTCATACCCTTTTCCGGTATCAAAAATGCCAATAAACTCGTCTATAAATTTTTTAGGCTTTATAGTTTTTATATTCGCGTAGTTTTGAAATATAAACTTGAGTCATGGGTCGAGAGTTTGTCCATATACGTATCCTAGAAATGTCTTTTTTACTCCATCTAGCTCTGCTAGTTTTTGAGAATATATTTGAAATAGGTCAATCGTTGCATGTACGTCATTGAGAGCTCTGTGAGCTCCATCGAGCTTTCACTTGTACTCAGCCACCAGATACTCTAGGCTGAGAGAATGCATTTCGTAGGAAAGAAAATTAGACAGAGAAAAGGTGTCGAGAGTAATATTGTTTCGTAGCTCTACATGAGCATTTTTTAAGAACTCAACATCAAACATAATATTATGACCCAGTATTGGGTGATCTCATATGAAATCTTCTATCTCGTCTCGTAGATCTTCAAAACTCGGCTGTCCAACCAAGTCTTCATCAAATATATTAGTGATGTTAGATATCATAGCATCTAGCTCTCGACCTGGATTTACGAGCTTTGAATATTCTGCTTTTATTTCAAAGGTTTTCTCATCAAAGGCCACCATAGCTATCTCTATGATGGCATCGTTTTTTCTATCCAGTCAAGTTGTTTCTAAGTCGAGGCAGATTATCATTATTTTTCTAAGGGTGAAGTAAATACATATCTATTATATACAAAAAATTTTATTAAAAAAACTAGAGTAGTAACAATAAATATAACAGCATAGAGATAGCTTTCTCATGCTATTGATGTCAGATAGAGTGTAGTGCTATAATTAACCATACTCAGGGCTATAAGTGCTATACTATAGCGCATTAGAACGCCGTGAGAATATATAGTGCGAAAAATTAATTTTAAAGACATAAAAAAGTTTCAGACCATCATAACCAAAAGCGTGAGCCCATATGAAGTTTCATATGCAACACCTAAAAAATTATTTAATATATATGTCAGTCCTAAATTTACCACATACACGAGTACTCAGCCATAGGCAAAACGGGTGAACTTATTCATAGAAACTTGATAAATAAAACAAAATACATACTCTCATATATATGATTATATTATGATTTATGAAAATGAAATATCTTTTTATACTTTTTACACTTATGGTCTTGATGATCCCTCATCAGGACATATTTGCGCTGAGCTATAAAAACGAAATCACCCTTTCTCAAAATCCTAGCACACCCAATTCTCAATCAAACATAAACAGAGCTAAGTTACTAGAAGTTCATATTGTAAATTTTATTAACAATATTAGCGACACCAGTAAAAAGTACGGCCTAAGTGAAGAAAAAACTATCATAGATTCTCTACGCATTACGAGCGTAATGCTCTCTAGTATACAAAAAATACAAAGCCCTCAACTTGAAAAATCAACTGCAAACGATGTCATGACAACCATTGTAGAGGACCTGAGAGTTATCAACAAAACCATCAAGCAGTACTTTCACCAACAAGTAGAGTCTACAAACAACTATCATGATAAATATAGCTCTGCAGCAAATAGGATAGCCAATCAGCTCGATAACTTGACCGGAAAACTACAGATTAAAATAAAATCAAAATCAGAGCTTTCATCACGAGACAAAGAGGTACTTCGATACGTTTTTAAGCTAGAAAAGCTTTCTAAAAACCTCAAAAATTTTCAAAATATAGAGTTTTATAAACAAGACGAGGTTCGAGCCTCTCTGATACGAATCGTAAAAGAAATTAAAAAAGAGATCCAGAAGCTACGGGATCTCTAAAGAGTTTATTCAATACCAAGTATTTCAAAAAGTTCATTTTTTTCTCACTTACTCAAATGCTTGTAGTCTCATACTGGCATAGTTCATAGGTTAATATTTTCTACTCGAA
>Ga0208544_10001760_pt1 | contig 14615 bp, 8 predicted proteins | sample DEB08_DNA_9_FD_184526 | JGI IMG/M metagenome (GOLD analysis project Ga0208544, IMG submission 184526) | Aqueous microbial communities from the Delaware River and Bay under freshwater to marine salinity gradient to study organic matter... | ecosystem: Environmental > Aquatic > Marine > Coastal ... | reverse complement strand
CTTCTTCTGTCAGCTTACCCTCTTTTTCATACTTCATCATGAGATCCACGGCGGGCTTTAGCCCGTCGGGATCTTTCATAGCTTCCATGGCATTGTGTACGCTTGTTTCTGCGCTTTGCTTGTGTACCTTCTGATCGATCGACTGAGCCACTGTGAGCCAAAACATTGTCTCATAAGTTGGATCATTCATGTCGATCACAGCATTTGTAGCTGTCATCATTTCACGGGCATACTTGTCTGATTGTGGTGTGATCGGACCTTGCTGGAACAAACGGCCGTTAGAGGACATACCCCACTTAAAGAAGAAGGGTTTATCTGTACCACCTGCTTCTTCCATGTAGCCGGCAACACCGGTCAGACCTCGCAGGATCGATCGATTTTTTCCTTCGATGCTCTTACGGTCAACCTTGTTCATGGTTTTTTCGTTGATCTCTACAAACCCACGCAGCTTTGCCATCCGGTCTTTACCGAGTGCTTGGGCCAATCCCCACAAAGGAGCATTTGCCTTGAAGGGTGTTGCTTCAAGACGTGCCATCGTCTTGCGTTCTTCTGGCGACAGTTTGACCAGGGTATTTCGCATCTGTGTACGAGCAACACTAGCTGGGTCTGGAGGAGAACCAATGATCCGAGCCTTAAACTTCCTAGGCAGGAAAGCAGATGTAAACATGTCTTCTTTGCCTACAAACGAGTCTGCCATCCATTCTGTGTATTGAGTGTTGCGAATCTTCACTGATGCATAAGAGCCCTCTGTCCCTTTGCTGTCTGTGTACCTCAGTGGTTCGCTGATGTTGATAAACTGAGCTTCTTCGAAAGCAGCCAGCATGTTCACAGCAAGAGCCCTTGGGATACCTTGTGTGTATGAAATGCTAGAACCTTTGATGGATTTCACACCCATCAGGTCCATTGTCTTACGGGAAATATCATCAATCGCACGCTGGATGTATGTGCCACCGTTCACGGCATCTCTCATCTCTTGCGTCACAGCTTTCTGACGAACACCCAAGCGTTTAGCGATCTCTTCATCATTCAGATACGGAGAAGGTACACTTCTGTTTTCGAGCATCCACTCAGTTGTAGCCATGACAGCTGCCTGAGCCACACGCTCATCCAGAGAAAAGACATCGTTCTCATCACGGCTACCCAAGTTCAGGGGCAGGGCGTTGTTGTATGTAAGCACATCACCAGTGCTTTGCAGATCCTGTAGCAGCTTGTTCTTTGATGCTTTCAGTGCGTCATTCGCATAACCGTTCACAAGGGCTATGATCTTGGGAGCTTGGTTCTCTGTAAAGTCTCTCAGCACTTCTTTTTGTTGGTCATCAAACTCAACCTTCTGGTCAACACCCAGAGCATCATAGTTCTCTTTAATCCAAGCAAAGGGATTGCTCAGCGTCAGAAGCTTGGAGTCTTTCAGACGACGGAAAGAGTTCAAAAACCAGTTGTTTCCGTCTGTGTCTGTCTCCAGTCCAGGCATCAGATCACCCAACGTCTCCGCGGCACTCTCAGCTTCTTCTGGCTTAGCATCCAGCATCTCTTGCTCGATCAGCTTTGCCTTCTTCTCTTTCTTCTTTTTCTTCTTCTTTGGTTTGGTTTGAACTGGTGTGGTGTCTTCAGTCACAAGCCCTGCAGCAAGCAAAGCAGCAGCCATAGCTGTTTCACCTGTAGCTTCTTTAGGTGCTGCAGTGGTTTGCTTGGCTATAACTCTAACTGGTTCATACCCTATAGCAACGAATCCAGCTTCGTTTGCATCCCTTTCCAACTCAATGGCTTTATTGCTCATTAGGTCTGTAGGGTAGACGATACCTTTAACACGTTGCACAACATGCTGTAATTCATGTGCGATAATGAAGCGTAAGTAAGTAGCGATGCCTTTTTTCTTTAAGAAATTCTTAAAGTGAGTTACATCAATATTTTCAAACACTACTTTTTTCTGTTGAGATGTAGTCTCTCCGTTACCATCAATGTAAGTGAAGCCTCCAAAAAAATCTGATTCAATTTTTCCGTAGTTTAGCAAGATCTCACTTGTTTTAGGACGGAAAGCTCCCAAACTTTTAAGATTATCGTCTATAACGATTTGGGTTTTTTTACCTTTAAGCTTTGCTGTAAACTCATCAATCACATCCTGACTATCTAAAGGGATAATCCCTTCATCTATCTCCTCATATGGTGTGGTTTGCTGTGGAGTGGTGTGTGGTGGTGTGACAGGTTTCGAAACAGAGTCAGCGGCTATCTCCTCTTCCGTTGCCGTAACTTCTACATTCGTAGCCGAAGCTGAAAGTGCAATGAGGGCCATGGATGTATCGAGTGCAGGAGCCACGAGAGGCTTGTCAGCCATAGCTTTAGGCAGCTTACCGAGCTGTTCGCTGTAGGTCTCTACAAGGCTGTTATAGGCGTTCACCAAGAGCTTTGTGTCTGCAGCTGTATCCATGGCTTGAACCACGGATGATGAGTTTGATGGATCCGAGAAAGGAGACTCTTTCTTGTTTGTTTTGTAGCGAACACCTTTGTCAGGATTATACGCATCAAAGCGCACCTTCTTGTATGCTTTCGTCTTTGGATCATATGCCTGTGCTGATGCATTCAGTGCATTCATCTTGTTGATCTGGCTTCTGGTAAACTCATACATGTCACGCAAAGCTGTTCGCGCATCTTTTGTGCGGCCGGTAGCTACTGCATCCACAATATCTGCACGGTGCTGCAGAATGGATTTACCACTGTTGTTCCGGTTACCTTCAACATTCACATCCATGCTGACCATTTTCGAGTCAGGCTTATAGTTGCTCTCTTTGCCTTGTGCGCTTTCGTTGATCTTCTCTTTGTTCTGAGCCGCTTCTTGGATCTCAGCTACGATCGTACGCGTGCTTTTCAGGCTCTTCATGAGCAAGGAGCTCTTAGGGTTCAGGCCACTTTTGCGCTGCTCGAGGATCTGATCATACTGGCTCACTGTCAGGATGCCTGGATTGTAGCGTGTCACCAGATCTACAAACTCAACCTGGGTATCATCAGGCTTTGCAGTTCCAGCTACGTCGTATCCAATCCAAGCTTTCAAATCTTCTTGGGTGATGGTCTGCATCTGCACTTTGGCTTCAAGAATTGCCGCAGTATTTTCGAGCTCGTTTGTAGCTTTCTGAATCTTGGCAAATTCCTGAGCAGTTGGGTTATCTTTACCCAGCTCAGCCATTGCAGCCTTGGCTTCATCTGAGGTCATCTTACGCACTTCATCATAGGCGCTGAGGAGACTGACCGCAGTAAGCTGCTTGTTTACGCCCGTTGCCTTCTTGTCCAGCAAAGTGGAACCAAGAACATTCACAACGTCATGTTGGCTGAATTTCTCTGACAGACCTGCAGCTTTACGCTGCTCTCGGAGTTTGATGAATCCATCTCCAGACATCTCTTCGTTCATCAACTGTGCATCTGCTTCATCAGAGACATAGTAGTTTTCGCTGATCTTCTTGCTGAGAACGGTTTGAGATGGTTCCACACCATCTGGTGTGGTGTCCGGTGGGGTGGTGTTTAGAATGGTCTCAGCAGCAACTGAAGCAGCTGCACCAAGCTCATTACGTACTTTGTCTTCACCAGCCTTGATGGCCTTATTGGCTCTTTCAGCACCAGCTTCAGCAGCAGCACCTACAGCTTTGACTGCGCCTTTTCCTGCAGCTCCCAAAACAGCTTTTGTAAGGACAGGTGCCTGTACTGTGCCGGCAGTTACTTTACCTCCAATGGCACCAGTAGCAAATGACTCACCAGCTCCCTCAAAGGGGTCTACATCCAAACCTGCAACAGCCTGACCTACGTTACTGGCAATGGTCGATGCAGTCTCTGTAACGCCTTCTTCCAAGGTCTCTGTTGCAATCGTCTTGCCTGATGTTGCCAGTGCGCTACCTACGCCTTTGCCTTTCAGAGACTTCATGGGGAAAGCTTCAAATGCTGGATCCAATGCCTTACCAACAGCAAGGCCGGCAGCTCCACCAATCACACCACTGACTTGACCAGCTGTGTTGGCGAGTTCTTTTTGTGCTTGTCGATGTGTCAGACCATCTTGCCGCAGTGCATCATATTCTTCGATGCCGGTCAGCTCTTCTTCTGACTTACTCATAATCTCAAACTGAGCAGCACTGGCAGCACTACCACCTTCAACTGCACCGTTCACAATAGGCACAGCAGCGATCGTGTTCTTACGTACAACCTCTTTTGCAGCTCCAGTGTTCACAGCATTGAGAGCCTGCTTCTTAGTCATACCACCAGCAACCAGTTCTTTGACAGCTCCTGCTTTACCCATGACCTTTGCCAGCACACCAAATCCAGCCAGAGAGCCAGCACCTTGAGCGGCGATGTCTCCAACCATTATTGGGCTTTGTGCATAGTTCCCGATGGTGTCTCCAACATCACGTGCAAACTTACGAATGCCTGCACCTATTGCACCCTTGGCAACATCTTCATCATACAAGCGTTGGTTCTCTTGAGCATCGAGACTTTGGATCAAAGCAAGCTCTTTGCTCTTCTCTTGATACTCATCAGACTTGAAGCTGTTGGCCCACTCATTGCCTTTCGCAGTCAGCTCAGCAAACAGAGGAGCCACCGGTTCAGCAAACTCAGTTCCTGTGAGCCACTCAACACCGCCATTCAAAGCGTCGTTGGCAACCAGAGCGCCTTGTACAAGGCCTGTACCTATACCCACAATGCCTTGAGTTACCCCAATGGCAGTGTCACCAGCAAGTTCACCCCAGTCACGTTCTAAATTGTCTACACGGTCTGATTCACGACCTGCATTGAGAAAGTTCATGCGAGACTGAATTGCTGTCTCGCCATACTTGTACATCAGTGACAGATCATCGAGCGTGTTGAAGTCCTGAACCATCTCAGAATCTTCACCCAGGTTGTTGCCTTGTTTATCTGCAACGGCCAATGCCCTGAAGTAATCATCACCAGCCATCTGCATTTTCTTGGCAGATGACTTGTCCTTGATTGTTTGCATCTTCTGTTCAACAGGGGAGGTGGGAACCGGTGCATCTCGTCCATCACCAAAGTCCAACCGCCCTGAGAAGTAATCAGAGTCGATGCGATCAAGTTCAGACATTTTATGTAACCTTATGGGGAGGGTATTTTAGTAGGGTAGGGGATCCGCTTACCGATTACCCTTTTGCAGTGCATCTCGGATAATCTGATCAACTGTGCGATTGTATGTTTCACCGTTTTGCCCAGGGAGCAGATTAAAACCACCCACGGCATTTGTATTGTTCATATCAAACATGTTTTGTGCAGTTGGTACAAAGCCACCACCGCCTACAACAGTACCACGTGGAGGAGTGACTGGAGCAGTAGCTGTGTTCTTGGGTACTACCGTGTTTGACAATACTTGAGAAGCTGTAGGTGTGTTCTTGGGTACTACCGTGTTTGACAATACTTGAGAAGCTGTAGGTGAACCAGCATCACTACCACCGCCTGTGGCATCTTCAGCTTTGTTAGAATTTTTGGCAGAATACTTTTCAATAGCTTTGGCTGCACGTTGTTGCTCAGCAAGTGCGGCCGCATACCTCTGAGGATCCACATCACGGAAGCGCATGGCTTTCTCAGTGGCGCGTGTGTATCCATCTCTCAGTCGTTGTACTTCATCGCGCTTACGTTTTACGTCCGTCATTTCAGATTGAGCAGCTGCATATCCACCGTTCTTTTTGAGTTGCTTGAGTTGATTTTCAATCTTGCCCCAAGCAACATTCTGAGGATCACCTCTACGAAAAGCAGCACCTTTCTCAAAGTTGGTTTCCATCAGTGCAGCAACAAGCTCTGGAGCAACCCCGTAATCTTCTACAAGCTCTTCAGCCTTCTGACGCAATGTGCCTTTGCCTTCTGCGTAACCAACCCATGCATTGCCGGCATCATCCGTTTGAGGAAGTACATTATCAATGGCAGCACCGATCGAATCTGAGATACCATCATACTGTTTTGTGGCTGTATCCAGTGCTCGAAGTACAGGATTTGTTGATACTGATACATCAATAGCTGTATCAAACGTATCAAGCGCATAGCTGGTTTCACGCCATGCTGTGTTGTTTGTTGTGACATCCCGACGTGTGGAGTCCTTCACAGCAAAGTTGGCTTCATCTACATCACCAAGAGCAGCAAGATATGCTTTCTCAGTTGTCTCATCGAGACCCAAGTCAATGATTTGCTGCTGTACCTCTTCACGGTTCAGAGCTGTGTTCGCCATGGTTCCAACAGCGGTCTGAGCTTTGAGACCCAACTGACGTGACTGTTCTGCTATAGTGTAATTGAGCTTTTCTTTTTCTTCAGTACGGATACGTCCAGGCATCTTGAAAGCTTCATCAGCAATACGAGACTGTTCTTCAGCTGCAGCAATGCTCATCTGTTGCTGTGTGTTCTGCATGCCAAGTTGCGTGTTGTCTTGATCCAAGAGCTCACCACCACGACCTGCAAAGAATTTCAGAGCACCTTCATTCAAATTCCGTGGATCAATGCCCAGACCAGCCAAACCACCATTTGCCATGGCTTTTTCAAACTGTCCTGCATCATTATACTTAAGGGCTTCGCTGATAGCAGAAGCTGATGCTGCGTCTTTCTGTCGTGCACGGATATCACCAGCAATCCCAGCAAGGCTATCAAAGCCGTCTGTGATCATTCCTGCACCCATCTGAGTACCTACCAGCGCATCCCGAAAGCTGGGAGCCGTAACGTTTTGCCATGTGAGGCGTCCACCAACTGCCATGATTATTCTCCTAGCTTATGTTTTGTGATGTACGCTTGTGCGTTATCACGTGCCGCTGCAGTGCCTGCAAAGTTGGCTCTCGATGTTGCTCGATCTTCCAAAGCTGTGTTGTAGCTGGAGATCTGGTTGTTCAGGTTTGTTGCGTAAGATTCTTTTTGAAAATTCAAAGAGTCTTTGGCAATCTTGTTTGTTTGGATACCACCCCACAAAGAACCAATCGCACCAATACCGCTCAGGACACTGCTGATGTTATCGAAGTTCAGTCCACCCCCAGGTGTTGTGAACGTTTTGCCCATCATGCCTTTGTTCTGCCAATCCATAGCAGCGTCAGCACCGTAAATGCTTACGTTGTTGTCATACTGGCTACCAAAGCCTGTTGGTGCTGTATCTACTACACCACCTCCTCCACTGCCTGTCGTCATACGTGCACGCGGCCGTATATCTCCTGGACCTACAGGCTTAACCACAGGTACTGCTGGACCTGCTTGTTGTGGGCCTGGGAGGTTTGTTCCAAACACACTCATGGGCTGCTTGTTTCCAAATGCAGCGCTGTTCCAGTCATGCGCCATGCTCACATACCCACCAGAAGGTTGGTTGTTTCCCAAAAGAGGAAGTGGCTCTCTGGATGGTTGAAGGATTAGTCCCATTTTGTTCTCCGATGCGGTATGACGCGGTGTGGTGTGGTTTGCTTACCTTAGCCCATTTTCTTTGGAAGTTCGAGTGAAAGATCAGCAAAGTTATCAATCAGGCTATGTGTGAGTTCTGCAATGTCTGAACCAGTGAGAAGGGTACGATCCAAGAACACATCACTTGGCTCCCCATATTGTAGCTGAACATCCGTCAACATCATTGGATCAAATGGCTCTCCAGTCAGTCCAATAATCTCTTCTGTCAGCTTAGCGATCTTGTCCATTTCGTCTTTGTAGTTTTCACCTAGTCCTGCAATCTCTTCATAAATCTCAGCGGTGTCTGCAGCCATCCAGTTTGATGCTGCTTTGCTTACTGAGTCTGTCAGAGCCATCAAGTTATCTGCACGCATCATGGCAGACCAGTCGATGTCAAAGCTCCCAGTCTGAAAAAACTCAGCGCCATAGTTGAATGCCACAAAGGTAATCAGTGTTCCTATGATGGCTCCCAGTTTATCGCCAAAGATCTTGGCAGAGTACTTCTGAATGAGGTTTGCGATCAGCATGCCTGCAAGACCATTCACCACAGCCCCTACAATGGCTGCTGTAGCCACAGAAGCACCTGCGCCGGCAACCAGTGCACCTACCGCAGCATTAGTCCCAAAGATGCCTGTGACGCTTCCTAGGCCTGCTGATGGAGGGAATATGACAGCAATGGCAACTGAAGCCAGAACCACGATAATCTTGAAGATGGCTTTCTGATACCACTTTACCTTCACCTCTTGATACGAGTTGAACACAATGAAGGTGTTTGCTGTCGTCATCTGAGTAGCTTTGACCAGGCTCAAATTCTTCAGAGTAGGGTAGTGCAGGGGGATCAGGAATCCTGACTCATCTTCATCTTCCAGTGCCTCTCTTCCTGTGATGATCACAGACTTCGAGTTGTACACATAGTTCCGGTGCTCAAGACCAACTAGCTCCAGTTTTCTATACTGAAGTTGCTTGTGCTGATGCAGCAGGTAAACCCTTGAATAAGGTACATCCAAATATTCGTACTGACCGGCGTTCTCTGCTTCACCACCTTGTGTGTTCAGTGTTCGAGTTTTGACTGTGTAATCATCAACGAGATGGAACCAATACTTACCCTGACCCAGCAGCTCCCGTTCTTTATTTCCATCGTAACGAGCTGCGTTACCAATGTGTTGGGTTTCATTAATAAATGCCCATCTCAATCTAAAGTCATACTCAGTCAGATTTTCTGCAACCACCTTCAGCTCATTCACTGTTGGAGGTGTAAATGCTGGATCTGCTACAACAGGTGCATCTTCCTGGTACGCTGGGTTGAAAGGATCACGCTCACGTGCACCAGCCCATCTGTCCCATGTGTTTGCATCAAGTTTGAACTGCTCAAGCTGTGCTTCGTACTCTGTAAATGTCTGTTTGTTGGTTTGTTGAAGACCCGCCAGATATAGAAAGAAATCGTAAAGGTAGGCCTTACAGTCTTCTTCTTTCACGTTGAGCGATACAGCTTGAACCAAGAAAGCAAAGTCCACATCATCAATCTGCTCATTGTCTTCGATGGTAGCGAGCAGGTCGCTGACCGGTTTACCGGTCAAGCGCCTGTAAGCGGTCTTCACAGTTGCATAGGTACTTGCCAAGCTTGCATCATCTATTGGCACATTGTTCAGCCGTAGCGGTATCGCTGGGAAGAACTCAGAAATTACCGTTGGATCAGTGTACAACGTATCAAAGACCACGTTGCCTGAATTCATCCGGTAGACAAAATACTCAGGTGTGCTTTCAGAAATCTCACCCGTCGTCGTGTCTTCGGTCAAAACCGAGTACAAAGCATAAAGCAACTTGCGATCGCTAGATCGATCCAATCCCCAAATCAGATCTGCAGATGGAGCAACGTAAACTACCCCCCATGTACCGCTGATTTCGAGCATGCCACTAAAACTGTTGTACTCTACACTCCATGTATTGTTCAGCTCAGTTGGGTAGTTCTTCCTGATCCAATCTTCTGCAAAGTAATCTGGATCAGCATCATCAATTAGCGCTCGTGTGACACGCACTGTCTCATTGGCTGCCAAAGTCAGAGTAGCTGTAATCCCTGACTTCACCGTGGCTGTGTCTACGCCAGCGTCACCACTGATCGTACCAACCGGCATGCCCAGACCATACTTGGTTTTAGCCCACAAAAAGAACTGCTTTTGTTTCATGCCTGTTCCTTTGAACAAGGCAGTAATGATGGCACTTCCCGTACTGGCATCTTCGTTTACAACAGCTGAGCCAATGATTGTGGTGCTCAAAAAGTTCGGCCGGAGATCCTCATCCCCAGCCAAATTATACACCGTCGAGCTTACATATGTTTTGATACTAGATGAGAAAATTCCCATTTTTAGGAAACCGGCAATCCAAGGTTTGCCCGCAGTGCAGCTACGGCTGAGTTAACATATGTCTGCTCAAAGGCAGGCGGAATTGGGTAGGCTTCATCCATTGATTTGCCGGTGATCCAAGTGTCCGTGAGGATTTTGATAAGCTTGGTCTGGCTGTCATCCTGGTAGCTCTTGACCTGCTGTGTGTGCAGATCCTTTTGCTTACCGATTGCACCCGTGATTGGAGTGACTCCATCAGAGCGCGTATCCAAGGTCTTGGCTCTGTGTGCTTCAGTCTGTTCCTGAATGCTGGCACGCTGCTCAGGCAGGATAAACTGATTGTTATACTCTTTGCCTTCAGTGTCTGCTGTGATCCCAGCAACCTGTGCAGGCATAACAGTTTCCCAAGTATAGTCGCTGACTTCTTTTTCAGAGTTGATTTTAGCAATCTGTGCTGGAAGGAGACTTGCTGTTTCAAACAGTGTTTTGTCTTTCTGGGAAGTTGTCAGCAGTGTGCCGGCATCTGTTGCTGCAATCTGTGCCTGAGCTTTTGCCAACTCAATTGGCAGGATGTTTGCCAGTTCATATTCTGCTTGGCTCTTTTGAACCCGAAGAAGACATGTACGTACATCTTCACTGACCAGTTGCATCTTACCAAGAGCCAACTGAGCTGCTTTGGTTTTCACATCAAGCTGAGCTGCCAGCATCCGAGCTTTGGACTCTTCGACCTGAAGACGTGTCTTTACGACTTCGAGCTCTGCTGCACGTGCTTGCTGTTGAGCTACAACTGCCTGCCAATGTGTTGTGTCTCTGCTCAACAGATACTGAACTGCATTGCCCATAGCAGATTGGAGGCCGCTCACATACGCAGATGCAAATTCACTGCCGGTGATACGCCCAGAGTCATACTGCTCTTGTAGCTGTGCGTTGGTGGCTTCCATGAGGCCATCAAAGAGGCCTGTACCTTCAATTTTACGACTGGTTAGATCAGCCTCAGTGAGGCGCGAGAGTGACGTGTACAGATCATTGTCTAGCTCAGCTGGTATGGTGAACTCAGCTCCAGTTAGATCTACCGCGGGAATGGCAAAGTCTGCTTCATCCCCTAACGCAACATAGAGAGCTTCTGCTTCTACGTCATTGTTGCAATCTGACATGCCACTCTCCTTGCCTCATGTTAAAAAGAGATCCCCGCCTGAGGAGCACAAAGGATCTCTTAAAAGTGCAGGCCTGAAAACAAGCCTGCTCTTTATTCTTGGTCGCCTACCACTGCTGCTTTAACTGCCCACATCGAGGCAGTCTCCAGATGGGTAAGTGCAATGCTGCGTCTACGCCCAGGTTCGATCGTGTTGATGATCTTCTCCATAGCAAGAGCAGCATCTTTGATCTCACCAACAAGCACGCTTCCGCTTGGGTTAAAGCCAGGATTAGATACAGACATTAGTCCATACCCACTTTGGCAGCCTGTTGAGTTGCCAAATCCTTGAGTTCTTTGTCTGTCAGGGGAGGGAGCTCTTCGATAGCAAACTCACGTACCCAGCGTTGGGTAATATCCATCTGACCGGTCTTGCGGTTCTGTACAGATTTCACAGACAGGAACTCACGTTGCTTCATTTGATCCAACAAGATCTTAGGCACGTGATACCCATTGTCAGTGGCTTCACCGTAGGGAATGTACTTCTTCACTGTGCCAATATACTTGGTTCCAACAGCAAAGATCTCACCACCAAGGTCAGCTTTATCTGGGTTCATGTTTGTGATGCGTACACGCACCAAAGCCATGCACTCTTTCATCTGCTTTTGACGGATAGAAGCATAACGTTCTGCTTTGCTCATTGCTTTGGGTTCGGGTGCGGCAACTGCCTCATCTTCCTCAACCCCTTCAATGTGATCTTTGATCTTTTTGCGCAGAGCAGCAGCACCAATTTTGTGGGAGTACGAAACACCAATCAGGTCTGCTTTGGCTTTCAAAGCATCCAAGACTTCAGTGTCTGTAGGCTCCTGAATTTGAGTTTCGTCTGTTTGGTTCTCTTCGGTCATTTCAGCTTGGTCATTCATGGGAGTAATCCTCAGTGTTTGATGAAAATATCAGGGCAACATTCGGGAGGTAATGTTGCCCTGACTAATTGAGCCTACGCAGGAGAGCAGGCTCAATATGGCTTAGACCTTTGCGAGGGTCTTAACGACAGCCAGACGCTCAGGGCGCAGGATCATTGTACCGTGATACCATTTGATCGAGCTGAAGCCGGTCTCACCGTATGGATCGGTGCGGTCTGCAGTCTCTTTGCCTGGCATTTTGGTAGTGATCTTGAACTTCATTGATTTGCCAGAATACTGGAAACCAATTGTGGTGAAGCTCTCTGCACCAACAACAAGCATCGGGTAGATGTTGTAGTTGCCGCTATCTTCTTCGTAACCAGGGTTAGTGGTTACAGCAGCGCCGGCACCTGCCCAATGCAGCATCTCAGGAACAACCACGATACGGAACTGATCGATCGTACCGATCTCGCCGTTCAGGATTGTGCCTGCATTTGCATACTGCTCAACAGAGATGAATGCCTTATCGCTGAACGAGTCAACCATCTGACGCACAGTGGATTCCAACTCAGAACCAATGTAGATCACACGGCCGGAATTGATCGTTTTTGTGTCGATCATTCGGGAACCAGCGATAACCTTGGTCTGCTTTGGAGTGCGGTTGTCGTACAGGATACGTGACAGACGCATCAGGTCTGCATAGTCAACCACAGCTGGATCAGCAGATTCACCATCAACAGTGATGTCTGTAGTGGAGTCACCTGTGTAGATGATCACACCAGCACCAGCCAGCAGCTCTTTCTGCAAGACAGCTTCAGTCAGCTGAACAGCGCCCGAAACCATCTCAGTGGAGAGGTGGCTATACAGTTCTGCATCGCTGTCAAAATCCATGCTTTCTTGTGTGAACTCATGGAAGAAGCCAAACTTGGTGATGGAACCCTTACGCTGGATCCGTGTAAAACCAACGCGGTTAACACGGCCGCCGTTTTCAGTCAGCGTTGGAATCCGCGAAGAGATAACGCCAATGTCCTTCGAGGAACCATACAGGTTACCGTCAGCGTGGACTGCGCCGGCAGCATCCAAGCCTTGATCGTTTACGTTACGATCGTCCAGCAGTGGGATGTAGTGGTACACACGGATCTCTTTGCCCATATGCTTAGGCATGTCTTTGACAGACGCCATTGGCATGAAGAACATTTCTTTCCGTGCTTCAACCAGAGCTTTCCTCCACCAGAAGAAGGTATTCATTTGAGAGGAGCCAGCACCTTCAATGGATGATGGTGTGGTGTTTGGATCATTGTAAACTTGCATGATTACAATCCTTATTTGATCCCCTAGACGGGAATTTGAGTCATCGCTTCGATCTGCTCATCCGTCAGGGAAAAGACATCGATTGGGGGTGAGGCCGCGGGACGTGTCGATTTAGCAGGGCCAGCTGCTTTCGCACGTGCATCACTCGATGGAGCTTTCTTAGCTTTGGCAGGACGACTCTCCAGGGCCATAGGTGCTAGTTCAGATGCCTGAGTAGGGGGAGTAGGTGCACTGGCCTGTGCTCCTGCAGCCATAGCTTCCGGCGTGAACGCATTCTGTGAGTGGAGGTGGTCTCCTACTTGCTTGTAAGCATCTAGGAATGATGTGCTTGTCAAATTACCAAGGGTTCGCTGACGCGCAATTTCAGAAGAGATCATGTCATAAATGCCATTCTCTTTCTGTGTTGCGATGGTCTGCAGAATTTGGGGTTCTTTGTACAAGGCTTCTTTACTTGTTTGATCCCAGTCATCGTTGATAGAGGAGATGACCTCTTGTCCGTACGAAGAGGCTTGCACCTCTTCCAACACGGAATGGAATGTCATCTCTTGATCACTAACACTGTGATTGCTGGGTCGGTAATTGCTCTCAGATGAGACATCCAGATCCATTGGATCGATGTCACCATCCTTCAAAAGTTTGGCAATGGCTTCAGGCTTCTTTGCATTAATGTCGATCAAGAAGTTCAACTTCTCTTGATCCATTAAGCCTTGGTTCTCCAACATACGAAGGATCTTCATACTTGGTTGGAGTGCCTGCATGCGCTTTGTGTAGTTCGCACCCATCTGCATGAGCCGCATGGCTTCATGTGGATCTTTAGGCGTAAACATTTTGCCGTTCGCTTTGAACGGTTTCATTATCTCTTTGTAAGCAGCCTCGTAGTCTGTAGCTGCTTCTGCCTCGGCAGGTTCTTCTTCGGTTGAATCTTCTTCGGCTTCTTCTTTTCCAGCCTTCTCAGGTTCTGGAGCTGCAGCCTCTTCGGGCTCATCTTCATCATCCACAGCAGATTCAGCAGCTGGTTCGTCATCATCGTCATCTGCTTTCTCAGCTTGAAGAGGGGAACCAATAACAGACTCAAGTGTGCCGTCACCTTCGGTCTCAACGTCATCATCTTCAGGATTAACTTGCTCTACAGATGTAGGCTCGTCATCTTCTGCTGATGCGTTTGTTTCAAAATCAGCAGCATCTTCATCAAAAGGAATGTCGATGTCTGAAGGAACTTCCATGTTTGCGATGTCTTCGTCAGACATGGTGTCATATTTTGGATCGCTCATAGTTATACCTCCTCACCCATGTTTTCTTCAGCAAGGGCTTCGATGTACTCTTCTTGAGCTTCAGCCAGATCGGTTTCAGCAGTGTCACCCATCTGCTTCACAACACGAAACCACTCACGCAGCGTAGAAATGCCATCCATATTTTTAATGATCTGCTCACGGTATTCAGCCATGGACTGATCACTCATCATATGTACGAGACGAACGGCTTCATCGTTGAAGTACTCTTCAACAATCAGGGCTTTGAAATCTTTGTGCTCAAAAAGACGGTTTA
>Ga0208544_10001759_pt1 | contig 14618 bp, 24 predicted proteins | sample DEB08_DNA_9_FD_184526 | JGI IMG/M metagenome (GOLD analysis project Ga0208544, IMG submission 184526) | Aqueous microbial communities from the Delaware River and Bay under freshwater to marine salinity gradient to study organic matter... | ecosystem: Environmental > Aquatic > Marine > Coastal ... | reverse complement strand
CCCAAAACCCCAAAACCCCAAAACCCCACTGCCTTTGTCTTTAGTAAAGAAAGTGGGATTAATTTAAATAAAAATATTTGATTGGCTGATGGACTTTAGAAGTGGTTTGAACTGAATTGAATTTGATGCTGTTGAACACGCTGGTTGAGAATGGGACGAGATTAGAATAAGTGGGGGAGTAGTTTGAATAGTTTATAATTATTTAAATATGCTTTTGAATTCCTGGAAGCTCTTCTCTTCCTCCGACCGTGCTCATTCTTAGCACGCTCTGGTCAGGGGTGGAGAAGCCGATGAGCTTCGTTCAAACCAACGAAAACGTTTCAAACGCTCAAACCCCGGCAAGGTGGTCAGTAGCTTCGGCTTGCTGGCGCTTTTCGTCGGATTAAACTTTGTGGGCCAGATGCAAGGAGGCATCTCTTCCACTATGACCGTGCGCGCCGCATGCCCCGCCGGTTATAAAAAATGGGACCCTACGGCAACCCAGTCGGGATGCCAGATCTGTCCAGCCGGTAAGTCTCACTTCCTCCTCGAAGTCCTCTCTCCCCAAACTCGCCATCTTCAACCTTCTCATCTCTTTGTCTCTCTTCTTTTCTTTGTTCAGGTAAGGCGTGTCCCGATGAAGATACGGAGACGACTTGCGCAGGCACTGATTACTCACTTGAAGGTCAAACTTCTTGCACGGCGTGTCCAGCTGGATATGCGTGCGCCTCGCGTAAGGCGCTCCCCACCAAGTGCGCTGTCGGATAGAAAGTCGTCACAAATGCGTGCGTAGCTTGCTCAGGTGCCGAAGTCTGTGAAGACCCTGCTACCGCGCCGTCTTCCTCGTGCTCCGGTACCACCGTTAACTACGACCAGTTGAGCTGTGAACCATGCCCGGCTGGATTCTCGTGCTCTGGAGGTATAGCCACCGCTTGCACGGGCGCCAAGGTTTCAGCTAGAGGTGATGGCACATGCGCCGACATCCCGCTGATGAAATTCTCGCCTAACTCCGCTTTTGCGGCCATTTCTTGTCCTGCTGACACCTTCACCTTCACCCTGGACTCAACCACGTGTGACGTGTGTCCCGCCGGTAAAGACTGCGCTGGCACCACTTACACTGCCACTACCGCAACGACGCCCGATGCTTGTGATGCTGCCTCTTTTGAGCAGGCCGACAAGGGTGACCCCGGCTGCCAGACCGCCTACTCGCGTTTCGACATCGCCGGCTCGACTGTCAACGCGATCAATATGGCCACGTGCGATTGGAACGAGTACAAGCAGCCCTGTGAAATCTGCCCAGCAGATAAGGCCTGTGACGTCAACGCTGGAACTGACTCCGCTTGCGCCGCCGGTACCTACTCGGAAGAGGGCTGGATCCACTGTGCGACCATTCCAGTCGGGTACGTCAAGAATACTGGCATTGCTGCCTAGATCGCAACGGTGACCTGTACTGCCACACAGTACTACGACACTGCGACTTCAGCCTGCGTCACATGTCCCACGGGCTTCATTTGCGATGTCCTCGGAAACCAAAGCGCTTGCCAGGTCTCTCAGCACCTAGTCGAGTTAACCAAGACTTGCACTGACTGTGTGGCTGGTTAACTTTGCGAAGACGGTGTTGACAAGACCACTCCGGGCGCTGGAGAGATTTCGACTGCCCTTCAGAACTTGGGTGCTCCTTGCCCAGCCGGCTACAAGTGCACAGCCAAAACACTTGCCAGTGCAGCAGCTTGTGCAGCAAAGTAGTTCTCTGAGTGGAAAGATGCTACCTGCACCACCAAAGAATACATCTGGTCAACTGACTTAGGTGGAGAGACGTGCCCGACGCCGGCAACGGCTGCTGGTACCGACGACTACTTCTGTGACATCGTCACACCAACCGATCTGACAGCGGAAGAAGCTTCTGAAGTACAGTGGTATGGTGAAGCTAAGACAACCTGCCAGACTGATCCCTACAGCACCGCATGCACCGTCACTGCCGAGATGTTCGACATTTTCTGTCCCCCTGGACAGACCTTCCAAGGTGCTGGCTGTGCGGACAGGCCAACAGCTACCAAGGAGGCGATCTCAGGAATGGAAAGAGACTGCAAGTTCAAAGCTCAGACGGCTACTGCCACTGCTCTGAGAGCCGACGGTACCACTACTAGTCTTGTAGAGATTGCGGACACGTTCCAATGTCAAAAGTGCCCCGATATGCAAGTCTGCTACGAAGGTACCGCTGGAACGAGTAAGTGGTGCTGGGGTAAGGAAGAAGCTCCGATTACCGATTGGGCCGACCCAAAGTACGACGAATGGAACATGCATGAGTGGCGGCTGCCCGACTACGAGGCAGTCGAGTGCCAAGATTGTGACTCTGCCATTTTCACTGAAGCCCTTTGCACCTTTGAGGCTAACTATTTCAACGCCCAAGAAGGTCTCAGAGTCAACTGTCCTTTCCAATCCGAGATTCGCGACGTAGTTCGCTTCAAAAATTCGCACAGAGCTGAATACAGTGACTACCAATCCAAGAGTCACTTCTTGGCCGACTACCAGTACCCCTACTGCAAGACGGACTTTGACTACTTCACGCCCTTCTAGCTTAACAGCCACGAGAAGAAGCGCGAGTCAGATCTCAGCACCGCCTTCGAGTGCAACCTGTATGAGTACTTGACGCCGAACTACCCTCGTTGTGAGCCAAACTCGCCCGGCTTTGTCAGTCCCACTCTGAGAAACACGCCAACTGAAACCCCGACTGCAGATGACGTCTACACTCAACTGGAGCAAGATGGCGACATCACGGACATCGTTGTCAAGAACTGTCCCGAGATGACCAAGCTTTTCCTCGACCAGGGCGGCGTCAACGCGATGCAGTCGTGCCGTGTGAGAGAGATGACGGAGTGTGAGTCTGACCTCTCCGATTTCTGCCACGACGGTGAAGATTTCATGTGCCCCTTAGGAACCAAAAGAAATGGAGCCACTCAGGGAGGCACGCTCGAGCACTGTGTCCAGTGTCCTGCTGGAAAGACTTGTGCTGGTGACACCGAGACTGCTTGCCTCGATGGTTACCTTTGTCTCGCCTTCACGCCCGATGTGAAAGCATACCCCGCCCAACCTGGCGACTTTATCACAAGCGCCGGCCAAACAGTGAACGAGTGTCAATATGGATACTGCATGGGCGCCAACTCAGCCGAAGTGCTCTGCCCCGACGGATACGGAAGTGATTTCGCTGCTACCGGCTCCTATGGCCAGTACAGTAAAAGTGTTTGCCAGCCAAACGAAGCAGGCACGTACACTGCGATCACCAATGCTGCTTTTACCACATTAGGCTCAGCCAGAACACAAGCTTGCAGTGTAGGATAATATTGCCCGGAAGGTATCGACACCAACTAGCAAAACTGTCACCCCGGCACCTTCAACACCGGCGCCAGTGGCACGAACCAAGATGCATGCAGTGACTGCGCAGCCGGTAACTATTGTGCCGCAGGAGATTCGGCTGGTACTGGAGACTGCCCCGCCGGAGTCGTCTGCCCAGCCCGCACCATCTTCGAAACTGAGTACCCTTGCAAAGCTGGTACTTTTGTGGCCGCCGGCTCAAGTCAGGCTGCTTTGACTGACTGTGGCCCTTGCTCAGATGGTGCTCTTTGTAAAGAGGGTTCCGGGACAACCACTGCGAATGCCGCTCTCTGTGACGCGGCTTTCTACGTTTGCCCCGCTGGCACTGAAGAGAGACTCTCCTGTGCCGCTGGGAAACATAACCCTGGCACGGGTGCCCTCTCCGGGATTGCCGCTTGCAGTGATTGCGACGCTGGTAACTTCTGTGAAGGTGTTGGCGCCATGCAATAGTGTAGAGCAGGCTATGTACAGACTGCGACAGGTCAATCGATCTGCGCTCCCACGACTGCTGGAAGTTTCACGGCAGCCGATGGCGCAGCCACGGAGACCCCTGCTCCTGATAACTTTGCATCCTTGGCAGGTGCCACTAACGGTGATATGAAATGTCCCGGTGGCTCCTACTGTGTTGGTGGAGTGATCACAACCTGTGAAGCTGGTTCTCTCTGCGTTGAGGGCGCCGCTAAAGTCGCCGTCGACTCAGGCGATGACCAAAGTTTGACAGGACTCTTCACGAGTGCTCCTTGCCCTCCTGGAAAGTACTGTGTCGCCACTGCTGGAACCGCTCCAGCTGACGTCCCTGCCGGTTATTACTCGGTACAGAAGTAAGCCGATTACACGACAACAAAGTGTGAGCCCGGCTACAGCTGCCCTGGAAGTTCGATTGGAAAGTTTGACTTCCCTTGCCCTGATGGAGAGTACACAGCTACGGGATCTGAGGAGGCAGGCTGCGCTGTCGCTAATTGCCCAGCTGGCTAATACTGTTTCTAGGCACAAAAGATCTCATGTCCTTCCGGTTTCTACTGCCCCGCAGACAAGATATTCCCCCAACCTTGCCCAGTTGGAACCTTCTATGACGCGACCACGACTCCAGCAACAGCTCTGACTGACTGCACTGATTGCACAACTGAGTTCGGTTGCACCATGCCCGGAGCAGCCGCCGCCACGTACCAGTGTGGTGCCGGCTATTTCTGTAGAACAGGATCACCAACCACGACACCTGATGTCACTGTCGTCGATCCTGCTGATCCCACTAACGCTGCCATGGATCTGTACGGTCTCTGCCCCTAGGGATACTTCTGCATCAAAGGCACCTCGACTCCTGAAACGTGCCCAGCTGGTACCTTCTCAGAAGCTTGGGGCGCTCGTGACAACACCGAGTGCCTGGATTGCACAGAAGGTTTCTACTGTGCGAACGCCGCCACTAGAACTGCTTGTGACCCGGGTGTTGTTTGCCCTACAAAGTCTGCTGATCAGACTGTTCTTGCAAGCGTTGGAACATACACAGAGTCTGCTTTCCCTGCTGAAGTAAAATGCTTCCCTGGCACTTACCAGGGAACCGCCGGCCAGGGATCTTGCACTCCTTGCGACGCCAACAACTACTGTAACGTCTTCGGAATGGACGCCATCGTGGCTTGCGATGATGGTTACAACTGTGTTGACACAGGTGTGATCTTCCCTCGTGAGTGCATCTATGGCCAATATGAAGACAACTTTGCGTGCGTGGCTTGTCTCGAGGACAAGTACTGTGAAGAGATGAAAGCAACGGTACCAGTTGCCTGCGAAAGCGGCTACAAATGCCACACCGGCGCTCCTCACAAACTTCCCGCCTACACCAAAGCCCAGTCCAACGACTACCATCTTTGTGAAGAAGGCTATTATTGTGATGCAGCTGACTTCGGCGGTCTTGGTGTGAGCCAGTAGTGCGCCATCGACACCTTCATGCCTCGAATGGGTGCCGAGACTGCGATCGACTGCCTTGATTGCCCGGGTGGTTTCGAGTGTCTCGTCGCTGGAACCGTTTCGCCAACGAGCTGCCCCACTGGCAAGTTCTGTCCGGAAGGAATAACTCAGGCGACGGATTGCACGGCCGGAAACTATTGCCCGGCTGAGGCACCCGCTGAGCTCATGACTCCATGGGGATCAAACACCAAGGTAACACTGAAGACAGCTCCTGATCTATGCGACGCCGGCAAATACTGTAACAACGAGCAGTTGTCGGACGGAGTTCCCTGCGAGCTCGGATACTACTGCCCTGAAGGGTCATCTTTCAGGCTTTCTTGTGATGAGGGATCCTGGACCACTATTACTGTGCCAGCAGCTAGTTCCACCCAGAGTGCAGACTGTTCCCAATTGAACCTTAACATCTATGTGTAGAGCCCTGAAAGCGGCCTCAATGGCGACATCGCTGACGGCTACAAGAGTGAAGGCTCCCGTGAAATCGGTGAAATTCCTGTCATTGATGGAAAGATCTGCGCTGTCGGCCACTTCTGCACCACCGGAACCCAGACACAATGTGTTGCGGGCCATTACTGCGACCAAGAGAAGAAGGTCGATGATCTTCTTGAGTGCGACGCCGGCTACCTGTGTCCTCTGCAGACAGAGTCCAACAGAGACTCAACAATGCGCTGCAGTGCTGGCAACTGGTGCGCATTGGCTGCCACCACCGAAACTGCTTGCGTTCCTGGTACCTACAGTAACGCTCTCGGACTCACAGTTGACACCGAGTGCTACCCCTGCGCAGAGGGTTTCGTCTGCGAAGCATCTGGGATCACTGATTTGACAGGATTGGAATGTCCTGCTGAGTTCTATTGCGGATCTGCTGTCGCTGCCGCTGCTGATGCAGTCGCCTGTGAAGCTGGCAAGTATTGCCCTGCGAATTCAATTCAGGGAATTCCTTGCGTACAGGGAACTTACCAACCCGACACCCAGAAGGACACTTGCATCGGTTGTGAACAAGGCTTCTTCTGTGATTTCATGTACTCCCTGGGAGCTCTCCCATCACAGAAAGTGGAATGTTTGACAGGTCACGAGTGCCCTGACTTGACCATGAGTAGGCCCAACCCTTGCGGACCCGGCTACTATCAAGACACCGCTGGCTTGTAGACTTGCATTATTTGCACGCATAGCAACTTCTGCCCTTACTAAGGCACTGTCACGCCAACCGCTTGCCCCGATCAGCACTACTGCCCCGCCTAATCGTAGACCCCTATTCTCTGCATTAACGGCTAGTATTGTGACACTACAGACCCAGCCAGTCTCACTGGAACCATTGACTTCCAATCAGTCTACACCGACTGCCCCGCTGGCCACTACTGCGTCGTTGGAAAGGCTTACCCTTGCCACGAAGGATACTACTGCAGAGCTGGAGCTAGCACTGCTACTCCAACTGATGGAACCACGGGAGAAATCTGTGCGCAGGGAGCTTGGTGTGCTTAAGGTACGCTCAGCCCAACCCTCTGCCTCATCGACTTCTACAATTCATTCTTTGGAGCTCGTGGAATTGCTTAGTGTCTTGCGTGCCCACCCGGCTACACTTGCCCAGCTGCAGGAACCACCTTCCCCATTCAAGAAACTTGCACTCCCGGTTACATCTGTCAGGGTAGTACTTAGACTCCTTGCGATATGGGTTTCTACTGTCCTGTTGGAACCATTACGATGTTGAAGTGTGACCCAGGTTACTACCAAGACGTTACCGCTCAGATTGAGTGCAAAGAGTGCACTATTGGAAACTACTGCCAGCAAGTTGTTGACGGAGCCGGCGCTCTTGTCTCAGGAACGGTCACCCCAGTGACCTGTGAAGCCGGACACTATTGCCCTGCCGGCACCGCCGAGTTCTCTCGCTTCCCGTGCCCCTTGGGAACCTACAACACCCTCACTGGTAAACAGAGTGCTGACGACTGCACCAAGTGTGACTCGACCTTCTACTGTCCCGAGAAGGGAATGCAAACTACTGGAACCTTCAAGTGCCAAGCTGGCTACATTTGTGACACTGGCTCCTAAACGAGCACTGGCACCGACACTTGCGACTTCGACAAATTCTGCACTGACGGTGTGGAAACTGAATGTGCTGCCGCAACTTACTCCCTCGTGAGAGGTATTACTTCGCAGGCTGAATGCATTGTGTGCGCTCCCGGATTCTACTGTCCCGCCAACTCGGTCGGCATCTAAAAATGTCCTGCTGGCAAGTTCTGCCCGGGCAATCACGAGACGTCGACTGATGTCGCGATTGAAGACTGCCCCATTGGAAACTACTGCCCTGAAGGGTCTGCTCAGCCAACCCTGTGCAAGCCTGGCTTCTTCCAGGCCAACCCTGCACAGACTACGTGCGATGAGTGCCCAGCTGGATCCTACTGTCTGACACCAGGCTTGTCCGCTGCTGAACCATGCTCCACTGCCTTTGCAAACTATTACTGTCCCATAGGAAGCATCTACCCACGTCTGTGCCCTGTTGGCACTTACGCTGAGAACCAGATCACCTGTACTCCTTGCTCGACGGGCAATTATTGCTGGCCTGATACCACTGGAGCCACCAACGGTATTGTCGGAGAGTGTGCGTTCGCAGAGGGCTACCTTTGCCGTGAAGGCGCTTTCTCCCCAAGACCCGTGACCTCCGGTGTCTCGTTCATCCAGCCCGGCTCCGTCCTATTCAACACCTACAATGGTCCCGTCATTCCCGGCCACATCGCCCAAACAGGCGGAGTGGCTGCCGAGTGCTAGCCCGGAACTTGGATGCCCGGATTCTACGCGACCACGTGCCTCACTTGCTACTCGGGCAAGTACTGTCCCGAAAACAGGATGGACTCCATCAATGATTTCCTGTGCAAGGAAGGCTTCTACTGCAAGGAAGGAAACATCATTCCCAACCCTGTGGCCGTAGTCGACGGTTCAAGCAATATTATTGGAGACGAGTGTGCCGTCGGTAAGCATTGTCCCTACCAGCTCATCCATGAGTTTGACTGCCCCGATGGTTTCGTTTCGAAAGAGAAAGGACTTGCTGTATGTGACTCGTGCCCACTCGGCTTCTTCTGTGACAACAAGGTCACCGATGTGGAAGAGGAATGCATCAGAGGCTCTACCTGTCGCGCTGGAGAAAAGAGACAGCCGATTTGCCCGATTGGTCAGTACCTTTTCGAAGACCAGACAGTTTCTTACTGTGCAAACTGCACTGCCACAAACTATTGCCGTGCCAATATCATTGTCGATAACTGCGCCGCTGGCTTCGTTTGTGAGCAAATGGTGAACGGAGAGCCCAACCCCGCTGGCTACGAGTGCACCCCCGGCAAATACTGTCCCAAGGGCAGCATCGACGAGATCTACTGCCCCAAGGAAACCATGTCCCTGATCACTGCCGCTGAGCAAATCACCGACTGCACAGGGTGTCAACCTGGTTGGGTCTGCGAGTTTGGTAATCGAACCGCTTATCCGTGTCCAAAGGGCCACTATTGCCCCGTTGATGGCACTTTCTACAACCACTACATGTTCAAGTGCCCCCTTGGCACGTACAACAAGTATGAACAAAAGGCGTTCATGTACGAATGCCAGGACTGCCCCGAGGGATACTACTGCGATGAACTTGGTATTTTCAACGTGACTGATAGAGAATGCCCACGCGGTCATTACTGTCCCGAAGGAACCGACTTCCCAAGAGCGTGCCCACCTGGAACCTACGCTGACGTGTTCGGTACAACAGAGGAAGTTGATTGTATAGAATGTACGGCTGGCTACTTCTGCCCTGAAGGAACCGATGATCCGCTCGAGTGCTCAGATGGTAACTTCTGTCCAAGAGGTACCTCAACAATGATTACATGCGAAGGTGGCTACTACTGTAATAAACAGACTAGGCACTAGCAGGCGATTTGCCCCATCAACCATTACTGCCCTCGCGGCACCAAAGACCCCATTCCGTGCGACTTGAAGCATACTTGCGACTATGGCACCGAGGAGCAAGTACTTTGTCCTCCTGGGTTCTTCGTCAAGAACAATTAGCTGTACGGCGCCAGAAACATGTGTCTTGAGTGCCCTCCGGGAACATTCTCGACCATGGACACCGACACCTGCCTACCCTGCACTGGTGGCCACATGTGCTACGGAACGACGAACACGGCATTCCCAACAGTGTTCAGCCAGCATAGAGGTGAACTTTGCCCTAAGGGATTCTACTGCCCAGAGGGTACACTTGAACCGATGGCTTGCCCTTCAGGAACCTACAACCCTGTTGAAGGAATGTCCAGCATCGACTAATGCCGTCTCTGCGCCTACAACACTTACACCGAGCTCACTGGTTCAACCGGCTGCAAGCCTTGCGGTCAGTTCGCTTTGTCGGAGGAAGGTGCCAACAAGTGTACCTGTGCTGGTGCTTATCGTAGCTACTCCCCTGAAGATGCTTCCTGCCGTTGCTTGAGTGGCTTCGATTACATTGACAAGTTCGGAGTGAGCTCCGGCTCTGTCAGCTCCCTCGAAGACTGCATTCCTCTTGTTTTCGACAGATGTGGCTCTCTCGGATAAGATTACTCCAGAGCCGTCAACGGTACTTGTGTGACTCTGGACGACTGTGCAGATGCTTGCTACGGAGAGCCAGGTGTGCGCTCGCAAATTCTTGGCGTCTGCACCTGCGTCAACGAGCAAAACGTCGACAGTGTTTGCAACCAGTAGTGTCGTCAAGAGCAGCCCACTATCACATTTGAGTCGAGCTACTAAGTCAGACTTACTGAGCCCAGCGGGGACTCCGAGATCGTCTCCCTCACCGAGTATGCTGATCTCTTTGGAGAGACTTCCTGCAGGAAAAAAGATTGTAAATTCAGATCTGCTCTGTTCAGCACCGAAGGTCCGACTGGTACCTACGGAGCACCCTCCATCATCCAAGAGGGAAGACAGCAGAGAGTGCGTCGCCAGCTCAAGTCGCAGGGCACGTACGCACAAATGACAAAGGATTAGGCTAGGCTTCTGGCAATTGTCGAGCAGACTAACATCTTCAACCCCGTTTACTGCATCGACACTGGCGACTCATTCCTGTTCCAGATCACCGACCCCTCGCACTACCCTGTCTACATGAAGGACAGTGTTATTAACTCCAATGAAGAGTTTGACTATGGAGCATTCTTGACACTGGAAACCGAAATGAGGATCAAGATTTCGAAGAGCGATTTGACCCCGAGTCTCTTCGCATTCACCTTCAACCACGCTGGCAACTATGTGTTCCACGATCACACAAACAGCCAAAAGATTATGATCGTGACCGTGAAGGGAGTGGGCGAAGAGTGCACTGACCCAGATCGCTACGTCTAGACCGTCTCCGGAAAGTCACTCTCCGAAGTCGGCGTCTCCCAAAAGTCTGACATCATCCTCAGACCAAACTACCCCTTGCTGGTGTCGCTCGGCCTCATTCTGTTCTTCTCAACGGGAGTAATGATGGTGTTCATTGCGTTCTGCTTGCGCAAAGGATGGTCCATCAAGGACTTCAATGACAGATCTTACCGCAGCCTCCAAATGGACATCAACATGTACCATGAGAATGAGGAGCTGTTCAAGGCTGACAACGATTTTGAGAACTACCCAAGCAAGTTGGTCGACTCTGAAGAGGACGATCTCGATAACTTCAACTTGGATATACAGCAAGACTTGGTGGAAAGTGGCGAGAAGTACCTCAAAATGTACACCAAGAAAAAGAACAAGCACAAGAATGCCAAGCAGAAGAAGAGATCTGAGATCGCTAGACTTCTGAAGGAGATCGAAGACCTTGTTGGCATGATGTCGAGCGATGCTATGGCTGCTAACATGCACTGGCTTGACTTGAATGACAATGAAACTGAGATGACTGACGAGAAGATTCGTGTCAAGATTGAGAATGAGCTCGAAGCTGCTGCTGAGCGTGAAAATCGTGAGAACGAGCTTTACGAGCAGAAGAAGGAGGAAATGCTCAACGAGGCTTCCGAACGTGATACGGCTTTGTACGATAAGGCTAAGAATGCACTCGCCAATGGTCTCACAGATCTCAAGAAAGACCTGAACCAAGGTGAGGATGAAGGCAACGGTGAAGACTAAGAGTACGCCATCTACGACGGTGGCGACGCCAATTCGAAGCAGAACCAGTTGGTCAAGAAGATCGCACTGAATGAGAACTTGACTGACGAGGAGCGTGAAGCTTTGCTCAAGATGCACGAAGCCAACATGATGAACATTGATGGCTTGATGGGCGACGAGAAGAAGAGACAGGAGTAGGAGCTTGACAGAGCTCTGAAGGAACGTCTCGAGCGCCGTCGTAAGCTGAAAGAGAAGCAGAACAAGAAAGAGATCAAAGAAGAAACCAAGAACGCTGAGAAAGCCTTGAACGAGGACTTCAATGACAAAAAGAAGGAATTGCTTGACGAGTTGAACGACGAAAAGCAACAGGAAATTAACGAGGCATTGGCTTCGGGCTCTGCCGCCGATCAAAAGGCGAAGATCAAGTCGCTCGAAGAGGATGCCGAGAACAGGAAGAAGGAACTTCTCAACGCGCTCGAGGATGAAAAGAACGAGCGTCTCGACGAAGAAAAGAAGAAGATTGCGGACAAGTTCCTTCAGGGAGCTGAAAACGATGAAGAACTCCGGGACCAGCTGAAGCAATTGTTAGGTGACGACCAAGGAAACATGGACAACTACCTTGCAAACGCAGATATGGAACGTCAGCAGCAAGAGGAGCGACTTCGGTAGAGACTCGCCGAGAAGCGACGCAAGCTCGAAGAGAAGCTCAAGAAGGAAAATGAGGTGTTCAACGAAGAACTTGAGCAGCAAGATGTCATCCAGGCTGAGAAGCAGGAGAAGGCAGCTGAGGAAGCTCGTAAAGTTGTCGAGAAGAACATGGATAGCTCCGCTGTTGGTGGTGGTCCTGATGGATCTGCTGGAGGAGCCGCTGGGGCAAATGCTAGCATGATGTCCGATAGTCAGGTGTAGGTTGACGAGGACGGCAACGTCCTTTCAGGTACTCGTAGTGGCGCCGTTGCAGACAGCTCAACCGATGCTGTGCAACGTGACCTTAAGAAGGAAGCTGAAGAGCGCAAAAAGACCAGTCAGGACAAGATCAAGTCGATCACTAACGAGATTGACAGCAACTTGGAGAAGAACAGTCTGCTTGCTCAGCTCGGCGACTAGGACGCTGCCCTCAGGGCCGCTCTGGAAGACGAAGGCGCCCTGCAGGCACAACGTCTCGAGCAGAAGAAGGCCCTCTTGAAGGCGCGTAGAAAGAACAAGAAGAAGCAAGATGCCGATGAGCAGATGCTCAAGGGTACTTTGGACATGCTTGACGAGGAAGACAAATAGAAGTAGGAGATTAACGAGGAGTACATCATTTCCTTGTTCAAGCACAAGCCCGGCGCACCTCCCGAAACTCAAGAGCAGAAAGGCAAGAAGCTCGAGCTTTTGAACGAGTACTTGTCTGACCAGTTCCTCGAGCGACTCTCCGGACTTCTCATGAAGCACTTCACGGAGAAGGAGCAGAGCTTGAAACTTTTGTTGCAGAAGTACACGGACCAGCAGTTGGCTGAAAGAGACGCCATCAAGGGCAACTTCGCCATCGACTACGAAAAGTTGAACGAAATCAAAGACCAACTCGGAGAAGACAAGTACAACGATGCGTTGAAGAAGATGCGCTTGGCGGAGGAGAACATGCTGAGGACTGCGGAGCTCAAGATCAACAAGGCTCACAAGGACGAAGAGGGTGCTCTGCGCAAGGAGCTTGAGAAGAAGCACGCAGCGGAGCAGTTGAAGTTTAGACAGAACTTGATCGCGCAGTAGGCCCAACTCAGACACACCTTGATCGGTGAGAGTCAACTTGCTGACCAAGAGGGTGAAGCCGACAAGAAGGCTCTCGAGAAGTACGAGAACTCAAAGAAGCAAGAGTAGGATCGTCGCATGAGAAACATTGAGCTCCAGAAGAAGACTGCGTCTGGCCAGTACGAAACAGAGCTCAAAAACAAGTATTCCGACTACGAGGACATGTTGCGCAGAAAGCGTGAGAATCAGAAGGAGCTTGCTGATGAATAGCTCAGTCTGAAGAACAGGATCATGGAGAGACGTGAAAAGCTTAAAGAGGCTTCGAAGATGGATGGCCTTTCGAAGGAAGAGCAAGAGAAACTGTTGAAGAACTACTCGAACCAGCTGGAAGCTCTGGACAGTGCCTACATCGTTGAGCAGCGTCGTCAGCAGATCATGATGAGGCAAAAGTAGGAGCAAAGACGCAAGAGACTCATGCAGATGCAAGAGATGAAGAAGAAGCTTGAGGAGGACGAGGTGAAACGAGCAGGACAGTCAATTGGCAAGGGTCTGGCTGGTTTCATGCGCCAAAAGACACTCTAGCTGGCGGAAGAGTCCGCGGAGAACACCGAGCTGATGAAGAGACTTCGTGCTTGGAAACTCAAGAAGAAGGAGTTGGAGTTGAAGAAGTTCATGGCTAAACTCTCCACCACCTCCGTCAACTTGAAGGAGGATGAGATCAAGATCATGATCCTCAAGCTCATCTAGACTGAGAAGTTGCTGAAAGAGCTTGCGAAGCAGCGGAAGAAGAGCAAGAAGATTGCGGAGCTGACCCAGAACCAGCAGAAGATCACCAAGAAGTCCAGCACCCGCAACTTGTCCAAGCACGCCAACGACGTGAGCAGGGCAAGTGTTATCGAAACAAGCATGAGCAGGCGTCTTCGAAGCGATTTCCAGCGTAAACTTGACTCCTCTGCTGACGTGAGCAACACGATGGCCAACTAGTTCGAATAGAACATGTTGAAATCTCAAAGTGAAAACCGCCGCAACACTGGCTAAAGCAGAGGATCCATTGCCAGTAAACGCAACTCTTCCAAAAGAAGAGAAGAATCCACTACTGGTGCCGACAACTATGAGAGGAAAAGCACTTCTAAGAGTCGCGCCAGCAGAGGCAACGGCTAGTGAGAAAGTGACTTGACTTCTCTGACACTCGTGAAGCAGCCGAGTGTGATTGGAATTGATAGATAGACGAGAAGAAGACCACAGGAGGTAAACGAAATACCTGGTTGACGTTGGCGTGCGTCTTCTCTCGACATCGGTCGAATCCAAAATGAACTCACAAGTAATCAGATAGCGAGTAGAGACAAGACCTAACTACTGTAGAGGACATAACCACCCACCATACCCAAATGAACTATAGTTTTTAGTATTGGCTCCAAGCTGTCAAAGTACTTAGATTAATCATTTCAGAACCAAACCCATAAATAAAAAAACCAATCTCTTTTCGTCCATCGCAAACACGGGGTTTTGGGGTTTTGGGG
>Ga0208544_10001755_pt1 | contig 14627 bp, 21 predicted proteins | sample DEB08_DNA_9_FD_184526 | JGI IMG/M metagenome (GOLD analysis project Ga0208544, IMG submission 184526) | Aqueous microbial communities from the Delaware River and Bay under freshwater to marine salinity gradient to study organic matter... | ecosystem: Environmental > Aquatic > Marine > Coastal ... | reverse complement strand
CCCAAAACCCCAAAACCCCAAAACCCCAAAACCCCACGTACACGTTGGCTGTTGATTGTCAGCCAATACAATTATTTTATTTTATTCATTTCTCACATTAACAGCAGTCGGCTTCTTCAAATTGCAACCTTAAAAAGTGAGTTCCGATCGTGTTGGAACAGATTAGTAGCGGGGACAAGTTTAATTTATAATTTTAACTTTTCAAAGCAAAAGAAAATGCAAGTCAACTTTAAAAAAAGAAGTGATTCAAATATTTCGAGCTATCAGTCTTCAACCAAAAGACTGGCTCTCTTGTTTGCCCTCCTCACGGCGGCAAACATCCCACTTTCGGCCTGAGCCCAGTGCGCGGCCGGCAAGGATTGTCTCGATGCGGCTAATCCCGACTGCTAAGACGGTTTTTACTCGCTCTTAGGCGATGACCCTTGTACCCTATGCCCTGCTGGTAAGTTTTAGTATTCCTTTTCTCGTAACCACCTCGTTCATAATCTAATCTGGTGTTTAAAAAAGAGCGTCGTCTCGACGTCAGCCATCCATTAAAACTAACTCCGTTTCTTTTCGTGCTATAGGTTACGAATGTAATGACAAAACTGTTGCCCCAGTGGCTTGCGATGGCACTACTCTCGCCTAGTACTCCTTTGCAGGAAGTATAGCTTGCAGTGCTTGCCCTGCTGGGTTCTTCTGCCCCGACGCCAGTGCGACTCCGCTAGAGTGCCCCGTTGGTTGGTACTCTCTTGACTAGGAGACTGCCTGCACCATCTGCCCGGCCGGCTCTATTTGCCCCCAGAAAGACCAGTCGCCTACTGCACTCACAGACGTCTTATTCTACTCCCTCGAAGGCTAGTCGGTTGCCTCACCGGTCTTACCAGGCTTTGCTACCCAGGGATTCGACGCTTCACCCGTCGCCTGCAGTGCTGGGAACTTCTGGGTGAAAGCCTCAGCAACGTGTACCATTTGCCCAAAGGGAAGCGCCTGCCCTCACCCCAGCGTCGAGGCCGCCATTGCCTGCCCTGCCGGCTTCTACACTGCCGAAACAGGATACACCTCGTGCACAGGCTGCCCCGCTGGCCAGATATGTGCAGGCGGTATTGCAGACCCTGTTGATTGTGCCGTTGGCGAGTATGCTCTTGGCTACGCTTCTACTTGCGAGACATGTCCTGCTGGCTACTACTGTAGTGTAGGATCAGCTCCCAAGATCTGTGCCTCTGGAACGAGCTCTATCGCCGGAGAATCCGAGTGCACCGAGTGTCCCGACGACAGCGGCTGCCCTAATGTCTCTGACAAGACAACTACACCTTGTGGCTCCGGGTTCTACCAACTTGGCACCTCATCAGCTCCCATCTGCGAAAAGTGCCCCATCGGCCATTTCTGCGATGACGCTGACAAGGCTCCCGTACCTTGCTCAGCTGGCACCTACGCTGACGACTATGGCATGACCGCATGCACGGCGTGCACGACAAACGTGTGCCCGTTCACAGATGCTGTGGGTTACGACTGCCCCGCCGGCTACACTGCCAACATGGAAAAAACAGGATGCTTTGCAGCTTCTGCTACCGGTTCCTGCGCTCCTGGGCAGTATGCCTACCCGAACACAGCACCTTGCGTCGCTTGTCCGGAAGGATTTGCTTGCCCTATGGCTTCCAGTCCTCCCAGACTCTGCCCCAAGGGTTTCTACAGTGCAGCCTCGGCGACGACCTGTATTTAGTGCGAACCTGGATTTAAATGTCCTTCGCCTTACATTACTCACAGATTGGCATGTGTGGCTGGATTTTACGCTCTCGCCGGTTCTACTGGCTGCTACCCAATCCCTCCCCATTTCGCCTCGACTGGATTGACTACCAAGCCGACCCAGTGCAATTGGGATGAAGTTTCCAAGACTAAGGCCCTCACCTGCTCTACTTGTCTTGTAGATTAGGAGTGCCCTTCGGACAACCTCGATCCGATCACTTGCGACACCACACACGCAACATCGACAGCCGGAGAAATGCAATGTTTCCCGAATGAAGTCAGTTGGGACCAGACCACTGGTAGTGAATTCAATGTACCTCTTGGCTCTAATGGCTGGAAGGGAATGGCTACTGGAGAGGAAACCGATTGCCCCCCTGGCTTCCAGTGCCCAACTGGACCTCATCAAACCTGGACCAGATGTCCTCCTGGTACCTACTCCATCGACGGCGCCTACCACTGTGCTCCATGTCCCAATGAGTTCACCTGTGATGGTGCTTTCGCGGTTCAAGCGGCTGCAACTGCGACTGCCGTGGGATTCTACTCACCCAGAAATCTTCACATTCCTCTCATCGTTCCTGCTGGCTGGTAAGGAGGAAATTCTGCGATCACGGAGCCTTGCCCACCTGGAACTTACTCCGATGACAAGGGAGGCATCTGCATTGACTGCCCAATCGGCTTCGTATGCCCGCTCGCCTCGAACGAGCCCATCCGTTGCAATGAAGGCATGGAGACCACCATTATCGGAGAATACTCCTGCGTTCCTTGTGCCAAGCACGAATATTACGATACAGCGACGAATGCTTGCGCAGCAGTCCCTGATGGTTATCAAGCTCTGCACCCTAATTTCGCAAAAGAGGCATGTCCTGCTGGAACCTACTCAGATGTTACTTCAAACACTGCAGACCTCGGCGTCGATTGCCTTCCATGTGATAACGGAAACATCTGCCTGAACGCTGGAGCTTTGGCTGTGCCTACTGCTGGCGCCTGCCCCAACGGTTTCTGGTGCAGCAGCGAAGATGAAAACTCTGGCAGGTACTCCAAGCATCCTTGCCCTGCTGGCACCAAAGCCATTGCTGGAACTAACCACGCAACTCAAGCAGCTGCTTGTGATGCATGTACCGCTGGCTCCTACTGTCGTGGAGGTGCTGTGGCCGAGGCTACTTGCCCCGCAGGTTACTTCTGTCCCGCTGGAACCAAACAGTCCACTCAATACCCGTGCCCTGCTGGAACCTACAACTCAAACACTGGATAATCCGTGCAGACCACCGCCTGTATATAATGTCCGATTAACAAGTACTGCCCTCAAGGGTCAGCCTAACCCTTCGACTGTCCTGCTAGTGCCGTCTGTCCTGCTGGCTCCTCGTCAGCTGAAGGCGCCATCTGTCCAGATGGTCAGTACAATAGCGGCGCCACCTGTGTGGATTGCACAAACTAAGAATACTGCCCCTCAGGCACTGCTTATCCTCTCAAGTGTCCCGCTGGAACCAAGAAGAACGTCGTGGGTGGCTACTCTCGCTTCGATGATTGCGAGATCTGCGCCACTGGAGAGCTCTGCCCTAGATATGGCTAGAATGGCCCTGACGCCGGCTACGCTCGCCAATAGGGATACTTGATCCCTCAAGGAACCCAATTCAAGCAGCAACTGCCTTGCCCTCCCGGCACCAAAGACAACTCTGCTTCTGCGCTCACCGACTTTGCCTCTTGTGTTGATTGCCCTGCTGGTTTCGCTTGCGAGTAAGGAACAGGTGAGGCTGTCACTGGTAAGATTGCGATCAAGTGTGAACCTGGTCACTACTGCCTACCTGGCACTCTTCACACCCGCTAGTTCCCCTGCCCTGGTGGAACTTTCTATGCAGGCGAAGATGCTGCCGCTGATACCGATTGCACTGGATGCACGGCCGGAAACTATTGCCTGCCAGGCTCCTACAGAGAGCACATTTGCCCAAGTGGCTACTACTGTCAGGCTGGTACGAACAACTTCAAAGACACCCCGTGCGCTGCCGGAACCTTCTCCGTCAAGTAAGGACTAACTTCAGCCGGCGAATGTGATGTTTGTCCCATGGGTTAGTACTGTGAAGCTGGTCTTCAGCCACAGCTGTGTCCTATCGGAACCTTCCTTGATGCCACTAACGGCGTGACCTCGGACACCTCATCAGGTGGCGTGACATGCAAAATCTGCACTGCTGGGTACAAATGCCCCGACCCAGGCATGAAAGCTGCCGAGATTTGCCCTTATGGAACTTACTCTGGCCCCGGTGCCGTCTTGTGCGAAACCTGCAGAGCTGGATACTACTGCGCCACTGCCGGAACCACCTTGGCCGTCTACGAAGCAACTCCCTGCATTGGAAACGTTTGCGAGTTAAATGCTTTCCATTACGATTCAGAGACTTGCCCCAAGGGCTACTACTGCCCTTCCGGCGCCTTCCAAAAGATTCCTTGCCCACGAGGAACATACAACGACCTGACAGGAAAGACACTCTTAACTGATTGTCTCGCTACGCCTGCTGGAAAATTCACCGACACAGAGGGCTCCACGCTCACTGACGTGAATTTGTAATTCTGTTCCCCTGGATACAAGTGCCCCGGTGGCTCTACATCTAGATATGACATTGCTTGTGAACCTGGAACTTACAACAACTTGAAGGGCCAGACCGACTGCCAAGCTTGCCTTCAAGGCTTCTATTGCACGGGAGCGACCGTGCACCCCATCCCCTGCCCTGCCGGTTTCTACTGCGGCGCCAGCACGATAAAGCCTACGATGTGCGGCATTGGCACCTACGGTGGCTCGGTTGGATTAGGACTCGTCGGCGAGTGCACCGATTGCCCACCTGGCAGTTTCTGCGCTGAGCCTGGTGCACAGGCACCCACAGGAAAGTGTGATGCTGGTTTCATCTGCTTCGGTAGCTCTACGAAACCCAGAACTGATGCAGCTTCAGCAGTTGCCGACACTGGTGTTGTAGAAGTTTGCCCCAAGGGAGGCTACTGTGAAATGGGATCCGTCGCTCAAAAAGCTTGCAAAGGTGGATACTACAACCCTAATGAAGGTGGAAAGACCGTCTACGATTGCTAACTTTGCGACCCTGGTAGTTACTGTGCTGGCGAGAGCAACTTCTAGCCAACTGCTCAGTGTGATGCTGGCTACTACTGTTTGTCAGGCTCCACTATCAAGAACTAATTCCCAGCACCTCCTGGTACCTTCACCGTCATCGGAAGTTACGAGCCAACCAAGTGCCCCATCGGTTTCTACAACGACAAGTGGCACGTTGCTGACGAGTGTCCCAAATGCCCCGTCGGCTTCTACTGCCCCAGCGAGGGCATGTCCGACGACATCGTTCCGTGCCCTACGGGCCACTTCTGCGAGGAAGTCACAGCTGAAGGCACCGGTGCTTACGATTTGAGAGGCAGGTGCCCTGCTGGAACTTTCAACCCCGACACTCACGCTGTCGACATCACTTGGTGTCAGACCTGCCCACCCGGCAAGTACTGCAAGGACACGGGATTGTTCACGCCTGATGGTTCATGTGATGCTGGTTACTTCTGTTTGGTTGGATCTGCATCTGAAGCTCCTGCGGCTTTCGACCCCATCGTGAGAGGTGCCGTCGGCTTTGGCTACAACTTTGGTCCATGCATTGTGGGTCACTATTGCCCCTTGGGAACAAGTGTGCCTATTCCATGCCCAATTGGCACCTTCAGTCCCAACGAGAAGAACATCCTTGCAACTTAGTGCCAGGATTGCACGGCAGGCTCCTACTGCGAAAGCATCGGCTTGGCTGCTGTCACTGGTGATTGCCAGGCTGGCTACTTCTGCCCCTAAAAATCAGCGCAAAAGAACCTTGATGCAAACAAGTGCACACCTGGTTACCACTGTCCCACAGGCAGTGCCACGCAATAAGACTGCCCCGCTGGGTATTACCAAAACAACAATTACGCGTCCACCTGCATCGACTGCCCACCTGGCTACTATTGCGAAATCAATTCCATCGCGCCAGTCATCTGCGCTATTGGAAACTATTGTCAGATTAGGACTTCCTAGAAAGATGGTATTCCCTGCGCGGCAGGAACGTACCAGCCCCTGACAGGTCAAACCATTTGCTTCTCATGCCCAGCTGGCAGCTACTGCGACTAGCCAGGTGCTTCAGCGGTGACTGGAACTTGTGCTGCTGGCTACTTCTGTCAGAACTCTGAGAGAGTGGCCACTCCTAGCAACAACATTTGCCCAGTGGGTAAATACTGTCCCACTGGATCCGGATTCCCCATCGCATGCCCTCCTGGCAAAGCTTGCACGGACTAAGGCATGGACGAAACTGAGTACGTCGACTGCGACCCCGGTTGGTTCTGCTCTGGGGGAGCCAAGACCAAGCAGCCGGATGGTGAGGGCGGTAACAGATGCCCAACCGGTCACTACTGCGAGATTGGAACGGGAGCGCCTGTCGCTTGTGCACCTGGAACTTACAACCCTGTCGAAGGTGGCGTCGACGTAGCCGCCTGTTTGGCATGCCCTGCGAATTACTACTGTGAGAGCTATGGCGCCAAAGATTATGAACTTTGCGCTGAAGGCTTCTTCTGTGAAGCCAGTGAAATGTCCTCACGTCCCACTGGAAAGTACTGCCCAATTGGCCATTTCTGTACCAGTGGAAGAAAGGAAGCATGCACTCTCGGCACCTACCAAGACAAGGTTGGTTCAGTTGAATGTGTGAGATGCCCAGCTGGCTACAAGTGCGAGGTCGACGCAAACGGCTTCTACTCCACTTTGGCTGTCTGCGGCCAAAACCACTATTGTTAAGTCGGAACAGCCGTTGCAGTCCCCTGCACGGATGGCCTCTACGTTGTGAGCCACATCGCCTAGTCGCCGAACGAGTGTCTCGACTGCCCTGCAGGCTTCGCTTGCAACTGTCCCGACCCAACCGACCCCAACTGCGCCTAGTTCGAAAAGTGTGACGCTGGAAACTATTGCCCTACCAAGACGTTCGACAAGGACCCTGCCACTTCATCGACAGCAGTTGTCTGCACCGAAGGCTTCTTCTGCCCTGAAGCAACTCCAAACATGCTTCCTTGTCCTCCAGGTAATGCTTGTCCTGAAACTGGCAATCAAGTTCCTGGCGCCCAATGCACGGCCGGCTTCTACTGCCCTGGTCAGTCTATTGGCATTGCTGAGGCTGGATCAGAATGCCCAGTTGGACACTTCTGCCCCTTGGGAACTGGAACTCCCATTCCTTGCTTCCTTGGCACCTACAGATCAACTACCGGAGCCACAGTCGACACTGAATGTGACCCGTGTGATCCCGCCGCTGATCCTCCTGAAACTTGCGAGTCTCGTGGACTTGTAAACCCTGTGACGACAAGTTACAGATGTGATGCAGGATACCACACGTGCACCTCTGCAGGTCGCACAGAATGTGACCCTGGTACTTACTGTCCCGCTGACGACAGCACTAATCCTTAGACTTGTGCCGACGGGGACTACAACCCTGACATGCTTCAGGCAAGCTGCAAGAGATGCCCCGAGGGCTACAGCTGTGACGACAAGATCCTCATGGTCCCTTGCAAGCTTGGCCATTATTGTCCTAGAGGTACAGCCACTGAAGCTCTCGCCTCACCGTGCCCCATTGGCACGTTCATGCCATTCACAGGTGCCCGTTATCGCTCAGAGTGCTTCGAGTGCACTGAGGGCTTCGAATGCACAACCGAAGGTTAAGACGCACCGAACCAGCCTTGCCCTGAAGGACTTTACTGCCCAGTAGGTGCTGGCACAGGTATTACCTGCCCCAAGGGAGCTTTCTGTGTTGCAGGGGTCGCCTACTTCGAGGAGTGCCCCGTTGGAACCTACAACAACCTTGAACAACAAGTATCTGATGCTGCATGCCTTGATTGCGATGTCAACAAGTACTGCCCTAACCGCGGAATGACTCTGTCGGAGTAGTTGTCTTGTGGAGACGGCTTCCAGTGCCTCGGCCGCACGATGAGCGACAAACCCTATTCGACCTAAAGAGGAGCCTTCTGTGACGAAGGTAACTATTGCTCTAGATTAGAGACGGGCATGCAACAATGTCCAATTGGACTCTACCAGCCAAGCAAGGGAACGTATCAGTGCGTTTACTGCCCCGCAGGTCGCCTCTGTGACGCGCTGGCAATGACTGAGCCAGGTGAATGCACGGTTGGAAACTATTGTCCTGGCCATGCCCCATCTGTTCAAAACGAGGAGCTGCCTTGCCCAGCTGGTCGATACGGTCCTCAGAAGAACCAAGGTCTTGAAGAGGACTGCATTCCTTGCACCGCCGGTAACTACTGCCTGGGAGGAGCAACCATCACTGGACCATGTGATGCCACCTTCTTCTGCCCAATCGGTTAATCGACAGCTAACGGCTTCCTTGACCCCTACACATTCGGTTCCTCTCTTGGAGGCATGTGTCCTGCTGGGTACAAGTGCCCCGCCGGCACAGATGCTCCCGTTCCTTGCGAAGTCGGTACTTGGCAAAAGGATGTGGGTCAAGAAACCTGTGACCCATGCCCTGCTGGTCGTTACTGCGATGAGATGGGAATTAATTAAAAGATCCTTGATTTCAAGGGAAAGAAATGTGCTGCGGGCTACTACTGCACAGGCGGTGCGATTGTACCTTACCCTGAGGATACAGTTGGAGCCGTTGACTTCACTGGAGCTATGTGCACCGCTGGTAACTACTGTCCAGAGGGCTCCTCAGCAGAGCTCGAATGCCTAGGTGGCACCTACGAGACTAGGTCCGGCTCAGCCGAATGTCAAACATGCCCTGAAGGATTCTACTGTCCAACTGGCTCGTCAGACCCCTTGGAGTGCATCAACGGCTACTGCCCAGAAGGCGTCGACGCGCCTCTTCCTTGCGAAGACGGATACTACTCCGACAACACTATGAAGCGTCTTTCATCGCCCGACGATTGCCCCTACTGCCCAACCAGTTACTACTGCCACAGCGGCCTCAAACAGGGTCTCTGCGACGCTGGCTACTCGTGTGACTTCGGAGCTATCTCAGCTCGTGATCCCAACAAGATTTGCCCAATCGGTCATTACTGCACGACGGGCAACGAGTTGCCGACTAGATGCCCCGAGGGCTACTATTACGGTAGCGAGGGAGCTACTGATGTCAAGTTCTGCGAGCCTTGTAAAGCCGGAACCTACTGCATCAAGAATGATGGTGTTGCTCGCGTTTGTCCTAAGGGTCACATTTGCCCCGAGAAAGCGCTCGAGCCTACACCTTGTTACACTGGCACTTACAACCCATACAAGGGCAAGAGCAGATCAGACGAATGTCTCAAGTGCCCCATGGGATCCTTGTGCAATGCCAGAGCTATCGATGACTACAAGAGGTACCTGTGCCCTGCTGGTCACTATTGTGACGAAGAGGGACAGAAGAGAGATCCTAAGCCATGCCCTGCGGGTACCTTCCGCAATGAGACCGGTGCTGAAAACTACACCGACTGCTGGGAATGTCCCGAAGGGTTCTTCTGTAATGAAGGAACTGCATACCCTGAGCCTTGTGACGCGGGCTATTCCTGCCCCGATAATTCAAGAAAGGAGTTCGCGTGCCCTGCCGGAACGTACTGCCCGGCTTTGAGTGGCGACCCGACGGCTTGCCCCGCTGGCTTCCACTGCCCCACTCTCAGAACTGACACCTACGGAAAGTGCGTGAATGGCACGTATTGTCCAGAAGGAAGTCGTTACGAGACACCTTGTCCAGCTGGCTACTTTGGCTCAAGCAGGACTGACAACCACGACATGCAGTCAGGATGTGTTGGCTGTGGCCTCGGTCAATACTCAGACTTAGGTTCTAACACATGTGAATTCTGCTATTCTGGTTACATTTGCTTGGGAACAGCTATCACTCCCGAGCCCAAAAACCTTGACGAAGGAGGTATGATCTGCCCGCGTGGATTCTGGTGCAAATCTGGGTCGTACTCCGCCATTGCCTGCCCTCTCGGAACCTACAACCCCGATGAAGGAGCTGGTTAATCCAACCAGTGCAAGGGCTGCGCTCCTGGCACCTTCCAGAACACTGTCGGCGCCATAGATTGCAAGAAGTGTGAAGGTTCAGCTGTCTCTGAACTCGGACAAACCACTTGCCAGTGTGTTGGTCTCAACAGAAAGTACTTAGCCCAGCTTGGTGCTTGCGTTTGCCAGACTGGCTACGAGCCCGTTGATGGCACCGAGGCCGATCTCGATGGCTTCTCTGACTGCCAACAAATCATTTACACCAGATGCTAAGATTGGCAAGAGCGCGACACGCAGGGTTTCTGCAGAAACCTGACCGATTGTGGCCTTGCTTGCAATGGCGGCAACGGAACCGTGCAGCAGTCCTTCGGTATTTGCCAGTGTGAGGCGATCACTACTGTCGAGCAGCTGTGCAACATCGAATGTCGCGAAAAACTACCTAAGACGACATTTACTTCCGACGGACTCATCAACATTTATGACCCCGTCACCAACTCAACCATCCTTACCGAGTAAGTTATCTTTCTACATCATGCACACTTGGCTAACTCTTTGATTGAAATTTTAGACTTAACGCTACTTACGGAGTTCCAAAGTGTTCTAAGGAGGACCCGACAGAGTGTAAGCTGACAGGGCTACGAATGGTCAACGATCCGCGAGGAAACTTTGCGGCCGATTTCAATTTACCGGAGGCGGTAATTGGCGGTGCGAATAAAGATTTGATAGCGCAGCGCTTCTCTAATATGAAGTTTGATGGCGAGAGGACGTATGTTAACCCGCCTCAAACTAATGAGGATCCGGATAACCTTTAGAACAACGATGAGTGGCCGTGGAAGAAATCGGACAGAAAGCTGCAAGGAACCAACTCCGATGTGCTCACTGAAACTGACGTTTCGACACTGGATCCGGACACTTCCCAGTTCGTTTCAAACCCCGTCGTCTGCACATCCCGTGGCTCAGCTCTTCTCTTTGAGAACCTCAAGAACGACACTTACCCCGTCTACGCCAAGGATTCACTCCTGAATACTAACGAGGACTTCGATTTCGGCGAGTTCAATGAATTGGCTGCGGTCTTGGCCGGTCAAGTTGGTGAACAGACCATCAACTCATTCGTGTTTACCTTTAACGAGCCAGGTGCGTACGTGTTCGCTGACTCGAGAAACGAGGCCAAGCAAATGGTTATCGCTGTCATGAGAGACGATTAGAAGTGCCCCGAAGACACTGCCTTCTCTCCTCAAACATACGCTTCACTACTCAGAGTTGGTGCATTCAGACGTGATGTGCTTGTGCCTCCAGATTGGGTATTCTTCTTCACCGTTCTGACCACTTTCTGCCTTCTGATCGTGGCCACTGTGGTGTTCATTGGTTACATCATCAAACGTGACTGGAGACAAAAGACGATTCCCATCGTTTGGTACCAAAAGTCTAACTATTCCTCGGTTGAAAGAAGTGATCCTGACGACAACAGGGCTATCGTCTCGATCAACACTGAAACTTCTTCATTCGCCTTTAGACATCAGGCTCAGCAAGACGAAGCTCTGGTCAAAATGGAGCAACAGATGGCTGGCAAAAATGTCGATGCGCTGAAGAAGAAAAGGAAGAAGAGAGCGCGCAAAGACCTAACTCTCAACCAAGTTGAGCACTTGAAGGATGACTTGCAGAAGCATCTGAGAGAGATTAGGAAGCTTACGAGCGGAAAGAGGGGGGCTGATGGCGACTTCTCTGACGATCATTCCGATGATTAAGAAGATGAAGAAGACGAAGAACTTAACAAGCAGATTGCTGCACTCAAGAAACTTATTCTGCAGAGTGGCAAGATGCTTCGTGGAGATGACAATCAGGATGATAGTGGCTTGAACGAGAGCTCTATTCTGGACCCCGACGCAATGGACATGAACCCCGAGATGGCCATGCTCGAGAAACAGAAGCAGGCTCGTGAGGCTGAAGACCAAAAGCGTAAAGAAGATTTCCTTGCGCAACAAGAGGAAGACGACGACAAGTTCGATGAAAAGTTGGAAAATGATGGAGAAAATGCTCGCGCTGAACTCCAGAAGAAAAACAACAAGGTTCTCGAGCAGCAAATCGAGTCGGCTTTCGATCGCGGCAAGGATTTCTAGAACAGACTCAACAAGGATGGTGCTGACGATGACGACATGAAGGACTACATGGACGAGCTCTAGGGCAAGATCCAGCGCGTTGAGGACATGATGCTCGGAGATCAAGACCGTCAAAACGACATCTTGAAACGTAGATTGGAGCAAAGACGTCTTCGCAGAAAGCAGATGCAGGAGAAACTTGGCGAAGTCAAAGAGGATCTGGAAAAGAATGAAGAGGCCGAACAAGAGCTGAAGGAAGCTATTGTTTCGGAACTTCAGGAAGAATTGTAGCAGGAGCTCAGAGAGATTGATGTTGAGGACTCGCAAGCTAGGTAGGCTTTGGATGCTGAGTTCGCTGTCAAGAAGCAGGACAAGTTGAGCGACTACCAAGATCGTCTGAAGAATGCAACCTCGAAGAAGGAGTTCCAGAAAGTGCTTGATGAGTACCAGAATGCCTAACTCAAGGTTGACGCGGAGCTCTAGAAGCAGAGAGACAAGGAAGCTGACAAGCTTGACAGAGATCTCAAGGCTCGTCGTGCCAAGAGAAAGGCCGCCGCCGAGCTCAAGCGTAACCAGAAGTTCAAGGAGCTCGAGGAGGAGCAGGAAAGAGCGAACCGGGAGAGGATCGAAAATCAGAAGAAGATGCAGGAGGCTCTGAAGGCTGGTGATCAGTAGATCGAGGTTCAGGATTAGGAGTTTGCCAACCGTCTTGACGAACAGCTCCACGGCGACGGTGTTCTGATGGATGAGATGGAAAAGAAGAGGCGTAGCGAAGATGAACTGAAAGGAATTCATGAACGGAAGCAGCGCAAGGAACAGGGCGTGGCCACCAAGGAAGCAGTTTAGGAAGACAATGAAATTGATGAAGAGATTGCTAAACTTGCTGGCCAGAGCGCCTTCGACCCCTACAGACAACTGGTTGACAAGCGTGACCTCATCAACTAGCAGATTTCTGAGGCTTCCTCTGAAGACGAGCGAGCAGCTCTCTTGAAGCAACTCCAAGAAATCGATGCGAAAGTGAAGGATGAGCTTGGTGCTGAAGCCAAGGATCAAGACAAGGCTCTTGCCGACAAACTTGCCGCTCGCCGAAGAAAGCGTGAGGCTGCGATCGAGAAGGAGAGAAGCATGAAGTCGAACCAGCTTCAGGAAAGGATCAACCACGCCCTTGGAAACTCGGACGACTACCAAGTGGTTCGGACGAAGATGGGCCAGAAAGCTCTTGAGGAAGTAATCCGCCAGATGAAGCTCGAGCTGACAAATGAAGAGATTCCAGGAGCCATCGAACGTCTCATTGACGAGAAGCACCAGAAGGAACTCGAAGATTTGCTCCTGAAGCTTTACGAGCAGAAGACGGTCGAGCTGAAGGAAGAGATCTTGGCGATGATGGAGGAGAAGCTTGCTAAGCAGTAAGTCATCCGCAAGAACAAAGAGGATCGCAAACGCGGAATCGAAGCCATCATCTCGAAGGCCATCGACCCCAAGGTCATTGAAGAGATGACCGCAAAGAAGAACTCCTTGGACGAGGCTTGCGAGAAAGAGGTCGCCGACGTTGAAGAAGAGTACCGCAAGAAGGAAGGTGTTATCACCAGGGAGATCTAGGGTCGCACCATGGATCGTGAGGCTAAAGCCATCAACACGATGCAGCTTCTCCAGAATGAGGAGAAGTAGGAGATCTTTGACAAGATCCTGCCCGACAGCCTCATGAAGGACATCTACGAGAATCTCAGCAAGCAGGAGAAGGAAGATATGGAAAACTATCAGAAAATGCTTGCGAAGGAGAAGGAGGAGAAGCTCAAGGAGATGGAGGAGAAGGAAGCTCTGATGGATGACAGCATCATAGAGAGGAGAAAGGCTCGCGACAACCTGAGCGCTGTTGATCAGGCTCTTCTGGCCAGGGAAATGGCTTCCAAGAAGGCTAAGAGAGATGCCGAGAAAGCGAAGCAAGCCGTGATTAGCTCCGAAGATGTCATCAACAAGATGAAGGCTGATCACGAGGCCGCCTACGCCGCCTTGGGTGGAGCCTTCGAGGAAGAGCGCAAGCGTCAGCTTGACCTTATCGAAGAGAAGAAGGCCGCCAGGAGAGAAGCAGTTGAGAAAGAAAAGGTTAACGCTGCGGAGTAGGCCGTCTTCGCGAAGGAGAAGGAGATCGAAAGGATCAAGGAACTTCGCATCAAGTTCGCGTCGCTTGAGAAGACCATTGCTGAGGGTCAGAAGCTGATCTACAAGCAGTGCTACTCGAGACCGTTGTGGCCGTACAACGCCAAGATTGCGAACCTCAACCTGAAGAACGACAACTTCGAAGGGTTGAGCCAGACTGACACCGCCGAGTTCGACCGTGAAGTCATGAGTCAGTTGCTCATGAAGATCACTAACCTTGAGTCAAAGGTTTAGGGTGATGTTCACGCTGGCACTGGTCATCGCAAGATGAAAGTGCTCGCCTTCACGGGTGACGACATCAGTCAGATTGGAAGCTCTATCGACGGTGGAGCGGGGCAGAGCGGAAGCAGCAACTCCTACCAACCCAAGCCCAAATCTGCCAACCTTCTGAACAAGCTCAAAAAGGGCATGAAAAAGCAAAACCTTTTCTGAGCAGTTCAAACTTTCCATCAGTCACAACCCTGATTGACTGATGGTGATCAAGTCTTGAGCACATAGATGTGTATTCGATTACAGTTAAGCAGGTCTGTTTCTACGCCCTGCCCAAACTGTTTGTTGTTTGACTTTCTTTATGTGCGAGACAACTAATTTCATTTCATGGAACTCTAACACCATTTACCAACGTATAAATAAATCTAGTCTTTCTTTCACTCGGGGTTTTGGGGTTTTGGGGTTTTGGGGTTTTGGGG
>Ga0208544_10001754_pt1 | contig 14629 bp, 9 predicted proteins | sample DEB08_DNA_9_FD_184526 | JGI IMG/M metagenome (GOLD analysis project Ga0208544, IMG submission 184526) | Aqueous microbial communities from the Delaware River and Bay under freshwater to marine salinity gradient to study organic matter... | ecosystem: Environmental > Aquatic > Marine > Coastal ... | reverse complement strand
CGATGTCGGTGCCATCAACGCCCTCACCTACGACAACAACCCCTACCGCCGCATCGAGCTACTGCGCTCACTGCTCAACACCCTCGAAATCGAGGCTGATGGCAAGGTCGCCCACTGGGAGCTGCCCAATAGTGTCAAGGAAGAGCTCAAGCTTAAACCCGAGGACAGCGAGGACCTCATCGACCTCATCCGCGGTATCCAGGGAGTGATCGTCGCCGCCTTCTTCGAGGAACTCCCCGATGGAAAGATCCGCGTTTCACTCCGTGCCAAAGACAGCTCGGTCAACTGCAGCGAACTCGCCCAACGCTTCAAAGGCGGCGGCCACGCCCGCGCCGCCGGCATTCGCATGCCCGGCCCCATCGACAGCGCAAGGACCAAAGTCCTTGCCGCTATCGAGGGAATGTTGAATGTTGAATAGTGAATGTTGAATTCACATCCAGATTAATCAACTACAACACCCCCACCTCCTACCACGTAACATGACCGTCCCGGTCATGACCTACAAACCCGCCGCCCCAGCGGCGCAAGATCCCCATTCCCCAATCCCAGCTTCCCATTTCCCAATGTCCGACCACATTCAACATTCAACATTCAACACTCAAAATTCCGCCGAAGGCGAACCACCATGCGGTGTCCTACTCGTTGACAAAGAGCCGGACATGACCTCGCACGATGCCGTCGCTATCTGTCGCCGGCAGCTCAAGTTCAAGAAAATCGGCCATTGTGGCACCCTTGACCCCATGGCGACCGGCCTGCTTATGCTGGTCATCGGCCGTGCTACCAAAATCCAGGACCTGCTGATGTCCGAGGACAAGGAATATCATGGCACCCTCACGCTTGGGGCCACCACCTCATCGCAAGACAAGGAAAGCGACATCCTCGAAGAAAAAGAAGTCCCGCCGTTCACCGATGAGCAGATCAACGCCGCCTTCGAAAAATACCGTGGAGATTTTGAGCAAACCCCGCCCATGGTTTCCGCCATCAAAAAGAATGGCGTGCCCCTCTATAAACTTGCCCGCAAAGGCATCGAAGTAGAGCGCAAACCGCGCGCCATCTATGTCACCGACTACTCAGTAGACCGGATCGCCCTGCCCGAGGTCGACTTCACCGTGAACTGCTCCAAAGGATTCTACGTCCGCACCTACGCCCACGATATCGGTCAGGACCTCGGCTGTGGCGCCCACCTTTCCGCCCTCCGCCGCACCCGCTCCGGTAAATTCAACGTCGAGGGTGCCATGACCGCCACTGAGCTCAAAACCGCCAGTGCCGAAGACATCAGAAACTCCCTCATCTCCCTCGCCCAAATATCCCTCATGCGCGGAGCTTGAGCCGCCTACGGCGGAATGTTGAGTGTTAAGTTTTGAGTTTTAAATTCACATCCTTTGCACTCACCACTCACCACTTAACACTCAAAATTTTCTATCCATGGACTATTCAACACTCATCTCCCAACGTCGCGAGCGCTTCGCTGAAGTCGAGCAGCTCATCACCGACCCCGATCTCTTCTCCGATCAAAAAAAAGCGACCGAGACCATGCGTGAACATCGCCGTCTCAAAGAGTTGCTCGAAATGTGGGACACCTTGGAAACAGCCAAGAAAAACCTCGAGGAAAATCGCGAGCTTGCCAAAGAAGATGACGTGGAAATGGCCGAAATGGCGAACATGGAAATCCCCGGCCTGGAAGCCACCATCGAAAAACTATCTGAAGAAGTTCAATACGCCCTGCTGCCCCGTGACGAGGCTGAGGACCGCGACGCCCTGCTTGAAATCCGCTCCGGCGCCGGTGGCGACGAGGCCGCCCTCTTCGCCGGCGAGGTCATGCGCATGTATCAGCGCTACGCCGAACAACGTGGCTGGAAATGCGAGCATCTCGATTCCACCCCATCAGAAGCAGGCGGATTCTCCAAAGTCGTGCTCAAAATCACCGGTGAAGAGGTCTTCCGCATCCTCAAATACGAATCCGGCGTGCACCGCGTCCAACGCGTCCCAGCGACGGAAACCCAAGGCCGCATCCACACCTCGACCTGCACGGTTGCCGTGATGCCCGAGGCCGAAGACGTCGACGTTCAACTTAAGATGGAGGAGCTCGAGATCAAGGCCACCCGCTCGGGAGGGCCCGGCGGACAACACGTCAACACCACGGACTCCGCCGTCCAGATCACCCACCTGCCTAGCGGCATTCAGGTCAAATGTCAGGACGGCCGATCCCAGACCCAAAACAAGGAAAAAGCCCTCGAAATCCTCCGCGCCAAACTCTTTGAGGTCAAACAACGTGAACAAGCCGAGCAATACTCCGCCCAGCGTCGCTCCCTGATCGGCTCCGGTGACCGCTCAGAAAAAATCCGCACCTACAACTTCCCCCAGTCACGTATCACCGACCACCGCATTGGCTTCACCACCCACAACATGGATGGTGTCTTCGACGGCGATCTGTTCGAGATGACCGAGGCGCTGCAAAAAGTGGAAATGGCTCAGAAGCTCGAAGAAGCCGGCATGCAATAACATGGCTGCGAGCTGCGGCCGCTTCATCACTGCTCCGATCACCTTCGACCCACTGCATCCAGCACCGCCGGACGCCCGCGAAACAACCATCAAAAAGACAAATCAACAAATCAAGATATGTAGATTTGTTCTTGTTTTTCGCTGTTTTGTCACTAGATTCCGGCCAGTAAATCTTTTATTCATTACCCATGCCACGCCCCGACGCTACCGCCGAACTTACTGAAGCCCTGGAAAAACGCATCCTCATGCTTGATGGAGCCATGGGCACCACCATCCGTGGTTACGGACTGGAAGAATCCGACGCCCGCGGCGAGCGCTTCAAGGATGCCCCCAAAGACCTGCTCAACAACGGCGATATCCTCACCTTGACGCGCCCCGATGTCATCAGCGACATCCATCAACGCTTCCTTGAGGCAGGCTCGGACATCATCGAGACCAACTCTTTTTCAGCCACCTCTATCGCCCAATCCGAGTTTTTCGTCGAAGACCCGCGCGAATCGGGCAACGGCCGCAAGGACCCGGAGTTTTACCAGAAAATCATCGACGATCCATTCCTCAAAGAGCTCGCCCATGAACTCAATGTCGAGTCGGCTAAACTCGCCCGCGCTGCCTGTGATAAGGTCGCTGAAGCTACCGGCGTCAAACGCTACGTTGCCGGTGCCATCGGCCCGCTGACCGTTGGCCTGAACAACGCCGCGGTCGACCCCGATGACCCAGGATTTCGCACGGTCACCTTCGATCAAGTCTACGAGGACTACAAACGCCAGATCCGCGCCCTGGTGGAAGGTGGTGTAGACATCCTCATGGTCGAAACCATCTTTGATGCGCTGAACTCCAAAGCCGCCCTCGTGGCCTGCCAGGACGTCTTCGCGGAAGACGGCTTCCACCTGCCCATCATCATCTCCGCCGCCGTCGGTCGCGGGGGCGAAACCATGATCTCTGCCCAAAAGGTCGAAGCCCTCTGGAATGCCGTTGCCCATGTCAAACCGCTGGCCGTCGGGCTCAACTGCTCGCTTGGACCCGATGAGATGCGCCCATTCATTTCAGAGCTCTCCGGCTGCTGCGAGGCCTTCGTCTCCTGCTACCCAAACGCAGGTATGCCTGATCCGCTTTCAGCCACCGGTTTCCCCTACCTTCCCGATGACATGTATGACAAGCTGCATGACTTCTCTGAGTCGGGCTTCATTAACCTCGCCGGTGGCTGCTGCGGCAATACCCCCGAGCACATCGCCGCCATCGCGCGCGCGGTCAAGGATGTCACTCCACGCAAACGGCCCACCATCGAGCCCCTGCTGCGCCTTTCCGGGACCGAGCCCTATAACCATTCGGCCGAGAAAAACTTCCTGATGATTGGGGAGCGCACCAATGTTGCTGGTTCTCCGGTGTTTAGAAAAATGATCCAGGATGGCCGACTTGAGGATGCCCTTGCGGTAGCACGTCAGCAGGTTGAAAACGGGGCTCCCGTGATCGACATCTGCTTTGATGACGGCATGATCGACGGTGTGGAAATGATGACCCGTTTCCTCAACCTGGTACAATCCGAGCCGGATATCACCAAGGTCCCGATCACGGTGGACTCTTCTAAATGGGAAATCCTCTACGCCGGTCTGAAATGCCTTCAAGGCAAGGGTATTGTAAACTCGATCTCGCTCAAGGAAGGTGAGGATGCCTTCAAGTCGAATGCTCGCACCATCATGAAGTTTGGTGCCGCAGCCGTGGTGATGGCCTTCGATGAAAATGGCCAGGCTGCCACCTACGAAGAAAAAATCCGCATCTGCGAACGCGCCTACCGGATCCTCGTCGATGAGGTCGGCTTCAACCCACAGGATATCATTTTTGACCCTAACATCCTGACCGTTGCCACAGGAATCGAGGAGCATAACAACTACGCCATCGATTTCATCAACGCCACCAAGTGGATCAAACAAAACCTCCCCGGCGCCAAGGTGTCCGGTGGTGTCTCCAACGTTTCCTTCTCCTTCCGCGGCAATAACCCGGTTCGCGAAGCCATGCACTCCGTCTTTCTCTACCACGCCACCAAGGCCGGCATGGACATGGGTATCGTCAACCCGGGAATGTTGGATGTCTACGATGAAATTGCCCCCGAGATGCTGCAACATGTCGAAGATGTCATCCTTAACCGCGACCCTGATGCTACCGAACGGCTACTCGACTTCGCCGAGCAGTTCAAAGGCGTGAAAAAGAAAGCTCAGGCCGAAGACCTGACATGGCGTGAAACGACTGTCGAAAAACGCCTTGAACACGCTCTACTGAGAGGTATCGATACCTTCATTGTCGAAGACACCGAAGAGGCTCGGTTGAAATACGAAGTCCCGCTCAAGGTCATCGAGGGTCCACTGATGGATGGCATGGGTGTTGTTGGTGACCTCTTTGGCGCCGGCAAAATGTTCCTGCCTCAGGTGGTGAAGTCTGCCCGCGTCATGAAAAAATCTGTCGCTCATCTCGAGCCTTTCATGGAGCATGACAAGCAAATCAGAGTCACTGAAATTGCCACCGAGCTAATGGCTAAAGACAACTCGATTGATGAAGAACACGCACGGGTCGAAGCTGAAAAGTCCATGACCGCCGGACGTGTTATCATGGCGACCGTCAAAGGTGATGTGCACGATATCGGCAAAAACATTGTCGGCGTTGTGCTCGCCTGCAACGGCTTTGAAGTCATTGATATGGGTGTTATGGTTCCCTGTGAAAAAATTCTCGAAACAGCAGAGAAAAAACGCGCAGACATCATCGGCCTCTCGGGTTTGATCACACCGTCTCTGGATGAAATGATCAATGTTGCCAAGGAAATGGAGCGCCGTGGACTCAAAACTCCGGTCCTGATCGGTGGCGCCACCACCAGCCCGGCTCACACCGCGGTAAAGATCGCACCCCATTACTCAGGCCCCATCATCCACGTGCTTGACGCCTCCCGCTCCGTTCCCGTCACCACCTCTCTACTCAGCGAGGATGGTTGTGATGCCTACATCAGCAAAAACGAAGAGCGGCACGAAAAGCTCCGGGCAACCTTCAACAAAAAGGACAAGGCAACGGTCAACCTGGAAACCGCCCGGGCTAACAAAAAGCTCATTAACTGGGATTGCTACACTCCACCCATTCCGGAATTTACCGGCACTCGTGTGATGGAAAAACAATCCCTGCGCGAGCTGGCGGATTACATTGACTGGACACCTTTCTTCCATAGCTGGGAGCTCAGAGGCGTTTGGGACCGGGAAACCAACACCCTCAAAACTAAAAACGCAGAAGCCGCCAAGGTCGCCGAAAAACTCTACCATGACGCCGAGCAACTTCTTGAGCAGATCATTGCTGAGAAACGCTTCACGGCCAGAGGCGTCTATGGCTTCTTCCCGGCCCATGCAGACGGTGACGACATCATCCTGCCCGAACATGATGCCACCTTCCACACCCTGCGCCAGCAAGTGGAAAAAACATCGGGCAAACCCAGCTATGCCCTCAGCGATTACATCTCCGATAGCCAGCCAGACCACGTCGGCGCCTTTGTCGTTAGTATCCACGGTGCCGATGAGTGGGCCGCCGAGCTGCGCGCTCAACATGAGCTTGATTCTGCGATCATGGTCCAGGCCATCGCTGACCGCCTGGCCGAGGCCTTTGCCGAACTGCTCCACCACCGCGCCCGCGTTGCCTGGGGATTTGAGCGGCCCAATGAGCTGAACCATAGCGAGCTCATCAACGAGAAATACCAGGGCATACGTCCCGCTCCCGGCTACCCGGCTCAGCCAGACCACACGGAGAAACAAACCCTTTTCCGCCTCCTGGATGCCACTGCCACTACCGGCACCGAACTCACCGAGTCCTGCGCCATGCACCCGGGAGCCGCCGTCTGCGGGCTGCTGTTATCACACCCTGACAGCAAATACTTCGCCATCAGTGAGCTGCAAAAAGACCAAATTAAAGACTACGCTGAGCGCAAAGGCTGGACCATTGACGAAGCTGAAAAATGGCTTGGCCCGTGGCTCGGGTATGCTTAACAGGATGGGCCGGATGGGCTTAACCGGATGGGCTTAAGGCGTCCTTGCCCACTGTTGCCCACCCACAGCTGCTAAACGTAAGGCAGCGCCTCGGCGCGCGCTTCGATAGCACCACCATTGTCCAGCAGCTCCTGAATAGGATCCCAACGGGCAGAAAGAAGAGCTTCACGTGCCGTCTTTGGCATCGTCACGGCAATACTCACATCACCGTAACTCGCCGTCATTGACTCAAGGTCGATGATCACTTCCAGCTTGGGGTTGGCTTCCACAGCATCAGCGATGGCCTGAATTTCCTCAGCCGAGGCGCAGACACAGGGCATGCCAAGACCGGTTGAGTTACCGAAGAAAATTTCAGCGAAGCTCTCCGCGATGATCGCGTCAAAACCAGCACGACGGATCGCCTGTGGCGCGTGCTCACGCGATGAACCGCAGCCGAAGTTCGGCCCGGAAAGCATGATACTCGCCCCCTCGAAACGAGGATCGTCGAGCGGGTGGTTACAGCTATTACCTTCAGGATCAGTCCGCACATCGCGGAAAAGCCCTTCGGCAAGATCGTCAAAGGTGACACAGCGCAGATAACGCGCCGGGATGATACGGTCCGTGTCAATATCAGCACCCGGGACAAAAACCGCGGTGCCTGAAACTTGAGTGATGGATGGAATAGACATGATGAATAAAAATCTGGCAGGTATTAATGGTCGTTGTTAGTTCACGGAAAAAACCTCGCGCGCATCGGCAATCTTACCCTCAATGGCAGCTGCTGCCACCATCAGCGGGCTCATCAGCACCGTACGGCCTGTAGCACTACCTTGGCGGCCCTTGAAATTCCTGTTTGAAGATGACGCACAGAGTTGGTCACCCTGCAGCTTATCCGGGTTCATCGCCAGGCACATGGAACATCCTGCCTCACGCCATTCAAAGCCGGCATCGATGAAGATCTGGTCGAGCCCTTCTTTTTTACAAATGACCGCCGTGATCTGGGAACCGGGCACAGCCAGTGCCTTGACCCCATCAGCGACCTTGCGGCCCTTCAAATACCGGGCAACTTCACGGAAATCAGAAAGACGGCCATTGGTGCAGGATCCGATGAAAGCAACATCCACATGCGTGCCCTTGATGGGTGCACCTGCAGGCAGCTTCATGTATTCAAGCGCCTCTAGAATACTAGCACGCTCGACAGCATTTTTCGCTTCAGCAGGATCAGGAATGCTTTCGGAAATCGCCACGCCCTGATCGGGAGAAATACCCCAGGTCACCGTAGGCTCAATCTCCGCTGCGTCGATGTTGACAACATCGTCATACTCGGCATCTGCATCGGATGCGTAGGAAAGCCAGCGCTCCTCAGCCTCGTCCCACTCACCATTTTTCGGCGAATAAGGACGGTTTCTTAGAAATTCAAAGGTCGTTGCATCCGGGTTGACATAACCACAGCGAGCACCGCCCTCAATGGACATGTTACACACCGTCATGCGTTCCTCCATGGTGAAGCCATCAAAGGTGCTGCCACCGTATTCATAGGCGTAGCCGATGCCTCCATTGGCCCCTAATAATCTGATGATGTGCAGAGCCACATCCTTGGCATAAACACCAGGACCCAACTTGCCGTTCACGTTGATCCGGCGAACCTTCATCTCCTCCATGGCAATCGTCTGGGTCGCCAGCACGTCACGCACCTGAGTGGTGCCGATACCGAATGCGATCGCTCCAAAAGCCCCGTGAGTCGCCGTGTGGGAGTCACCGCAGGCAATCGTGGTTCCTGGCTGGGTGATGCCCTGTTCAGGTCCCACCACGTGCACGATACCCTGCATCCCGGACGCCAGATCGAAATAGGTAATACCAAACTCATCCACATTTTTACGCAGCTCGGTAATCATGGCATCGGCCAGAGGATCCGCGAACGGGCGCTGCTGGTTATCGGTTGGCACGATGTGATCCACCGTGGCAAAGGTCCGGCTCGGGTATTTCACCTTCAAGTCCAGGTCACGCAGCATCCCAAATGCCTGCGGACTGGTGACCTCGTGGATCAAGTGCGTGCCAATAAAGAGCTGGGTCCGGCCATCCGCGAGGGTTCCCACAGCGTGCTCGTCCCATACTTTCTGATATAAGTTTTTTCCCATGATTTTTGCTTTGCTCGGACGCGTCATAGCGCATCTGCGGCGAAACGCAAACATGGATTGCCCCGCTCCGTCATAAAAAACGGCGGCGCTGAAAACAAGCCGCCATGGCCCGGAGAGACCATCAACCCGCATTATGGCGGAATCAACCCATCACTTTGCCCCAATGACCAGATTTATGCCGTGCCCTCTTTGCCTACATCCGCCTCTTTTTTTGCCGCGGGAAAATGAGCCAGCGGCTTGACCAGGCTTGCGGGCAAAGGGAATCGGCGCTCCTGGATACCCGGTGCAATCTCAGGTGAAGTTTCATAACCCATGCGCATCATCTCATATTTCGCGTCCATATTATCGATGTAGTGTAAGGCCATCGCCTCCGGAGTGCGCGGCAAGGTCGGTGAGCCCCACTCGTGCGTGCCGTGATGACTGGCAATGAGATGTAGCAGATGCAGATGTACGTCCTCCGTAGCGGGGTCGAGCTCCCCCCAGCCAGCGGCCGCGGGTTTTTCCAGCGTATCGCGCCAGAGCTTATTGGCCGTCTCAATTCCCAGCGGAATATGGCCAAGCATCTCGCCGTGTAGATTAAAAGGTTGGGTGAATCCTACCTCCGGGTAGTTATTTTCCCACATCTTACCGCAGTCGTGAAACAGCACCCCGGCAATCAGCAGATCATGATTCAATGCTGTGTAAACCGAACACATCGCATCAGCAGCACGCATCATCTGGGCAACATGCTCGACCAGACCACCACGGCGCGCGTGATGGTTTTTGCGCGCTGCGGCACACCTGCGGAAGCGCTCACCATACTGACTGACAAAGGTAGCGCAAACCTCATGTAATCTCGGATCGGCAATCGCTCCGAGCAGCCGCTGGATATCGGCCCAGTCTGCCTCCTGCCGGGCCCTGGTTGCCGGATCACCTGCCAGAAAATCCGCCCCCTCGGCCTCATTGAGCAAGCGCATGTCCCACTTGTTGGAATCAATCCCATACTGGTTCTGGGTCCACTCCCCGGTGAGGCGTAGCAAGGTGCCATCAGCCAAATTCTGCAAGGCACTATACTGCGGGCGGTTGTCCCACACCTTGAGTTTCATCTCACCAGTTCCATCCACCAAAAAAATCTCATAATACGGCTTCCCCGTCTTGGTTTCTCGCTCTGCCTTGCGCTCCAGCTGGGCATCAAAACTCGCCGATACAGGCGCCTCAGTCGTACTCTGCCTGAGCTGGGAAATCGTTACGTGGTTCACGCGTTCAAGATTAAAGACAGCCCCCCCCATCACAAGCTTGATTTTTCAAAACGGCTGACAAGAAACCGCAGACAACATTAACAGTTTGACACAAAATTACTTACGCGTACCATCAACAAATTAGCCATTTTAAGCACAACCGCCTCCTATCCCCCTAAATAATCAACGATCAGGATATGAAAATATACCGCATTCACCTCGTTCTTCTCCTTGTATGCTTGATCTTCTTGCCCACCTATTCCTTCGCCCAAGACTCCATTGCCATCACCCAAATAAAGAGCGGAAAAACCATTCAGATCATTCCAATCAAGGTTACTTCCGAATCAGCTACATGTCGATATAACGGCAAGGAATTCACCCTCCCCATGGATTCCCTCACTGAGGCGAGCCGCCAACAACTCGAAGACTGGGCCAAATCGAGCGCCAGCGCGTCTCATGAGACCTGCGAGAAAATCAACACTGCTATCGGCCAGCCACTTTTCCAACCCGGCACCAGCCTCTGGCTGGAAGATGCTGCAGAAGTAGCCGGCAGGCTCAAATGGAAAAGAGAATCTCTCACCAAGGACTCCAGTAGCTTCCGCCATTACCCAAAACCCAGCTATGGTTTAGCCAATGCACACCCGTATTGCTGCACCTTATACGGCGGCGCCGAGGAAAAAACCACCAGCCTATCCATCGTTTTTGCCAACAAGGGCGACTACGGCAGCAACGTGGGCCAAGGCGAAGACCATTTTAAACCCAAGGGCAATCTCCCCAGTGCCAGTAGCCTGAACGGGGCCATCCAGCTTGACATCAAAGCCATCTCAGCCGCACTGATCGAAGCCCTCGGCCAGCCCACCGAACAACGCTACGGAGAAAAAGACAACCGCCGTAAAGTCAAGCGCTGGGACTATGACGACCATGCATTCATCCTATCCGAGCGTGAGAACGAATACGCCCACATGCTCGTCGTCCCATGTGAAACAGCCGACAATGAAGGCAAAGTAAAATTCGTCAAGGACCAGGAACTACGCCAACTCCTCAGCACCAACATTACCCAACACGAAAACGGTGACGTCTATATCGACAATATCCCCATGGTCGACCAAGGCCCGAAAGGCTACTGCGCCCCTGCCACCTTCGAGCGCTCCATGCGTTACATGCTCGTGCCCGCCGACATGTACTTGCTGGCCACCATCGCCACCAAACAGGGCGGGGGCACCAACACCAGATTACTCGCCGAGGAGGCCAAACGCATCATCCGCAGCAAGGCAAGACGCATTAAGGATCTCAGTCTGGAGAAAGACCTCAGCATCCGCCATATCTCCCGTTATATCGACAAAGGTGTCCCCATTCTCTGGCAAATGGCATCACTCAAAAAATACAACGATGCAGCCAACCAACTCACCGAGAAACGAAAATCCGTGGAAGACTTCGGCGAGTGGGCCACCACCATTGCCACCGAAGCCGAAAAGCTCGCCCCCGATCTGAACAACCTGGACAAACACCACATCTGCATGATCATCGGCTACAACGAACAGACCTCGGAAATCGCCGTCAGCGACTCCTGGGGACCACGCTACGGCCTGCGCTGGGTCCACATCGATATTGCCAAGGCCGTCACTTCCAGGGGCGGATTTGTCATCGACCTCTAGGCCCGGCGCTAAGGGGCAGCTGGGAAAAGCTGAAGGCAGAAATGGGGAAAGCATTAATGACACCTGACTCCTGACAACTGAGCGCTTCGCGCTACAACGGCAGATCGTAGCTGCGGCCATCAGCTCCCTCAAACCACTTCACATAGGCCAGATTCACCGTGGCAAAACCACCGGGAGTGGGGTAATTACCGGTAAAGTACCAGTCACCACACGGTCCCTTGATACAGGCACGCAGGTTCTCGATGGTCTGGTAAATGACCTCAACCTCACCATGCCAGTCAATATCCTCAGGGTAGACCATCCTGCTGACTTCAGCAGAGATTTCTTCGTCGGTAAAATCAGCATAGATGAGCTTAACCTGGTTCACTCGCTGCTCGCTCGGCTTTTTCAGCTCTGCCTTGCAGGCCTGATAGACCCTCTCAAGAAGCAGGCTTTTACCCGAGCGTTTGATCAAATTCACCGCCGCCTGAAACGCAATAAATTTACCCAGCTCGGACATATCAATGCCATAACAATCAGGATAACGGATCTGTGGTGCGGTGGAGCAAACCACAATCTTGCGCGGGTTCGTCCTCGCCAGAATCTTCAGGATCGATTCCTTCAGCGTTGTGCCCCGCACGATAGAATCATCCAAGGCCACCAGAGCATCTCCCTCTTTCACCAGATCATAGGTGATATCATAAACGTGCGAGACCAGCTGCGCCCGACCCTTTTCCTGGGAAATAAAGGTGCGCATCTTAATGTCCTTGTGCACCGCTTTCTCACCACGCGGCCAGTTGCGCATAATCAGGTTATCAAGCACCTCCTCAGTAAGCATTCCTCGCTCACAGGCATCCATGATCTCTGCCCGCACTTGCTGCCGGCGCAATAGACGCAAACCGTCGAGAAATCCATAATACGCCGTCTCAGCGGTATTTGGAATAAACGCAAAAACCGTTTTATCAAAATCCTCCCCAATCGACTTATACACCTGGTCCACTAGCGCGGCTCCCATGGCCTTGCGTTCTCGATAGATCGAGGGGTCATTACCCCGCGAGAAATAAATACGCTCAAAGGAACAGGGACTCTTCGGGCGTTCATCATGAAAACTCTGGGTGCTCTGGCTACCATCCCTGCGAACAATCGTCACCGTGCCAGGCTCCACTTCCACAACCTCTTCCTTGCCGACTTCGAATACTGTCATCAAGGGCACCCGCTCCGAGGCAAAGGCAATCACCTCATCATCTTCATAGACATGACACGGCCGGATGCCACGTGGGTCACGCATCACAAACATATCGCCATTACCCACCACCCCACTGATGGCATAACCACCATCCCATGGGTCAGCCGAAGCCCGGATAATCGCAGGAAGATCAATCTGATCAGATATCTTACCGGGAATTTCACGGCCGTCCACTCCCTCGTCTCGAAGCTTGCGGTAAAGATCGTTATGATGCTCGTCCAGATGAAAACCGATCTCCTCTAACACCGTCTGGGTATCTGTGCCAAATACCGGATGCTGACCCCTGTCCATCAGCTTGCTGTTCAGCTCGCCGGCGTTGGTCATGTTAAAATTCCCCATCACCATGAGTGTCCTGGTCGGCCAATTGGAACGGCGCAAGTAGGGGTGACAAGAGCCGGAATCAAACTGCCCGGATGTCCCGTAGCGCAGGTGACCAACAAGAACCTCGCCACCAAAATCAAATTTCTTTTTCACCGAATCCGGATCCTTAGGATTCAAAATTCCTTTGCGGGCCATCTTGTTGAAACTCTTCAGCTCCTTGCTGAATACAGAAGCCATCGAGTCCTTGGCCGCATCCCTGCGGCGGAAAATATACGGTTGCCCCAGCGGCATATCGAGCTTCACACAGCCAATGCCAATGCCGTCCTGGCCACGGTTGTGCTGCTTCTCCATCAGCAGGAACAACTTGTTCAAGCCCCAGAGAGCGGTGCCATACTTGTCCTTGTAGTAGGATAGTGGTTTTTTAAGCCTTACTACCGCAATGCCACATTCGTGTTTGATAGGATCGCTCATGAAAAATCAGTTATCCGTTGTCGGGTCATCCAGCTATCAGGATCAGCTTTCCATTTGCACCCGGACGCCATGTGTATCGGTAATGGTGCCGATCTTCACTCCTCCAGGACCTGCCGAAAGGATTTTATCCGCGTCATCCGGGGAAACAATCACCACCCAGCCGAAGCCCATATTGAAGGTATGGAACTTATCCTCGGCATCGACGAATTCGAACACCTTCTGCATTGCCGGATTATCCCAGTTCGGGATCAACACATCCGCACCGTGGTTTGGCAGTAGCCGCTCTAGGTTCTCGGGAAGCCCGCCACCGGTGATGTGAGCCATCGCCTTGGGTTTAACCCCGGCCGCCTTGATGTCGGCAACCGCGTCATGATAAAGACGTGTGGGGGCCAGCAGGCTGACAATCTCCTCCTTGGAAAAAGCATCACCATGAGCCGCAAGCACGCGCCGGATGAGACTCCAGCCATTTGCATGAGGGCCATCGGAGCCATAACCAATCAAGACATCACCGGTCGCAATCTGCGTCGGATCAATCAAATCAGGCTTCTCACAGCAGCCAATACAAAAACCGGAAAGCTCCACCACATCCTCAGGCACAATACCTGGCATCTCAGCCGTTTCACCCCCTGCCAGAATACAGCCGCAGTCCTCAAGATAATCACACATGCCCGCGATCAGGCGCGTGATCAGTGGTTTATCGAGTGCAGCAATGCCGATATAATCCAGAAACATCAGCGGGTCACCGCCTGTCGTCAGGATGTCATTAACACTCATCGCAACCAGATCCTTACCCGCGGCCTCCAGCTGATCATGCTCAAGCAAAAGCTCCAGCTTGGTGCCGACACCATCACAGCCCGTGACAATAACGGGTTCGCTGTAATCACTCAAATCGTAAGCGGCTGCAAAAAGGCCAAAGGCACCGTATAACTGCCTTTGGCTCTGCGTTCTGCGAACATGGGCACCGATGTCCCCGACGAGGGCGGCGGCTTCCCTAGTGTCCACACCTGATTCCTTGTAGGTAAGTTTTCCAGACATAAATGGATGGCCCAATGGCCGCTGAGAATGGTTTGTAGCAGTATGGTGGAGAGTGGCAATGGTTTATTTCAGCTTC
>Ga0208544_10001747_pt1 | contig 14670 bp, 19 predicted proteins | sample DEB08_DNA_9_FD_184526 | JGI IMG/M metagenome (GOLD analysis project Ga0208544, IMG submission 184526) | Aqueous microbial communities from the Delaware River and Bay under freshwater to marine salinity gradient to study organic matter... | ecosystem: Environmental > Aquatic > Marine > Coastal ... | reverse complement strand
TCCCCCGGATCCGGCCGGTCCGGACCCCGTTCGCGCCCACCCACATGATCAGGAGGCAGGAGAGGACGATAGCCGCTTGCAGTAAGAGCCATGCCATCGCGCTCAGGCCTCGATCATGATCGGGCACCCGGTCGGGACCAGTCTCCAGATCTCCTCGATCTCCGCGTTTCGCACCGCGATGCAGCCCCGGGTCCAGTCGCCCTCCGGCTCCGGGTCCGCCCCGTTCGGGGACCCGTGCAGGAAGATGTCCCCGCCCGGGGACTTCCCTTGTGACCAGGCATGGACACGATCCTCGGGACTCGGATAGGAGACCCCCAAGGACAGTTGAAACGCGGATTGCGGGTTACGCCGGTCGATCCGGTAAAGCCCCTCCGGGGTCCGGCCGTCGCCCTGGCTCCGCTTCGGCCCCTCTGGCGCGAAGCCGAGCCCGATCTGATACTCCCGGACCACCTGATCCCCGGTCTCCAGCCGCAACAGTCTCTCCCCCTTGAGGACGTGAAGGCGTGTCACTGCGCCGGGCATAACCTCCGGCGGTGGTGGATCCTTCCGGATCGGCCACCCCCCGGCACAGCCGGAGAGGGCGAGGGCGGACCCGACAAGAAAGCCTCTTCGTCTCATGATCACCTCGTGGATGTTTTTTTCGCATCATTCGAGAATGGCCGCACCATTTCAATGTGACCTTCCTTGTTCTCCACAAGTTTATCGATCCCGGACACGGGCAGCCCGCCAGGGGTGGGCGGCAGCGTTCCAGAAAAAATCTGATGCGGTATTTTTCGTCTTGAATAATTATCGTTTTTCGCACACAGATAAGATGTCCGAAGCGGATACGGATGGGTGGCCGAGTGGTTTAAGGCTCTAGTCTTGAAAACTAGCGTGCGGCGAACCGTACCGTGGGTTCGAATCCCACCCCATCCGCCAACCGCAACGACAGGCCTCGGTAGCTCAATGGATAGAGCAATTCCCTCCTAAGGAATAGGTTGCACGTTCGAATCGTGCTCGGGGCGCCAAAGCATACCGGGGAAGCCCGCAATGGAAGAGTGGCCGAGTGGTTTAAGGCACCGTCTTGGAAAGGCGACGTACGTGAAAGCGTACCAGGGGTTCGAATCCCCTCTCTTCCGCCACATAATAAGGAGCGGACATGCGTATTCGCACAGTGACGATCACCGGAGCGGATGACGGGGTGGACCCGTCGGACCTGTTGTCCCTTTCTCAGCGATACCCTTTCGTCGAATGGGGGGTCCTGGTTTCCTGGAAGCGTTACGGGACCCTACGATACCCGTCGCCTCAATGGATCGACACGCTTGCGCTTGCCCAAAGAGTGTCCGGAACCGGCGCCTTCGCGGCCCACCTTTGCGGGGAAGCGATGCGGGACGCCGTCCGGGTCCTGACCGACCCGCACCCCGCCCATGTCGCGGAGTGGATGCTCCCGATCGGGATAAGCCCGGACCAGTATGACCAGCTCTTCGGCCGGACACAGTTCAACTTTCATGTGGGGCGGGAGGGCCTGACGGAGCTCCAGCTGACCGCCTTGATGCGCTCTTGGCGGGCGAGCCGGATCGGGGCCCTGATCACCCAGCACAACGAGGCTAACGCCGCCATCTGGTCGGCATTCCAGGCGGGGGACCTGGGTGGCAAGGTCTCCGGTCCGCGGCATCAAATCCTGATGGACGCCTCCGGAGGGCGCGGACGCGCACCGGACAGCTGGCCCCGGCCGATCGCGGGCGTGGCCTGCGGTTATGCGGGCGGGATCGGCCCGGAAACGATCGGGGCGGATCTGGACCGGATTGCTCAGGCGGTCGGGGATGGGGTCATCTGGATCGACATGGAGGGGCGAGTCCGTGACGAGGCGGACCGGTTCGATCTGAACCGGGTCGAGACCGTGCTGCGGGCGGTCCGGGGACGGGTACTCTGATGCCGGACATGCCGATCGAGATGGATGCGGGCTCGAACAGGGCCCTTCCCGCCGTAAAGATGGGCTCCTTCCTGCGCCGACACGTCCTGATCCTCATGGTCATACCTGGCTTGACGGCCTGCTCCATGCCGGTCTCTGCTCCCGAGGTCCGCCCTGAGCCAGCTCCGGTGGTTCCGACCAACGTCACCGACCCCGTGGAGGGGTCGGACGCGCTCTGGATCCCGGACGCGGGCGGGGCGCTTCTGGGGGAGGGAGTCGCCTCCCTCGGCGACGTGACCCGGCCAGGCGCCTGGGTCCGGGCCGGGTTCCTCCCCGAGGACGGGGCGGATGTGGAGATCGAGACGGACACGCCACACGGGACGGTCCGGATCCGGGTGATGAGCGTCACGGGGGAGGGACCGGTTCAGCTCTCCCTTGCCGCTTACCAGGCATTGGGTCTGAGCCCGACGACCCTGACCCTCATCCGGGTCTTCTCAGCGGGGGAGAGCGATGCGGGGTAGGACGACCTTTGAGCACGCGCAGCGCGGTCTGCGCCGGCTCCCTCATGTCGGAGAGCACCCGGGCGTCTCGTTCGCGGTCGCGATGATCCTGATCGGCGCCGCTGTGGGCGCGCAGAGGGGCGGGTGGACAGGCGCCCCGCTCGGGATCGCCGCCCAGGCCTTGTGGGTCCTGCCGCTACTCCTGATCGGATCCGTTGACCGGTCCCGCCTATCGGACCGGATCGACGGGAAATGCGCGCCGTTAGCTCAACAGGATAGAGCAGACTTCTAATCGGCAGGTTCGGGGTTCGAGTCCCTGACGGCGCACCACCCATTCATTTTTTTGAATGTGTTGATGGTGGATAACCCGAATTTTTCGCTTTCTCGTTTCCGCCGTATGCGCCAGCATGAGGGTGCGGATAATAGAGGAGGTCGACATGACGAAAACCTCATCCCGGACGAGCCGTCTCGAGAGGGCCCGGCTCTGGGGCGGACCGAGGCCCGGCGCCGAGCTTGACGGGCTCAGGCCCAGGCCCGAGATCCCTCCGCCCGTCCCCTGATACACAAATCTAGTTTCACCCCGGCCAATAGGCCGAAACCCGGGCCGCCACTGATAGAAAGCGGGGCGGCCCTTCATACGACCCACTGAAAAGGAGGCCAGAAAGGAGCCTGTCATGAATGTCCCGAACTATCCCGCCCTCGTCCTGAACGCGGACTTCTCCCCGGTCCGTATTCATCCGCTCAGCACATGGGGGTTCGAGCGGGTCATGCGGGCGGTTCTGCGGGACCGTGTCGTGGTCCTGGAGGAGCATGAGGCAGAGCTCAGATCCGCTCACCTGACCTACCGCCCCCCGTCTGTGATCGCGCTTCGGCGCTATGTCCGCCCACAAAATAGCGTCCCGTTCAACCGGATGAACATCTTCCTTAGGGACGGGTTCAGATGTCAGTACTGCGGGGATCAGTTTGATTCCCGTGACCTGACGTTTGATCACGTGATCCCGCGGTCTCGGGGAGGGGGGACGAATTTTGAAAACATCGTGAGCGCCTGCGCCCCTTGTAACGGGATGAAGGGGGACGCGGTGATGAGGCCGATCCGGTCCCCCAAAACGCCTAGCCCGCGTGAGCTGGCCAGGAGCGTCCCCCCGTCCAGGGCGAACCTCCAATCGAGCTGGCTTGATTACCTGTACTGGTCAGGCGTACTTGAGCAGGACTGAAAAGGCCCCCGAGGAAATCTCGGGGGCCTTTTTTTGTTCCTTACCGGAGCGTCCAGGCCCAGGCCGGAATCCCGATCCCGGCCACCATCAGAGCGAAGCCGATCAGGCCGGTCGCAAGGAATGTCATAAGCCCGATAAGGGCCCAGCGTCGGGAGCGGGCCGCGATTTGGGGATCTGAACCCTCAACCCGTCTCCGGAGCCGTTTGAGATGCGTCGTGCTCATTTCTGTCCTCATTTTTCGCAAACATGTGGAAAAACTATTTCCAACTCATGATTGTCTGCATACATCAATCATATGACAAGGTTTTTCGCAAACCTAAACAGACATGATGTGAAAACAAGCATAGGGAGCACAAAGATGAGCTCAGACACGACAGTCGTAGACGTTTTCGAGGAGGCCGAACGTGAGGTGGCCGATATCGCAGAGGCGACCTTTCCGGTCCGGTCACGCGGCCGGCCGAAAACCTCCGTGGAGGAGGCGAAAAAACGGGAAGCGCGCCGTCTCCGTTTCGGCGCAAAGCTCAGGCAGATGAGGGAGGCCAAGGAGCTCACCCTCGCGGAGGCAGCTCAGCGGTCCGGGATCTCAAGCCCCCGGAAGCTGTCGCAGTACGAGACGATCTGTTACCCGCCGGGACGGGTCGTCCGGGCGATCGCCCCCATTTACGGGGTGAGTGAGGCCTATCTGGCCGAGCTCGTCCTGAAGCACAACGACCCGGACCTCTATGAGGCGCTGATGTCGGAGACGGGTGATCAGGAGACGGATAATGCGTGATCTGATTTTTAGGGGCGGTCTGACGGCCGGTCTGGTCACCCTTATGGCCACGAGCGCTATCGCACAGACCCCGCCCAGCGCGCTCTCTGATGTGCCGGACCTGCGTTATGAGGGGCAGATCGGCGGGATGGACGTTTGGGCCGTCCCCGGGGAGACGGACCTGTTCGCAGTCAGCCCCGACGGCCGCACCCTCATGCGGGGGGCCATCTTCAGCGGGTCCGGCCGTGATATCGGCGCCGCCCTTATCGGGGCCGATCCGACCCCCCTCCTGCCAAAGATTTCGGCGACATCGCCCTCGCTGACGGGTCGTGACGGCGTGCCCCTCCAGACCGCCGCGCCACAGACCGTAAACACGGACCCTAAGATCGGGTTCGCGAGCCTCCTTGGCCCGGACAGCTGCCAGTCCCCCATCCTCACCCGTGGTGCGCAGGCGAACGTTCCGCGTGTCACCGGCTGGGATGAGGCCGGCGCGGGGAACCCGCCACCGGACATCTCCGCCGATCGCCCGGACGGGACCCCGCCGTCCCAGATCCCGCTCGTCAGAACGAACGTGGACGAGCTTGTGGACGGGGCCGATATCGCTCAGGAGGCGCAGAACGCGCTTGAGGGGTTTGATGAGACGGAACGTAGGGGCCTCCTGCTGGGTCTTGTGGAGGAGCTGCGGGCCGCCTCGTCTCAGGAGGAGTTCCTCATGGCGGTCGCCTCCTGGCGCGCCCGGATCGACCAGATGCGGGACGAGAGGGGGCTTGCGCGCCTGTACTCTGATGACGGGGCCTTGACGCTCCCGCCGGTCGCATCCGCAACGCCGGCGCCGGCCCTTCTCGCCCCCTCACCGATCCTGACCTCACCGCTCCCTCCGGTCGATGAGCTGGCCGCAGAACAGGCACCGGATCAGGGGGTTTCCGGAGAGGAGGGGGCCCCTGAGAAGTCCCTTGAGCAGACACTTCTGGAGGACGCCCGGTATAACGCCCTGTGGTTCTCCGTGGGGGCGAACGACGCCCCGGCGGTATACGCGTTCGTAGACCCGACCTGCTCCTATTCGGCGCGTGCGATCGCAGCCCTCTCGGACCAGGTCGGATCCGGCGATCTTCAGCTTCGGGTGATCCTCGCCCCGGTCCTGTCGCAGCGCTCAGCGGGCCTGATCGCGGGGATTCTGACGGATGAGCGGCCCCCGCTCGCCTTCTTTGATCATGAGGTGGACCTTGCGGAGAGGGGCCGCTCAGACCTGACCCCCGCGGAGCTCTCAGACCTTCCGGCTCAGGTTCAGGCCGGGGTTCAGCGTAACTTCGAGATGATCCGCGACTACGGGATCCCCGGGGTCCCCTTCTTCGTCTATGAGACGGGGGAGGGGGCGCGGGTCCTCTCAGGGGCCCCGGAGGGGATCGGCTTCCCGGATGCGCTGAGCGACCCCTACACGGGGATCAGGTAAGCCCGGTTCGGAGCGGGCTCGTCCCGCTCCGACATAACCGGAACCGTTCGCCCCTACCCGAACCAGATCCCGAAGATGAATGCGGCGATCACGAGATAAATCCACCATCCTGATCTATTTTTCCTGGATCGCCGCCTGACCGAACGCTTAGGCGCTTTAGGCCGCATCGTCGCTTTAGGCCGCTTAGGCGCTTTAGGCCGTTTAGACGCTTTAGGCGGCTTAGGCGGCTTAGGGGGTTTATTGGGTTTCACAAACGTCATTTTGACCGGCTTAACCGTGGTCGTGCTGGACCTTTTTATGTAGCCGTTTCCGAGCTTCTGCGTTGTGGTGCGCACGACAGAGCCGTTGGAGCTCGTCGTGGCTGCAACGCGGGTGCTCGTGCCCGTCCTCTGGGAGGTGGTCCTTTTTGAACCGCCCGTCTGCTTGTGGGTTAAGGTGGTTCTGACCCCGGTGGGGCCTGTCCTGCTCGTTCTCTTGAATGGCGTACCCACCCGTATCTCCTGTAATTGTTATAAAAGGGTGCACGAAATATTCTCAATCCGCAATACGAACCTTAGAGGTCCCCCTTATAGGCCCGGTGAGTCCGTGTCCGGATCGAGTGATTGCCGGGACAGGTCCCGCGCCTCCTCCCAGCTCAGAACGGACCCGTCATTTTCACGCCGCATCCAACTTTTCGGATCCCCGAGGCAGACCCCGTCGATCAGCTGAAGCGCGATCCCGTCGGTGCGACACGCCCCGTTGGAACGGGTCCCGAACCCGGCGAAGGCGCAGGGGTGTCCGCCCCCGATCGGGGTGTGGGGCGGCCCCCCCTCAAGAAGGGTCATCCCCTCATCCGTCTCTATGAAGTCCAGCGTGCAGGCGAAACCGTCAGCCGGGAACCGGTCCAGCGTCTCCTGGAGATGCGGCCTCTCAAGCACGGCCTTTGAGGCGGAGCGGAGCAGCTCCACATCCATCCATCTGGGGTACAGGTTCAGGCCCGTCCCCGCGTCCACGATCCGCTGCGCGGCCTCGGCTGCCTCGAGTGCCCGGGCAGCGTTCTCCGGGGTGACCTCCCCGACCCAGCCGTAGTATGACGCAACGCCCGTCACACGTCCGCCCTCAACGAAGCAGCGCCACTCCATGGGCCAGCGCCCCTTGCCGGCAAACTGGGACCCGTGACGATGCGGGTCCTCCGCCTCCCCGTATCGCGCAGCTGTGACCCAGGGGCGGGCCAGATAATGAATCCGCCCCTTGTGTCCGGCGGCGAACGTCTCAACGAACCGCTTGTCCGTCGCGTCGACCCGGACCCGGTTCCCGACCCGGACCCATCCGGCGCCGACCTCAACCCCCTCGGCGAGCTTCGCCCCCTCGCGACCGTCCCCCACCAGGCCGGTACCTGCGAGGCTTTTGAGCATGCTGGACCCGGAGATGTTCGACCGGACCATCCAGTCAGAGGGGACACCCTCCATCGCGCGGAAGAGCCGTTCCTGCGTCTGAGCCGGGTCAGCCGTCCGTCCCTCTGGGGCGGTGGCGTCCTCAAGCTCCGGGAGGGCCCGCTTAAGCCCCCTCTCGATCGCGTTGGAGACGAAATCGGGCAGCTGAAACTTCTGATCTATCCCGCTCAGCTCCTCCTCGCTCAGGGAGAGGATCTCCCGGGCGGGGACCGCCGGCACACCGGCGCGCTCTGCGAGCAGGAGCCAGTGGCGAAGGTCACATGCGTCAAAGGGGCCTCCCGCCCCTATCCGGTCCGGGTCTGCCCAGGAGTCGGCCTCCCGCTCGGCCCGTTCAGCGATCTCGGCGATCCCGGCGAGGGTCTCGCGCGCGCCCTCGACGGGTCCCCGCAAGAGCGCCGCCGTTCTCAGCCCCATCGTTCTGAGGGAGCGGCCGGTCTCCTGCTGTCCAGAGATGAAGTTGATCCGTCCGATCATGTTCTTTAGCGACATCGTCTTTCTCCTCAGTCTGGTTCGGGCCCGGACGGGTCCGGACGGGGCAGGGCCCGGATCGCGGCGTCAAACAGGTCCCGGGTCCCGGGCCGCTCCCGACCGTCCCCGACGAAGCTGTCGTCGAGCCCGGTCAGCTCGAGCCATTCCGCGTAGGTGACCCGCTCTTCGGGGATCAGCGCGGGGGAGGCGGAAACCTCTGTATCAGCCGCCTCGCGGATCCTGAGACCTTCATGTCAGTTACGGTCAGGTGTAACAGGCCGAGGTCCGTCAGGGCAGCTGGGAGGCGTAGCATCCCGGCCCTGAAGTGATCCGGCCCTAACGGTTCAGTCCCGTTAACGCCCATCTCCGACATGAAGGTCTCAGGATCCGTTATCCTGATGAGGGCGACGATCCGGAGCTCTGACGGGCTCTGGACGAGGGGCCTGAGGGGGCCCGACGAGAAAGGGGTATCAGCCCCCTCGACCCGGGCCTCATACCCCCCGTCAGGGTCAAAGCTCAGGGTAACCCGCTTTGGCAGCTCATCCGCCCCGGGGGCCCGCCCCCAGTCCAGCTCGAGGATCGTCTGACCCTTGAGGCCGTTCCCGCTCGGCCCGATCACCCGAGCCTTTGCGCCGGTCATCGAGGCGACGGCCTGCGCGGCTAACATATCGTTCTTCTCAGCCATATCAGCAGATCTCAGCTCTTTATCCGTTTAGCAGGGCTCCGGGTCCGGCTCCATATGCTCCATGACCAGCTCAAGAAGATCATCCACCTCAGCTGCGAGCTGTACCAGACTGTTACCGTTATTCTCAAACCGGATGTCCGGGCTGATCAGGGCGGTCGCCTTGTCCGTCTCAAGTCCGGTGAGCGTCGACCCGTCCCGGGTGATCTCCACGATCACGCCGCCCATCTCCCTGATCACGTCGACCTCATACACGATAGATTCCGCGATCAGCCGCGCGTCCGGGTCCTTTTCTAACGCGACCCGGATCTCCTGACCAATCGTCCATTCTGGACCCATCTGAACCCCCATGAACTCACCGAACCGCTCCATAAAGTAGCGCGGGGTCTGATCGTTCGGGAGCAGGGGGCAGGCGACGTCCTTGAGATCCCCGTTCACCATCCTGGCCGCGTCAGACGGGCTCGCGCCGATATGAACGAAATACCCGACACACGCCGCCTTCCCGCCCTGGAACGGGTGTATACGGGAGAACCCGTGCCGTTCGACAAGCTTATCCGCGACCCGGCTCTTACCGACCCCGCGGCGTCCGGATAATCCAATAATAAGTCCGGTCATTAACCGCTCCTTTTCGTTTTTCATTACATGAGGTCAGGGTAGGGGGCTGACGGCCGATCGCTCTCAACGACCAGATTTCCCTCCTCGCCGATCACGAGACGGATATCTTTCAGATCGGACCGGCCCAGCTCTCCGATCCGGGATCCACACCGCATCTTACGAAGCCGGTCAGAGGACGCCTCGCTCTCGCCCCAGTTTATCGTCGGGAACCGGCTCCGATGAGACAGGTCCCCGATCGGGTCAGCCGGGTCCTCCAGCCGGGTCGGGCTCGGCGTTTGCAGGGACACCCGTTCCGGTGAGGTCCCGATATCAGCGATGAGATCGTTCAGCTCACTCGACACACGCCTGTTAAGCTTATCTGAGACCCATATGATCTTGTCAGAATCGAGCGCGGAGAGGCCCGCGGTCGGGTCCTGCGCGTGCTCAAACCGGATCTGTCGGTCCCGCATCGCCGCGTCCGCTACCGACCCGCCGCCGACGGCGGTGTTCAGGTTAAGATTGATGCTCCGGTCCGTGACCGCTTCCGGCTCCCCGGCCGGGACGGTGATCTCCTCACGAAGCTCCTCCTTGGCGCGCGAGAAGATCTTGCGATACACGGCCTTGCCGGCCTCATATATCCCGTAGGCCTCAACCGCGAGGCTCAGCAGCTCAAACGCGGCCTTGCCGGTCTCCTTGGCCCAGGTCAGGGCCGTCTCCTTACCGGGGATCGCGTTGCGGATCTGGTCCCTCAGACTTGCGGCCGCCTCAGATACGGGCTCCCAGAGCTCAAGGAAGAGCCCTTTCGCTTGCTCCAGCGTGGGGCCCAGGAACATCCGGGCCTGATCTATCTGCTCCCGGAAGCGTTGCGTCACCTCAACGCCGACCGCCTGAAACCAGTCCCCGACCGCGTGCAGCGCACCCGCTGCGTGATATTGGGCGCCTTCAAAAAGGGCTGAGATCTGGGATACCGGATCCCCGAACGGGTTAGATGCGACGGCGTATTGGAACGCCTCATGGATCGCCTCAAGCCCCCCCGGCATGACGTATCCGAAATAGGCCCCGGCGATGTACGCGCCTGCCGTTAGGAGCGCCCGTCGGCTGGCCCCGTTCGCAAGGAGCGCCTTTATCTTGTCCCGCATGTCTCACCCTTTCCGGTCTTTCCAGTTCAGCGGAGCCTAAAGGGGGTCGCTGAAAGCTGATAGTTCTTTTTTTCGCACAAGGATGCCTAGATCCGCGTCAGAGGCCGAGCATGCTACGGAATTCGGTGACCTCACGCCTAGCAGATCAGCCCCTCGTCCTGGCTAACGGACTTCGTTCCTTTACCGTAGCTGGTCCGGGCCGCCTGGCAGATCGCCCCGTCATCGCCCATGTAATCAACCAGCCGGATCATCCCGTGATATTCTTGTCGAGCTGTTCGGTAACCGTTTGACGCATATCCAGACCTCGTGTCATCAATTCTTTATCTTTTTCGCATAATACTTTTCTGTGGTCCAGAGGCAAGATCAGGCGGGTGCGGGGTCGCTGTCCCGCTCCCCCCGGACCGCGCTGAGCCGGTAATCGGCCGGGTCCCGAAGCGTGCGATACTGCTCACGCGTGATCATGAGCTCGGTCGTCCCATCAACCCCGCGATTAAAGGCGGGACCGTTGATCACCTCCGGGAAGGCGGACCAGATCCCTATCTGACGTCCGGTCTGTTCGCACAGGGCCCGCACGTCCCGGACCACCTCCTGAAAGTCCTGATCGCGTGAGACGATCAGGATGTTCCCGCAATCGGGGCGGCGCACCGCCGCCATCACGTCCAGGGCGATCCGCAGGTCGATCCCCTTCTCGCGTGCGCTCAGAACCCGGACGCCGCCTGGCGCGTTCGGGTCCGTCTCCGTGAGGTATCGCAAATCGCGGGTCGTAACCCCGACCCCCGCCTCCCGCGCCGCCTGAAGCTTGTTCGACCAGAAGTTCGTCCAGTGGGGGGAGTATCGGGCTATTGGCATCCCGATATAGAACCTGATGTTCGGGTCCTCATCGGGGCTGATCCGATCAGACAGGTGACGGCCAAGCTTCGGGATGTCAAAGTCGGGGTACCTCAGCCCAAAGGCCCGTTTGGCCGACAGGTATAGGTTCTGACCGTCGATAAAAATGTGGTTACGCCGCGACATCGTTTTCTCCTCCTGGAGAGCCTAGACTCCCCATGCGAAAATTCAAACCGTCGGTTTTTTGGGGACGCAACGGTTTTATGGACCGGTAATGATGATATGATGATCTGATCAACCGATCAGAAGGGGTGAGACGGGATGCGATATCTTCGATGGGCGATGGTCAGCCTTATGACCTGCACCCTGATAGCGGGGCCTGCGACCGCGCAGGAGACCGTGCTGAACGGGATCATGTCACGTCTGGCCCCCGAAAGCCGGATCTCCTGGTCATCAGGGGTCGCGAAGGAGGGGGTTGAGACCTACTCTGACCTCTTTATCGGGCAGGGACAGGTCCGGGTCCGGATGAGTGAGGCCCGGGTGAGGCCGGACGGGGCCTTCGCACGGGTCGAGGCGGAAGGGGTCGTGGTGAACCTTGATGAGGAGGAGGGGTTCTCACTTGAGCTCGGTGACATGAGCATCTCCGTTCCCGCCTCCATGCTCAGCGCGATCCGAAACGTGAGTGGGGCCCCGGACCTTTGTCAGATCGCGGGCGGTGGCGCCTCTTTCGAGGCGGACGGGATCCGTCTGTTACGCGCGCTCCGACGTGACGGGGGCCTTAGAGTGCGATCCGAGATCCGGATCGACACGTTCCGGGTTACGCAACAGGCCGTTCCGACCGGTTCCGGATGTGAGATCCGGATCGGACTGGACCTGAACGGGGCCGAGGAGGCCAGATCCGACAAGTCGGGCCTTCGGGTGGACCGGACGGACCTGACCCTCACATTCCCCGGAAACCTTCAATCCCTGGCCTCCACTGATGCGCCTGACCTTTCCGCAACCTTCAGTTTCGGGGGCGTCCTCTGGCAGGCCCCTGGGGGCGCCACGATCACGTCTGCTCGGGACGGGGCCCTTGAGGCCCGGATCAGCGCCGCAAGCGCCGTCCCGGCTCTGACCGCACATCTGAGGGGGCGGGACGGCCCGAACTGGGATCGGGCGGTCAAAATCAGCCGGGCGCTCCTTCCCGGTGATCTGAGCCTCGCAGTGGATTTGAACGGGGTCACCGTTCTCGCTGAGGCGCTTATCCCGGCGCATCTGATCTCAGGCCTGTCACGCGCCTCACTGACCAGCGTGATCGGTGATTATCAGGCCGGTCTGGACACCTCATCGGGTCGCGCCACGCTTCGCGTCTCGTCCGACGTTATCGGGATCGGTAGCACCCGACTTGAGGCGGACGCGCTCCTCTCGGAGCGGGACCCGGAAGCGCCACGGACCGGCCTCCCGGCCGCGGTTGAACGCCTTCTCCCACGCATGAAGCTGGGGCGAGCCACCCTTTCGCACCGTGACCTCGGCCTACTACGCGCCTTTGAGCTGATCACCGGATCCCCAACGAGTGTGGCGGCCGCGATCTATCTTCAGAGCGGGGCCGATGCGCTTCCCGCAGAATGGAGACCTGCGGCTTTGCGTGCGGTCTCCGAGCTGGCTCGTTTCCTGTCCCTGACCACAACAGAAGGGGGTGCGGAGCTGATCCTGACGACGCCCTCCGACCTGTCCATCGGGGAGACGTATCGGCTTATGACCCTCAGGCCGGATCTGTCTGAGCGGCTGATCAGCTCCGAGGTTCGTCGATCGGACCCTTGAAGTCTAGCGGAATGCATTGCGAAAATTTATCCTTTTCGTTTTCTTAGTCATGGCTGATCTTGCATGGAAATGGGAGACATCATGAAGAACCTAGTCCGTGCAGCCATAACCGCTGCGACCCTCACGAGCACGTCCGGCACCGCTCTTGCGGATACCGTATCCGTCCCCGAACGTCTCATGGGGGACCTTCAGGCGGACCTGAATCTCGCTGACTTTCAGGCCGCCGGTATCACCGGAAACCTGGGGCGGGAAACGGGGAACTTCCAGTTCATGCGGGAGCTGAGCCCGATCGTTGCCGGGTCCCGGGGGGGGATAGGGTACGCGCAATGGACCGGACCCCGCCACGACGCTTTCCTGGCGTTCGCGGGCGATGCGGATCCGATGACCTACGAGGTGAATTACGCGTTCCTGATCGAGGAGCTGGAGGGCCCTTATGCCAGGGTCCTTGACCGGGTTCGGGAGACGGAGACCCTTGAGGAGGCCACGGAGGTCTTCATGCGTGGTTACCTGGCGCCGCACCCGAAATACCTCCATCTTGACGAGCGGATCAGCCTCGCCTCAGATTACCTCGCGGGGGATTTCAACGGGGCCGGCTGCGCGAGTGATCACCGGATGTATGAGGCCGGTGCGCTTGAGGTTCTTCAGGAGTGCCCCGGAAGCCTCGCGGGGCTCCGGCCGAGGGCGCGACCGGAGAGCTGGGCCGCAACGGATCTCGCATCTGCTGAGGAGGTCCGGCCGCGGGCCCGGCCGACGCCGACCGGAACGATCACACAGGCCAGCGTAGAGCAGGTCACGCTTCTGTCTGAGATTCTCCGGGTCCGTGACCCGTTTCAGACCGCCGACCCGTCGCCCGCTGATCCGTCCTGATTTAACATAAGATAGATTATGCGATTTCGGAATTCGGCTTAAGACCCCTCATGGGACCTCCGGGCCGCCCCCCTTCTCGGGGGCGATCGCGGCCTCATAATTTGCGACCATCTCCTCATAGAAGCTGGGCCGCCAGCTTTCATCCCAGTCGACCCGCAGCACATCAGAGATGAACTCGAGGATCGAACCTCCCGCTCATAGAACCGGTCCTGCAGGTCCGCAAGCCCGACCTGTCCCGGGATGATCACCCCCCAGAGGTCGTCATCAGAAGATGGGAGCATGCCGCCGAGCAGGCGGTCCCGATCCCCGAGCGTGATCGCCCCCGAGAAGATGACCGTCCCGGCCACCTTATAGTTGCTGCCGTCCCGATAAAGGTAGCTCAGCTTCGTGTTTCGTGTCTCAGACATCAAGGGCCCCGCGTATCAGACTTCACCGTCAGCCCATTTGAGGCCCGATCAGGTTGATTGTAAAACTATATTATATTGTTTTTCGCAAATGTGATGATAAGATGTATATGATAGAGGAGAATGGAAATTATGCCTAAAAAAAGACAGACCCCGTTTAAGGTCGGAGACCTGATCGTATATCCGGCTCACGGGGTCGGCCGGATCTCCGCCATACAGGCGGAGATCCTCTACGGGGAGGAGATCGAGCTTATCTGTATCCAGATCGAGAACGAGGGCCTCACGCTCAAGGTTCCCAAACATCGGGTCGCCATGTCCGGCATGCGGCCGCTGGCTGACCCGGAGACCTCACTGAAGGCTCTGGAGATGATGCGTAAACGGCCCCGCGGGAAGACCGGCACCTGGTCTCGTCGCGCGCAGGAGTACGAGAAGAAGATCAACTCCGGAGATCTCATCCTTGCGGCGGAGGTCGTTCGTGATCTGCGGGCGAAGTCCGGAAGCTACTCTGAACGGATGATCTATGAGAGGGCCCTGGGTAGGGTCTCCCGTGAAATCGGACCCGTTCTGGGTCAGGACCCGGATCTGATCCGGTCCGAGGTGGAGGCGTTTCAGGAGAGGGTGGCGGCCTGAACCCAAAACCCTCTCCGCA
>Ga0208544_10001744_pt1 | contig 14686 bp, 13 predicted proteins | sample DEB08_DNA_9_FD_184526 | JGI IMG/M metagenome (GOLD analysis project Ga0208544, IMG submission 184526) | Aqueous microbial communities from the Delaware River and Bay under freshwater to marine salinity gradient to study organic matter... | ecosystem: Environmental > Aquatic > Marine > Coastal ... | reverse complement strand
GCCCGACCATCTGACAAGAGGTCATCAAGCTTCGCGAGTGTATCAAAATAGGCACCAAACGACGCCGCATAGATGCCCTGATCGGACGAAAACCCAGCCTTGTAGGCCCCGTTGTTGATTTTCGTGTAAATCAAATCGTTCAGGTCGTGGATTTCTGCCCGCTCAGATGGTGCGTCAGGGTAAAGCCGCACGCGGTCTACTGTAGGAATTGTGCTGCCAAGGGCCGTCGCTGATGCATCAAGCATGCGGATGATCTCTGCGCTCTCGTTGTTCACGATACGGCCTGCGATTTTGTCAAAGAAGATAGGAACGGATTGTTCCTCTGATCCTTCTGCGCGGTAAATCTGTTTGGCCAAGCGCAGGGCTTTTCCCGTGCCGGTTTCTGATGTGCATTCCGGTAACGGCTTGCCTGTTAACGTCGCAATCCGTTCGGGCGCGAATTCCCAAAGGTTCGAGCCTTCGGCGTCGTCATCGGTTGTGCGGTTGGGAAAGGCAACATCCATGGTGATGCTGTCCTGCAACCCCAGCACATTGCGCGCCAAGGTGACGCGGTGACACCACGGACAATTGAGGGCCACGAACAAATGGTAGCGTTCCGGTTCAGGTGGAAACCCTGCATCACCGATTATATGGCGAAACCCGCTGACGCCGCGCACGAATTCACCTCGTGCGCGGCGTTCCTTTGCTTCGGTTTGGTCTTCTTGGGTTGATTTGTCTTTGGTCATGTCTTCGGCTTCATCCTCTCAACCGGTGATGCAAGATGATGGGCACCGCCAGTTCTTCTTCATCGCTGAGGTGCCGCTTCAGGAACTCCTCAATGGTCTTGCTCGTCATGTGAACCTGCCCAGCCTCCTCGTAAGCTTGGGCAGGGTCCAGTGTCTCCAGCTTGATCAAGCGGTTCGCCGTGCGAGTGAAATCATCCAGCACTTTGTCCAAGTCAGCGTGGTCCTGTTCTAGCATCTCTAATCCCGCATCAAAACGGGGGTCCGCAGCCGACAATTCCGGGAAATAGCTGTGATCTTCCCAGCCATGATGGCCGTGCAGGTTGCCCACCAGATTACCACCGTAATGGGAGAGCCGTCGGGCAAAATCATCCAGCGCCATGTCCTTGTTCAGCAGCTCTTCGGTATCAAGGCGAATGCGCTCGGCCACTCGGCGGAACATCTGATGTGCGCCGAGCCAGTGCTTGGTTTTCTCCTTGAAACCGGGATGCGCATCCCAACTGTCGCGTGGGTAGCTGTCCAAAAGAAACCGCATCTCTTGGGGCATTTCGTCTTGGCGAATGGTATATGTATCGAGCATTGGACAACTGCTTTCCGGATATAGGTGGGGCGACATTCACCGCCCCACCAGAGTACGAAACACGATGGCCGCTATGCGTTACGGGTAAGCCCAGCAAAACGGACGCCACTTAGATCAGCCATTTCGCGCTTCCACGTTGTGATGTCGCGCACTGTAAAGTCAGAGAGGCTATCGTGGCCGCACGCGCGGGCAAGTACCTGCATCAGTTCGACGCTGGCCCCAAAGTAACGCGCCAACTTTTCGGCCCCTATTTGCACATCAAGTAGCTTGCGCAGTTCGGGCTTTTGCGTCGCGACGCCCACAGGACAGTTGTTGGAATTACACATACGGGCGGCGATGCAGCCCACGGCTTGCATCGCCGAGTTCGACACGGCCACCGCGTCGGCACCAAGGGCCATGGCTTTAGCAAAGTCCTCAGCCACCCGCAGCCCGCCTGTTATGACCAGCGTCACTTCGCGACCTGTCTTGACATCCAGATGCGCGCGGGCGCGGGCCAATGCGGGAATTGTCGGAACCGAGATATGATCGCGGAAAATCAGCGGGGCTGCGCCCGTTCCGCCACCTCGCCCGTCAAGAATGATGTAGTCAGCACTCGCCTCAAGTGCGAAGTCGATGTCGTCCTCGATATGGTTGGCCGACAGTTTGAACCCGATGGGGATGCCGCCGGAGCGTTCGCGCACCTGATCAGCAATCCGTTTGAAATCGGCGGGCGTGTGCAGGTCTGGAAATGTTGCAGGAGAAATCCCTGATTGCCCCGGTTCCAACCCGCGCACCTCAGCGATTTTGTCCTGAACCTTGTCGCCAGGAAGATGTCCACCGGTGCCAGTTTTTGCACCTTGGCCACCCTTGAAGTGAAAAGCCTGCACTTTGGCAACATGGTCCAGGTCCCAGCCGAATTTCGCAGAAGCAAGCTCATAAACATAGCGAGCATTCTCTGCCTGTTCCTCGGGCAGCATCCCGCCTTCACCCGAGCAAATGCCGGTACCTGCCATCTGCGCCCCACGCGACAACGCGGTCTTGGCCTCCTCCGACAATGCCCCATAGCTCATGTCCGACACGAACAGCGGGATATCGAGCTGCAGCGGTTTGGCAGCGCGCGGCCCAATGGTGACAGAGGTTGATACTTCTGCATCGTCCAGAAGCGGTTTGCGGGCCATTTGCGCGGGCAGGATTTGGATGTCGTCCCAATGTGGTAGGTCCTTGCGCGGCACGCCCATTGAGCCCATCTCGCCGTGGTGCCCAAGCTTTGACAAACCATCTTTCGCGAGCGCATGAATACGCGCGACGGTCGGTTCTTCAGGCGTTGGCGTGGCCCTAGGAATTTCTGACTTGGGTGCAGGCGCGGCATCCCCGACGTCTGCATTGCCTAGACGCGTGTGTGAGCCATCGCAGAACGGGCCGTTGGCCGTGGATTTACAAAGGCACAACGCTGCATCACCGTCTTTGTCGGCGGTGAATTTCAACGGACCGATGTCGGTGCCTGCATGGCTGCCGTCGCAGAAGGGCTGGCTTTTGGACATGCCGCATTGACACCAGAAGTAGTCTTTCCATTTTTCGAGCGTGACCTTGACGGGTGATGTGCCCGCGATAATCGGAACGGCTTGGGTCATCTCTGTATCCTTGATTGTCTTGTTTCGAGCGTCTGCCCAAATTTCAAATGCATGATTGGCGTTATACCTTCAAAGCCGCTTGGCCGCGCATTCCCATAAGATATGCGGCAAGGCTCAGGATAATCGCAGAGCCGGACACGAGCGTCATGAGTGTTCCCGGAACGAAGTGCACAAAGCCGCCCAAATCCACGAAGACAAAATATCCAATGTCCGCCAGACCACCGACAATCGCGGTGAAAAACATTGCCGTGACCGAGGCCCGCCAGATAAAGAACGCGCCGACCAGCGTGAAAGTCCCGATCCACAACAGGTTGAAACCGTGCTGGTTTATAATGGCCCCGACAGCCTCGTGATAGGTGCCAACCAACAGCGCGGGATCGACGGCGTCCGCAACAGCTGCAACGGCACCGGCTGTGTCCTGAGACATGATTATGACACCTGCCACCATGTGGACGAGGCCCCAGATGACCCAAAGAACGGCGGCAGTTTTTAGGAGGAGCGAAGTTGTGGAGTGAGACATGGTATTTTCCTTTTCGGGATTTATAGGGATACGCGAAGGGCATCGCGGAATGCGGCGATCGCGCCGCGCATCTTCACTGCCCGTTCAAGCGCGACGGTCGCCGGAACGGCCCAAGACCTCGGGAATTTGGTTGCGATAGATGTACAGAACTGCCGCACATAGCAGCCCGAGCACGATGGCGGGCAACGCTGAGGGCCCCAGAATGAACAGATGGGTCAAAACCGCGCCGACCATCGTGCCCCCCAGAACGGCGGCACCAACGACTTGACGGCGTGGCAGCCACAACAAGGCTGCGCCGATCACCTCAACAGCGCCAGTGAAATAGCGAAGGCCTTGGCCAAATCCGATCTGATCGAAGGTGGCGACCATCATCTCGACACCAGCAAGCTTTGCGCCGCCTGCGCCGACAAATGCCAGGGTCAGTAAGATACGAAGGCCGAGCGATAGGTATGTCATGTGTTGTTTCCAGTGTTGATTGCTTGGGCTTATCCGTTACATGCAATGTATCGTTGATGTACTCAATGCGCGTAGAACCGCATTTGATGCGCGCAAAATAGGCATAAGAAAAATGGACAAATGGGCAGAACTTCGCACTGCATATCAAGTTGCCAGATTGGGCACCGTCAGTGCGGCGGCTGATATGCTTGGCCTTCACCGCGCGACGGTGAACCGGCACATCGACCTGCTTGAGGCTGAACTGGGCGGGCGTCTTTTTATCCGCCATGCGCGGGGCTATGCGGTGACAGAGTTGGGCGAAGACGTCTTGCGGGTGGCCCAAAAAACCGAAGAGCTGTTCGACGATCTTGCAGGGCGTGCGCAGGGTGCAAAAACCCAGATCGAGGGCGAGATCAAACTTACAATTCTGGCCCCGTTTGCAGGACTGTTGATGGAAGCATTAGCGACCTTTCGGGCGTCGAACCCCAATTGCAAGGTCCATGTCGATGCAAGCGAAGACCTTGCCCGGCTCGAATACGGCGAGGCGCACATCGCGCTGCGCGCAGGCGGCAAACCCGACCATCCAGACTATGTTGTGAGCAGTTTCGGGCGTGTAGGATTTAACCTCTATGCCCACGACTGCTATATCCGTCAGTTTGGCCTGCCTAAAGACGAGGATGATTTGGACGGTCATCACTTTGTCGTTCCAGATGCCCGAGAAGGTCGCCTCCCTTACTGGCCGTGGATAAACGATCACGTGCGCGCAGATCGGGTCGCGTTGTCGTCTCGCCGCGCCGAGGTCAACCGTGCGGCGATTAATGCAGGCATCGGCATGGGCTTTTTGGGGGATCATGAGGCGCAGCCCCGAGACGGGTTTCACCGCGTTCTTCCCCCAAATAAAGCATGGACCGCTCCACTCTGGCTCGTTACCCATGTCGATTTGCATCGCACTGAGAAAGTTCAGGCGATGATTGGGTGCATTAAGTCTGCGCGTCAGGCCCAATGACCTGACATCCAATTTGTAGGCGAAGTGCGGAATATCTGCTATTCGCTGCATTGCAGAAATCCGGTGGTGTGGGCTCATTACTGCCGTTAGCTGCGATGGGCACCGAGGTCTGCTCTGCGGACAAACTGGACTTGTGCAGGAGCGGCCAATGCTCGCGCAGAAATGCTTCGCATGCGCGGCGTCGCTGATTTGGCAGTGCAGTACATTTCACCGAAGCGGTCGTTCAACCGCTGCGTTGCAGCTGGCTGCTTAGAGCCTTTGTTGTCAACTTCTTGGCCAAGCAACTGCGGGCGCCCTATGCAAATGATGCACCTTTGAGTTAATGCTGGACTATGCGGCTATGCAAAGCGCAGCACCTTTGAATGAAAGGCGCTTTGATCGGAGGACAGAGACATAACAAAGAATTCAACCACCCCTGTAGACGACTTGCGGGAAAACGACTGGCGGTTGTTCATGCGCGGCCATGATGGCTCTCATCTGCGCGTTGGGCCGGTGGATGGTAAGATGTCCACAGCTGACCTCAGCCGTGGAGGGCTGACGCGTGCATTTGCGTTGGCGAAACATGGCAAGACGGACGAGGCGCGCAAAGAGTTCGAGGCTGCGCGCTCTGCTATGTTGTCGGAAGGGGACGTATCAGATCGTAAAAAAGCTGAGATGGTTTTGGTGGATGCGCATGTGCGATCCTATGAGGACCGGACCGTTTCCAAGGATGATGTTGAAAAGCTGAAATGGGTCTTAGAGGTGTGCGATCGTCATGACTTTATCGGTTTGGGTCTTGCTTTGAACCAGCTTTGTATCGCGTCGATGCATAGCGGAAATCTGGATAAGGCGCAGGAATATGGTGAAAGCGCTATTCGGTTTTATCGGCAGGGAGGTGCGGAATTTGGCTCGTTGCATCTTTTGGCGCATCTTGGACAGATAAAGCTGATGCGTGGGGACCTAGAAGGCGCAGCGGACCAGTATTCAGAAATGGAAACCAGCCTTTCAGCAGATAACGACGACGCCGCCTCGTTGCTGGCTGTCTGCCGCGCTTTGCGATCCGAGGTGTCCTACGAAATGAATGATCTGACTGGAAGTCAGCGTCTTCTCGACAGTGCAATAAAGAATGTCGAAGAAGATGATGCTTGGCTTGATGTCCGTGCGGCAACCTACCGCGTGCATATCCGACTTGCCTATGATCGCGCAGGTTTGCCCGGTGCGATGACTGAGCTTTCCCACTGCACGCGGATTGCTGAGCAACGATCAATGCCACGACTGGTGCAATTGATGCAGATCGAGCGGCTGCGTGTTTTGACGCTGAGCGACGAAACGGCGGCGGCGCGTAAGGGGATGCAATCCATCGGTTTGGATCCACTGAATTTTAACTGGGAGCACGAAGAAGACTGGGCGTTCCGACGCGGCAGTACGGTGGTTGGTGTTGCGCGTTGGATGGTCAGGGCACGTCGCGCGACGGATGCCTTGCGCTTTTTGGAAGAGGCTGAGGATTTCGCCATTCGTGGTGGTCAGCTTTTGTCACTGGCTAAACTTCGCGTTATCCGAGCCTCGGCGCACTGGCGCTTGAACCAGAAAACGGATGCAACAGCCGCTTTGCTTTCATCTGTGCGCCTTTTGGGGGGGCAACCTTTTCGCCGATTCATCATCGATGAAGGTCATGAGGTAATGATGATTGTGCAGTCTATACTGAACGGCGGTCATATGTCTGCGCCGATTGCCGCCCCACAACGCAAACGGTTCGCTGAATTGTCACATTTCTCTACAGTCCAAGGAAGCGACCGCGCGATCGTCACGCTGACCAGGCCAATGGATGGCCCGACTGGGCAAGGTAGTTCACAAAAGTATCTCGAATTGCTGGCGTTGGGAATGTCCAACAAGGAAATTGGACGCACCATGGGCGTGTCAATCAACACAGTGAAGTATCACCTAAAATCAATATTCAAGCAGCTGAGAGTCGACAACCGAACCCAAGCTGTCGTCGAGGCGAACCGCCTCGGAGCTACTTCCAAAGACCACCCGAACGGGTAGTGTGTTTCCGCGGTCTTTCCGACCAGATACAGCGTGATAACAATCGGTCGGAGGCACTATGTTTCTATCAACATTCGAAATTTTTAAGATTGGCATTGGCCCGTCTTCTTCGCACACTATGGGCCCAATGACGGCTGCGCATAGGTTTATTGGTGAACTTAAGGCCGCGTGTGCAGCTTCAGTTGATCCGCGCACGCTGGCACGCGTCACAGTGACCTTGCACGGCGCATTGGCTTTCACTGGGAAAGGTCATGCGACGGACAAAGCCGTATGTCTTGGTTTGCTTGGAGAAATACCGTCGCAGATTGACCTCGACAGTGCCAACATACGTTTGGAGGTTCTGAAAGCACATCGTGTCTTGCAACTGGTAGGGGCTGCGGAAATCGCGTTCGATCCAGATGTCGATTTGATTTTCGATTATGGCCCGCCGTTGCCGGGGCATCCGAACGGCATGGTGTGTCGGGTGCTGGATGTATCCGGGCAGCCAGTTTTGACGCGCTGCTACTACTCGATTGGGGGTGGTTTTGTCGTTTCCGAGGAAGAACTCGATGCCGATCCTCAAAGCGAGACTGAGACGACCTCGCCCAAGGTGCCTTATCCGTTTGAAACGGCGGCGCAGATGCTTGCAATGGGTGATCTGGGCCAAATATCGATTGCAAGAATGATGCGAAAAAACGAAGAGGTCGCGATGTGCACAGATCAGGTGGATCGTGAAATCGACGTGCTTTGGGCTGTGATGGTGGAGTGTATTGATCGTGGATTGCGGCAAGAGGGCGTGCTGCCTGGTGGCCTTGAGGTCAAGCGCCGCGCCGCCGCATTGTATCGTCAACTCGTCGCAGAGCGAAAGGCACCCGGTCGCCTGCCTCTTTCGGACATGGACTGGCTTCCTGCATATGCCATGGCGGTGAACGAAGAAAACGCAGCAGGCGGGCGCATTGTGACGGCTCCTACGAATGGTGCAGCGGGTGTCATGCCTGCCGTTCTGAGGTACTACCTTGATCACTGTAGCGATGCGACACCAACCGGTCGTCGCGATTTTATGCTGACATCGGCTGCAATAGGAGGCTTGATCAAACGCAATGCCTCAATTTCTGGCGCTGAGATGGGCTGCCAAGGCGAGGTCGGGTCGGCGTCGGCCATGGCTGCAGCTGGCTTATGTGCGGCATTGGGCGGGTCGAATGCACAGATAGAAAATGCCGCTGAAATCGCCTTGGAGCATCACTTGGGAATGACCTGCGACCCGATTGCAGGACTTGTGCAGATTCCTTGCATCGAACGGAACGGAATGGGGGCGGCAAAGGCAGTTTCGGCCTGTTCGCTTGCACTGCGCGGCGACGGCGCACATTTCATGCCGCTTGATAATTGCATCGCAGCGATGCGCGCAACCGGTGAGGACATGAGTGATAAGTACAAGGAAACGTCGCAAGGTGGCCTTGCGGTCAACGTGCCAGAGTGTTGAGCGCGGTTGTCAAAACACGCACCAGCCAGACGGCGGGTTTTTCGCCAAACCTTCTCCAAAAAGCATTACTACCCATTTGGGTAGTCTGCCAGTGTGCAATTTGCAGCGTAGGTTGAACTTATAACTTTTGAGGGCTTCGCAAGATTCATGACGAACATCCGCATCATAACACCGATCATTTCGGCAGGCTTCAGGGATGACGCGCCGCTTGCAGCGGCCGTTCCCGAAGGATGTCATGTGACATCTGTCTTTCTGGAAAATGGTCCTGCATCCGTCGAGTCTGCCATCGATGAGGTCTTAGCCGCCCCTGGTGTGGTTGACGCCGCGCTGACGGCTCAGGCTGACGGCGTAGACGCTGTTGTTGTGGATTGTATGCTTGATCCTGGCCTTGATGCCGCCCGCGAGGCTGTGGACATCCTCGTCATAGGTTGCGGCGAAGCGGGGCTGAAAGCAGCCGCTGAAATGGGCAAATTTTCCGTTGTAACTGTCCTTGACCGTCAGGCGCGCGCCTTTCACGAACTGGCCGCCCGCCACGGATTAGCGGACCAGCTCGTCTCGGTCCGTGGCATCGGCGTGACCGTCCTTGACCTGGAAAGAAATCGCGCCGCTTCAATCGCCGCTACAATACGCGAGTGTCGCCTCGCGGCGCACGAAGATGGCGCGCGCGCAATCGTCTTCGGTTGCACGGGGATGCTTGGTTTCGCGGACGCCGTGGTCGACGCTCTGGGTGATCACATCGACCGGGTCGTAGATCCACTTCTGCACGCGGTCCGCATTGCACACGACGCTGTCATTGCCGGTGAGAAGACCGACAAGGCACTTTATCCGCGCCCCGACAGGAAGGACTTCAGGGGGTTCTCCGCATGGGCAGCCCTGAGCGACCAGTTGAAAGGCAAACCAGAATGAACGCCTCACAGAGTCAAGTGACACAACCTTCTGCGCGGTATCAGCGGCACACAAAGTTGTTGCTGGTGATCCCGCTGACAATCTTTTTTATCGGCTTTTTTGTCGTCCCTGTAGGCCTGTTGTTTGCCAGCTCGTTCAACCCGCAGGTCATTGGACAGGTGGCTGTGACGTCTGATTTGACGCTGGATAACTACATTCGGTTCTTTTCCCGCTCTAATTACCTGATGGCTGCGGGGCGTTCTGTTTTGCTGGCGACAATCGTTTCGGTGGTGACGCTGATCATCGCGTACCCGATGGCATTTGTGATCGCTAAGACTGAAAATGCCGCGCGAAATACGTTTTTGTTGATCCTCGTGCTGGCAGCGATGCAGCTCGATATGGTTATCCGGATCTACGGGATGATGGTGATCTTGGGTGACAATGGGCTGATCAATCAGATGCTTGTTGCTTTGGGCCTTACATCACCCGACGCCCCAATCCAGTTTATGTATAACTTCCTTGGTGTTGTCCTAGGCCTCGTACAGTTTTCTATGCCCTTTATGATCCTGACGCTTGTCGGCGTCATCCGGGGCATCAATCCAAGCCTTGAAGAGGCCGCTCGCAGTCTCGGTGCGACGCCGAGACGGACCTTCACGCGCGTGACCTTGCCTGCTTCGATGCCGGGTATCTTGTCGGGCTCGCTGCTGGTCTTCGCACTCTCGATCAGCTCGTACATCGTCCCGGCACTCATGGGCGGGTTCCGTGTCGGAGTTCTGCCAATCCACATCTTTCAACAGGTTGCCGAAGGTGCGCGTTTCCAGTTCGGCGCGACCATCGCTGTCATCCTCTTTCTAATCAGCGCCGGTGCCGTAGCCGTTTACCTCAAACTCGGCGCGCGCAACTCAGGAGGTCTCGCCTGATGGGACGCAAGATACCACTGCCAATGCTAATCCTTGCAATCGTCGGGTTCTTCTACATGCTCGTGCCCATTGCCGTCGTTGTACTCGCGGGCTTGACTGCGGGTGATTTCCTGACCTTCCCGCCAAAGGGGTTGTCCTTTCGCTGGGTGATCGCTTTCCTGAAATCCGATAGCTACCTCTCGGCCTTCTTCTTCTCGTTCAAACTTGCACTGATGACGATGATCGTCTCGACAATCCTTGGGACGGCAGCGGCTCTATTCCTGTCGCGGTCGCGCTTTTTTGGTCGAAACGCCATGCGCGCCTTCTTCTTATCGCCGGTGGTCTTACCCGGTGTCGTGATCGGTTTTGCCCTATTTGCATTCTACATTTCCACTGACATCGGGTTGACCCGAACCATCTGGGGCCTGTGGATCGGGCATATCCTCTATTCGACCCCCTACGTGATTGGTACCGTTGGTGCTGCACTGGCAAGCTACGATGTTTCTCTAGATGAAGCCGCGCGCAGCCTTGGCGCTTCGCCTTGGCGTACCTTTCGCAAGGTGACGTTCCCGAACATCAGCCAAGGAATTCAAGCCGGATCGATCTTCGCCTTCATCGTCAGCTTTGGTCAGTTCGAGGTGTCGCTGTTCTTGTCCGCGCCGAACTCCGAGCCATTGCCGATCGCGATGTACAATTCGCTGCGCTACAAGTTCGATCCTTCCGCTGCCGCTGCTGGCATTTTTGCAATCATGCTGGTGACCGCATCGGTTCTGCTGACCAACCGCCTCGTGAACATAGGCAAACTTCTTGACCGCAAGTAACCCACCTCTAACAGGAGAGAAAAAATGACAATTAGAAAACCAACTCACACGCGCCGATCCGTTTTGAAACGCAGTCTTGCGCTGGGTGCGACAGCTGCGATCCCGTCCACGTTTTTCATCAACCATGCATGGGCGCAGGATACGAGCTACGACGGCGAAGTGTTTGACGCCGGTGGCGCTACCATCAACATCGGTGAATGGGGCGGTGGCTGGGAAGAGTTCGTACGCAAAGGGTTGGTCGATCAGTTTGAAAAAGATTTCAACTGTAGGGTCAACTGGGACAGCTCATTTCCTTGGTTCCCCAAATTTGTCACTCAGGGTGCGCAGAATCCGGTGTATGACATCTGCAACTGGAACCTGCCCAACCTCATGCAGACAAACGCAGCTGGGGATTATTTCCTGAGCGCTGATGAAGTGAAAGCAAACGTTCCCAATGCTGCAGATTGCTGGGACTTCGCCTTTGCCAGTGGGGCCGGTGTTACTTGGGCTTACCAGCCCTATGTATATGCTTATCGTACAGACCGAGGTGATCCTGTCAGCAATTTCCGTGATTTCTGGGCTTCTCGTTTTGCCAACAAGCGTGGAACCTATGGCACCGAAAACGGTCTGATGCATGCATTCTTCATGGCAACAGCGCAAGAGTTCGGCAAGGATCAGTACGACATGGATGCGGCATTCCAAGCTCTGGAAGAAGCAATGCCGATGAAGATCAGCGAGTTCACATTTAACATGCTGTCGATGCTGGAGCGCGGGGAGGTCGATGTCGCCGTACATATCGAGGGCGAGGCTCTGTCGTTGAAGCGCAAGGGCGCACCGGTCGATGTTTGGCAGTGGGACAGTCACCCAATCCTGACACAAACAAAGACAATCAGCCGCTATTCTGACCCAATGCAGAAAAAACTGGCATTCGCTCTGATGAACCGGACGCTGGAACCGTCATTCTTGAACGCTTTCGGCGACGAGTTTCTATGGCGTCCGACCAATTCCAAAGCAGCGATTACCGCGCCGCTGGCAGAAGAAGGTGTCGAAAATACAGCGGCAGCCACTGAAGCGTTCTGGGTACCAGATTGGAATTTCTTCGTAGAAAACAAACAAGACATCACTGAACGCCTTAACGGCATTTTCGGTCTCTAAGATATAGCAGCGGGCCGGGGTTTCCCGGCCCGCCCTCAGGGCCCCAGGAAGGAAAGCCGAATGTCATCTGTAGAGTTTCAAGGCGTCACGAAGCAATTCGGCAAGACTGTCGCAGTTGAAAGCACTAATATCGTTATTGAACAAGGCGAGTTTTTTTCGTTGCTCGGACCTTCGGGCTGCGGCAAGTCGACGACTTTGCGAATGCTCGCAGGTTTTCTGACGCCAACGACCGGACGGATCATGGTGAATGGGCGGGACATTACTGACTTGCCTCCAGAGGCACGAGGCATCGGTATAGTGTTTCAAAACTACGCCATTTTTCCACACATGAATGTCTTTGATAACATCGCGTTCGGCTTGGTAGAGCGGCGTGAAGACAAAGCCACGATTAAACGCAAAGTCGACGCCGCACTCGAGCAGGTGGGCCTTACTGGATACGGCGAACGCTTTGAGCGCGAATTGTCGGGCGGTCAAAAGCAGCGCGTGGCTTTGGCCCGTGTTTTGGTGATCGAACCTGAGATTTTGCTACTTGATGAGCCACTATCCGCGCTTGACAAGCAGATGCGCGAAGAAATGAAATTCTGGATCAAAGGCATCCAAAAATCGATCGGTATCACCACAATTTATGTCACGCATGACCAGTCCGAGGCTTTGACAATGTCGGACCGGATCGCAGTTATGAACCAAGGCAAGATGCTGCAGATCGGCACGCCGGTCGAAATCTATGAAAAACCGACCTCGCGATTCATTGCCGAATTTATCGGCGATTCAAACCTTTTGGATGCCACTGTACTATCGATGAACGATCATGGCTGCGAAGTTGATTTGGGTGATGGCGCAAAGGTAAATGCTCGCGTCCCGGACGACGTTCAGGTTGCCCCGGGCGACAAAATAGGACTGCTGCTGCGTCCTGAAATGGTGCGTCTTGCGCCCAGCCAAGATGGCGAGCAACCGCGCCTGTCCGGCAAGATCGTCGACGAAGTCTACCAAGGCGCACTTCGTCGCTACCGGATCAGCGCCAACCAGCACGAAATCGTCGTCGAGGTGCCCAACCGTCCCGAACTTGGACAATTGGCGGCGAGCACTCCCGTCGATTTGTTCTGGAGCACCCAAAGCGGCGTTGTCGTGCCTTAAGACAATTTAAGTGAACCGCGCAAACTGGTGAATAATCGCCCTTGCGCCCAAGAATACCTCGGAGATGATTATGGCGAATTTGGTTCTGAAAACCCGGCAAGATGTAGAAGACTTCGTCCGCGGATGCGCATTCTACGCAACCGGCGGCGGTGGTCTGCCTGTCAACGGGATTGCATCATTGATGAGCGAACTCGACGCTGGCCGCGATATCGTCATGACTGATATCGATGACCTCCCTGATGACGCAGTCACAGCGTGTCCGTTCCTTATGGGTTCAATCGCGCCACATACACCTGAAGTAGTGGCAGAGATGCAGGGCTTCGGGTTCGATGAGACCGTCAATACCGAAAAAGACCGCATGCGTAAGGCCATCGAAGAGTTGGAGATTTATATGGGCATCACCATCGATGCCATTGTGCCGATCGAGCTTGCTGGTGCCAACACCTCTGCCGCCGTGGCCGCCGCAATGGAAATGGGCAAGATTGTTGTAAATGGCGATTACACTGGCCGCGCCATCCCCGAGATCCAGCAAACCACACCCTATTTGCATGGCAAAAGGATCACGCCAATCTCGTCGGTCGACGAATGGGGTAACGTCTGCTTGATTAAGGACGCCACGAACTACCGCGTTGCCGAACGCTTGGGAAAGCTTATCAGCGCAGGGGCATATGGGCTGGCGGGACAGGCGGGATTTGTGTTGTCCGGCAAGGAAACCAAGGAACTGCTGGTGCGAAATTCGCTGACGGAATGCTATGATCTGGGAGTTCTGATCCGTACTGCACAAGAACAGGGCGCTGATCCCGTAGGCCGGACGTTGGACGCGCTGGGGGGATGGAGGATCCTGAGCGGTGAGCTGACCAATATCGATGACGAAGATCGCATCGGTTACTATTGGGGCACTCATACGATAACCGGATCAGGTGCGGATGCCGGAAAAGAGGGCAAGGTCTGGTTCAAGAACGAACACCATGTCTGTTGGGTTGACGACAAGCCGACCGTGACCAGCCCGGATATCATCGTCATCGTGGATGCAAAGACCGGAGAGCCTGTTCCAAACCCCCTCGCAACAGTCGGGATGGAAGTTTCTATTCTCGCCTTCCCCAGCCGCCCGGAATTTAAGAACCAGAAGGCCATCGATATTCTTGGACCAAGGTATTTCGGTTTCGATATCGACTATCGCCCGATAGAAGAAACGATGGGGACTGGTTGAGCAATACTGCTGTCGCCAGTGAGCATTATTGCTCTGGAGCTGTCGTTTGGGTCATCATGCGATTTCACCATGGAATTGACTGGCGCAAGTCTTGAAACTGTTGACGATCGAGGAGGCTAGCACGAGCTTTCAAAGCAATTTTGTCTGTAAGTATGCGATCAAAGAGTTTTAGAAACCTGTGTCCGCTAACCCGATGAAACAGACGTTCTCTCTGGCAAGTCTTGCGGCAGGTTTGTTTAAGGTTTTTCG
>Ga0208544_10001743_pt1 | contig 14690 bp, 16 predicted proteins | sample DEB08_DNA_9_FD_184526 | JGI IMG/M metagenome (GOLD analysis project Ga0208544, IMG submission 184526) | Aqueous microbial communities from the Delaware River and Bay under freshwater to marine salinity gradient to study organic matter... | ecosystem: Environmental > Aquatic > Marine > Coastal ... | reverse complement strand
ACGCAAAGAATAGGTCCGAGGTTTTACCGGTTACGGCACGCGGCGCAACGGTGCTTTCCCCATACATTCGGCACAATCTGCTGACCCTAGAAAAAGTGTGGAACCGCGTTGCAAAGGCGCCTTACACAGATCGAGAGAAGTATCGGGACGAGCTACTGTGGCAGGAATATTCACGACACCTCTATGCACGACTAGGTACCCGTCTATTTCACAACCTTCGATTCGAGCAGGTGCGAGATGCCCCAGGAGATGGTTGGCCTCAAGGTGAAAAAAGCATGGCCTGCATTGATTTCGCCGTTGAAGAATTAGGCCGTGACGGTTGGCTCGTGAATCAAACCCGCATGTGGCTGGCATCACAGTGGACTGTTCGAAACGAAGTTGGCTGGTTACACGGTCAAGAGCGCATGTATCGCGAGTTGATCGACGGTTCTCGGGCCGCAAATCTGACCGGCTGGCAATGGGTTGTTGGTTCAGGCAATGGAAAGCCGTATGGGCTTTCACAGTGGCAGGTGCAGAAACGAGCACCACAGTTATGTGGTGGTTGTGCCCTCAAAAGCAACTGTCCCATTAAACAATTTCCTGATGAACGTGCACTCGACGCTGCACCAACTGATCCGCTGCTCGCTTCCGACCCTGATCCTGTTACGACCGCGGGTCCTTCGATTGTAGTGACAAACGGTAACCCGCAGTTTGTACTACTCACCATTGAATCGATGGGTGATCAAGATCCAGCCTTATTGGCTCATCCAACACTGCCGGTTGTCTTTGTCTTTAATGAAGATGCTCTTGCGAAGTTACAACTTTCGTCAAAACGCATCTTGTTTTACCTCGAAACGCTTCAGGACTTGGCGCAACGAAGGGATGTCCTCCTATTTTTGGGCAACCCGTATGAGTTCGCCCGCCAGAATCGAGTTGCGGTGACGTATGCACCGGTACCAAGTTTCAAAAAGTTCACTGATTTGGCCGAAATTCACCCATACCCTTGGTTAAAAAGGCCACACGCAAAGTCGGTGAAATCATTCTCTGCTTGGCGGGGAAAATTACGCTAGGGAAGCCAATGCCCGACCGAGATCGCATCCGTTTCGATCTGAACTGGTTGCAACCAAAAAATTTTTGTCATGGGAGTCGAACGCGCACTAGGTACCTTGTTCTTGATTACGAAGCAGGTCCTACAGCTGTTCCCGAGTAGCTGGGCCGCATGCTGGAAATGCAAGGAGCACCGCCGAAGGAATTGCTCCTCACTATATGCCCGCATTCATCCATTCCCTTGGTGTTTGCGCCCTGTGAAGCAGCAACTCCTCCAAGTGGAATCAAGACCGGTCGCACCCATACATTTCGCATAGAAATCCTTTGAATGGTAACGCTGCCCCCAAAGGATATTTTCCCACGCACGAAACTTCTTCGAGCCTATCAGGATGCGGGGCTGCGTCAAGTCCACCCCCGAACCCCCACAAAGATTTCTTGCGGAAAGAGCCGAGCTCATGTAGACAACGATTGCCAACAAATCACCACGCACAATCGGTAACGAACGCAGCGTCACAAATGGGCGTGTGCGGCATATCGGCTGGCTTGATACACCTATTACCCGGCTTGCCACTCGGGTTGACGGTTTATCGGGTTAACGGTTTGAGAGACACCCTTCTGACCAATACTTGATTTTTGTTTGCAACTGCGCATTCAACTTTTTGCCGCCAAAAGGGATTCATCGACAAGGTCTTGAACACGAATACCATCGCAGGAAATTTTGTCGCTGTAGGTCGGACCAATGCCCCGTCCGGTTGTTCCAATTTGTGCTTTACCCAGAAAGTGTTCCGTTACTTTGTCCAATGCCACGTGATAGCTGGTGATCAAATGGGCGTTAGCACTAATCAACAACTTTGAAGTGTCAATACCTTGCACATTAAGTCTTGCAATTTCCTCCATCAAGACCGGAGATCAAAGACAACACCGTTACCAATAACGGGAATAACTTCAGGTGTCAGAATTCCACTCGGCAGCAAATGGAGCGCAAACTTCTTGTCACCGATGGCAACAGTGTGCCCTGCGTTATTCCTACCTTGGTATCAGACGACGTAATCAACTTGATCTCCCAAGAGATCCGTTGCTTTACCTTTTCCTTAATCGCCCCACTGGGAGCCAAGGAGAACTATTGCGGGCACTGCGAAAGGCTATCGGATGGGCATCAAATTCAACGGTTTGCCCATATTTATGAACTAGGAAGCAGGGCCTGCGACCCTGGCACAATTCAACTTGATCGGGGTAACCGCTGATGGCCCCGTTCCGTAAGAAATAGAAGACGAGCCCACCACAACAAATTTATAAACGTCTCCTCCCTGAGCACGGCCGACACCCAAAATTGGATAAGGCTCGGCTTCGTCCATGTGCGCTTGGAGTGCGTTACAACATCCACCGTGGAATCATTATTGGCTCAAAATTCAAAGTCAAGGGTCCATCGAAGAAGTTGCATCAAGGAGTCGATCCCGAACTAGTAACGTGACAAGACCAATGTCGTTGACTAATAACTACGAAGCGGGACTCATAGCAATATTGAAGGCGTAAGTACAGGCAGGATAAGTATTCCCGATGGTGAGGGACCTAATCGACATCGAGCCGACCTCGACTAAACAAGGAAAACTACCACCTTCAGCGCTGCCAACGCCTCCCAGATGGACAAGACTCGGCTTCGTCCATGTGGGTTTGTTGTAGGCATACCTATTCATGGCGCAAGGGATACCTGCTCAAAATTCAAAGTCAATGGACCCAGCGAGAGAATCTCAGTTGTGAGCAGGCCCCAAATTGGATCCCTGATACGCCAAAACTAATGGCGGCATGAACTATGAGGTAGAGCTGAACGCAATAATGAAGCGAGTAATTGAGGTAAAAGACGTTTTAGTACGGATGGTGGAGGTCTGAATCGTCATCGTGTCCAACTTGATCCATTTACTTTATCCATTTAACAGTGCTACCACTTCGATGCTCACGTACAGGTCACGTGTGCGCGTTTGCGCTGTCACACAAGATTCTCACTCGGGCACGAGAACTAAGGGATTCCACAAGAAAAAATTCCTCTCCCCAAGTCTGGCAATCGAGGCACCGGGAACCTTGCTCGGATGTGGATGCACAGTGACTAGGCATCCCCCCGATGATGCCTTTCAGTTCCTTGATCCTGCTCCGGTAGCAATCGGAGTGGATGAACGAGCATCGGTGACGATCTTGGTTCAGACATACGCCGAATACGACGAAGTCGGTCTACGTGCAACGGGCCTTGCTGGAAGAACTACGAGGCGGGACCTCGAGCCTGCGTCCAATTTGGTCCAGACGTACCAGATGTTTTCCCAGTGGTGAACCGAATCTTAAAGGTACCAATTTCAGTGGCATTAATGACGCTCTTACCAGCTTGTGAACCCGCGACGCCTCCCAATGAGATAAGGCTCGGCTTCGTCCATGTACGCTTGGAGTGCGTATTCCCGTCCATCGTGGAACTATAACCCGCTCAAAATTCTGAGTCAATGGACCCAGCGAGAGAATCTCAGTTGTGAGCAGGCCCCGAATTAGTCCCCTGACACACCGAACCTAAGCGTGGGATGAACTACGAGGCAGGACCTCTAGCCCGCGAAAACGCTGTCGGTGATGTGGAATCAGTTGTCCCCATTGTCCCCATTGATGGTCTAAATACTGAAACCGAGTCGACTTCATAGTACGCCGCGCTCCCACCACCTGCTGCACCTCTGATGCCTCCCAGAGGACTTATACTCGGCTTCTTCCATTTAGGCTTGATCGGCGCGTGGGTTGTCATAAGGCCACACTATTGCGCGCCTTGCATGGTACGTCTTGACCCCACGCGTTTGACGAAATATGCCCGCGAAATGTTTCCTGTCCTTCACGCAGGGAAGGTCGCTTGGCGGTGGTGTTGTTTTGGGTTCGCCGAATCAGGTATCGAGGGGTTTCGTTGATGTACCGGCGAAGTACGGGAAGCTGCACATCAAAACAGGGAAGGCCGATATAGCCGGATTTTGGATCAACTCTGAGGGATGACGGGCTAGTCTCGGGACGATGCCCGTTATCACCTGGTCACGCGGTGGCAGAAGTGCCCCTTGAGGCGCAGGCATAATAGATTTCCTTTGATACGGACAAGGTTTTGCAGGCGGCGTGGGCGAATGCATGTGGGCAGTATGGGAAGAGTTACTTGCAATCAGTTCCGACCGGATTGACTCGTATTTGGCGCCAGTCAAAACCCTCATTCGATCCGTGGGAAATGAGTGCTGCTGCGGCACGCCAAGCTCAGACTTCGTTGATGCACTAAGTCAAGTGCCTAAGACTCCAAGTCCACCACTTGGCAATTAAGCTGAAACATGCAGGCCTTGAGGACATTGGATTAGTGAATGATGGACTCTTGCTCGGTGACCGCCTTATCGCCGGAAACCCGATCACTTTCCGCAGAGTTTCTGATTTGGCCCATTTCCATCACCGGACTCAGCAACTGAGAATCGTGCAACAGGTCGTATTTAGATTCCTGATCAGGCTCAAGTGCACCCATCATTTGATCGGCGACTCGCACTGCTTCATCGGTTAAGTTCGGATCCAGCCGTGCTTGTGCCCACGCGCGGAGTCTAAAGAGATGAGAGTCGGGTAGTGGATCACCAGCTACACGCAACTCTGAAGCTCCAGCCAATTCAACAAGCCACGGTTCAGGTTCGCGGTAACTGGAAATCCACCAACCAGCATGGTGAACACCTGCGTCCAACATGGTGGTCATGTGTTGAACGGATTTAATGCGTTCATCCCATTGATGGGTGTTGTCCAATTTGCGAATCACGGTCTGAGGATCATCCGCCATAGTTACATGGTGTCCGAACGTCGACTCATATTTGTAGAGTGGTGAATTAAACCTTAGTCCACTTGGCGACTTCGAAATTGCTTCACCAACGGTAGCTACTACTGGTCCTGGAAAGACAAAATCGGATTCAACATGCGCACCCAAACCACGTAAATCTGAGTGTGAATCACGCCAGCAACAGTGAATGCTTCGGGCGACCCTGTCCACCGATCCATATAAGGGCACTAGTCCTAGTCGAACTGATGGACTTTTAATTTGCCCCATTACGCTCATTACTCGGTCACCGCTTACTAATTCATCTGCATCCATTAAGACGACATAACGATCCTTGTCTTGAAAATGCAGCACTGGCAGCGCGGCATTACGCTGAATCACTTCGCGTTGCCTGTTGTTTTCACCGATCAGGTCCGTGGTCACAACACGTAGCTGTGGGCTCTCTACCCCAAGAATTTCTTGCCATGTCTTGCGCTTGGGGTCACGGTCAGCACCATTGAACGAGACGGTTCCTTCAAGCAACACGACGTCTGCCCATTCCAGAGTTTCCCGCAGATTCCAGACCACCATGGGGGTGGCATCCCCCGTCAAGACGACTGCAAGCGGCCTTTCAGAGTTCATGCGAGTCTGCTTCCCCACACTGGCAGTTGATGGAAATCGGTGGAAATTTTCTTTGGAACAAAGACTGTTGTGGGGGTAAATCCACGAGCCTCTCGACCACCTGTGATGGCTCCGTCAGCCGCTAACAGCCATGCGTGGGCCGACCATGGTTGCTGATCTTCGACTTTTCTCATTCCAATCACAACAACGCCGGCTCTTCCGCGCAATCGAAGCATTGACTGCCCCGCGGCGGCCTGGGCCAGGCATGACGGATTCCAAGGAAGACGCTCAGCCGCGCGGGTTACCCCACGGTGCGCTTGCCATGAGACCTTCTCGCTCTTCAACGATCGCAGCGCCCTGACGCGTTCCGTGCCCAATTCTTGGGGTGGGGATTCTGGGTGTCCCAGCACCCACGACCAAAGTTTCATGGGAACTGCACGCTGAGCTACCGAGAAAACACCGAGGTAAACCGCAGCCTCGGCTATCCGGCCTCGCGCTCGCCAACGCCGCATCGGGGTCGATCGGAGTCGGTCATCCATGGGAACCCCGAAGTACTCGCCCAGTGACACTGGTTTCAGTGGAAGTCACGAAAAGCACATATCGATCCTAAACCCCAGGTGCCAAATCTGGCCTGGAGTGAACCCGAGAGGCACTGTCGATTGCTCTTCCAGAACCCTGCTGATAGGTGAGACCAACTAGGCGCATTGCCTCTTGGGTGTCGGCATCAATTGTTTGGGCTTGAAAGACAGGCTGCTCGCGTTCGACTTTTTTTCGCTCCGGTGGCCAGAAAAGTGCAGGCTCGAATTTAAATGGATTCCAAGCAACAGACTGTGGAACCCAATCCTGAACCGCCATGCGGAAAGCAACCCGAGTCCACCCTTCAGACCGGAATGCAGACCACGGGAGCGTCAGCGCTGCTTTAACAACACGAATGTCAAGGAGTGGGTAGCGGTAATAGAGATCAAACATTCGCCCCGTTTGGTACCAAGCGGATGTTCGATGCTGCAGGTGGCCGTTTGTGAGCAGGGCCAACTGAAAATCGCGTACAGTCGCCGCACTCCGAAATCGCATTTCGCGTTCCGCGCGTGCGCCTGCGGCAGACGGTGCGACTTCTCGTAATTCGGCCAAAATATCTGCTTCTTGCCTGTGGTTTTTCCAGGATTGAATGGGGTTGCGCAGCGCATGAGCAACTGATGAGATTGGCCGTGGTCCCTGACCCACGAGTGTTCGGACGTAGAGCATCAGGTGAAAGAGCCAACTGGGTTTGACACCCGTTGACACTTGCGCTCGCTTGCCGACTTCATTCCACAAGATTCTAAGTTTTCCTTTACGGATCAGGTAGGCATAAACATTTCGACCATTGAAACTGGAGAGTTCATCTCCACCCCAGCCAGAAAGCATCACGTGAACACCATCAGATTGAGCTTGCGGAAGGACCCACCGTTCTCTCATGTGAGTTGACTGTGGATACCGGTTTACATCCCGCGAGAAGAACCAGTCACCCGTGTGGTCCGGGTACACCGTTTCAATCCTGATGTCCTCTTGCGAGCCAACATTGTCCAGTAATCCACGCTCGTCACCTTCAAAGCGCGGCACATGATCTGGGTGGGGTGCCCAGGAGTAGCCAGCAAACAGCCTGTGACCTTGCTCCTTCATAATCTGGTTTCCCCTGCACGCCATAGTCGTGCAGTCCAAGCCACCAGAGATATGGGCGCCAACGCGCTCATTGATCCCAGGGAGCGAGTCACGAATTGCCAAATCCAGGGCACTGCGCAGAATCTCAGCACATTGATCCAACGTCAGAGACTCATCCGGCTGGGGAAGTTGCTCCGGATCCCAATACCTAACAACGGAAGTTTCGTTATTCGCAGAAATTCGAAGGGAACTGGCCCAAGGGATTTGCCTCACAGATCGAAAGCGGGTTCGGTCAAGATTAGAAAATGTCCTGCATCCGCGACCCTCGTCAATAACGATTCCTTCGATATCAACAGAATCATCGACGTCGTCGCGATCCACGAGTTTGGCCAACCATGCCGCTACAGCCATTCCATTCGTTCGGGTTCTCGCCCAATAGAGGGGCATGATGCCGATCGCGTCAACAACGATCTTCACTTCGAGGTGTGTTGGATCCCAGAGGGCAACACCCCATGGACCTGGGATATCAACTAGATCAGATTCATTAAATGAACTGGCCCAAATTGTGCGAATTTGGTCAACATGCAGGGAACCTGGAGCCTGCCAAAGGACCAAATCCTGATTGAGATCTGAAATGGTGCCATGTTCGTGAAAAAAGATCTCGGGATCAGATGCCACTCACTTGTTCCTATCCTGTTGTGAAGCAATCAACCACTGAAGGTTACCGCGCTTGATCCCCATGATCGGGACCCAAATTCCCTTGAATTCGCATCGATGACCTTGAGTCTATAGTTGACAGGTGCATGTGGAAACTGATGATTCATTAATCAAGGAATCAATTCTGGAAACAGCGCAAATTATTAGTAGCAATGGTGGTTTCGTCGCGGAAGATTTCACGGTTCACTACTTCGACGGAAATTTTTCTAGCAGCATCAAGGACCAGATTGGCACGCCTGACAGAGTTCTTGTCCACTACCCAATGCATCTCGCTGTACCGCTTTCAGAAATCGAATGGTCAGACGATCCCCAGTCCATGGGGTCATACACGGCACCGACAACTCTCGATGCCAATCAACTTCGACTTGTTGAACTTTGGGTGACCATGGTTGATCATGCTGAAAAACTCAACATGATCAACACCTTTGTTCCCGACTTCGCCATTCGCAACTCCGAGTTACGGGCTGCCCTTCTCAATCTAGGGTTCCCGAAATTCGACGAGGTTCCGCATCCTCAGGATGCAAAAAAGACTTTGATCTCATGGCACTCATTCGGTTCTGGCAGAGGGGATCAATCGAAGAAGCGCCTCATACCACTCAAAATGTTTGTCAACCACCATCACAGCGGTGCAAGGCAATCCCTCCCTGATCCGGGGATACACGTGCTAACCAGCAAGACCTCTAATTCAGAGCAAACCTATGAAAACTACGGTGACCTCGATGCCATGCAATTACTAACGGGGTTTGGGTTTGTTGACCATGAAGCACCTGTCGTGCACTCCACCCCACTTGAAGTTGAGAGCAGCATTGGTGTGATCGCAGTCAATGCCCGATCTTGGCGCTACCCACCTCAAGAGTCGGGCAGGCAAGCGCTGACCTGGATTCAAAGTGACGATGGTTCAGTGTCCCTCAGACATTTGGCCATTCGACCGGACAACAGGCACTCGACGGTCACCTACCTAGCAATGGGGATTCAGAGCATGGTCGGGTCTACTGCTGACGTGGCCCAAAAAGAAGCTGAACGCCTGATAAATGAAATCCTCCAAATCAATCACAACAAATACTCACAGGTGATTAGGGTCCTTCCCCTGGAGGAATCTGGAAAGCAATCCGCAACCATGGTGCGTGAAGCCTGTGAAATTCAAGTGAGGAAATTAGTGCAGTGGTGGTAGGACCATCAGTCTCCGTTGACACTGAACCGTGGTTGCTGACGTTTCCGGGGTTAGGGACAGCAACCGTCGCCGAAGACGGCACGGTCACCATTGACCCGGAACCTGGTGAAGGCCGTGAATTGAGATCAAAGGCGCTGCTCAATGGCTGGGCCGACTTGATTTCCTGGTCACGCAAAGGGTTCAGTTTGATCCGGGGCTCCTGTCTCGTTCCCAGCGCAACAAGTGACTCTGGTCTTTTGCTTTTGGGTGGCGACCACGAACTGCCCGAGGTCGAATTCCCACTCCTAGATCGCGGTTGGCACCTTGTCAGCGACAAACCAACGCCAGTGAGCGAAACGGAATCGGGCCTAATTGCACACCCACGCGCGGCACCTCTCGTCGCACCGAAACGGTACCGAAAACAACATGAATGGGCAGCTACCGCACTCAGACCGGATTCGAACGCCTTTGGTTTTGAGGTGCCACGTGTTCACGCCCCGATTGATATTCGCGGGATCTGTGAGGTGCGAACTAGAAGACCCAATGAAGTTGCACTCGAGAATGTGACGGGCCTCGAGCGCTTTAGCATTGGGGCACATCTCGCTATTGGGGGCATGCTCAGTCCGGCGAGGGATGCACGGGAACCCGATGAAGCTGTCGCGGCACATGTGCGCGCGGCATCGCTGCCCGTCTGTTCCTTACGTATTGATCCCAAGACTATTTCCACCGACGTCGATTCATTGCTTACATGGTGGGATTCGGTGATTCAACAATGATCCAGGGTGAAACACCACAGCACCAAGGCAGAGTTGTCTGGCTCGCTTCATTCCCCAAGTCAGGCAACACGTGGATGCGCGCGATCATCACCGCGCTACGCACTCACCCGCATCTCTTCGGGGTTGATCAGCTCAGTTCCGGCTCACAACCCAATCATGTTGGCATGTCTTTGAATGCCTTTGGCTTGGATGCGCGATGGCTCACCCCCGCGGAAATCGACACCTTGAGACACGCACTCATCACCCACTCCGGTGTTATCCCCGAATTACCTGATGATCAGGAATTTGATGACCTAGCTGCTGTGATGGAGCGAATGAGTGCGCCCATGTTTCGAAAGACTCATGAAGTTTTTCGGCCGGGTGAACCTTCCATAGAACCTTTTCCCGTTGAAGCAACACGGGCTGCAATTTTGATTGTTCGCGATCCACGTGATGTCACCTGCTCCTATGCACCCTTCTTCGGCCATAGTCTCGAGCAAGCTGTTGAATCGCTAGCGCGTGAAGGTTCAGAGACCCATGCGAATCCCGCACTCACTCAAACTGCCCAGCCGTGGGGAACGTGGTCAACACATGCACAATCTTGGCTTGCACCTGATGTCCCTTTCCCTGTTCATCTCGTTCGTTACGAGGACCTCAAAACAGATCCCATCTCAACACTCCTACCAGTTTTTAATTCCGTGGGGTTGATGTGCACGGAAGATGAACTGGAGGCCGCAATCGCGCGCACACGATTTGAAAAATTACAACAGGCTGAAACGGAACGAGGATTCCGAGAAACCTCACCGAAGACCACGCAATTTTTCCGCAGCGGCAAACATGGGGGTTGGCGCGAGGAATTGGATGAGCGCTTAGTGCAGCGCATCGAGGCCGATCATGGTGAAGCCATGCTTCAACTCGCTTATCCACTGGAAAACCTGGAAAGTCAACTTGCACCAATTCGATCAGCACGGCAATCGCGACGCCGCCAAGAGCAAACCGCATGGAAGTCACTCCCACCCCAATTGGGGCTTAAAGTCACAGTTGGTCCAACGCCTGAAGAACTTGAAGGCGCAAGTCACCCACGCCCGTGGATTCAAGTCACACCGGATCAGGCGCTTCTCACTTTCAATTCGGGCTCTCGGCTACTCGTGTCTGAGGGTCGAAAGGTTCAGATTGATTGGGAACCCGATGACTCACCTTCAGGGGACGGCGATGATCCCAGTTGGATGCTCCAGGGCTGGGCCGTCACCCTTTCTGTCCTGCAGCGGGGGATGCTCAGCCTGCATGCAGCTTCCGTGCGTATCGGCGACTCCACTGTCGCGATCGCGGGGCTTCGTGGCGCGGGAAAGTCCACCACCGCGATGGGACTTCGTGCAAGGGGACACTCAATATTGTGCGATGACGTTACCGTCATTCAATTTAAAGATAAATCAGCTTGGACCACCCCCTATGCGAGGAATGTTCATCTCCTTGAAGATGCCGCAACAGCTCTTGGCGTCGATTTTGATTCGCTCCCGCGTCTCTCTGGCGGACGGCCCAAAGTAGCCTTTCGCCCTGAAGACACAGAACCAGATGAGACGAAAATAGACCGAATAATAGTTCTCGCGTGGGCTCCACCGTCAACTTTAATTCGAGTGAATCACCCTGCTGGAGTTCAACGAATGAACCGCCTTCTTGCCCACACGGAACGAGATGGAATTGCTCCCCTTGTTCTCGGTGAAGACGCATACTTCACCCAGGTGGCCAAACTCGCGGACACGGTACCCATCACTCAGATAACCAGACCACGAGGAAAATGGACCCTTGATCATGTTCTAGATCTCATCGAAAACGAAGCCCAAAAATGACTGTTGAGATTGCCCCAGAAAACACTCCTAGCGCAATTAGCAACGTCAAGTCACTCCTTCGCACTGCATGGGGAATCTCGCCACATAGTGTGAGCCTGCAGTTCTTCCTTGTGCTCACTCGTGGTTTCATTGGTGGCGTTGGGTTAGTCCTTCTCATACCTATTGTCAATCTAGTTTCGAATCCTGATGCAACGGTTGATCTTCCTATTGTCGGTACCCTTGAAATTGGGCGAATCCCCCTCGCGCTACTACTTGGCGCATTTGTTGCTCTCATTGCCATCCAAGCACTGGCAACGCGGGCCTCGTCCATCAACTCATCACGATTGCAGTTGATGCTCGTTGACACACTGCGGCAAAAAGCATTCAGTGCTGTTCTTCTCGCCCGCTGGTCTTTCTTGCTTGATCGAAGGCGAAGCGACATCATTTCCGTGGTGACAAACGGGGCGTCCCGTGCCAGTTCTGCATACGGTCAGTTAGTTAGCTTGGCAGCGTCAAGCCTGTTAGCAATCGCGGCGGCAATTATCACTGTTGCGCTATCACCGCTCGTTGCAATTCCCGCGATTGCGGGCGTGCTCATCATGGCCTTCGTACAAGGGTTGGGAGCCAGACCAGCACAACGTATGGGACGCGAGCTAGGTGTCCGACAGCAAAACCTTCAAGCGGCAATGACTGACTCTTTGGAAGCTCTACGCTTGGTGCGAGCCCACCAAGCAGCCGCCATCTGGCTTGACCGACTAGCTTCTGCTTTCCAAGGAGCACGCGAAGTCCAGATTCGAAATCAACGCCGACAGGCAACGATCACAGGGTTGACAAGCGTCGCAACCGCATCCGCTTTGGCCCTACTCGTTTTGCTCGCAGTTGCAGCGGACGTTTCCCCAGCGTCACTGGTTGTGATCATCATTGTCATCATGCGGCTTAACTCCAATGTGCAAGGCCTGGTTGGTGGAATTACCCAACTGTCAAACTCACTGCCCGCTGTTGGCGATCTCATGACGTTGACAAGTGAAGCTGAATCAGCACTAGAAGTTCCACTCAACATCACTTCAACTCGCGCGTCCATGTCGAGCCAAGACTCAATTCCACTTGTCGAGTTTCGCAATGTCACCTTCACATACGCTGGAACAGAGAACGGCATATTTGATCTGAGTTTTCCTATTCAACGCGGCCAGATAACGGTTCTGACTGGAACATCAGGATCAGGAAAGTCCACGAGTGCCGATATCGCACTCGGATTGCTCACCCCAAACTCCGGGACAGTTCTGGTCAATGGTGAGGCACTTTTACCTCAAGATCTACCGTGGTGGCGCAGCCACGTGGCGTACGTCCCTCAAGAGACCATCATTCTTCCTGCATCGCTGCGCGAGAATCTCACTTGGTCAGTTCCCTGGGAAGTTTCAGATGACAAGTGCTGGTCCGCGCTTGAGCAAGCGGCTGCTGGATTCGCGCGCAAACTCCCCAACGGTCTTGACACTGAACTGGGGGAACGTGGAATTCGGTTATCGGGCGGCGAGCGTCAGCGAGTAGCCCTCGCACGTGCACTGTTACGCGAACCCGAACTTCTTGTTTTGGATGAGGCAACTTCCGCACTCGATGAACCCACTGAAGCTGATGTCCTAGGTCAACTCAAGTCCTTGACTCCACAGATTACGCTGCTAGTGATCGCCCATAGATTCTCAACTGTCAGCATTGGCGATTCAATTGTCAAGCTGGAGCACGGCCGGCGGATTAACTAGTTTCTTCGAGCAACCCCGCCACGATGAGACCTTCGATGAACTCGGTAACTTGCTCGCGAATGACGCCAAATTCGGCATCATATTGAGATTCCATCTGTTCCACGATGTCATCAGTGCTTCGAGTTCCGTCAATGAGTTCCCAGATTGAATCACCTGTGCCTACGGCACCGTAGTACGCCATGCCTTTTGGGCTGAGCAGTACCAATTCACCATCAACTTCAGCTTGGACGACTCGTTCTTTGCGCTGTAGCAGCGCCGCCATATTAAGGTAAATTTTTGCGCTAGACATCTATTCTCCTGAACAGTTGTCCCCCGTGGAGATAAAGCTTAGGAAACAAAATCCTACATGCTTGCTGGTGGCCTACCCCATCAACCCACGTGCCAAGTCACGACCAGATAGCCAGGCTGCTTCAACCCGTGGCCGGTCTGAGAACTCATCGCCTGCCAGGCGGATTGGGCCTATGTGACTCAGCGGCAACGCTGGGGTGCTGCCTTCAGCAGGTTTTGCGTAGGTCCAGCGATGGGCGTGCGCCCAGATCGGGCTCTCAATGAACCCCAGAATCCGTTGCACCGCGCGAAGGGCGTGGGGAATAACCGCCTGAGGGTCTAACAAGTGATGGGCTGCGAGAACGGGGTGAACATGAACCACGAGTGCTGGGGCATTGTCACCACGCCGAGAACCGTCATTGGCGATCCAGGTAATTTCGTTATCACCGTTCACAAAAATTCCATCAAAGTCACGCCATATTTGTTCGTCAAAAAGAAATGAGACAGCGATTACTGGCTCCCACTGCGCAGGCGAAATTGATGCGGCCTGCGGGTAGATCTTGGCCGCTTGAGGCGTTGGCATGCACAGCGCGATCGAAGAATATTTATCCTGCGCCACTATTTCGTCGAGGTCAGTAATCTCACCTTCTTCAATGGTCAAACCTTGAGCCAGGTGTTCAACAACGCTGCGAATTCCCTTGGGTGCGGTGAAGCGCATTGGACCCACTTTCACACCACCAATGCCTTGCGCGTCAGCGACATGGAACGTATCAGTCCACTCAGTCACAACACCTGCGCTGATCATGGATTCCGTGAGTTTGGTGAATTCAGGATCGCTCACGGTGAAATACGACGCACCAATATCAAAAACTCGACCGTCATATTTCGTCCCCGAGTCGCGGACACTCTTGGAGGCCATGCGGCCTCCAAGTTTCCTGCCCTTGTTAATGATTGTGAAAGGAACATCTTGATCACGAAGTACGCGTGCACAGGAAATACCGCTGATGCCCGCACCAACAATCAGAACTGGTTTAGCCAAGTGTTGGATCACATTCAATAATGAAATCGGCGATTCGAACTTGTTCATCGCTTTCATTTATTTCACCGGCGGCACGACCAAGATTCTGCAGGCAGCGAAGGAAGCCCTGATTGGGT
>Ga0208544_10001741_pt1 | contig 14705 bp, 23 predicted proteins | sample DEB08_DNA_9_FD_184526 | JGI IMG/M metagenome (GOLD analysis project Ga0208544, IMG submission 184526) | Aqueous microbial communities from the Delaware River and Bay under freshwater to marine salinity gradient to study organic matter... | ecosystem: Environmental > Aquatic > Marine > Coastal ... | reverse complement strand
CAACCGTCAGATTGAGGCAGCACGTATTGCCATGACCCGTCACATCAAGCGTGGTGGAAAGGTCTGGATCAACGTGTTCCCCGACCGTTCACTAACCAAGAAGCCAGCCGAAACCCGAATGGGTTCCGGTAAGGGTTCTCCTGAGTGGTGGGTAGTTAACGTAAAGCCTGGCCGCGTGCTCTTTGAGCTAAGCGGTGTTTCAGAGCAAATTGCCAAAGAGGCAATGACTCGTGCGATCCACAAGCTTCCGCTGAAGGCTCGCATCATCAAGCGTGAAGAAGGTGACGCATAATGATCGGTTCAAAAAACCTTTCTCCAAACGATCTAGACAAGATCGAATCATCGGTTTTGGTAGAAGAGCTGCGCAAGGCAAAGGAAGAGTTGTTCAACCTCCGCTTCCAGTCAGCCACTGGTCAGCTTGACAACCACGGTCGCCTAAAGGCTGTAAAGCGCGACATCTCTCGCATTTACACCATCATGCGTGAGCGTGAACTAGGCATTCGTGCAGTACCAGTTGCTGCACCTGCAAAGACCGCGAAGGCTGAGAAGCCTGCCGCAAAGAAGACAGCTGAAGCCAAGGCCGAGGAGGCATAAAGATGGCAGACGAGAAGAAGCCAGCAGCGAAAGCTGCCGCTAAGCCAGCAGCCAAGGCTGCACCAAAGGCTGCTGCCAAGCCAAAGGCTGCACCAAAGCCAAAGGTCGCACGCGCACCTAAGGAAATCAAGGAAGTTACTCGCGGTCAGCGCAAGTCTCGTCAGGGATATGTTGTCTCAGACAAGATGGACAAGACCATCGTTGTACTACTTGAGGACCGCAAGAAGCACCCGCTTTACGGCAAGGTGATGCGCGTTTCCAAGAAGGTTAAGGCTCACGATGAGCTAAACAGCGCCGGAATCGGCGACCTAGTTGTAATCGACGAGACTCGTCCGATTGCAGCAACCAAGAACTGGCGTCTAGTCGAGATTCTCGAAAAGGCGAAGTAACCCCCCCGCGGATAACGGTCGGAATCGTTATTCACTAAGCAAGGAGAAAAAAAGTGCTTCAGCAAGAATCTAGAGTCAAGGTGGCCGATAACTCGGGCGCTAAGGAGCTCTTGACAATCCGAGTACTCGGTGGCTCAACCCGCCGTTATGCCGGACTGGGCGACACAATTGTTGCCTCGGTAAAGGACGCCATTCCTGGCGCCAATGTCAAAAAGGGTGAGGTAGTAAAGGCCGTTATCGTGCGTACCGTAAAGGAAACGCGTCGAGCAGATGGTTCTTACATCAAGTTTGACGAGAACGCAGCTGTCATCATCAAGGCAGACGGCGAACCACGCGGAACTCGTATCTTTGGACCAATTGGTCGCGAATTGCGCGAGAAGAAGTTCATGAAGATCATCTCGCTAGCACCGGAGGTTATTTAATCATGGCGAAAATCAAGAAGGGTGACCTAGTAGAGGTCATCACCGGCGGCAAGCAGGAAAAGGGTGGCTACCGCGGTAAGCAGGGTCACGTCCTAGCCGTTATCAAGGAGACCAACAAGGTCATCGTTGAAGGCGTCAACATGGTCACCAAGCACAATCGCGTTGGTCAGACCGAGCGTGGCGGCAAGACCGGTGGCATTGAAAAGCAGGAGTCACCAATCCACATCTCGAATGTGGCGCTAGTTGACCCAAGCACCAAGAAGCCTTCCAAGGTCGGTTTCAAGATCACCACATCAAAAGACGGTGAGACCAAGAAGGTCCGCGTGGCCAAGACCAGCGGGAAGGAAATCTAATGGCAACCGCAACTAAGAAGGCAGATGCCAAGATGGCTCCTCGTCTAAAGACTCGCTACAAGGCGGAAATCGTTGCAGGCCTCACCAAGGAGTTTGAGTTCTCAAACCCAATGCAGGTTCCAGGCTTGAAGAAGATCGTTGTGAACATGGGTGTTGGCCAGGCGGCCAAAGACGGCAAGTTGATTGAGGGCGCTATTCGCGACCTAACAGCAATCACCGGCCAGAAGCCTCAGGTTAACGTGGCCAAGAAGTCAATCGCGCAGTTCAAGCTTCGCGAGGGACAGCCAATTGGTGCACACGTAACACTTCGTGGTGACCGCATGTGGGAGTTCCTAGACCGCTTGCTATCGCTATCACTTCCTCGTATCCGTGACTTCCGTGGACTGTCTCCAAAGCAGTTTGATGGAAACGGAAACTACACTTTCGGTCTATCCGAGCAGTCAATGTTCCACGAAATTGACCAGGACAAGATCGACCACGTCCGCGGCATGGACATCACAGTTGTAACCTCAGCAAGAACTGACGACGAGGGTCGAGCGCTTTTGAAGGCTCTCGGTTTCCCGTTTCAGGCCTAACTAACCGATTGAGGTAGGTCCTTAGTTCTCGTAAAGAGCTAAAGAAACCGCCCCGAGAAAGAAGACACAAATGACAATGACAGACCCGGTAGCAGATTTTCTGACCCGGCTGCGCAATGCGAATACTGCACATCACGATTCAATGAGCGTTCCCTATTCAAAGCTAAAGGGATCCATCGCTGAAATCTTGAAGTCAGAGGGTTACATTGCATCCTTCAAGGTAGAAGACGCCAAGGTCGGCAAGACCATGAGCATCGACTTGAAGTACGGCCCAAACCGCGAGTCCAGCATCGCTGGAATCAAGCGCGTTTCCAAGCCAGGCCTTCGCGTTTACGCAAAGTCCACCGAGCTACCAAAGGTGCTTGGCGGCTTGGGTATTGCAATCTTGTCCACCTCTAGCGGTCTGCTAACAGACCGCCAGGCTTCAAAGAAGGGAGTGGGTGGGGAAGTCCTCGCCTACATCTGGTAATCGCACATGTCGAGAATTGGAAAACTACCGATCCCACTGCCAACTGGCGTAACCGTTGAAATCAACGGCCAGGACGTTGCAGTCAAGGGTCCAAAGGGTGAACTAAAGATCACCGTGTCTGAGCCGATCAAGGTTTCGCAGGAGGATGGCAACGTAATCGTCAGCCGTCCAGACGACGAGGCAGTATCGAAGTCACTTCACGGCCTAACTCGTTCACTAATTGCTAACAACGTTCAGGGTGTATCAGAGGGGTTCACCAAGAACCTTGAGATCGTCGGAACTGGTTACCGTGCTGCAGCGAAGGGCTCAGACCTTGAGCTTTCCCTTGGTTTCAGCCACCCAGTGATCGTCACCCCACCAGCTGGAGTTTCTCTGGCTGTTGAGGGAAACACCAAGATCATCGTGTCAGGAATTGACAAGCAGGCCGTCGGAGAGATGGCCGCAAACATCCGCAAGCTACGTAAGCCTGAGCCTTATAAGGGCAAGGGAGTTCGTTACGAAGGCGAGCGAGTCCGTCGCAAGGCTGGAAAGGCTGGTAAGTAATCATGGCTCTGGGTACTAGAGGCAAGTCAAAGTCAGCTGCTCGTGGCCGTCGCCACGACCGCCTGCGTAAGAAGATCGAGGGCACCGCAACTCGCCCTCGCCTAGTTGTCACACGTTCAGCTCGTCACGTATTCGTGCAGTTGGTTGACGATTCCAAGGGTCAGACCTTGGCATCAGCTTCAACCATGGAAGCGGATCTTCGTAAGAACGATGGCACCAAGACCGATAAGGCAACTTTGGTCGGCAAGCTAATTGCCGAGCGCGCGAAGAAGGCCGGTGTTACCGAGGTGGTCTTTGACCGCGGCGGTAACCGCTATGCAGGTCGTGTTGCAGCAATTGCTGCCGCGGCTCGCGAGGAAGGACTGGCACTGTGAGCGAAGAGAAGAAGGAAGTACCAGTGGCTGAAGCTACCGAAACTACCGCAACTACCGAAGCGGCAACCACAACCACGGTTGACCCAAATGAGCGCGAGCAGCGTCGTGGGTCTCGTGAGCGTGGCCCTCGCAACGATCGTCGTGAGCGCGAAGAAGTCAAGAGCCAGTTCTTGGAGCGTGTTGTAACCATCAACCGTGTTTCCAAGGTGGTCAAGGGTGGACGTCGTTTCTCCTTCACAGCACTAGTTGTTGTTGGCGATGGCGATGGCACCGTTGGTGTTGGTTACGGCAAGGCTAAGGAAGTTCCTGCCGCGATTGCCAAGGGCGTTGAGGATGCGAAGAAGAAGTTCTTCCGTGTTCCTCGTGCGGGTTCGACCATCCCTCACCCAGTTCAGGGTGAAGCAGCTGCCGGCGTAGTACTGCTTCGCCCAGCTTCTGAGGGAACCGGTGTTATCGCTGGTGGTCCAGTTCGTGCCGTACTTGAGTGTGCTGGAGTGCACGATGTGCTTTCCAAGTCACTGGGTTCTTCGAACACCCTAAACATTGTTCACGCAACCGTCGAAGCACTTCGTCAGCTTGAAGAACCAAGCGATGTAGCTGCTCGTCGTGGCAAGACCCTGGCTGAAGTTGCGCCAGCGCGTCTATTGCCAGCTGAGACTGAGAAGGCAGGTGCCTAAGATGGCCGCTCGTCTAAAAGTTACCCAAGTAAAGAGTTCAAACGGTGGCAAGCAGAACCAGCGCGATTCACTTCGCACCCTGGGTCTGAAGCGCATCGGTGACATCGTAGTCCGCGAAGACACCCTGTCTGTTCGCGGCCTAGTAAACACCGTTGCCCACCTCGTAAAGGTTGAGGAGATCGACTAATGGCTGAAGAAAAGAAGCCTGCCGCAAAGAAGCCAGCTGCGAAAGCTCCGGCAAAGGCACCAGCTAAGGCTGCTGCTAAGCCAGCCGCTAAGCCTGCTGCCGCTAAAGCACCAGCCAAGGCTGCTGCTAAGCCTGCTGCAAAGGCACCGGCTAAGGCCGCTGCTAAGCCAGCTGCAAAGGCACCGGCTAAGGCCGCTGCTAAGCCAGCTGCAAAGGCACCGGCAAAGGCCGCTGCTAAGCCAGCCGCTGCTAAGCCAGCTGCAGAGAAGGCACCAGCTAAGGCTGCTGCTAAGCCAGCCGCTAAGGCGCCTGCTGCTAAGAAGCCAGCTGAGAAGCGAGAGAAGTCTCAGATTCTACGTCTGCACCACCTTCGCCCTGCAAAGGGAGCCAAGAAGGAAAAGACTCGTAAGGGTCTTGGTGAAGGTTCAAAGGGTAAGACTGCGGGTAGAGGCACCAAGGGTACCGGCGCTCGTACGACAACTCGTTTGGGCTTTGAGGGTGGCGGTGTGAACCTTGTTATGCGCACACCTAAGCTTCGTGGCTTCAAGAACCCATTCCGGGTTGAGTACCAGGTTGTAAACCTGGACAAGCTCTCCGAGCTCTACCCAAAGGGTGGCGCAGTAACCATCTCTGACCTAGTTGCCAAGGGTGCTGTTCGCAAGAACCAGCCTGTCAAGGTGCTAGGCAATGGTGAGCTCTCGGTTAAGCTAGAAGTTAGTGTTGACAAGGTTTCCGAGTCAGCAAAGACCAAGATTGAAGCTGCCGGCGGTAGCATCAACGCCTAATCATCTAGGGGAGTAGGTTCACTTTGTTTAAGGCCATAGCTCGCGCATTCCGGACTCCGGATCTGCGCAACAAGCTGGCGTTCACGCTGGGCATGATTGCAATCTTCCGTTTGGGCTCGTTCATTCCAGCCCCAAACGTTGATTACAGCAATGTTCAACAGTGTCTAGCGCAAAGCCAGTCGACCTCTGGTCTTTATGAATTGGTGAACCTGTTCTCCGGTGGGGCACTGCTCCAGCTTTCAATCTTTGCCCTGGGAATCATGCCCTACATCACGGCATCGATCATTACCCAGCTGCTTCGAGTTGTGATCCCTCGCTTCGAGACCCTTCACAAGGAGGGTCCTGCAGGTCAGGCAAAGCTTACTCAGTACACCCGTTACCTAACCATTGCTCTTGGTCTACTGCAGGCAACCACTTTGGTTACCGTTGCTAGACAGGGAGCCCTGTTTGGCGCCGACTGTACTCTTCCGATCCTGGTTGACACCGGTCCGCTATCAATCAGCTTGATGGTCATCACCATGACTGCCGGAACCGGCCTGATCATGTGGCTAGGTGAGCTAATCACCGAGCGTGGTGTTGGTAACGGAATGTCGCTGTTGATCTTTACCGCGATTGCCTCAACCTTCCCAGCTAGCCTGCTGCAGATTCTGCAGACCAGAACCATTGAGATTTTTGTTCTCGTTATGGCTGTTGGCTTCGTGGTTGTTGCTCTGGTTGTTCTAGTTGAGCAGTCACAGCGAAGAATTCCAGTGCAGTATGCAAAGCGCATGGTTGGCCGCAAGGCTTACGGTGGGCAGGCGACCTACATTCCGGTGAAGGTGAACACCGCTGGTGTTATCCCGGTTATCTTCGCCTCCTCAATGCTCTACTTGCCAGCACTGCTTGCGCAGTTCAACCAACCAGATGCCACTACTGGTCAGGTTGCCGGCTGGGTCACATTCATCTCGACCTACCTAACCGCAGGTAACAACCCGCTTTACATGGCGATGTACTTCCTCTTGGTTGTTGGCTTCACCTACTTCTACGTTGCTATCACCCTGAACCCAGAGGAGATCAGCGACAACATGAAGCGCTACGGCGGCTTCATCCCTGGAATTAGAGCTGGCCGACCAACCACTGAATACCTTCAGTACGTAATCAGCCGAATCACTTTCCCTGGTGCCATTTACCTTGGTTTGATCGCGTTGGTTCCGCTGGTTGCATTTAGCGCCATCGGCACCAACCAGAACTTCCCATTCGGTGGAACCTCGATCTTGATCATCGTTGGTGTTGGTCTGGACACTGTGAAGCAAATCAGTGCTCAGATGCAGCAGCGTAACTACGAGGGTCTACTCAAGTGATTCGTCTCCTTCTGATCGGGCCTCCGGGTGCTGGGAAGGGGACGCAGGCAGCTCTGTTGGCCAAGCGTTACTCAATTCCAGCAATTTCAACCGGAGATATTTTCCGCGAGAACGTTGCCAATGAAACTCCGTTAGGCATTGAGGCAAAAGGCTTCATGGACCGCGGTGAGTATGTTCCGGACAGCCTGACCAACGCCCTTGTCAGAGATCGTTTGTCACAGCCAGATGCCACAGCCGGCTTTCTGCTAGACGGCTACCCACGGACTATCGATCAGGTTCACGAGCTTGATGATGTTCTTCACGAAAACGGCACGAAGCTCGACGTGGTTGTGCAGCTAACCGCTGACAGCGATGAGCTCGTGACAAGACTTTCGTTGCGAGCAAGCCAGCAGGGCCGCACCGATGACACTCCAGATGTCATCCGCAAGCGCCAGGACGTTTATGAAGAGCAAACCGCTCCACTAATCGATGTTTACGCAGCCAGAGGCCTAGTTGCCATGGTTGACGGACTCGGCGCTGTTGATGAAGTCACCGCCAGAATTGCAGAAGTGCTCGGAGCGCGCGGCCTCAGCGAAGATGCGTAAGAGCTACGAACTAAAAACAAACGAGCAGATTCGCAAAATGCGTGCTGCCGGCCTGCTGACTGCCAAGGCGTTGGCAAACGTGAAGGCGGCCATCAAACCCGGTGTCACCACTCTGGAGCTCGACCAGATTGCCGAAAAGACTATTCGCGATGGCGGCGGCATCCCAAACTTTCAGCTGGTACCTGGCTACTTCCACACCATCTGCGCATCGGTGAATTCGACTGTGGTTCATGGCATCCCCTCGAATCAGGTTTTGGAGGCGGGGGACATCGTCTCGATCGATTGCGGAGCCGAGATTGCTGGCTGGAACGGCGACAGTGCTTTCACCGTGATTGTTCCTGGAGCTCAGGGAGCACTGATAGAGCAGCGCCAGCAGCTCTCTGATGTTTGTCAGGGGTCACTCTGGGCCGGTATTGCTGCTCTAGCCGGCGCCAAGAAGCTAAACGAAGTTGGCGTGGCAGTCCAGGAGCACGTCCTGTCACAGGGCCCGTATGGGATTTTGGAGCAGTATGTCGGCCACGGCATTGGGCGTTCGATGCATGAGGATCCAGCAGTATTCAATTACCGGGTCCGCGATCAGGGCCCAAAGGTCGTGCCAGGCCTATGCGTAGCCATTGAGCCGATGATTACCTCTGGCGATCAAAAGACCTTTATTCAGGACGACGACTGGGGCGTTGCCACTGCCGACAGCTCAGATGGCGCGCACTGGGAACACTCGGTTGCCGTGCATGAAAAAGGCATTTGGGTGCTAACTGCTGAAGACGGTGGAGTTGAGGGACTCAAGCCTTTTGGAATTACACCAGTTTCTTTGGATTAACCACTAGCAATCGCTAGAAAAAACCCCTAGTATTGTCCCTTGGCGTTTCTGCGTGAAAACCTTTTAGAAATTTGAGGATTTTTGCGCGTTTGTGACGCCAAAAAAAGTAGCGATAAGTGAGTGCATGGCCAACAAAGATGGTGTAATCGAGATCGAGGGATCGGTCGTTGAAGCCCTACCCAACGCAATGTTTAGGGTGGAGCTTACAAACGGTCACCTAGTCTTGGCTCACATCTCGGGCAAAATGCGTCAGCATTACATCCGTATTCTCCCCGGAGACCGCGTGATTGTTGAGCTGTCAACTTACGACCTGACTCGCGGCCGCATTATTTATCGTTACAAGTAGAAAGTAAGAGCATGAAGGTTAACCCAAGCGTTAAGAAGATCTGCGACAAGTGCAAGGTCATTCGTCGTCACGGCAACGTGATGGTTATTTGCGAAAACCCTCGTCACAAGCAGCGCCAGGGCTAATTAGGCCCTAACCACAACTAAATAGCAAAAGACATCACCAAGCGAAAGCTCACCTCCGGTTTGAAGGCCGGGGCCCAACTAAGCCAAGTCGGGGCGGCGGTGTCACAGACCTTCAAAAAACGAAAGATAAACAACATGGCACGTATTTCCGGAGTGGACATTCCTCGCGAAAAGCGAGTGGTGATTTCCCTCACTTACATCTTTGGCATTGGCCCAACTCGTTCACGCGAGATTCTGAAGGCCACCAAGATTTCAGAAGACATCAGAGTAAAAGACTTGACCGATGACCAGTTGGTCGCCCTGCGTGACAACATCGATGGCAACTACAAGGTAGAGGGTGACCTTCGCCGTGAAGTTGCGTCAGATATTCGCCGCAAGGTTGAGATCGGTTCATACGAAGGAATTCGTCACCGTAAGGGCCTTCCGGTCCGCGGACAGCGCACCAAGACCAATGCACGTACACGCAAGGGTCCAAAGCGCACCGTAGCAGGCAAGAAGAAGGCAACCCGCTAGTCGCGGCTAAAGGTTCTAGGAGAATAAATCATGGCAGCACCTAAAGCATCCGCGACAGCACGTAAGCCTCGTCGCAAGGACAAGAAAAACGTTCCAGCAGGTCAGGCGCACATCCGCTCGACTTTCAACAACACCATCATCACCATCACCGACCCAACCGGAGCAGTTATCTCCTGGTCGTCTTCTGGTGACGTTGGCTTCAAGGGTTCACGTAAGTCAACCCCATTCGCCGCGCAGATGGCAGCCGAGGCTGCAGCTCGCAAGGCGCAGGAGCACGGTGTTCGCAAGGTTGATGTATTCGTGAAGGGCCCAGGCTCAGGTCGCGAAACAGCAATTCGTTCACTTCAGGCAGCAGGCCTAGAGGTCGGATCAATCTCAGACGTGACCCCACAGGCTCACAACGGTTGCCGCCCTCCAAAGCGCCGCCGCGTCTAAGTAAAAAAACTCAAAAAGCTTCACGCATTCAGGTGCCCGCCCGAATGTTTTTGATCACGAACATCAAATAGCGGATGTTCAGATGAAAGGAACCAAATAGTGCTAATTGCACAGCGACCCACATTGCACGAAGAAGTTCTAGGACCAAATCGCTCACGTTTCATCTTGGACCCACTGGAGCCAGGATTCGGTTACACCCTTGGTAACTCAATGCGCCGCACCCTGTTGTCTTCAATTCCAGGTGCTGCTGTAACTAACATCCGCATTCAGGGTGTTAGCCATGAGTTCTCAACAATCGCAGGTGTCAAAGAGGACGTTGTTGAGGTAATTCTTAACATCAAGAACCTTGTTGTCTCCTCAGAGCACGACGCACCTGTTGTTGCTCACCTAACCAAGAGCGCTGCTGGTCCTGTGACCGCAGCGGACATTCAGGTTCCTGCAGGTGTTGAGGTTCACAACAAGGACCTAGTTCTTGCAACACTGAACGCCAAGGGCAAGCTAGAGATCGAGTTCATCATTGAGCGCGGTCGTGGTTACGTTCAGGCCAGCCAGAACCGTAACCCAGATGCAGAAGCTGGTGTAATTCCAGTGGACTCCATCTACAGCCCTGTTTTGAAGGTCTCTTACCGCGTAGAGGCAACTCGTGCCGGTGAGTTCACCAACTTCGACAAGCTGATTGTTGACGTTGAGACCAAGTCTTCGGTTGAGCCACGGGATGCAGTTGCTTCTGCTGGCTCTACCTTGGTTGAGCTGTTTGGCCTAGCCAAGGAGCTAAACGAAGAGGCTGAGGGTATTGAGATTGGACCAGCACCGGTTGAGGTTGCTGCGTCAAACGAGCTGAGCACCCCAATTGAGGATCTAGACCTAACCGTTCGTTCCTACAACTGCCTAAAGCGCGAGGGCATCAACACCGTCTCAGAGCTAATTGCTTTGAGCGAGGACCAGTTGATGAACATTCGCAACTTCGGCTCCAAGTCCGTTGATGAGGTTCGCGACAAGCTAACTGAGCTTGGCCTGAAGTTCAAGGACGCAGTCCCAGGTTTCGACTCCGCTTACTTCGGTGGCGGCTTCGACGAAGACCAGATTTAATCTTTAGAAACCCAAGGAGAAACTAATGCCTACCCCAACAAAGGGCCCACGTCTCGGAGGCGGTCCAGCCCACGAGCGCCTAATGCTCAACAACATGGCCACCTCGCTATTCATGCACAAGCGAATCGTGACCACCGAGACCAAGGCAAAGCGCTTGCGCCCTCTTGCTGAGCGTCTAGTGACCTTCGCAAAGCGCGGAGACCTGCACGCTCGTCGTCGCGTCATGCAGCAGATCTTGGACAAGTCAGTTGTGCACTCGTTGTTCACTGAGATTGCGCCATTGGTTGCAGACCGCCAGGGTGGCTACACCCGCATCACCAAGCTCGGCTACCGTAAGGGCGACAACGCTCCTATGGCAGTGATCGAGCTCGTGCTTGAGCAGGTACAGCCAAAGCCAAAGACCAACAAGGTCAAGCTAACCAACAACGTTGCAACCAACGCGGCTCCAGCCGTTGAGGAAGCAGTAGCCGAAGAGGCCGTTGTTGATCAAGCCGCTGTCGAAGAGGTAGTTGAGGCACCAGTTGCCGAGACAACCGAAGCTCCAGCAGCCGAGGCAGCCCCCGAGGCAGAAGCTGAAGCTCCAGCAGCCGAGGCAGCACCTGAGGCTGAGGCTGAAGAAGAGCCTAAGGCTTAGTCTTCGATAAGAAGTATTGAAATGAACAAACCCGCTGGTGATACTGGCGGGTTTGTTCGTTTTCGGGTGGACCTCGCTTACGACGGAACTGACTTCGCCGGCTGGGCTAAGCAGCCTAAGCTCAGAACCGTTGAAGGCGAACTGGTAAAGGTCTTCGAGAAGATATTCGGCAAGAGCAAAACCGGCTTTGACATGCGGGTTGCCGGAAGGACCGATGCCGGGGTTCATGCCAGGGTGCAGGTTTGTCATTTGGATGTGCCCCATGACCGCATCAAGCGCATTGGCAGGGATCACCTTGGGGCAAAGCGCCTGAATACACTGCTGCCGGAGGATTTGATCATCCATGACTTTCAAGTTGCGGACCCGGGATTTGACGCCAGGTTTAGTGCCCTTGGTAGGCACTACAAGTACACAATCACAGACACCGAGTTCTTCAAGGACCCCACGCTCACTCGCTACGCGCTTTTGTACAAGAGAAAGCTGGACGTTGAGCTTTTGAATCAAGCAGCCCAAACCTTGGTTGGCTTGAAGGACTTTGCCGCTTTTTGTAAGCCTCGGGCGGGTTCGACGACCATCCGAAACCTGCGCCAATTCGAGGTTGCCAGAAAAGCCAACGGCCTAATTGAGATTCAACTGCATGCCGATGCCTTCTGTCACAACATGGTCAGGTCGCTGGTCGGCTCGATTCTGGCTGTTGCCGACGGACGGCTAAGCATCGAAGAGCTCATCGAAGTTCAGAAGTGCGGAAAAAGAGGCAATAAATTCAAGGTTGTCGACTCCCGAGGACTGACTTTGGAGGCAATTGACTACCCAGATTCAGCCAAATATGCCGAACAGGCCGAATTATCAAGAAAAATGCGGAATATCGATGATATTTCTGTTTGACCCCAGGCACTTCAATCCCCTAGACTTGCACCTTGGTTCGGCATTGCCGACAGGTTTGAAACCGCTGATTCATGCGGAATCACACATAAGAAATTAAGAGGTAATTTAGCGTGCGTACTTATTCGCCTAAGGCCAGTGAGCTGAGCCACGAGTGGTTCATCATCGATGCCACTGACATCGTGCTTGGCCGTCTTGCATCTCACGTGGCAGTACTGCTGCGTGGAAAGCACAAGCCAACCTTCGCAGCCCACATGGACAACGGTGACTTCGTCATCATCGTCAATGCAGGCAAGGTCGCACTGACCGGCTCAAAGCTAGAGCAGAAGAAGGCCTACCGTCACTCCGGCTACATGGGCGGCTTGACCACCACTAGCTACTCAGACCTAATGGCCAAGAACCCAGAGCGCGCAGTGGAGAAGGCCATCCGTGGCATGCTTCCAAAGAACTCTCTTGGCGAGCAGCAGTTTTCAAAGCTAAAGGTTTACGCAGGGGACACTCACCCACACGTTGCGCAGCAGCCTAAGCCTTTCGTAATCGATCAGATCGCCCAGTAAGGACAAGACCTTGGCAGATAACACAGTCGAAGAGACCGAAGTAGTAACAGAGACTTCATACAGCACCGAGTCAGAGCCAGTGAAGGCTGTGCGCTCTCGTGGCAACCTAACTCAGCCAGGTGCTGGGCTTGGTCGTCGCAAGGAGGCAGTTGCTCGTGTTCGGCTAGTGCCTGGCACTGGCAAGATCACAGTAAACAAGCGCGCCCTTGAGGACTACTTCCCAAACAAGTTGCATCAGCAGCTAATCACTGACCCTTTCAAGGTTCTTGAGCTTCAGGGCGCATACGACGTAGTTGCTCGTATCGATGGCGGCGGCATTGCTGGTCAGGCTGGAGCACTAAGGCTTGGCATCTCTCGAGCACTAAACGAGATGGACACCGAGAACAACCGTGCCACCTTGAAGAAGGCTGGCTTCCTACGTCGCGATTCTCGCGTTATCGAGTCCAAGAAGGCCGGTCTTAAAAAGGCTCGCAAGGCCTCACAGTTCTCAAAGCGCTAACCGAGAAAATCGGCCATGGCCAGGCTTTTTGGCACCGATGGAGTTCGCGGCACTGCTGGTCGTGAAATCACAGCTGAGTTTGCCCTAAAGCTTTCACAGGCTGCTGCAATTGTTCTTGCGGCAAACGCAAGAGAAAACGGCGAGCGACCACGCGCTGTGATTGCACACGATCCGAGAATCTCATCAGACTTCATTTCGGCAGCTGTTGCAGCCGGTCTTGCGTCTTCCGGTGTTGATGTCTTTGACGCTGGGGTTCTTCCGACTCCTGCAGCCGCTTACCTAACCGCAGATTTGGGCGCCGACTTTGGTGTGATCATTTCTGCTAGCCACAACTCCGCGCCAGATAACGGCATTAAATTCTTTTCCCGGGGTGGGCACAAGCTTCCCGACGCCCTGGAAGACCAAATTGAAGCTGAATTTGGCAATGCACTTTCTCCAATTGGTTCCGAGGTTGGAAAAATCACCCGGTTCGCAGATGCCGAGGACCGTTACCTAATACACCTGCTGGGAACTTTGACAACCAAACTCAACGGCCTGAAAGTTGTGATTGACGCAGCTAATGGCGCAGCTAGCGCCATTAGCCCGCAGGCATTTATAGATGCCGGCGCCACGGTATTCCTGATCGGTGCTGAACCGGACGGACTGAACATCAACATGGGCAACGGCTCCACCCACCTGAGTGCGCTCCAGGCCGCGGTTATTGAGCATTCCGCTGATTTCGGAATAGCTCATGACGGCGATGCCGATCGCGCTCTGGCGGTTGATGCAGATGGCAAGATCGTCGATGGTGATCACATCATGGCCATTTTGGCAATCGCGATGAAGGAATCAGGGAATCTAGCAAGAGACACCTTGGTCACGACGGTGATGTCCAACCTGGGTCTAAAAACCACCATGAAGGCGCACCAGATTGAGTTCATCGAAACCGGCGTTGGCGATCGCTACGTGCTCGAAGCAATGCGCGAGGGCGGCTATTCACTTGGTGGTGAACAGTCCGGCCACATAATCTTTTCGCAGTACGCGACCACTGGCGATGGCATCCTGACCGGGCTTCAGCTGGCAGCCAGGATGGTTGAAACCGGTAAGTCGCTGGCTGAGCTGGCAGAGGTAATGCCGGTGTTCCCGCAGGTTTTGATTAACGTCCCTGGCGTTGACAAGACTCGCGTCAGCGACCGGCAGTTGCAGCAGTTGGTTGCCGAGGCGAGCCAGGAGCTCGGCGACACTGGCAGGGTGTTGCTTCGGGCATCAGGAACCGAATCTCTGGTTAGGGTCATGGTCGAGGCATCTGATCACGGCACAGCCCAGAGCTGGGCAGAGCGAATTGCCAGAATGGTTGAAGAGCGGTTGTCACTTGCCTAAAACAATTCAGTTACGCAGATATCAAATAACCCCAGGCAGGCTCGATGAATTTCGGGACTGGGTCAGTCAGCAGGTATTGCCGATCCGAGCGAAGTTTGGTTTCGGGGTTGAGTTTATGTATTTCGACACCGAGAACAGTGAGTTCATCTGGGCCGCT
>Ga0208544_10001740_pt1 | contig 14711 bp, 7 predicted proteins | sample DEB08_DNA_9_FD_184526 | JGI IMG/M metagenome (GOLD analysis project Ga0208544, IMG submission 184526) | Aqueous microbial communities from the Delaware River and Bay under freshwater to marine salinity gradient to study organic matter... | ecosystem: Environmental > Aquatic > Marine > Coastal ... | reverse complement strand
CCCAAAACCCCAAAACCCCAAAACCCCAGGGCGATTCAGAACAATTGAATAATATCGAGTGATAAGTATAGATGTGTGCAGTAAATGAAGAAGTAAAGAGTTGTGAATTATGGGGTGAATAGTTATTATAGAAACGTCTATTGCTAGACTTATAGGACTATATTTTATATAGAGGGTTTTAGAGCTGGAAGCCGTGGGACTCACTCACTTAGGTCACTCCTTGCAGCAGAGCAGGGCAACTCCCTTGAGTTTCCAGTTCATGGATGAGGAAACACCCTTGGACAGGTTTTGGCCGCCAGATTGAGGGGCCGCGTTCAGGTTAATTCTTGTAATCAGGTACTTGTCGTTACGCTTGGGGTACTTGTAGATGGGGCACAAGTATTGCATCTTCTGCGAGTTAGCATCGGTCTGCTTCTTGGCGTGAGGGTGCTTGTCTTGGGTGGGTGCGGTGGACTCGGCGGACATGTGGATGATGGGGAATGCCTGGTACAGGTCCTTGGCACCAGCGGTCTGCTCTTCGAGGCATTGGTCGGAGCCACGCTGCCAGAAAGCGCCTTCCAGGTAGAGACCATGGATGAGTACACCTTCGTTGGGGGCACTGTACACCTTGTCAAGGCGGCCATCGTCGTTGGTCACGATTTCCTTTTGCACGTTGGAGGTGTACTCGACTTCGTCAAGAGACCAGGCTTCGCTCTTCCTCTGACGGGTGACTTCCTGCTTCATGGCAGTCAAGAAACCCTGAGGGTTGAAGAAGCCAGTGAGCCAGAAGGAGGATGGGCGCTCCTTGTAGATCCAGTTGTAGAGCTGGAAGTGACGGTCGGTGAGTCCCTTAATCCATCCGGCGAGAGAGGCAGTCAACCAGGAGATCTCAGCGCCGGTGGGATCGAATTGCCACGATTTGGGAACACGGAAATCATAGATAGCGTTGATACTTTCCACAATATCGGGAGTCATAATAATGGTACCGTCAATGGCCTGAACCATGTTCAGCATAGTGCTTCTGACAATGTCAAGAATGGACTGGAAACGTTGGATTTCCTGGAGGAGGAACACGTTAAGAGGGACACCCTTGCCGACGTCGGACAAGCCCTTAGGTCCCTTCATGTATTTCAGTCTTTCTTCGACGTCGATCTCGATGAAGTTGACGGGGAGCTGCTTGATGAGGTCAGTCTCAAGCTTCTCCTTGACTTCCTCTTCGCGAGACTTGCCACCGGAGCCGGAAGCCTCCTTAGGCATGGTGTCAAGCAAGGTGTTGAGCATGGAGGTGGACTCGTTAAGACGGAAAGTCATATCGGCGTTTCCGTTGAGACCGAAGATCAGAGGATGGTCCTTCTCGGGCATCATGTTGATGTACTCCATGAACTTGGGGTGCTCACTGTAGTCGGGAATCATGTAAACGAATCCATCGACTTGGAGGACAGTGTTGAAGGGGTACTGGGGTTGGAAGATTTACTCCTGCACCCACAGGGATCCGTAGGCGTTGAAGAGCTCACGATCGAGGGAATCGGTGATTCTTCCACCGTACTGCACCTCGCAGACCATGTACTGCATGGCTCTAAACTGGAGAGGAATGTTCTGGTTTCCGCACTGAGTCATGTGGCGGTCGATGTAGGAGAGCGAGGCCTCCAAATCGGAGCTGTTGAACTCGTAGGGGATACAGAATCCGAGGGGTCCGAACTTTCTTCTCTCCTGCACGATGGAGTGCATGAAGCAGATGGAGAACACGATGTTTCTCCACTTGTCGTAGGGCTCAACCTTCTCGAGGAAGTCCTGGTTGACCATAGTGGAGAAGGTTCTGGCGAGACCGGCTCTGAGACCCTTAGGAGGCTCGGTGGTGACCTTGATGGCCATCTGGAGCAGACCAAGAGGGAACTCAGGATGACGTTCGCAAGTGATCCAAAGACGGAAGTCGGGATGGACTTCGACCTCCTTGCCAGGCTGGAGAATTTCTTCAAGCTCAGCCATGAACTCAAGACTCAAATGACAGTTGTTAAGAACCAACCATCTTCCAGTCGCGAAGCCAATCTTGATGTTTTCCTTGGCGGGGAGTTCCATCTCTTCTCCCATGGAGACCTTGTTGGTGGGGAACTGTCTCTTCTTCTTGGCGAACTCGTCAATGGTGTTGGTGGGGTCAGCACCAGCGGAGAGAAGGAAAAGCACGGGCTTGTTGGGTTGAGATTCCTCCCAGATTTCGGAAATCTGATCAGTGACGGGGTCAGTGAACTCGGATCCAAGCACCTTCTTGATGAACTGAATGGAGGCGAGCACGGTTCTGTCCTCTCTCACGGATCTGATGAGGCAGAGATGCAAGAAGTGACCGATCGTCTGATCGTTCTGGATCTTCTCGTCGTAGTCGGGGATGGTAGCGTTCTCGGGGTCGTTTTCGCCGAAGAACTTGGTCCACTCGCCCTGAAGCCTGCCAATACGTTCGGGAAGCTCCTTGAAGAAGAAGGTGTGATCGTTTCCGAACTTGTGCTTGGAGAGAGCGAGGATGTTGAGCCATGCCTTCTGGTCCATCCATCCGTACTTCTTGTTTCTGTCGTCGATACCGGCTCCAGCCTTGAGGAACACGTTCACGTCGGCACCGGTCAGCTTGCCTTCCTTGATCAAGATCTTGAGAGCGATCATGAGCTTGAAGGTGACCTTGTCCATTTCGAAGAGACCTCTGTTGATGTAACGGTAGACCTTCATGGTAAGGCATTGGATAATGTTGTTGACTCTGTCCTTGACGACGACAACACGGGTGGAGTTGTCAATACCGTAATGGAAGAGTTCCAAGAACTGGGTGAGGGAAGAGTTGTACATCCAGTTGACGAGTGTCATCTCGACGATACAGAAGTAGAGCACAGATCCACGGGCAGCCACGGGTCTGAACTGCTCACGCTTCTCACCGATTTCGATGGTCTTCTCTCTGGCTTCCACCAGCTTCTCGTTCACTTCCTTCGACTTCAGCTTAATAGTGGCGAGCACTTCAATAAGCTCGACATCCTCGAGAAGGGATCCCTCGGCGTTAGCGAGTCTCTCGAGGAGGGTCTCCTCGAAATCACCAAGAGCCTTGGTGTTCATGGTGACCTCTTCCTGGAGCTGGGTGAGCTGCTCCTCAAGAGATCTCTGCTCCTTCTTGATAAGGGTACCGAGGAGCTGCTGCTCGAGACCACTCTGCGTGACAGTGAAATCAATGATGGTGGCCTTGGCGGCGAGCTCGGGTGAGAAATGGGGGTTGGCCAATCTCGAGGTCATGTAAAGCTGGAACTTGTCATTGTAGTCGAAATCTTGATCAGCAATCTTGATCAACTTGAGACGTCCCTTGACGATGATTTGCTTCTCAAGAATGGGGTCGAGCATGGGGTCAACCTCATTCTCAATACTTTCAATCATGACGGGGTATCCCTCCATGAGAGGAATCTTAAGGGCTCCCTTAAGGTCGTTGTGCTGTAGAGTGAACACCAAGTTCTGCTGCTCGAGGATGGGGTTACGGCTCTTGATCCACTGCAGAGCCTGGCCCTGGGGATCGATCATGAGAGGGTAACGGGTAGATCTGGTGACCATGATACCGTTCTGGACACTCAGGTCATCTGAAGGAAGTCCCTCCAAGTTCCACTGACCAACAGTAGCTTGGTCGACCAAGAACTGGGTGAGGGAGAGGTCTTCGGAGCTGGGAATTCCTCTTTGGTTGAGATCAGTCTCGAAGTACTGCTCAGTCAACTTGTTTCTGAATTCAGAATTGAAAGGTCCGCAGTAGGAGACGAAAGCGCAAGCCTTGGCGACATCACCAACGAGCTTTTGCTTCGTCTTCTTGAAGTTGTTCGCGTTCTCGATCCATCTGACCTTGTTGTCCTGGAGAGAGTTAATGAGACGGTTAGCCTGGTCCATCTTCTTCTTGGTCTTCATGGCCTTGTCTTGCAGAGCCTGCTTCTTAGCGGCCTCTTCTTCGAATTTCTTCTTGAGAGCAGCCTTTTGGGCATTGACAGCATCGAGCTGAGCCTGAGCGGCGGCAAGCTTTGACTTGGCCTCCTCAAGGGACAAAGTCTTCATCTCGAGGAGCTTAAGCTTGGGCTTCACAATCTTGGACTGCTTGTGGTAGTCACTCATAGCAGCGGCCCAGATGCAAAGACCGACGAGAGCGTTGTTAGCCTTCTTGGCGACTTCAGCGGTGAAAACATCCTCGCCGGAGTCACTCTTCAGGGTGATGTAGGGCTCGAGGAGCTCAATGGTCTCTTCATTGATGTTATCCTTATCGTTCTCAGAGAACTCACCGAGTTCCTTCAAGAGATCAGTCTGGAGGAGCTTCTTGGTGCAGTCATCGTAGGAGTCAGCGATGAAGCTGACGGGCAGTTTCTTCATGGTGAAGGTCTTCTCCTGGATGGGCATAAGAGGGAGTTAGAAGAGGAGCTGCACGGTATCGAAGATGACACGAGTAGTGTCAGCGGGCTGTCTGGTCGTCTTCATTTCAACGATATCTTAAGACTTGATACTCTTGACAGCGTTTTCGGCTGCTCGGAGATACGGCAGGGCGATTGCAAGATCTTTCTCAGCTTCTTGCTGCTCCTGTTCGATCTGGTTTCTCTGGGCGTGGCAAGCGTCAGCGACAGCGTTGACATCTCTGGCCTGCTTGTCGGCTTCTCTGTTCTGAATCTCGAGTTCCTTGAGGAGTTTCTCGGTGGACTCGGTGGCTTCTTTAAGTCTGGCGTCTTCCTTCTTGAGGTCGACCTTGAGTTCCTCGACACCGACACTGGCTTCGGCGAGACGGTCAAGCCCCTTGATAATGTTGTTCTCTTCGACGTCAATGGCGTCGTACTTCTTCTTGTAGATGTCTCTGTAGAAAGCAATGAAGGAGAGGTAAGACTTGGGGGTCACGTAAACGTTTCTGCGCATCTTCTGGAAGTAGAGGTCGCACACCGTCGTCACCATGTTGTGCACTTTACCCATGTGCACCATGAGTTCCTATTTGATTTCTTTCTTGCAATCGATGAAGTAGTCGGAGAGGAATTTGTTGGACACGGAGATAAGTGCCTCCTCGGGCCAGGGCAAGAACCAATCGATACTGCACTGGGAGAAGAGGGAGGGGAACTTCTGAGATCTCTCTCTGAACTTGTTTCCAACGGGGGAGAAGGCGAGCACCATGTGGAGGCAATCCTTCACTCTGTTGATGAAGAAGTTCCACAGGAAGAGGGGGCTGGGGTCGCCTCCCTTGTCGCCGGTGTCTTTCACGTACTGAGTCTTGCAGTTAAGCGCCATCACGTCTCTGTCTTCCTTGCCGATCAGTCCTGGAATTTCACCAGTAGCAAGCATAGCGTTGATAGCTTCAAGGAAAGTTTCACTCTTGATTTCGGCATCAGTCATCACGAAGGTGACGTTGTTGCCCATGGGTCCGGCCTGCTCGTAAAGCTGTCTGATGTCTTCCTTGAGCTGGTTGTCGTTGTAAGACTTGGTAAGGGCGATCTGGAAGTAGTACTGCTTGCAGATGAAGGAGGAGAGCTTGGAGAGCGATTGCTTTCCAGATCCACCAACACCGACCAGAAGTGCGTTTCCATTGGGGTTGTTGATAATTCTGCAAATCTTGAGGAGATGGTAAAGGGCGTCGTCGAAGATAACAAGGTCCATCTTCTTGGATGCGAACTTTTCGTTGTAGGCCATCAGGCGTTCGTTGACAACCTTTCTGATGCCTTCAACATCGGGAGCGGCTTCGTAAACGAAGGGAGCTTCCATCGTCAATTCACCGTACTCATTGAATTCATCCTTCCTCTGGAAATCAGCGAAGAGCATTTGGGTCATGAGCTGGTCATCGTCGAAACCAAGGGAGTCGCGGAACTTCTCCTTGGTGATTCTGTTGAGAATGTCGGTGAAGACCTTCTTGTCGGGGAGGTTGGTGAGCTTGTCGATGAAGGTACGCTCGACCTCGTGGCGCCACAAGCCGATGAGGAAGAGTTGAGGGTTGATCTTCTCCTTCAGCTTACTCACGTTGTGGATGACTCTGAAGTTAGACTTGTAAGCAACACGGCAAATACCACCGAAGACACTAGCCAACTCACGGATGGTGAAAGTGTAATGGAACTTGGCGGGGGTGGGCAGGAGTCTCTTGGAGACAGTCTCCCAGACAGCGATGGTAGCTTCAACCAAGTAGTTTCTCATGTTGATGACATCGGAGGGGTAAGCATCCTTCTTCTTGGCGGAGGCGAAGACCTCTTCGAGAATACGACCGTAGATGTTCTCAATGGAACGGGTGGAAGGAGGAGTCATGTTGATGGAGAAGAACAATCTCTTCAGTCTGGAGGGGATGTCGTTACGACCGCCACCGGGATGGTTCATGGCAGCCATAAACTGAAGACCGTCGATGGATTTCAAATGACCTCTGTCGTCCTTGGAGAGGTAGTAGAATCCCTTCTGGTCAATGAGCTGACGGGTGATCTCAAGAGTCACCTGATCGCCCCAAGCGTTAATGTAAGGCATGGACAGATCATCGAGGAAGATGGTCATGCGCTTGTTTCCGGGAGGAGAATGGGTTCTTCCAGTCTTCTTCTCGATTTCACTCTCGATGGATTCCTGGAAATTCATGGGAGTAGTAGCCGAAGAGTAGTTGAATCTCTTGAAGAGCATCTCCTTCACGTCGAACTTGTGGGAGTACATCATGCACACGGAGGTCTTGGCGGTACCGGGACCACCAACAAGAAGCGTGTTTCTGAGGCCGAACTCCTTACGGGGCTTGGAGCGGTGCAGAGGCAAGTGAGAGATCTTGTCCATAATGTACTCGGCACGGGTGGAGTCACTGGTGGGGATAAGGAGCTGAGAGAAGAAGAGCTTCTTGGGAGCAGTCCACTTATCAGCTTCCCAGAGCTCCCAGGTGCGGGTCTTTTGGTTGATGAAGTAATCGAACACAGTCTCCTTGTCGAAGTTTTGTCTCTGGGCAGAGATCTGGGGCAGAGGAGCTCCGGACTTCTCAAGGATTTCCTTGTGGAACTTTTGACGTTCCTCAGCCTCGAACAGACCACCGATGGCCCAGGTGAAGCAGTACACGAAGTACATCTCGAAGGATTTTCTATCGATACCATCAAGGCCGTCAAGAATAGCGGTGAGGATGTTCAGGAGCTGGGTGATACGGACGACTTCAGGGGTGTTCATGGCGTAGACGAATCTCTTCTGGAGGTCCTTGAAGAGGTTGGTCTTTTCGAAGTACTTGTTGATCATGTCGTTCATCCAGTTGGTCTCCTCGGGGTTGCAGTAGCTCTTGGCGTCCTGACGATCTTGGCACCAAGTGGTGATAAGAGGTTCCCAGAATAAGTCAGTGGGGGACACGTAGATGATACCGCAACGGGACACAGTCGCAGGGGAGGCGTTGTCAAGGTTCTCCACCTCGAAGGTCATCTTGGTGAGATCACTCATGGGGATACGCTCAGCGTTGGCAAGGGTGAGGATCTTGTTGTCATCGAGGACAGTGTTCAGGTTCTCGATCCAAATGGCATCGACGGGACCATCACAGTTAATCCAGTTCACGTTCTTGTTCTTCTTGGAGTTGAGCGTGGTCCAGATCTGGGAGAAGACTCCGGGCAACCATTCGCCAGTCGTAGGGTTCATGACACCATACATCTGCTGGTTAGTGATAGCCTTGGGGTTCATCTTGGTGATTCTGTATTGGACTTTTTCTCCGGGGACTTGGGAGAGGGCCTCAGTCAGGATGTTGTAGATGGTGGTCTTACCGCAACCGGCAGTTCCGACAAGCATGAATCCGTGACGCACGAGAGAGGTCTCGTACAGCTGGATAATCTTCAGGAACCACTCGTACTTGTTCTGGAGACGGTACTCATTAATTTTGATCTTGATCTGCTACTCGACGTCCGTGTAGGATTTGGTGGGGATGTTGGTCTGGAGAGGGAAAATATCCTTGAGCAACTGGTGGAAAAGAGGCTGATCCTGGGCAACGAACTTGGACAAGTTCATGTCTCTCAGGGTACGGGCCATGATCATCTCTTCACTGGTACCAGCAGGCTCTCCTCTTTTGGAGTTACCGGCAGTACGGAGGACGGAAAGAATGTTTCTAAGACCGAAATCGTAATGTCTCTGCTTGGAAAGCTGCTCTTCGCAAAGGGCGTAGAGGATGGTGAACTTCTTGGAGAGAGGTTCGTAGGTGGAGTAACCGACAGACGCAAGCTTGACCTTGATAATGACCTGTCTGTTGGGAAGCATCATAGTGACACCACGGAAGAGGACCTTCAAGTTCTCGGGGAGCTCCTGACGACCAGCGTAACCGGGGTTCATGGTAATGAAGTAGGCGCAGGAGGCGATAAGTCTGATGGGCTTCTCTTCGTTGGGGAACATGAAGTTCTTCAAGAGACCCTTCTTGGCGGTCGTGATAGACTCGACCTGGGCAGCGACGACGGAAAGGGTAGCAAGCGAGATACGGTTGAACTCATCGAAGCATCCCCAAAGTCCGGACTGGCAGACACCCTTGAAGATCTTGGCCATGTCACGATACTTGTGCTCATCGGAGCAGTTAGTGACGATAACGAAAATACCGAGGGTGTTTCCGAGATCCTTGACAGTCTCGGTCTTTCCGGTTCCGGCAGGGCCAGCGGGGGCACCACCGTACATCATGCCGAGGGCCTGGGAAAGAGTGATGTAGCATCTATCGGTGAGAGGAGTGATACAGAGACGCTCCTTGGCACCGAGGAACTCGTAGGAGTAGGTGAAATCGACATCAGTGATGGAGATAACGATGTGACCCTGCTCGTGGTTCCAATAGCAACGAGTGTTCTTGGTCCACTCGAAGTCGTTGGCATCCTTTATTCTGTGGGCCTTGCAGTCCTCGTGGATCTTCTGGAAGAGATCACGCTGATGCACGTGGATGGTGACCATAGTCTCAATACTCTTACGGGTCAATTTGGACTCAATGTCCTCAAGACACATAGCAGAGAGCTCATCGAAGATTTGCTTGACGTCCTTCTTCTTGCGGTCAAGCTCCTGGAGCTTCTCACGGGCGGGACGCTCGAGGCAATCCTGCACCTTGTTGGTCCACACCATCTGGATACCCAAAAGAGCAACCTGAGAGGGGTAGGCAGCGATGAACTCACGGAGAGGCATGGTGAAGCAATCCTGGGAGCCAGAGAGGCACTGCTGGCGCATGGAGCGCTGCATCTCAGTCTCAAGACGGCAGAGCCAGTCCTGGATGTCTCCTTCGGCACGGACACCTTCGACAAGAGGAATGTCCTCCTCGAACTTGCCCATGACTGAATGGATCTGAGTGATGAGTTTCCTGTCATCGGGGTCGAAAGTGACACGGTTGATAGCATCGAAAAGTTTCTCGAAGTCATCCTGGACGGCCTCGGGGTCGGAACCCACGGAGAGGATCTTAAGAAGAGCGTCGTTAGAGCAGAAGTAGAAACGGGGGAACACACTTCTCTTTTGCTCAAGATAGTTCTCGAGCTTCTTCTGGCAGAACTCAAGACCGATCTGAAGGTCAGCGAGGGAGTTCTTGAGGATATCGTTCTGGCAGCAAGGAATGACGTTCTTTTGCTCGTTGGCACGCTCCATGATCTTGAGCCACTGCTTGTGGATTTACTTGAATTTCTTGGACTCAACGGGCATGTTCTTGGCGATATCACCGGCGTTGAAAACGGCGACAAGGTTAGTCCAAAGGGTCTGCACCTTGAGCCACTTGTCAATACGGTCGGAGCACTCAGAAAGAAGGTTTATCTTCTCAGTGACCTCGACACGGAAAGGAGTAACGTATCTCATGGCGTTCAGCTGGTTAAGCTGGTTGATGTCATCTTCGAGCTTCTCCTTGATTTCAGTAATGTCTCCACCGAGAGTGCAAGGCTAGTCAACACCCTTCCAGGTCTTAATCTCGAGCTGAGCATCGTCCCAGAACTGAGAGATTTCCTCACGGAGGGTCTTCTCGAGCTTGAGCTGCTTGTCGGCATTATCAGTAATGTCGATAATGTCCTCGCTGACGTCGAGCAAGAAGGGCTTGATCAAATCCTTGAGCAAGAAGTTTTCAGCCGTGTAAGGGATGTCCTCCTTGGCGAGTTCGATGATCTCGTCCCAATGTCTGGGGCGGATGGAGGGCTTGGCAAGGGCCTCAATCAAAGGAAGCTGTTCGGTCTTGTCGTCAATTTCCTTCTTGAGATCTTTGTAGGCGGGCCAACTCTTGAGGACGCCAGGGAGACGAGTGCAGTCACGGGAGAACTGCTCGACACTTTCCTGCATCTTCTCGATTTCGTTGCCGATATCGGACCACTGGACATCGTTCCACTTGCCGATCGAGTCCTTGACCTTGGAGTACAAGTTGTAAAGCTTGTCCAAAAGCGAGATCTCGCTCTCGGTCTTCACCAAAGCGGGGTAGGACTGGTGAGGAAGACCGAAGAGGGTCTCTCCAGCAAAGTAGGAGTCGAACTTTCTCTTGCGGACGGAGTACTCGTCACGGAAGAGGTTAAGTCTCTGCAGGGCATCTCTGGGTTCAATTCCAGGCACCATGGGACCGTTCTCCTCGAAGTTCTTGCGGAGGTCTTCAACATCTTCGATAAGAGCGGAGATGTTCTTGTTGAGAGTGCACTTGTACTGGCTCTGCATGTTTTGGAGCTCATTACGCTTGATCTCGGCCTTGCTCAGAAGGGAAACCCACTTCTTCTGAAGGATGCTCTTAGAGTCCATCTCTTCCTTCTCCATCATTTCGGAGAAGTGTTTCTCAAGCAAGTTGTACATGTCGGTGACAGGCTTGAACTGAAGAGCGATATCGGACTGCTTCTTGCGGATTTCCTCAAGGGCGAGCATAACGCTGCCAAGAGAGTCGACCTCGTTGATCTGGACCTTCTTGTCAATCTTGAGGGTGATCTGCTTGATCTCGTCGGTGAGGCTCTCGAGGAGAGTCTTGGCCTTCTTGTGGAGGTCACGGGAGAAAGCACTCTTCCACTTTCCGATCCAGCCTCTGAGGCCCTCTTTGACGTTATGGGTCTTAAGAGAGAGGGCACCAATCTGGTGGTTGTCCTCAATCTCGTCGACTGAAGCGAGTTGGGCTTCAAACTCCTTGAGTTTATCCTCGTAGTCTTCAAGCTGGGGGTTGTTCTTGTTGAAGAGCTTGAGAGCGTCGTCAGCCTTCTCTTTCCAGAGCCACGAGAATTTCTCGAAGCTTTCAAGGAAGATGTGGACGTTGTTCTTGGTGCCCTGGATGGAACCGGTCAAGAGAAGAATAACCTTAACGATTTCCTTGTCCTTGGCGATCCAGTCGTAGAAAGGCTCACGGTCTTCCTCAGGCTGGTCCTTCTGGTTCCAGTTCTGCACGTGCTTGGTAGACTTAAGCACATGGGAGGCGGCGCGGTTAATAGCATCCTGAACTTCCTGGAGCTTGGGTCTCAAGTCGGACTTATCACCTTCCAGGAAGACATCGACCTCGAAGAAGGGCTTCAGGATCTGCTTGGGGGCATTTCTGCGTCCGCAAATACGCTCCTTCATCTGGTTGAGAGAGTACTTGGTGGCGTGCAAGAGAGCCTGGTACATGGACCAGTTGTAGTACTTGCTGAGCTTTTGGATTTCCTCGGCGGAGATGGGCTCAACGTTCTGATCAAGCTGGTAAGAGCAGATAGTCTGGATGAGATCCTCAACGGCGCCCTCGACTTCGTAGTTCTTGGACTTGAGTTTCTTACTCTCGAAAGAGATCCAATCCTCTTGCATCTCGACGAATTCGTCAAGAGTGTAGGTCTGGGCGTCCTGGGGCAAGTCAACGAGGACGGTCTTGGAGAGAGACTTAAGGTTGTTCTCGATACGGTTCTCCATGATGTCGTTGATGTTGATGATCAGCTGCTCGAACTTGGCGAGACCCTGGTGAACGTGGCGGAGGTAGCCGTCAATGTTCATCGAGGTCCAGGTGAGGGTGACCATACCGGGGCGCAGTTTGTACTCCAAATCCTCGAGGTGAGGAAGAGTCAAACTCTTGGTGTTGGGTCTGATCTTGTTGACGATCCTGTCGTACTCGCGGAGCACAAACTGGAGCTCGTTGTTGTAGATCTTGAACTTCTCCTCCTGCAAGAGAACGATCTTGGCACTCTCGGGGATGTCAATGCCAATTCTGGAGAGGCACTTGGCTTCACGGATGAGGGTGAGGATCTCGGAGTCGAAGTTGACATAGAGCTTATTGGGGTCGGGGTTACGGATGATGAGGGTAGCCTGGAGGCCAGCCTTCGCCTTCTCAACCTCGAGGGACCACTTTTGACGCCAGAGGTACTCGAAGGAGAAGAGGGTGTATCCAATTCTGTTGTACTGTTTGACGTGCTTCTTGTGCTCTCTCAGCTTGACGGTTTCGGGAGGGAACTGCTCCATGGGCATCGAGATGCGGTGGAACAGGTGGCGGGACCAGGTGATCGAACCGGACACCGTGGGCAGGTTACGCACGATGGGAGGGTTACTCTTCTGCTTCTGGTACTGGTCCTCGATAGAGGCAATCTCAAGAGAGTAGTTCTGGAACAAGAGGGTGTACTTGTCATAGAGGCCGTTCTTGAGGTTGTCTCTGTGGAGGATGCTCTTAAACTTGCGGAGAAGCTTGAGAGAGTCTTCGATGTTGGTGATGACCTCGAAGTTGTCGTCGATGTAGGTCTGCAAGTCGGTCTCAACGTTGGACACGTCGACGTTGAACTCAACGAAATCTCTGTCGAAGGTGTTCTTGTCGAAGTCGAGCAACTTGTGGTTCTTCTTCTGGAAGTTCTTTACCTTGGTGCCGAACTTGATCAGGATGGGCTGAATGTTCTCAAGGTTGTGCAACTCCAGAGTCTTGAACTGCTTTATGGTGCCGAAGAGCTCGATGAGCTTGGAGACACGTCTGCAGAAGAGGTCGAACTTTCCGAAGATCTGGGTGGGGGAGAAGTCGAACTGCTTGCCCTTGGGCATGTTCATGAGACGCTCCTTTGTGATGTCGTACTGCTTGATATAGGCAGTGTGCAACTCAAGGCAGGAGTTGAGCTGAGCAATGAGCTCATCAGGAGGGTACTCGTCGTGGTCCCAAAGCTTGTTGTCATCTAGAGGGACACTCTTGCCGCCCATGGAAGTGCCGCCCATGACGCCCTGGGGCTTCTGATGCATGCGGATTCTTCTGAAGTTGATGATGTTGAACTTGCAGTTCGAGATCATCTGGTTGGTGATCTTGATGAAGAGACCAGTCATACGCTGGGGGGTGTTGTAGTATCTGGCGATCGTATGGATGACCTTGATCTGGTTCATGAGTCCGGGGAGGGCTTCCTTGATGGTGTCGGGGTTGCCTTCGTACAGGGGCTCAATGTGCTTCTCGAGGTCCTGGAGCTTCTTCACGTTCTCCTTGGCCTCAACGAGGGCCTCAGTCACGCGCTGCTCGTTGCCTCTCCATCTCTGGAGCTGCAAGTTGATCTTGTCCTTGTTCTTGCCACCAGCCTCGGTGTTGCCAGTGGAGGCAGTCTGGAGGACTTCCTGAACAGTGCGGCAGTTCTTGCTGCGGAGCTGCTCGGACAAGCCGGTGAGTCTGCGCATGCGCATCTTCCAGTAGTCGATCTCCTGGCGGGGACCGGCGTCCTTGTCGTCCTTCTTCTCGGCGTCAGCCTCCTCAAGGGTGGCCTCGATCTTGTCGGACCACTTTTCGAAGGTCTCAAAGAAGTCGCTGATCATCTCGGGGTTGATGTTCTTGGAGGAGTGGATGGCCTGAGATTCCTGGCCCTTCCACTTCTCGTCGAAGGGGTCGAGCACGACGTTGCTCTGGAGAGACTTGAGAGCCTCGACGAGCTCCTTAGCGAACTTGTCGAAGGTCTGGCTGAACTCTTTCTTCTGTTCGGATTCACAATGTCCCCAGTCACTGACTTCGAGCTTGTCGACCAGGGGTTTGTAAACGTTGTTGATGATAGTGTTCAGCGTAGTGACCGTGTGCTCCGAGACCTCTCCGAAGAGGACTTGGTCGTCGTACTAGCCGGTAGAGCTGACAGCCTTGCCAGGAGGGCAGCAGCGGATGAAGTACACTCCGATACCTCTGAGCTTTACGTCCTCACCTAAAGAAGAGAAGAAGGCCACGAGTTAGAAAGATTGAAATTCAAACCGACTGCCCGGCAAATTAGGCGGGCAACGGGACATTGGAATCTAGAGACTTACCGTCGGTAAAGATAAATTCTTCGCGGGAGTTCTTGCTCTCTTCCTCCTCGCCAGACTCCTTCAGCTTGTAGGGCTTCTGGAAGTAGACGAACAGGTGAGCAGGACCGGTTCCTTTGATCCATGCATCATAGATCGGTTTGTTCTTGGGGTGGTTAAACGCATCCTACACAACGATGAAGTTCAAATTAAGTATTGGCGGTTATAAAATTTAAATCCAAAGACATGGCGGTGGCCGTTTTGGGAGACCTACAGCACACCAGACACCCTAGAGCAGACAGACAAGGAAAGTGGAGCGAGTTGCTTACTTAAACTTCAAGTTGGGGTACGCCGAAGGAGTCCACAACGTACTGGACCATAGACTTGAATCTATTGGAGGTTGCCATGTGAAAGGTTTCTTAGACAAATTTGTTTTAATTATAAACTTAATGTCGCTCGGCCCTTTTATAACACAAAATAAACGACGAGCCGCTCTGATTGGCTGGAATTTAATCGAGCTGACCTAATCGACCTGACAGATTCGGCGCGTCAGCCAATAATTTAAATATATCAAATCATTCAGACCTGGAAATCATGCATTCTCTCTACCCCTTGGGGTTTTGGGGTTTTGGGGTTTTGGGGTT
>Ga0208544_10001738_pt1 | contig 14718 bp, 8 predicted proteins | sample DEB08_DNA_9_FD_184526 | JGI IMG/M metagenome (GOLD analysis project Ga0208544, IMG submission 184526) | Aqueous microbial communities from the Delaware River and Bay under freshwater to marine salinity gradient to study organic matter... | ecosystem: Environmental > Aquatic > Marine > Coastal ... | reverse complement strand
CCCCAAAACCCCAAAACCCCTGTTTAGTGAAAATATTATATAAGTTTGAAATTATTATTGACTTAGAGAGTCAAAGGAGGTGCTCTCACTTGCCCTTGCCGGCGGGCACTTCCACGTCTTCGCCCTGAAGGTAGAACACCCAAGGAGGCAGGCCCTTGGTGCTCACCATCATGCGCCCGGTCTTGGGCAAGTCTGGCTTGTTCTCGAACTTTATTTGCAGTGCCGTCATCTTGCCGGGCTCGAGAGGACCTGGCAGCTTCGAGGCCAGTGAGAAGTTCGCATTGTCAAAGCTGACCAGGAACTCGCACTTCTCGTTGAGAGGGTTCTTGAAGTCGACAGCCGCGGGCTTGGCACCTGGCGGGCACTTGATCGGGCCCTGAGGCTGCGGCGCCGTCGCCTTTCCGTAGAGCAGGCACGTGTACTCCATGCCGTCCGCACTCGTCAGCTTCAGCACACCTCTGCTGTCACCGATCGTGAACGGCTCGTAGCGGATGCTGCACGAAACTTCGACGCCCCTGGTCGACTCTGCGGCGGGAGCCTGCACTTGCGCGACCTCGGCCTTGAAGTCACTTGGCACGCCTGCGCGGTCAACGCGCTCCACCTTGACGGCGTAGGTCGCAGGCTTCTTCTGGTAGTGCGTGAACTTGAAGGCCTGGACCACGTCGCCGCCGAGTGCGCACTTGAAGGCCAGCGAGCGCTGCGAGCTCGGCTGCAGGCCCCTGAGGAGCAGCTTGTACTTGAAGGCGCCTAGCACTGAGTTCTGGAGCACGAGGTCGCAGGTCTCGTCCTCGCTGGCGATGAGAGGGCGGTAGTGCACCTCGAAGCCTCGCTCGGAGCGAGCTGGGACGGTGAGCGTGGGCGGAGTGATCTCGACGTACTCGTTGCCACAGCTGAACTCGCTCGAGGGAATGGTCACCTCTACATCCGTAGGGTTCTCGATGCTGATGACCTGGCTCACCGACTCGCGGACCTGGCTGGCAAGCTCGATGGTGCCAATCAGCTCAGGCTCCTCCACGGTGACGTCGACGTTGTAGAAGGCGTACTCGCCAGTGTTCTGGGCCTTGAAGGTCGCTTCGAAGCGGTAGTTGCCGCTCCTCAGGCTCAGGAAGTTCAGCTTGTAGTCCTTGGTTGACGAGCCGCCGACGTCGAAGGCGTTGGCACCGCGGATGAAAAGGGCTGGGTCGGCGTCACCCTCCACTTTCCAGGTGGCGTGGAATCGCTGGGCGAGCCTCGACCAGTTCTTGACGGGAATGATGATCGACTTCGCCCTCTTGGCAGTCACGGTCTCCGAGAGCGTGCCCTCGGCGTCAGGCTCGGTCGCCGTGCCCACCAGTCGGTAGAGGAGAGCTGTTCCGTTGGGCAGCGGGAAGAAGAGGCCGCCCTTGTGCGTCTCCATCTCCTCCACCTCGACTTCCTGATCACCTTCCTGCTTCTTCACCCTGCGCAGCTGTGTCATGGTCTGGGGCGTGTAGGCCACTTCGTACTGGGCGGAGCCGCGAGCAGGCACCACCAGAGTCGACTTGCCCGAGAAGTAGCCCTTGGCATCGTCCCCTTCCGTGCTGATCGTGGGGTTGATTGCCCACTCCTTGTCTTCTGCGTTGCGCACCGTCACGCTCTGGCAGGTGGTCTGCCTGACCTTCGTGGAGAAGGAGAGCTCCTCCGTCGACGAAACGTCCTGCTCGACACTCTTGCCCATCAGGGAGAGCTCCAGGTTGTCGCCACCCTTGATGTGGCAGGGCACCTTGCTGTACCTGATGTCCGGGTCGGCCTTGCTCGGGTGGAAGGTGACCTCGAGGTCCAGGTTGGAGTTGGGGTTGATGTAGCCGCTCTCGGGGCTGATCGTGAAGTTCTTGCTGTAAAGCTTCGACTCCCACTTGTAGTAGGCCTTCACGTCGCCGAAGTTTGAGAGCTGGAGGCTCTTCGTGAGTCGGCTGCCCCGCACCACGCTTCCGAACGCGACGACCTCGTCCATGAGCTTCAGCTCGATTCCGTGCGAGACTCCGTGCAGCGAGATCAGCTTCCTGGGCTCGTTGGGCTCGACAGCGAGCAGAAGTTCGAGGTTGAAGTTGGGGAGTCTGGCCTTCGGGTTGAAGCGCACCTCGACTGGCAGCACTTCGCGCGGCTTGAGAGTCACTTCTCCGTCCGGAGCGAAGGCCACGTTGCACTTCTGGAACTGTGCGGCGTCGCTCGGCTTCAGCCTGAAAGTGACTGGCTTCTTGCTCCTGTTGATGAGGGGCACAGTCTTGGTGACGTCGCCGCCTACTGAGACGATGCCAAAGTCGAGGAAGGCCTGGTCGGGATCCTTGAGCTCGAGCTGCAGCGGAATGCCCTCTCCCTTGACCAGCACGTCGACCCTGTACAAGTTGTTGAAGTCGAAGGTCACTGTCTCCTGGTAGCTCCTGATGTCACGTGGCGTGAACAGGATCGGAATCTGGAGCTTGTCGGCCTCGCCTGCGGAGTCCGGCATCAAGACTTGCCCTGGCGTCAGCTGCACGTCTAGGTGCGGCTTTTTCTCGAAGTCGGTCTCGATGGAAATGGCGCTGCTGTCGACGTTGTGAACGACGAGCATCCTCTTGAGTGGCACTGGCTACCGGGTCACGAAGCAAGGACCGAAGTCCACGGTCGTTGAGCTGAGCTTGATGCCCGGCTTGCGAGCCCGCCCGACGAGGAGGAAGTCGTACTTTGGGCCGCTCACGATCTGGAGTTGGAGCTTGTAGCTCGCCAGGTGGTGCTCGCCGATGGGCAGGTAGGTGATCTCGAACTCCAGAGAGTCACCCTTGGGCACGCTGCCAGTGTCGGGCGTAATGGTGATGTACTTGTTGACCTGGCGCTTCCAGACGAAGTCGAAGTTGAACTCACCGTTGTTCTGGACGACCACCTTCTTCGTCTTGCGCTCGTTGATAAAGAACTCGCCGAAGTCGAACTTGTGGGGCTCGCCCGACTGCATCTCCACGCGGCCCGAGCCGGCGAAGACGGAGTGGTGGATCTTGTAGCCCTCACCCTTCACGTTGAGCACCAATGGGCGCGCCTTCCGCTTCACGTTGCAGGTGAGGTTGTAGTTGTATTGCAGCTCGTACTTGGGCTGGAAGAGCACCTCGACGGGGACCTGCGACTGCGCGGGCACCACACCCGACATGGGGCTGACCCGCAGCGAGTCGCCGAAGTCGGGGCTGCCCTTGACGCTCTCCTTGGCGAAGCTGAAGCTGAAGGGGATGTGCTCCTGGTTGATCAGTGAGACCACCTCGCGGTTCTTGCCTTGCAGCAGCAGGGGCCCGAACTTGATCTTGCCCGTCTCGAACAGCACGTTTGGCTCGTTCACGCGCCCGACCACCAGGAAGTGCTGCACGATGTTCTCGGCCGGGATCTTGAAGATCCACTGCGACTCGTGCTCGCCCACAGAGTCGGGGGTGTACTCGAAGACCATCTCAGCCTTCTTGCCGCTCAGGATCACGCCACGCTGGGTGAGGCACTTGAAGAGGGGCTTGTTCTTCCGCGCCTCGTCTGGGACCTCCTCCCACTCGAATTCGTAGCCCTGGCCGGTGGGGTTGACCGCCATGAACCTGCGGGTGTTCCTGATGCTCGTGCCGAGGCTCTCAAACTCGATGATCTTGTACTTGGAGTCGACAGGCGTCATGTCCTTCTCCTTGCGCTCTCTGTAGGCGCTGGGAGGCAGCTCAAAGTGGATCACTGGTCTCTCAGCCACGCCGTGGGCGCTGATCTCGAGGGGCTGCTGCTCGGGGTCCAGGTGCTGGAAGTTGGCGCAGATTGCGCGGCCGAAGTCGGCCTCGATCTCCAAGGGGGCGAACTTGACGAGGAAGTTGTCGTCGCAGCCCGGCGCGATGGAGCCCTTCTTGGGGAAGATGCTGTACGAGCCGGCGTCGAGGAGGCCGCTCTCGGGGTTGGTGATCTTGAAGTTGAAGTGCAGGTTGATCAGCGAGGTGTTCTTGATGCTGAACCTGTGAGTTCGCTGAGCGTACATGAGCGTGGGCTTGAAGTCCATCCTTGTCGTGGCGCACTCGTAGCGGGCGTAGTCGCACACGAGGCTGGTCTTGAGAGCCACTGCGCGCTCGCTGCCCTCGACCTTCTCGTGCTCCGGCTCGGGGACGGTGTCGATCAGCTCGGCGGTTGCCTCCTCGGACTCGTCGACCTGCACGTCCTCCTCCGCCGCTGCCTCGTCCTTCTTGGGCGGTGCCTTGGCGGCCTTGGCTCCCTTGCCTCCCTTTGCAGCTGCTGCTTGGGCGGCCTCGGCCTCCTCTCTGCGTCGGCGCTCCTCAGCTTCGCGCTCCGCCATGATCCTCTTCAGCTCTGAGGGTCGCACCAGCCTGACCGTCTTCATCGTGTCGTCCCAGTCTCTGAAGCTTGGTCCCTCGGCAGAGGCACCTTCCTCATCCGCCTTCTGCTCGATCACCACGGTCTCGCACTGGAGCTCGATCTGGTCGTACTGGACTGCCTTGGCCGACTTGAAGGCGACCTGGACCTGCTTCGAGGAATGCGCCTTGAGGTGACCCTGGCTTGGGAAGAGCCGGAACTCCTCCTTGTCGCCAACGTTCCAGAGGAAGCGCACGGCCTTGTCTCCGTTGTTGGCCAGCTGGAAGGTCATCGTCTTCTGCTTGCCCACGATACAGTCACCGATGGCCAGCTCGTCCTCGGGCAGTCCTTCGAAAGTCACGCTCTCGGAGTAGCCCTCGCCGCAGATCAGGACCTTGTGCTGCTCGTACGGGTTGCTGAGCGTGCTGAACGTCAGCAGGAAGCTCTCGCTCTGGGCCTGCTTCGGCGTGAACTGGATGTCAAAGGCGTGGTAGGACTTGGGCGTGATCGTGTGGCTCAGGTTGCCGAGGAAGGTGAAGCAGTCGTGGCGGAGAGCATCGAACCTTGCGGTGGCTGGGACCTGCCCTTCGTTCTTCAGCACGATCGAGAGAGTGGCCTCTCGGCCGATTCTGGTCTTCCTGAAGCGGAGCACGGGAGTGCCCTCTGCGTCCGCCTCCTCTGGCTTGTCCACCAGGAGGGTTGGCAGGGTGCCCTCTCCTCTGAGCTCGAACACGAGCTTGCCGCTCTTGCTCTCCGGATCACCGTTCTCGACGATGGCCTCGAAGATGCCTCCGTAGGTCATCATGGCAGTTGGGTTGAAGGCCACGGTCACGTACTTGTGCTTGTGGGGGTCAATCGTGAGGGTGTCCGGCGAGACGTCGAAGGCGAAGCCCTCGCTCTTGCTCTGAGATCGGGGCTTCACGGCGAACCTGACTGTGCAAGGAATCTTGTTGGGGTTCATGATCTTGAACCGCTCCTTTGCTCCCTCAGGGTTCTTGGACGCCACCAGCGTTCCGAACCAGAAGACGCGCTCCTAGGTGGAGTAGAGGCTGGAGCTGATGATGGTCTGGGTGTTCAGGGAGGGGTCGAGCGAGGGGATGACCGTCTGCTCCTCAAAGACCTGGTCCAGGTCGTCCGTGTTGATGCCGGGGATGGAGCTCTCGGCGCAGAGCTCGAAAGGAAGACCCTCTGGGGAGGCTTGCGGGTCTCTGTCGGCGATGTCGACTGCCAGGGTGCTCTCGTAGAACTTGGCGCCCTCAGCCCGGAAGGTCACGCTCACGACGGCTGCGTTGCCAGGCGGGATGGATCCCGTAGAGGGAGTCACGTCGTACTGGCCAGCGGTGAGCTGGGTCCCGTCTGGCTGCGCTCCCTCCTTGCCGGCCGGTGCCTTACCCTTGGCCTTCGGGTCTGGCTTCTTGCCCTTGGCAGCCGCCTTGGGGTCCTCTTGGGCCTCCTGTGCTCCATGAATTCGCTCCTCCTGCTCTTTCTGGCGCTCCTCCTTGATCTTGGCCTTGGCCTCGAGGTCCTGGTCGTCGCAGATGGCGTACTTGAACTCGAAGAGGCCCTCGTTCCTGATCTCGAAGGTGCGGCTGACCTGCTCGCCGTACTGCATGGGGCCGAAGTTGATGGTCTTGAGGGGCGTGATCGAGTACTTGCTGAACACGGCGTTGACGTTCACGTTGATGGGGATCGGCTGGTGCACGTCCTGGCTCTCGCCTTCCAGGATGTTCAGGATCAGGTCTGAAGTCTGGGTGGTGGTCTTCAGCTTGATCTCGCGCTGGCTGAGGAACCGGACCGTGATGGTCTTCTCCTCCTGCGGCTTGAGCTCGTCCGCCTCGGGCTCTACGGTGAAGATCTCTCTGGTGAGCTTCTTCTTCCTCGTGAAGCTGTACTTGATGGGGTACTTGCCGTCGTTCTTGATCGTGATGGTGTTTTCCTTGGGCTCGCCTACCCGGACCGCGCCGTAGTCGAGCAGCTGGCTGTCGTCTTTGCCGATGGTCACAGTCGGCGAGATCTTGAAGGCCTCGGCCTGGACCTTGATCACCTTCACCTCTTGCTGGATGCTGTGGCCCTCAGTGTCTTCGACTTCGAGGGAGATCTGGGGCTCGAACTTGTCCTCTTCGCGGGCCTCGAAGGTGATTTCGACGACCTGCTCTTGGCAAGGCTTCAGGGTGCCGCTGGTGTGAGACACCGTGAACTCTGCTGGGAGAGCATCCACTCCCGAGAGCTTCCAGTTGGCCGGGATGGGGCACACGTTTTTCAGCGTGAGGGTCTTGGTGAGCTTCTTGCCGAGCAGCAGCCGGTCAAACGCCACCACCTCCTGGTCGACCTCGACGACTGGCTCTGCGCCGAGGGCCGAGACGCTGAAGACGGTCGGATTAGGGTTATCCTTGAGCAGGCAGACGATCTCGTCCTTGTAGAGCCTGGCCTGCTCGGGGAACGCGAAGACCGTGAGCTGTTTGGTCTCGTCGACCTCGAGCTCCATAGTCTCCGGCTCCAGGATGAAGGGAGACTTCTCGCCGCTACCGCCCTCGTCGGCAGGCAGCGTCGAGCCGAGGGTGAAGGCGGCCTCGAGCCTGTACTTGCCGTTGTTAGTGATCTGGAGGACGCTCGAGTTGACCTGCCTCATTGTCGCATCGCTTGCCCTGAGCTCTGGGTCCTTCTTGATCAGCAGAGGGCCGAAGTCGAAGGTGTTCTCGCTGACGACGAACGTCTTCGAGAGGAGGCTCTCGGGCTGCTGGGCGGGCCTGGTTTTCTTGTGAGTCATGAAGACGTTCCTGTAAAACGAGTTGATGGTGGGGAACTCGCAGCCCGCCTGCAGGCCAAGCTCGAAGGTCCGGAGGGAGCCCACGATCTCGAACTTTAGGACTTGCGAGAAGGCGCCTGTTCGCTGTGAGAAGAACTTGACGTAGACCTTCCTGGACTCCTTGGGGCCGAGCACCCACCTCGCCTGATCCTTGGTCATCCGGGGCAGGGCGTCGCCGCCCTCAGCGGCGGCTCCCTCCTCGGCTGGGGCCTCGCCTTCCTCCGCCGTAGCAGGCCTCTCACCGTCGGGAGTGGGTGTCCAAATCGAGAACAGGGTGATCTCCTTCCGTTCGGGTCTGGCTGGCGGACGCTTGACGATCTGGTGGCAGACTGGAGGCGGAAGTGGCTCCTTGTCGGGATCTGGCCACCGTGGCTCTGGAACCACCGCCTTGGCAGTATCGCAGAGGAATTTGAAGTCGTACTCGATGAACTGGGGCACGAGAATGCGCTTGCCGTAGCGGGGCTCAGGCGCCTTCGCCTCAGCATCCTCAGTGGCGCCTGCCGTCTCGCCAGCTCCTTCCTCTGGCTGATCGTTGTTTTCGGGCTCAGCCGGCTCACCTCCCTCTTGCTCTGCCGCAGCTTCCTCGCCATCGCCTGACTTCGCATCTGGCTCGGCTCCTCCACCGAGCTATCTGAGCGTGAGTCCACCGAAGAACCGCTCCACCTCGTCAGCCCAGCGCTGGTACTGCTCCATGTCTTCCGCGCTGTACTCCTTCGGCCTCTGCTGCTCTCGCGCAGCTTCTTCCTGCTGCTTTCTCTCCTCGTCCGCCTTTTGCTAGCGCTCGGCCTCAGCCTGCTCTGCGGGCTTCTCCTCCTCTTCCTTCTGAGCGCCCTTCTGGCCTCGCTTCGCGCCTTTGACTACGACTGGAGCGGGCTTGCTCTTGGCTGCCTTCTTTCCCTCGGCAGCGTCAGCGTCTCCCTGAGGCCTGCCCTCGCCCCTGCCGGGCTTGGCGGCGCCCAGTGACCTGCGGGCAAACCTGTAGTTGGTGCAGACCTCAGCGTGCTCCTCTTCTCCGTCCGCTCCGGAGGAGTCTCGCTGGAACCTGAGCAGGAGCACTTGCAGGTTCTGCTACGGCACTGCCTCGCAGATGAGCTCGACGGCGAACTTGGCGTCGGGCCAGTACTCGCTCTCCAGGCAGTCGAAGATGGCGCCCGCGTTGCAGTCCTCCTGGGCAAGGCGCTCCTTGAGCATCCTGGAGAGGATGTCCTTGGAGAGGAACTTGAACTCGTCGGGGTTGACCTCGGGCTCTTCGTCCTTGCCCTTCTTCTTGGCCTTCTTGCGCTTCTCCTGCTCGGCAAGGAGCACGTTGAGCTCCTCTTGCCTGTCCTCGAGGTACTTGGCGGCCTCGTCGGCGAGCTGAGAGCCGCGCTTAAGGCACCAATCATGGAGCTGGTCGAGCCTCACGACTCCTCGCTGGTGCTCCTGAGCGAGGTAGTTGGCGAGCGTCGTCTTGCCGCACTTCTCAGGGCCGATGATGACGAGGTTGAGCTTGTCCTCCTCCTTCACTGGAGCAGGGTGCTTCGCCTCGAGGCGGTCCTCCTGCTCCTGCGCCAGGGCGGCTTCGAGCTTGCCCTTCTGCTCAGTGAGCTCGTTCCTGCGCTCCGAGAGCTCCTCTGGGCTCCTGGCAGGCTCTTGCTCGGCGGGAGCTTCAGCTTCCTGCTCGCCTTCCTTGGCTGGCTGGCTCAGGGCCTGCTCCTCCTTGGCAAGCTGTGCCAGCTCCGCTTCCACCTGGCTGAGCTGCTCCTTGAGCTCCTCGGCCTTCCTGCGCCTATCGTCCTGCTCCCGCAGGGATGGCCAGAACTCGCCTCCAGGGGCCCTGAGGGGTAAGTAGAGTGGCTCCGGCGTTGCTCCTTGGAAGTGCTCAAGACGCTTGAGGATTTCCTCCTCCTCGAGATACCGCGCGTCGAAGTCCTGGGAGAGCACTTCGATCGCTTGGTCCATCGGGTTCCTTAGTTCAATGCACTGCACGGCGCTCGTGTCGTACGGCAGCACTGGTCCCAGGTGCGCGGTCTCGGGCACCAGGTCGACTTGGTAGTGGATTCCCTGGCCCTTGACGTTGAGCACGAACTGTTTCGGATTGTCCTTGCACCTGAAGTTCAGCTTCTGGAGGAACTGCTTGTCACTGTTGGGCGTGAACATCACGTCCACGGTCTGGCGCTGGCCTGGGAGCAAGGTGCCGCTCTGAGGAGAAACCTGGAATCTCTCACCCTCCTTCGCTGCTGCCGCCGCCGCTGCGACGTCTGGCTTGTAGTGGTAGGACCAGTCGCAGGGCACCTCCTTCTGGTTTTCGAAGCGGATCTTCACCGTCTTGCGCGTCTGCACACACACCTTGCCAAAGTCAAGGGTCTCTGAGCTCATGGCAAGCTCGGGAATGGTGAGATTGGCCCCGAACTCGATCTGGTAGGACGGGCCGCCCTTGACGTCGATCGGCACGACGAAGCGCTGCCTGCCGTACTTGGCGTTCTTCCTGGTCGCGTACACCACGGTGAAGAGCGCGGAGGCATTAGGCAGGACCTTCTGGACCTTGTCGGGCTCAATGGCAATGCCTGCTTGGCCCAAGAGCTTCTTGTCGAAGTTGAACGTCACCGGAATGCGGCCGACGTTGGTGAGGCGGAAGGACTTGCGCTTTGTCGAGCCCACGACAACGTCACCAAAGTCGCAGAGGTAGCTCGCGATGCAGATGCTCTCGAGGTTCACAGCCGAGGCCGACGCTGTTCCTGCCTGGACGGCCGCGCGCTCGTCTGGAGAGCCACTTGCACCTCCATCAGTGGCGCCCGCGGGGAGCCTTCTGCTAGACGCTTGGCGATTTGCTCCAGCCCTCCTCCCCTGGCTGCCTGCCATGGTGCTGGCCATGGCCTCTCCCAGGGCTGCACCTCCGAACCCAGAGGTATGGGTCTGCACAAGACCTTGCGCCGCGGCCTGAGCCTGCTCGAGCTTGCTGACGATCTTCTCGCAGAGCAACTCTCTGTCGGCCTCCGCTTCGCCCTCCATTGCCTGGGGCTCCTTGATCATGGCCTTCTCCTTCTCGGGCAGCTTGCTGGGAAGTGCTGGCATGAGTCGCACTGCCTCAGCGCCGCTGAAGGGAGCTTCGTAAGTAAAGGCTCCACCCTGGTCGCGGCTGGCCTTGACTCGCTCCAGTCGGTGCTGGTACTCCTCGTCGCCTGCGCGGGGGAAGGAGAGCAAGCAGCCAGGATAGATGCCCACTGCCTTGACCTTGAATCTCGCGGCGGGGAAATGGCCGCACTCAACGAGCAGCATCTCGTCGATGTTGTCGGGCACTCCTGGGAAGAACTTGACCACGACCTTGAAGCGCTCGCCTGCGATCACCTTGCCGCTCATGTGGCTGCACTCGATGATGCCAGGCCTGGAAACGGTGGAGAGGTTGATGCTGAACTCGAAGGGCACCTTTCCGATGTTCTCGATGAAGAACTCCTTCGAGGACGACTCGTTGTAGGGGATCTCACCGTAGTCGAGCTCGTGGGTGGACAGCTTGAAGTCCACGAAGCTGGACTCTCCGAGGATGGGCACCTCGTAGTCGGGGCCTCCGTCCACGCTGCAGACTGCAATGCCGTTGTAGAGCAGGCCATGGCCCGCCTGGTAGGTGAACTCGACGTTCTCAGTCTAGCCTGGTCCGAGGCGGCCACTCACTGGGAGGATGTCGAACACCTCGTTGACCGGCAGGGCCTTCGGCTTCTTCTTGCGCCTGCGAGTCTCGTCCTCTTCCTGGACAGCGTTGAGGCTGGTTGGCTCCTCCTCGAGGAAGCTCCACTCGTAGCTGACTGGCATCTCGGAGATGTTGGTGAGCACCAGGTACTTGCGCTTCGAGGTGTCGTTGAGGATGCACCCGAAGTCGATGCTCGGAGGCAGGATCTGCAGGTTCGGGAAGCAGACCTCGCCCTGGAGCTGTACCACATCGCGGTGGGGGTGGTTGGCGTGGGCGATCGTGAGCTTGCCTGTGATGTTGTCAGAGAGCCTGTCTTGCTTCATGCCGGGATCGAAGTCGATGCTCACGGTCTCCGGCTCTCCGTTGGCGAGGGTCAGTCTCTCGGTGGCGCAGCTGAAGGGCGGGTCGATCCGGAGGTGGATAGTGGTCGGCAGGGGCCCGGCGTTCGCTAGGCTGAGCGTCTTGGTGATCGGCATTGAGGCTACGCCCTTCTCCCAGAGGTACTTGAAGTAGAGTCGGGGCTCGCTGAAGCTCAGGCTTGGCGTGATGAATTCGCCCGTGACGTTGGTGTTGTACGCCACCTTGGGCTTGCGGTCGCCTCCGATGGCGACTTGGCACTGCCAGTTCTCGAGGACCTGGCCTACGCTGGAGGAGTTGGCCCTGAACTGCACTTTGTAGCCCATCTTGGGGTTGAGGACCATGCTCTCCGGCACCACGGAGAAGACGAACCTCGCCGCCTCTTCCTCGCCCGCGTCAGCGCCCGCCGACTCGCTGGCGCCTGAGCCCTTCTTGCCGGGGGACTCCCCAGCCTTGGCGTCTCCTGCCTTCTTCTGGCCCTTGCCGCCGGCGAGCTTGGTGGTCCTGACCCACTGGATCTTCATCGCCTTGCGGCCTCTGTTCTCCAGGAAGAACTCCTTGGTGACATTCTAGTGGGTGTGCTCGGTGCCGAAGTCGACTGTGCCGAGTGGACTCTTGCAGGCGAGCGTCGAGCCAGTGCCCTTGGCCCGCAGGACGACCTCGAGATCCACTCCGTTGTTGATGATGATGTGCAGCGTGTCCTGGAACTTCTGCACTTCGTCGGCGTTGCAGACCACCTCGATCTCTCGCTTCTCGTCCGGCTGGAGAATGCCGTGCCTCTGGATGACCTTCCAGATGCTCTCCTTCTGCTTCGTGAAGGCAGTGTACTCGGCTGGGATCTGGGACTGGTTCCGGATCGTGAGCCTCTGCGTATAGTCCGTGAGCGCCTCCACGCTGCCGTAGTCCAGCTCCTCGCGGTCTGCCTCCACCACTGGCCCGGTGGACGTGGCAAGCACTGTCACCATGAACGGGATGTGGTGGCCCTCGACCTTGATGTAGAGCGGGATGCGCACGGCGCCCAGGATCTCGGTCCTGAGGGCGATGTTGACGATCTGGGAGCTCTTGGGGTTGATGATGCCGCTCCCCTTGTCGGCGGTGTAGACGGCGATCCTCTTGGACTGGTCGTCCTGGGGCACGACCTCGTACTTTGCCTTGAGGGTGTCCTCGTTCACGATCTCAATCTGCCTCGTCTTGGGGTGCCTCAGGAAGCAGGACTCGTACTCGAGGAAGTCTGAGGGACTCACTCTCACCTTTGGCACCAGGCACTCGGCCTTGATCGGCACGGCCAGCATGTCTTGGCCGACGCCTTCGAGGTCCACGACCAGCACCATGTCGTAGAGCTGGGGGAAGCTGGGCACGAACTCGATGTCGATCTTGGCCTCCTTGCTGCGCTCCAGGCGGCCGCGGTCGTTGCTGATGTTGAACTCGGACTGCAGGCTGCGCCCATCTCCGGGCACTCTGACCACGTAGTTGATGTCGACCTCGGAGGTGTTCGTGAGGTAGACTGTCTTCTGGATCGGGAACTTGTAGGAGACGCGGCCGAAGTCGATGATCTCTTCCGAGAACTTGAAGGTGGGCGCCACGACGTGGCCCTTGAAGGTCAGGGTCAGCATCTCCGAGCTTCCCTCGAGCGCGAACCGGAAGGTCTCCGAGAACTCGCCCAGGATGTCACTCTTGAAGGTCACCTTGATGAGGTCGCGCACGTCCTGGTTCACGCCCAGGATGCCCTCCGTCTTGCTGAACTGGAACTTCGAGCCGAACGGGGTTTCGTAGGGGATCAGCTTCCAGTGGCAGTCGATCTCGCCGGTGTTCTCGATGCCCACCGCGAACTCCCTGCGGAAGTTGACGAAGATGTCGCCGATGTCCTGCTCGGGCAGCGACAGCTGCGCCTGAGGGCCCTTGCCCTGGCCGGTCATGTTGAGCGCCAGGCGCTCCTCGGAGCAGGTGGTGTTGCAGAAGGCCGTGCAGGAGTAGTGGTAGGGCCCCTGGGGCTTGAAGGTCACGCAGCAGGTGATCTCGGTGTTTGGCCAGATCTTGCCCTGCAGCGGCTCGATGGTGAAGATTTCGTCCTGGAAGAGCATGGGGTCGTCCTCGACGGCCTTGCGGATGCCCTGGTACTTGCGCTGGAGCGTGGCGACGGCCTTCTCCTGTGCCCGGGCTCTCTTGAGCTGCACCTCTGCCTCGTCGTAAGAGTCGTCGCTATCGAGGCTCTCCTCTCCGCTCTCGCCATGATCTTGGTTTTCAAGCATGGCTCGCTCTTCAGCCTCCTCCTGGCTCAGCTGCATATTGAGTCTGCTCTTCTTCTCGTTCTCCTCCTGTTCGGTGGCAAATGCTCTCCACGAGAACTCAATAGGCACCTGACTCTTGTTGACGATAGTGTAGTACTGGTGAGAGTACAGAGTGATGCTCGTTGGGTCCATGTGGATGTGTGATTTTGACAGGTACACGTTGTCATTGTGTGACTCTCCTCGGATGGCTACTACTGCCTCTAGGTGGTCGTAGCACAGGATCACCTCGTCTCTGTAGGCGCGTGACTCTTGGGGAATGAACTAGAAAACAAGCTGCTCACTCTGTCCCACCTCAAGGATGCCTTCCTGCTTGTTAAGCTTGAAGCCAGCAGGCACCTTGATCCTCCACTTGGTGGTCTTCTCACCAACGTTTCGGATCATGACAGGCTTCTCAGTGACGTGCTTAACAGGCACTTGTCCGAAGTCAAGGACATCAGGGAAGTCAATCATAGACCTGCAGCCGACGGCTCTGACAGGTACGATGAACTTCTCCCTCTCAGTGAGGACCATGAGGTCGTAGCTGTAGTCTGACTTGGCCTCGGGCGAGAACTTAATGGTGTACGAGATCTCCATGCCGGGAGCAATTCGGCTTGACATGATGTCGATATCGTTTTCTGGAGGGTTCATGCTCTTAAGCTTCTACGACTTCTTGCATGGGACAACTTGGAAGAGTTTTGAATCGGGAGGCACAATTTTTACTGATCTCGCGACTTTGTCTTTGTTTCTATTTCAAATAATCGTAAGTTATAAATTTCTTAATTGATTGAAAAATAGGGCTGCCAAACATTTGAAAAATGTATAAAAGGCGCCATGAAAAAGTAACTTACCTGAGCTTCAAGATTTATTCTTGCACCTGGAGTGGCTCGTAGTTTGTGTATTAGATCACAGGAGGTTCTGCCTGGAACAGTGGCTAGTCGATATCAACTTATGAGTCTGCGTAGATCGAGTTGTCTGTGATGTTGAAATGCTAGATGATCTTAGATTTTAAGAACTGGTCGACTACAGATCGTCCTGATGCTTAATCTTTAATTAACTAGCTTGGCGTCTTAAATAACAAAATATTAAGCATTTAAGGGCAACTTACCTTTCTGATCGCTTTCGTGTTAGTAGGTTGGGGCTGCTTGGTCCCCGTGGAGTAGTTGGAAGTCATGCTACTCTGTATTATTTAACTTGTAATTATAACTTATTTTATTGCCAGCTTTTAAATATTACACTCTTTATTCAATTTCTGGAGAATTTAAATAAATATTCACGCAAAAGGGGTTTTGGGGTTTTGGGGTTTTGGGGTTTTGGGG